>Ga0222716_10001308_pt1 | contig 20843 bp, 27 predicted proteins | sample C33_13DmetaG_FD_165044 | JGI IMG/M metagenome (GOLD analysis project Ga0222716, IMG submission 165044) | Estuarine water microbial communities from San Francisco Bay, California, United States - C33_13D | ecosystem: Environmental > Aquatic > Marine > Unclassified | place: USA: California... | reverse complement strand
AATCCGTGTCTATGTAGGGATGAGACCAAAACTATGTCTAAGGACGGGCGGGGCCATACCGATGCAAAATCACCATCGCCGTGAATTGCTTTGATGTTCTCTATGTTCCTCTATCCCGATAGGATTTCTCTAAAATTCTAAAATAAAAAAAATTATTTTTTTGAATGCTTTCTTCTTTGAAAAGGATCGAAAAAAATAAAAAAAGTTTTTGTAAATTTATCCTCTGAAATCCGTGTCTATGTAGGGATGAGACCAAAACTATGTCTAAGGACGGGCGGGGCCATACCGATGCAAAATCACCATCGCCGTGAATTGCTTTGATGTTCTCTATGTTCCTCTATCCCGATAGGATTTATCTAAAATTCTAAAATAAAAAAAATTATTTTTTTGAATGCTTTCTTCTTTGAAAAGGATCGAAAAAAATAAAAAAAGTTTTTGTAAATTTTTAAGATTTTATGTAAAATATATCTCCCATGTATAAACCAAACGAAAACCTCGGACGAACGCGTACCGCGCGATGCCGAACACTTCGTTAAACACACATGATTTGTGGTGACTCGTCGTTAAACACACATGATTTGTGGTGACTCGTCGTTAAACACACGTGACTCGTCGTTAAACACACGTGACTCGTCGTTAAACACACATGATTTGTGGTGACTCGTCGTGACTCGTCGTTAAACACACATGATTTGTGGTGACTCGTCGTGACTCGTCGTGAGGTGGGGGGTTAACACCTTTCGTCGCGTATATGTGATCTTGAACAGTTAGTTTGACCCGCTCTATATGGGCATGCATTTCCCCCATTTGAAGCGTTTTTGGATATAACGTACTTTTGATTATGGTATACTTTTCGGCTTCCATTACCACAAGGGGGTCTTCTACAGCTTTTAGCACAACCACCGCGACACTCTCCGCTATTAACCCAATTACCTTGGCAATGATTACACCCTTGGTTTTCGGTATCCGTGGTCGCCGTACCGGCTGGGCAGTTTACAACCGAACGCGTTCTCGTCCTGCTTCGAGTGGTTCCATTACATGCACCCCAACCACCCCATGGATTCCATGCACCAATATAACAACAATTTTCAGATTTGCTCGTGGTCTCGCCACTATTGATAACGTCACGTCTATAATATTGCTTTCCATCGGCACCACACCCACCTACCTTTACCCATGGTCCCACATATGGACAATCCACCTGCCTTGTTTTTACACTATTTGGACAATTCCCAGCCGTAGTCTGCTCTTGAGTTTTTCGACCAACTGAGCTACACCCGGTTGTGTCCTTCCAATCCCTCTTTTGATAACAACACGCCAAAAACTTAGCCTTTGCAGTTGAAGGACACCCTCCAACTTTATTCTCTTTATACGTCTGTGTATACTTGGCAGTTCCGTCGGCGTTACACGCACCCACCATAGCCCAATCACCCGTCTCTTCACAACATGTCTTGGGTGTTCCAGAGTTGATTCGTTGAGTGTCACCATGTGGATAATCACACACACTACCACCGTGTTGAGCTCGTGTAGTTATAGTGAATGTACGTTCTTTGTATGGCTGAACACCACACGGTTCATCTGATTTTGGATCACTCCATTCCGACCAAGATCCCACGCAGTTGATTGGACAAGGACCGGCTGTACAATCTTCCCATTTTACAAGTTCTGGGCATTCTCTCGGGTTTGTTGCGATATTATAAAACATCTTCTTACCCTTCTGACCACATGAAACTTTTATTTGACTATTCTCAGCGACAACGCACCCAAGTCCAGTATTTTCAACCCAACCCGTATAATTGTTACATTTTGGTGGTTCTGGTTCTGGACACGGCACATTACAATATCCACCTTTTGATGTTGGACACGAACCCTTACCCACGGCTGGTTTATAGTCAGGTGCAGTCGTGTCAAGATTGAGCTGCGTTATACCTTCACCACATTTGCCCTCCGTCCCATCTAAAACAGTCTCAATCATGTTACCACGCGTGTCATATTCCTTGCGAACACACTTACCTGTATCTATCCAAGTATCACCTTCACATGGTTTTGGGCACGGGGTTTCACAATCCCTTTCCTGTGGTTCACATTTTCCGTCACCTGTCGCGGGTTTGAAACCCGAATGCGTTTGGTCTAAAATCCAAATCTCTTTGCCTGGGCCACAACTCCCCTCTGTGCCATCCATTGGTTTGCCATTCAATGAGCATTCTTGTTGTTTGATCCACTGCGTGCCTTCACAATCCTTGGACTCAACAAAAGTCACACCTTCTGGAGCTACAAACTCACCCTTGTCCATGGCCTCTTTTGTGGCGGCGTCGAGGGCGACTTTGATTGCATCAGCGTCTCCGGATGCTGCAGATCCAAATGACATACCTAAAAACCCGAGTCCGATCAATATAATCAGAATGATTACCAGTTTTAACATGGCATCTGTTTATATTGAGTGATATTTTTTTTGAACTATTAACCAAACTTACTATGAAACATGTTGTATATTAGGTGTTATACGAAAATACCATGGCGACACAGATGATGTGATGTAGATTCATAAGAACTGTGTGAATCACCATAAGATATTAATATTTCACTATTTTTAGTATATGTATGCGGTGAATACATTTTAACAACATTATCTATTATTTCTATATCAAAACCAAACTTTGGTGTACTAGATGATTCTGTATTTCCGTGATTTATCAAGTCTATAACTGGTATCATCATCAAAAGATCGTAATCATTTTGTCTGAAAATTATACGCCTAGATCTAACTAAGTCCAAATATCGTCTTAGATAAGAAGGATATTTACTATCTTCTAATATCTGTTTATTTCGTAACTCAAACGCAGGTGGGTAGTTAATTTTGTGTATTTCTTCATCACTCCAATGTGATATAACATTGACGTGCTGTGGCATATGATCTATATACCCCTTATACTTACTATCAGGTGAATCAAATTTCATAACCTTACACGCGAGTTCTAAGTCCTGTATGTCCATTGATAAATTTGGCTCCGTTTCAACGTATATACAAGAATCAATTGGAACTTCAACTAACAAATCACCCTTGTTTATATGTTCAGTTGCATACAAACCCCTCATACCGTGTCTTACACCTATATCAACTTTATATACATTAATCCCGTTCAAAATGCACCACCTTTTGAATTTATAGTTTTTAATTATATCCATATTTAACAAATATACACAAACAAGAATATAAAACAATATCCACATTTAAATCAATAAATATATTTTATTTGTTAATTTTAATGTACTTAATTTTACTAATAATAATTTTAATAGCAATAGCAACATATTACCACAAACTAAAAAATAAATATTCATGGAATTCCATGAAACGTGAATTTGGGGAATTATATGGTTCAGTTAAATGTTACGATTTAAATACACATGATGAAGAACAAAATTTTAAATATGATGAATTAAAGATGAAATATAAAGAAGTTTTTGAAAATGAAATAGGTACACCAAAAATGATAAAAATAGAAGAAGATGATTGTGATAAAAACGATATGAAAATAATAGATTACTGTAGACCTCTATCACATGGATACAGAACATTTAAAGGATTGACCATCAGAATTCAGACGACACCGTGGAAATATAGTACACATTTTGATTCATACGACCAAGTAATACAAGTATTATATGGACAGAAAATATGGTTGCTATTTGATTTACATAACAAGTTTAAAACGACAAAAGACGAGCTAAACTTTATAAAACAGATATGTGGCAAAGATATATTTGAAATAGAAAGTATACTAAAACACAAAAAGGGTATTAATTGTGAAATAAAAGTTACTAAAGCTGGTCAATCTATATATATACCAAAAGGTGTATATCATGTGACGCAGTCATCACCAAACGAAGGTTGTATATTTATGAATATAGTGACTTCACATACAGATGAACTTCTATTTCATAAATTTAGAGAATTATGGCCGAATTGGTCACGTGGTATACAAAAGTAGTTACTTACCCGCGGGTGCACATCTGCCACCTGTACGTCTATCGTACCTAGTTTCAGTATGAAGATGAGTGTGTGGACAGGGATTGCCACCATTTGTAGCACCCTTTGTTATATAATAAGTTCGACTAGACGTTCTAGTTTGTGTCCTTTCACATCCCCAACGACCTTGCCATTCACTCCATCCACTCCATCCACCCCAATTACCTTGGCAATGATTACATGCTTTGGTCTCTGTATCAGTAGTTGGAGTTCCAGCTGGGCAATTTACAATGGCACGAGTTCTAGTGCGGGTTAGCTTAGCTCCATCGCATTTAGTCCACGGTGTCCAAACACCCCACGCACCCGTATAACAACAATTTTCTGCCTTGCTTGTAGATTCAATCGAATTAACAACATCTCGTCTATAATATTGCTTACCACTTGAACCACACCCACCTACCTTTACCCATGGACCCACATATGGACAATCCACCTGTCGTGTTTTCACACTTTCTGGACAACTTCCAGCCGTTGTTTGCTTTTGTGTTTTTCTACCCACAGAATTACACCCGGTCGTATCAGTCCAATCACCCTTTTGGTAACAACACGGCATAAACTTAGCCTTTGCGGATGAAGGGCATCCACCTGGTTTGTTCTCTTTATATGTCTGTGTGTACTTGGCTGTTCCATCAACCAAACATGAACCTACCATAGCCCAGTCACCTGTCTGTTCACAACACTCTTTGGGTGAACCTGCATTTCGTTGTTCGGTATCACCGTGTGGATAATCACATGCATATCCACCATGAGCCGCATTTTTAGTTATTGTGAACGTTCTTTCTCTGTATGGCTGCACACCACATGGTTCATCGGATTTAGGAGCACTCCATTCTGACCAAGATCCTTCACAATTTACGGGGCATGGCGGTCCTTCGCAGTCAACCCATCGCGTAAGTTCGGGGCAATTCTTTGGATCGAGTGGAATTCTGTATTGATTTTTAGTACCTTTTTCACCACATCTAACGGACCTCAAGTCGGACTGACTTCTCACACACCCCATATCATTGTTCTGCCACCCTGGTGTATATTCCACACATTTCGGCGGTTCTGGTACTGGACATGGAACATTACACGCGCCACCCTTTTCTGTCACACACGAACCAGAACCAATCGCAGGCTTGTAATCCGCAGCTGTCGTATCTAAATTAAAAGTCGTGATACCATCTCCACATTTACCTTCCGTGCCGTCTAAAACTGTTTCTATGATGGCGCCATCCTTTATTTCCTTACGAACACACGCACCTTCTATCCACGTGTCCCCTTCACATGATTTGGGACACTCAGTGCTACAATCCCGTTCTTGTGGTTCACACTTACCATCACCCGTTGCAGGTTTGAACTCTGAATGTGTTGGATCGAGGATCCATATCTCTTTGCCTGGACCACAACTTCCTTCCGTGCCATCCATTGGTTTGCCATTCAATGAGCATTCTTGTTGTTTGATCCACTGCGTCCCTTCACAGTCCTTTGACTCAACAAATGCGATACCTTCTGGGGCTACAAACTCACCCTTGTCCATGGCTGTTTTAGTCGCTTCATCTAGAGCGACAGCTATAGTATCTTCATCTGGCGTGTCTGCAGTTATCTGCATACCCAAAAACCCGAGACCTATCAATATAACGAGAATGATTACCAGTCTCATCGCCGACATGGCATCTCTTTATATTGAATGAGAAATTATTTAAGTACCAAAAATAGTACTATTAGTATAAAAATTAATATACCCACGTATGTATACATTTTGTTTTGATTCTCACGCTCTTCACGTGCACGTTGTTTTTCTTCTATTTCAAGTTTTTTTACAGCGAGACGTTCATCCCTTTCACCAGCTAAACGCGCGATGTCTTCCTTTTCATCTTCATCAAATTCAAGTTCCCAAGGGTCTGTACCGATGAAATTTTCATTAATCTTACATTCATTAAATACTTCGGTGTCAACGGCAGTATTAATTTCCGTGTTTTGAACACATATATCTAAACTGAAACCACACGGAGATGTCTTCCTCAAATCATCCATGATAGGTGGTTTATATTTATTTGTACCAACACACACTCGACCCGGGCAATAGAGTCTCTGCATGAGTTCTAATCGAGCAACGGCTTTGTGTGGACCCTTTGTTTCTGGGATATTAGATAAAGTCTCTTCTACGTAGTCCATCGATTCTTTGCATCCAGGTATATTGCGCTCGGTTTCACAGTCTCGCATGATTACGTTGTAACACGAACAACGCTCGTCATTCTTATTTGCATCCTGAGCACAGAACACTTCGTCGACCAACTCCGACATCTTATAAGTACTAAACATTTAAAATTACGATGACTATCAGTACAGCCATGGCCACTAGTATGAGCATGAGACGTTTCCTATTTTCTTTTGTTCGTTCGTACTCCTCTTCAATACTTTCAATACGTTCCAATTGTTCAGTTTGTCCAGTTTCAGCGGCAGCTTGGCGTTCCGCATCAGCTTCTCGTTCTTTGGCGCGTAGTTCTAATTGTAATCGTTTGTTTTTAGCTGCGATGAGCGCTGCATTTTCCCCAGATCTGAGACCAAGAATAGATTGTACACTCGCATCCTGTGCATATATAGAATCCAAATCTTGGAATTCAACATCATTTATGGAACAGTCTCTGAAATACTTAGTGTTTATACTTTCACCCACGTTTACATCTGATGCACATATGTTTAGTTGAAAATCGCATCTACCTACTGCGACGAGATCGTGGTATTCGGGTGGTAAATATTTACCTTCACCACATGCTCTGTTATTACAATGATACCTGGACTGTATTTCGCGGACGGCGAGTGCTTTTTGATCCGCAAATTCTTGATTGTCGGGAATCGCACCCACGAGTGAATCCCGCCATTCGTTATTTTCTTTGCACCCCGGTATGCTTGGGTTAGCGTCACAATCTCTGTTAATGATGTTGTAACATGAACACCGTGTGTCATTCGGATCAGCAGCGCATATTTCGTCTGACATCTTACATATAGTTAATATTTTTTTTGATTGATGTTCATGACTGAATAACAATTATACAGTATAATTTTTTTGTGTGCATATTTCAAGAATGTCTTTGTCTTTGTTAGAAAAGGCAGCAGCAGGTAAAATACCTGTATACTTTGTGCTCGCGCATGGTAAAGATTATTCACCTTCACAATCTATAAGAAGTGTACCCACGGGTAAAATGTTAATACTCCCAGTAGATTTAGGTGACACGTTAACATACGCGGGTGCCGAAGCTCTTGCAAAAATGTTAGGTGACAAATCAAGTATAAACAAACTTCTTTCCAACTTACCAAAAAAATTTACGGTTTTAAAGCAAACTGAACAGTTCCCCGACACTATTTTAGCATTCCATGATAGATACTTCTGGACTGGGATATACGAATTACCGCAACCCGTACTAAAAAAAGGATTGAGAAAGGAAATTCACTCGATGATGAACATAGACACACCCAATACACCACCCAAAAAAAGAGTGTCTACGTTTTTAAATGAAAACCCAAACGAAGAGGCAGTCTATATTATAGCGTCATGTAGAGGTGTTAAAAACGTGCCATCAAATGAAGTGTCTGATCTGACGACCAAATATGCAAGAAGAACGAGTGCACAAATCAAAACGCTCACACAAAGAAAGAAAGAAGCTATGCGAAAATCCAAAAAAAGACCCGCGTCTCTGACTAAATCCACTGGTAAAAAGAAGGCAAAAATAGATCCGAGTAAAAAAAGAAAAAGAACACCCGACGAAACATCACGGAAAAAACAAAAGTTAAATAGTTCTCCCGTAAAATCACTCACACAAAAGATGTCAAAATTACAAATCTAAATAAAACCATCACCTATTAACTCTATCTCACCTTTGAGTTCACGAGCTCTTGTGTTTAGGTCACGTATAATAAATTCATTAAATTTATTTTCAGTTGACACATACCCTGGACACAAGTCTTCGATTTCAGACCATGCGTTTGTATGTGTATTAAAGCATTCTATGCTGTTTTCGGGAAGATTCATTTTATTTATTTTACAGAAATGATCGACCACTTGAGTTTTCACCTTTTTTGTAATTCGTCTAATAGGTGCAGATTCTCTTATGATTTTATTAATCATTGTTAACTCCGCTGTTTTAAGACGTATATCGATGTTTCTCATACGTTGTTCATAGTGTTCATAAAAATAATGGATTTCATCTTCGGTAAGATATAAATCTTCTAAAGATATACCTTCTTCAAAAACACTTCTAGCTATTCTCGGTGAATCGGGCTCACCCGTCATATACATATCGCGCATAGTGTTACACAACTCAAGATAATCACCTTCCGGTAATTTATCTGAGTTCTTGTCTATGATAGACATCACTTTTCTGAGATCATCGTTCATACTTACACACGTAACGAGTCATTTCTTTAGTTCACTGTGACTAATGGTACAACTTTAAGTTCACGTCCATCATCATAACATAAACTGACTGTGTTGATGGAGGTGGATTTATTTTTGGTTTACACAATACATTCACTTCTTATTTGTTGTTTTGGAGCGCGTCTTTGGGGTCATTAATTTTATACTCTTCATGATGGAATCAAGTTCTTTCTTGGCAGATTTAATTTCCTTATTCAATTGTTTCATAAGTTTATCGTTTATGAGTTGATTTTTAAGTGTCATTTATTATAAGCATATAAAAAAATGGACTGATGTGTACATAAGATGCTGCTCAAAGAGTTAAAAGAACACTACAAAACGATTCGCGAAGAGGTTCAAAAACTCCCACATGCATTCATTTCCGAAACACCAAGAAAAGAAGGAGAATGGGTTGGTTCGGAACACTTAAAAGAGGTCGTGTCCATGTACGCATCGGGTAAACACGGGTGGCTTAAGGGTGGTCAAGACCACGTCGCAGAAGAGTGGATCAGTTGGCCGCTTGTATGGGATGGACATCCAGTGATTGGAAACTGTGAGTTATGCCCAAAGACGCATGCACTCTTGTCTTCGATCGAAGGCATAAAAGTTGCTGGATTTTCACTCATGAAGGGGGGCGTTAAGCTCAAATTACACACTGATGACGTTGGTATTAATTACAAGTTTACGTATCATTTAGGTATAGACGTACCATTTGGGTACTGCATTTTACATCACTCTGACATAGGGGATGTCATAGAAGAAAACGGAAAACATATTATTCTAGATGCTCGCAAACCCCATTGGGCAGAAAATCTATCGGAAGAAGATCGAATCATTTTATATATGGAAATTAATTAATGTTTACGCATACTTAATACACATTTTATTTATGTATTCTACAAAACGATCGTCCGATTTATACATTAGTTCTTCATACTTTTTAGCCTTGGATATATGATGATCCATCTTTTTCATCTTTTTGGTAGTTCTTTTTTGTATATACCAAAATTTTATATATTCGCGCAGTGTCATTTTCTTTCGAATATAGTTGGGTAGATTCATCTTACTAACACCGTAGCTAATTTTTCTAAGCTCCAACGATGCGGTGACTGATTGAATTAGGCATACTTTTCTTTCATTTTCTTCTTATAGGCATCGTATTCATCAGCCTTCTTGAAAGCGATAGCTTCAGTCTTAAAGCCTTTATTAATGAGATTGAGATCCTTCTTCTTTTGAGTATCCGTTGGATTTTCTATCTTGTTCAACTTCCGTCCATATTCAACAGAATCAGCCTGAGCCTTCACCATATTTTCACCTGTCTTGATCCATTCTTTAGTGAGTTTTTCATATTTTGTAGTTTCCCTCTTATTCATTTGAGAAGTGATTTTTTTAGGAAGAAGCTTTGGTAATTTCATATCTACTGTAATCAATTATTAAAATTAGTTCTCTCTATTTCCAGGTGACACAGTGCGTAAAATTTTTCAGCACGCAAAGTTTCATCTATGTCATGAATACATTTGAATTTCGGGGAACATGGAATCAGCGAATGTCCATAGCCCCAAACCCCTTCCCAAAATAAGTTTGATAAATTATCCATCATGAATTTGTACAACTTTACATCTCTGACAGAGACCCATTCTCTAGTCGCCCAAGGTTTTTTAGGCATCCGTCGATACGTGTGTCTAATATCTTGTCTAATCAAGCAGTAATTATTTCCACGGTCGTACCAATCTCTCAAGCATCTCTGTAAGTCTTCTTTCGAGTTGGAATATCCTTCGAGTCTAGATAGAGCATCGCCAGCGCGAGATCTACACTCGTCGAATGTGAGGTGGGTCATTTTTATTTTTGAAATGTGTGGAATTGACTTAGGCAAAATAAAAATATGGATTTATATTAAAATGAACATTTATCTCGAAGCATTTCTTCGCTCGGTTGCCCTATTCCTGGGTGTATTTTTCACCGTGACGTGGGGAAGAAAGAGTAAACCAAAATGGGATATAGCACCAATACTAATGGCTGTCGCCGGAGCCCTTGTTTTGGCGTTTACACAGAAACTAGAAACGTATGTTCCACCACCGATGATGACATACTAGATTAATTATTTATAAAATAATGAATTATGACTAAAGTTTACTCAAATATTTAGATCCAACTTTCTTCATGAATCTATGCTTCTCTTCGCGACTATCAAATGTAATTTTGAAACCATTTCCTACATATGGTTTAGGTGTGGGTTTGTAATAGTCATCGAGTTCATCATCATCAGATTCATCAACGACATAGTCTGGGTCAATTTTTCTAGTGGAACGCCTTCTCATTTTTTCTTACCGTTATTACGCGCTAGTGTTTTATATATGTTTTTTAGCATTTTACCCACACCTTCCGTTATCACGGTATGCGCCAATTGTCTTTTCATCTCAAAATAAAATAATTGGACTAGACGATACATCTTAACATTATTAAAGAGTTTTATATACTCTTAGTTAATGAAGACAGTCATCGTAGCTCTCCCGGGAGATTCGTTCTCAGGTGCATTCCTGAGAAACTGGTCGAATGCACTCATATATCTCCAAAATAAAGGGTACAAAGTGATGATGGTGAATGATTATAGTAGTTTCGTACCCTTTTCTAGAATGAAAACACTTGGATTAGATACACTTCGCGGTGTAAATCAAAAACCATTTAACGGTGAAGTAGACTACGACGTATGGGTCACGATAGACAGTGATATATTCTTTTTACCCGAACAACTCGAGGAACTCATAGAAGACACAGATACACATCCCATCGTGTCAGGAATTTACCGAATGATCGATATGAGACATTACACAGCAGTTAAAACATGGAACGCAGATTTCTTCAAAAAAAATGGGTATTTTAAATTTTTGCGTGTCGAAGACCTTGAGGGTGCACCTAAACATATGAAAGTCGCGTATAATGGTATGGGATTTATGGCCATGAGACGCGAAGTTCTTGAAAATATGTCATATCCATATTTTTATAGAGAACTTCAAACATTCGAGATGCCAGATGGAAAAATCATAAAGGAATTTTGCTCTGAAGACGTGTCGTTTTGTAAGAATGCGAAAGATGTCGGATATGATGTCATTATAAATACTACATTACACGTGGGACACGAAAAATCAATGGTGATTTAAAACCTAATCCTAAGAGGTGGCAGAGGTACATCTTCTACAGAATTTGAAACTGTATTTGAAGATGAACCCACCAAGTTTTCGAGAAACGTTCGCGTATTTGATATGGGGGTAGATACATTTTCGAAACGTTCCATCCTAGAACGAACGAGGTCTCGTTTCATTTGCGTGATCTCTTTTCGAAGAGTTTCATTTTGTTCCATGAGATACAGGTAATCGTTTGTTAAATTAAGTATGTAATTGTCTCTCACTGTGTCACCTGATGCATAGAGCCTTTTGAGATTATCACATATTTCTAAATATACATTTTCTGGGATGTCAGTCTTATGTTCGTCGACGAGCGACATGATGACTCGAATTGGATCACTCATTTTTTATGATTACAAACTTATTTTTTATATACCTTCGGCTAATCATGTTCATTCTCTAGCATATGTCGTAAACGTTCTTCTATACTCAATCCATTTTCGGGTACAACTTCAAATTCTGTATCCGCTACACCCGGGTCAAAAATATCACCATGTCTTTCACATAATTCGCATACGACGCCTTCACCAGGTGGTTCACCGATTGGGTGATTATGCATAGGTGTTTGCTTTTTTGTCTTTTTTGATACTTTCTTAACTTTTGGGATTTTCTTTGATGGTTGAACGTTACTTGTCGATGATTGGGGTTTGTCGTGTTTTTCACATACAGTTTTACCCTCCTTTGCACGACATTTACATCTATTTCCACTAGAAGCAGCGATTGCACTGCATTGTACCGCCTCGACAGGTACACTACGTCTCTTCGGTTTTATTTCCTCTCGGATAGATTTCACTTCCTCATGGAGTTGTTTATTCTCTACACGAAGTGTTTTCACTTCGTCGATGAGAGATTTAACAAGGTCAGTGAGATGCGCGATGTCAGACATTTTTGTGTTTGATATTTTAATGGAATTCGTATGACTTAGGAATTTTTTTCTTACTAATTTTAATGATAGCGCGCCCATTTACGACTGTATTATTTGAAGCCATACTGATAGGTCTACTCACACTAGTGATATATACGGGTGTTTCTATGAAAATCAAAGGTCCAGGAGCCCTCGTATTGGTCGGGGCACTCGTGCACCTCGCGTTCGAATATTCGCCATTTGGAAATATGAATGAAAGATATTGTAAATATTTATTAAATGTCTAAAAGTACTGTGGTCAAAATTTTGACTCATTCATTTTTTGAGTTCTAAAAGAGCTTCTGTAGCTAAACCTTCATCTACATGTGCCTTACAGCAGCCATATTTAGATGATTTATGCCAACACCCCGGGTATTGACATTTAGGTCTCGTCGTCGGTGCTGAGACAGAGTTTTCGGCGCTTTTGTGGAGGGTCATATTCCCTGATTTCACCTTCTTCTGACGGAGACTCGGTCTCGGACTCGGTCTCTGACTCAGAATCGGTCTCTGACTCAGAATCAGTCTCTGACTCGGACTCATACTCCTTCTCACTTGGGTAATAAACATTTGGTAAATCTTCTTCGAGTGCCCTCCAGTCTACCCACTCTTCAAGTTTATTACGTTGAATAAAATCTCTCATATCAGATTTATCCCGAATACCCCATGTATTTGCTGCGATATCAGACCAATACGCAAGAGATTCATAACCGATTTCCGCCGGATACAAATAAACTTCCTTCTCGAAGTCCATTTGACTTTGAATCGTTTCACAGTAAATGTCATACATGTGTTCCAACAAGCCATCATTAGATACGGAACCATTACTATTAAAATTTTCGTGTCCAAAAGTTAAAAAGTGTACTTGTCCATAATCAGCATTCATTTTTTCAGAACTAATACCCATATAACACAGGTAATCTCTGCTATTTTCCGGAATGTATTTCGATGGGAAGTTATCGGCTCGGAGAGCCCAAACTTCCGTATCCACACCGGTCATCCTCGTCATGAGGTCGTCCAGATAAGACAACCTACGAAGGGATGTACAATGTTTCACAAGTTCAGTATTTATGCTCATCTTCTATATCATCTACGTTTGATTTGTTTAAGTGTGTTATTAAAAGTCTATTCTTGATGCAAGGCGTTTACCGAATGTTTTAATCTTAAAAGCGCGCTCTCTTTTCTTGAAATCTTCACATCTCTGTGAAATTTCGTGGAGGCGAACCTGTGCTTCGAGAACTTTATCTAATGAACAATATTCTTCGTGTTTAATAGTCGGTTCCCATAAATCAAATTTAGAGTAATATTTTTCCTTTTCGGTATTTCTTGCCTCTATTTCTTTGTATCTTTCGATTTCGCTACAACACGAAATATATTGTTCCATATAATCACGGGACTGTTCATTTTTCACTTCATCCATTTTTGCTCTAATTATGTCGATGGCGGGATCGTACAAACTTGATTTTTGTTCCCCAAAAATCTGATTCACACGAAGAGTTCGAAGAATCACATTTAAATCACTTAGTGCCATCTCGTAAATACGATTTTCTTGGTGCGCCCGGGCACGAATGGTTCGAATTGTTTTCGATGAGCTTTTTCCATATGATGATTTGCACGTCCTCACAGAGAGTGTTCGTGGCTTGACAGAAAGCGAGGCGGAAGTCACTGGTCGTGCAACCATTTTGCATTATACACTCACGATTCCTTTATAAGATTTGGGAAATTGAATAACAACTTCTTCACCCACTTCGTTAAAAGCGACGACTATCTCGTAGTCACCTTTATCAATTTTACATTTTGGTTCATCTCTCATAGACTTAGGTACAAAAAAGCCAAAAAACAAGTTATATAAACTCATTCTTCTTTCTTTTTACTGAGATGTTCTTCTTCAAGTTTCTTTTTTTCGGACTGAACCGTTCGCAAAAACTGTCGAGGATATTCAGAAAGTTTAGACCAACGAAACTCGTCGATTGAATATTCGATGTATTCAGGTATGTGTGCAACAAACACGATAGAATTCTTTACAAATTTGTAAACGCATGTAGTCGTTAAAGAATAACAAAACGCGCGTGGGTAAAGCCACCACATATATGTGTTTATATCCCCCTTTTTTTATCTAACTTAAATACAAGATGAACCTACACGAAGTTCCAAAGAAAGTTCAGTACGTGACAGTAGACTCGGAATTTGTAAGTGGTTCAAATAACACGTTTACGATTGACTTTTCACTCGATTCAAATGTGCACATGGAAGACATGACAAAGGTGATTGGATTCAAAATCGTAGATTTCTATGTGACTCAAGTGGGTGAAAGTGACGGGACAGGAACCACTGATGTATCCAAGTACATAGATATAGTCTGCGAAGATATACCAAAGAGGGCACAGATACTCGATGAAAGAAATGGCGAAATACTCGCACGTATACCACTTGAAAGAAGCTTTTCTGGAAGTAACACGTTTATCATGAGAGATAAACAATGGAGGTCATTTCACAGAGAAACGGCGCTGTTTAATCCCATATCTATACAAAAAACACATTTTAAACTTTATGAGTCTCAGGGTGATGGCGACTATGAACTATTAAAACCAAGTGTATCGTTCTATATGATAATAGAAATAACAACGATAGACGTGAAGGAAAAACCACGAAATAAAGAGATTCAAATTTTGGAAGCACTCGATCGATTAATGTCTAAAATAGATAACCTTAACCACAACGTAAAGAAATTACCAGATGCTGAGCAATTAGAGAAAGCTAGAAAGGAAACAAAGAAATACCCATTTAGCTATCTAGTTATAATGATAGTTTTAATATTAGGAGGTGTTTACTACATAATGCCCAAACAGGCGCCTATGCCTCAACCTTCTTTTTAACTCGTCGAATCACTTTCTTGACCACATTTGGCGTTTCTGGTTCTGGTACTGGGGCTGGAGTTACGGGTTCTGGTTCTGGCGTTGGGGTTGGGGTTGGGGTAACTGGTTCAGCCTTCACAACTGGTGTGGACACTGGCTTTGCCCCATCGATTTCATCGATCAAACGCAACAATATGCCATAGACGTGTGTCTTATTGATGCGAAGAGACTTCATTTCATCACGGATTTCTTGCCTGAGAGATTCCATTGTAATATACATAAAGGAAATATTATCTTTAAATGTAATGCTCGTCATAGGACCAACTCTTCTGAGTGGAATTGGACAACACGCCCACAAATACACCAAGCTATTACCAGATTGGAAGTATATTGAAATTCAAAATGAAATACCCGTGTGTGAAAGAGCATTCATATTCGCTTTACCTATTGAGTATTGGTTTCAAAAAATACCTGAACTCAAAAATAAGATCAAACATCTACACTGTATGACCGTTTGTGAAACAGAAACCGTACATGAAGACTACGGTAAACTTTTTTCATTCTTTGATAGAGTCGCGGTTCCGAGTGAGTTTTGCAAAAAGGTATTCTCGAGACAATTTCCTGACACCGAATTTTATGTCATTCGAGCACACATACCACACCAAGACACGTATACATTTTATCACATAGGGAACATCATGGATCAACGTAAAAATTTTAAAGATATTCTTGAGTCATTTATCCGATTGAATAAACCAGATACAAAACTCATCGTGAAAGCCACTTGTAATAAGCCTATTCAAATCAACCTACCGAACGTAGAAGTCATAAATGGTCTGGTATCCGATGATGAGATGGATAAAATACATCGATTATCTGACTGCTACGTGAGCTTCTCGAGTTCGGAGGGTGTGGGTATGGGTGCTGTCGAAGCGGCGATGCGTGATAAACCGGTCATCATCACAAATTACGGGGGAGCACCAGAGTACGTGAAAACACCGTACACGATCGATTGTGAACTTCAAGAGTTGCAGAATGATGACTTCTTGTTTAAGAAAGGTATGCAGTGGGGCAAACCAAACAAAGAACAACTCTTGGAATTCATGACGGATGCATATGAAAATCGTGTGCGTCACATGGATCACTCACACACGAAGTGGATGGTCGGGAAAGAACACGTATCACAACAATTCATCGATGATGTAATTGGTAAGGAATACAATGAGACCCGTGAGAATGGCGCCTGAAGCAATGGCACCCTTTTGAGCGATGAGCATGGCGACGATATCATCTATAAAACCAATATTCGTGGGTTTCTTCAAATTTTCGGGAACAATTTTTGCAATCGCGACGTAGAGGGACATGGCAATTATAACCGGTCTTAATGTTTCCTGATCTAACATTTACAATATACTAATATTTTAACTTTGGTTGATGTTTCTTACAGAATCCACCACACGTAGCCCTAAACCCACACGATTTTCCAGCTAATGTCACTGCCTGGCAAATCTGTAACGTACGTCTTTTTTCTACGACCTGTTCAGGCGCCTTGTCTAAAAATCGAATGACTTTACTTTCCTTGTCTTTTCGGATTTGTGCGTATTTTTGTTTCATCTTCCATGTTGCGTGTGCAAGTTTCTTGCATCTATCGGTTGGTGAATCCACCCGGTACATGCGCATAGCATCAGTGAGGCACTGTTCGTAGGACATCTTTGGAATGTTGTAATTAAAAAAACTAGGATTTTTGACTTAGGTTATAGAAAAACATGGATCTTTCGTGGATTTCAAAAAACTCTTTTTCTACATCGAGCAATTCCAAACCACGCTTCATCCTTCTATGGATCCAATCTATTCTGGAATCAATTACTACGCGGCGAGCCCCTTCCATAGAGAAAATAGAGGAGAACATATCTAAGTCAGTGATAGACTCAATTCGGGCACCTTTTTTCACATTATCATCTTTTGTAAGTAATTGGATATTTTTATGATTGAATACACGAGTCCATTCATCCACGTCATTAACTCTTTCTTCAAGATAAACAATCTGCCTCGGAACAATCTCGTCTATCTCAAACGAGTAGCGCCCAGATACGACGTCATCCCATGTAAGGTTATCCAATCCATATCTAAGACGCATTTTCTCCATGAGAAATGCGATGAGCTCGTTTCTATGTAACCCAATAAGGGGTTCATATTTAATATACCCTTTACCATGTCTAATGGCCAAATTCAGTTTAGACCTCAAATCATTTGACCATTGGCGACTCATATATGTCGAGTAACAATATAGGCATGAACACGACGCAACTTGTGCATATCTACTTAACCCATATTGACCCTTGTGACGTTTTGAATTCACGGATGAATTGCAGAGCTGCCGTGTCCGTGGCGCTTTGTCACCTGTGAGGGGCGTGACACATACATTGGCCACGTGACTACCATCTTCTCTCATTTTAGTAGATATAACTCGAATTTCACTATCTCCATGTATCCACGTATCCCCGGGTGCAGGGGTGGAGCCAAGATCGGGTACCGGCTTCGTAGTCTTCGCCGGCTTCACTGGCTTCACTTGCTTCGTGGTCTTCGCGCTACACGTTTTCCTAAGTCTATCCATTGCTTCTTCATGCAAAACGGACTTCCTCTGTGGTGTGAGGGTCTCACCTTTCCATACATAATAAGGCTTCATATGACAACCGGATGGACACCCATTGGGTGCAAAACGACATTTGGGGCACCCCCTTCCGTTTTCGTACGGTGTGGTGATCATTGAATCTTTAATGTATTGGTCACAACATTCCTGCACTTAGGTAAAAATCAAAGACACCCACCTTTGTTTTTAATAAAAATAGCTTAAGTGAGAGCCTCGTTTATTAAAAATCAAGTAAAATGAGTGAAAGCATCCAAAAGCTTACCCACGTGGAGCACATCTTGAAGAGACCTGACTCGTATGTTGGTCCTGTTGCTCGCGTTGGTGAAGAATATTGGGTCAAGGAAGGTGACGGATTCGAAAAGAAAACCATCATCTACGCACCAGCGCTTCTCAAGATTTTTGACGAAATTCTTGTTAACGCCATCGATCGTAATTCGCTCTATCCGAAACAGGTAACGTCCATCTCTGTCAATATAGACAAAGAGAAAGGTGAAATAAGTATCGAGAACAATGGACCTCTCGGAGGTATCGCGGTCAAGGAACATGAAAAAGAAAAGATTTGGAATCCGGAACTCACGTTCGGGCACCTTCTCACGAGTACCAACTATGATGATTCGCAAGAACGCGTTGTCGGTGGTAGGAATGGATACGGTGCGAAACTCACGAACGTATATTCGAGCAAATTCTCCATCAAAATCAAGGATTCAGAAAATAAGACAACGTACACACAAGAGTGGACAGATAACATGAAGACGTGTGGGAAACCAAAGATGCGTAGCTACTCGGGGGCGACCTCGAGTGTGTGCGTGACATTCACACCCGATTGGTCTAGATTCGGTATGAAAGCCATGGATGATTACATATTCAAGATTTTCGAGAAGCGTGTCTATGACGCGAGTATCTGTACCACATCGAATTGCAAAATCAAATTTCAAGGAGAAACGCTCCAAAAGACGCCATTTAATGAGTATGCAAAAATGCACACGAAATCAGACGAAGTATGCATGTTTACATCTGACCGGTGGTCGGTGTGTATTGCACCTTCAGAAGATGGATTCGAACAAGTCTCTTTCGTTAATGGTATTTGTACGACCAAAGGTGGGAGTCACGTGGACCACGTGGCGGGAATTCTCGCGTCCAACATCATCGATGAGATGGCAAAGAAAATCAAGCTCAAACCACAACAAGTCAAGAATGCGTTTATGGTGTTTGTGAAATCAACGCTCGTAAACCCAACCTTCAGTAGCCAGGTCAAGTCTGAGTGCACACTTAAACCACAAGAATTTGGGAGCAAATTCGAACCGACGAAGAAACTCATCAAAGATATTCTCAAGACAAGCGTGCAATCGGAACTCATGGCACTCTCCAAGTTCAAAGAGATGAAAGAGCTTCAAAAAACGGATGGTGCGAGAAAGTCTAAAATCACTGGCATTCCAAAGTTAGATGATGCAAACAAGGCGGGTACTATGCAATCTGAGAAGTGCACACTGATCATCACAGAAGGTGATTCAGCGAAATCACTCGCAGTCGCTGGACTCTCGGTCGTTGGACGTGATTATTACGGGGTATTTCCACTTCGCGGGAAGTGCAAAAATGTGAGAGATGCGTCTGTCAAACAACTCACGGAGAATAAAGAGTTTAGTGACCTCAAGAAGATTCTCGGTTTGCAACAAGGTAAAGTGTACACCTCCCTCAGTGAACTCCGGTACGGTCGTCTCATGATCATGACGGATGCCGATACGGATGGAAGTCACATCAAAGGTCTTGTACTCAACATGATTCATTATTTTTGGCCGAGTTTACTTGACCTAAATTTCGTAGTGAGCATGGTCACACCAATTATTAAAGCGTCAAAAGGGTCGCAGACTATGTCATTTTATACAGATTCTATGTTTAGAATGTGGTATGGAAATGGAAAACCTGGGTGGAAGATCAAATACTATAAGGGTCTCGGTACGTCTACATCAGCAGAAGCGAGGGAGTATTTCAAGAATATCGAAAAGCTCACGGTCAAATTTGACACGGATGAGAAGACCGACGATTCTGTCATTCTCGCATTCGATAAAACCAAGGCTGATTCTCGTAAAACATGGCTTTTGGAGAGCACAGAAAAGGACAGTTCTGAACTTGAAATTCCATATGGAAATGTCGAACGAATCAACATCACGGAATTTATTCACAAAGATCTGGTAAATTTCAGCCTCGCAGACTTGAAGCGTTCAATCGCACACATGTGTGATGGTCTCAAACCTTCGCAAAGAAAGGTGATGTATTCATGTTTCAAGAAGAATCTGACGAATGAAATGAAAGTGGCGCAGTTAGCTGCATACGTCGCAGAAACATCAGCGTACCATCACGGGGAAGTGTCTCTCGCGGATACGATCGTAAAATTAGCACACAATTTTACGGGTTCAAACAACATAAACCTTCTTGAGCCGTGTGGTCAGTTCGGTACGAGACTCATGGGTGGTAAGGACGCGAGCCAAACGAGGTACATTTTTACAAAGCTCACGAAGGACGCGAGGAAACTTTTTGATGCTAGAGATGATGCGGTGCTCAAGTATCTCGATGACGATGGTAGACTCATCGAACCAGAATATTACGTGCCAGTGTTACCCACGGTCCTCATCAATGGCACAGAAGGCATCGGAACGGGGTTCAGTTGTTATGTACCACCGTTCAACCCGAAAGATATCTGTGAAAACATAGAACGAGCTATTTACGGTGAAAAGCTCAAGGAAATGAAACCATGGTTTGACAAGTTCAAAGGTCGTGTATTCAAAAATGACGAAGGTCTCTGGATTACAGAGGGTGTGTGGACTAGCAACA
>Ga0222716_10001303_pt1 | contig 20857 bp, 30 predicted proteins | sample C33_13DmetaG_FD_165044 | JGI IMG/M metagenome (GOLD analysis project Ga0222716, IMG submission 165044) | Estuarine water microbial communities from San Francisco Bay, California, United States - C33_13D | ecosystem: Environmental > Aquatic > Marine > Unclassified | place: USA: California... | reverse complement strand
GATTATCTGACCTATCATTTCTCATGCCCTAACCATACTGCGAAAGCGCCTGTCATCGCGCCAGTCACAACGCTTACCAGCGCTGACTGCTGCGTTGTGGGATCGCTTAGCGTCATAAACCACTCCACCACGCGCCACGCTGACACTGACATCATTATCATCATAAGTCGCGGCAGCAGCTTCCAAGCCAGCACGCGCTCCATTGCTATTGTCATTTTTGGCCTCCTGTAATCTTAAAGCATTGCAGATATTCGTTATTTTTAGTTACTAAAACAGCCGCCTTGCGCAGCTCATCGGAGCATTCTTTCTCGCTGCCATACTGGCCCACTTCAAAGTGGATCACCTGCGCCGTTAGTTGGAACCATAAAAGTAGATACATCACATCACCATTTCCCGTGTTTCACGCCCAAGAAAAACAAGATAGCGATCAACGAGCCAAACCCAGCAAGCAAAAGCGCCGTTCCGACTGCCAAACTTATGCACTTGTCAATAAATTCTTGCTTCTTATACACCAGCTCTTGTTGGCGTTTACGTTGCTCACCCTCGATTTTTACTATGGCTTTCCAAGCACTTGGCCCATAATGCCATGAAATATGGTTTCTCAAATCCTCTCGATATTCTGCAAGACGTTGTTTTTGTGACCAAATTTCCAAGGCGTTGGCCTCATTGTCGCTGAACATTTTGTACAGTGGCGGCTTCTGTGACTTCTTTTCTAAGAAGTCTAAGTCAGATGCTGCTTTGGCAAATTGCGACACAGTGGCAGACATTTCGTGGACACTTTTGCCAAAATCCACGGCCTTCTTGATACCCTTATACGCTGCGCTGGCGGCGGCTATGCAAGTGACCGGGTCCATATCACCGCTCCATCAACCTATCAATTTTCTCTTCGAGCCGGTCAAACTTATTCATAATCTGAGATAAAACCTCGGAGCTGTCTGACTTCGTGACATACTCCTTGGCCATCTCCTCGCGGGTTCGGTTGAGCAGGATGCGCAGGCGATCTAGCTCTTCGCGCTGCGTCTTCAGCCACCAGCCAATGCCAGCGATTACAACTCCAAAAAGTATATTCAAGATTGCGTCGACTTCCATGGTTGGCTCCAAAAGGTTCCCGGCCATATTAACACGGCGGCGACAGAAAAGAAATATCTCGGCAACACCTTGACCCCTGCTGCCATTCTGTTAACACTGGGCAAACAAATGGAGGGGATACCTGTGAAACATGAGTTAAAACAAATCGGGCCGCGCATCCGCGCCGATATAGCGCAAATGCTCAAAGAGCAGTGTGCAAGTCAACGCGTCAGCGCCTCGCTGACAATAGAGCGACTGATCGTCGATCATCTCAAAAAGGGTGGGTATGTTGTCGAAGATTACGATCGGTATTGATCCCGGCTACCGCACCGGCGGCGTCGCATTACTAGGCGACGGCTTCGCTGAGGTGCACGACCTGCCGGTCTACACCGAGGGCGGCGTTGACGTGATCGCGCTACTCGACATCATAAACAGCGCCGGCCCTGTGGAGCACATTTGGCTGGAAAAACAACAGGCTATGCCCAAGCAGGGCGTGGTTTCAGTGTTCAAGCTGGGGTTTGCCTACGGCCAAATCTTAACGACTGCCGCATTATCTGGCCACCCGTACAGCGAAGTGCGGCCCGCCAAGTGGAAGTCGAGCATGAATTTGCCAAAGGATAAGGACGCCGCACGCCGGCAGGCGCAGCAGTGGTTCCCAGATCTGGCGCTGAGACTGAAGCGCAAGAAGGACGAACACCGTGCAGAAAGTCTGCTGGTGGCAGCATTTGGAAGGGGGGAGAAATGAGCAACATTCCGTTTGCACGAGAAATATTGAAATCGGCTTTAGACGTGGATGATATTAGCGACGTGCGCGCATATATCAATTCGGCGTTGAAATATATGACGCGTGAGAAGTACACGCGGAAGGCGGCTCCAGCGTCAGAAGTCGTCACTGAGGAAAAGAGGGTTATGGTGTGGTATTACGCCAAGGAAAACCCAGACGCGTCAATGCAGAGCATTGCCAACATGTTCAACGTAAATATTGGCCGCGTGTCGGAGATTTTGGCGGGCAAAAGATGACCGTAAAACTTGACATGACAAACGAGGCGTATCACTTCGAGCCGTCGCTCAGCGCCAGCGGCGCCAAGAAGATCGCGCTGGGCTCGCCGGCTGAGTTTAAATATGGCGAGTTCAAGAGCAACCCAGCCTTCGACGTCGGCACGGCTACGCACACGCTGGTGTTTGAGCCGCAGCACGCGGAAAGCGTGTGGTGCGGGCCGGAGACGCGGCGCGGGCTCGACTGGAAGCGCAAGAAGCTGGAAGCTGAGGAGGCTGGGGCGCTGCTGCTGACGGAAAGCGACTACCGCCTGGCCGCTGACATGGCGGAGGCGGTGCGCTCAAATCGTGCAGCCGCGGAGCTGCTCAGCGGCGACCTTGTCTGCGAGGCCAGCATATTCAGCAAAGATCCGTCAACCGGCGTCGACATGCGGTGCCGCCCGGACGGTTGGCGCCGTGACATTGGCGCGCTGATAGATCTCAAGACGACTATTGCGTCTGACCCCGAGGGCTTTGCAAAGCAATGCGCAAACCTCGGGTATCATATACAGGATATGTTTTACCGCCGGTGCATGGAAAATGCCGGCTTTGAGATAGACCGCTTCATCTTCATAGCGGTTCAAAAGACCCGTCCACACTTAGTGGGCATATACGAATTGGACTGGGCCAGCCTCGACGAGGGGAAGGCCGCAGTGCAGTACGCTCTCGAGAAATATCGCAAGGCGAGCGAGAGCAACGAGTGGGGTTACGACTTTGGGGACTTGAAAACGATCCAAATTCCGCGCTACTCATTTAAGTTCAGTCAGATTGACTGAGAAACGGCAACCATAGTCTAGGAGACAACATATGCCAATATCATTCGGATCAGGTTCAGAGGGTTCTGGGAGCTCACTATTCATACGATCAAATTTACCGCAAAATCGCTGGTGGGTTAAGACGGAGGCCGGCGACGAGAACATAGATATGTCTCGCGGCTTCGCGGTAGACATCAAAAGCGTACAGTTCGGCTGGCTGCACATCGACATCGGAGTGCGTGACTGGCAGCCTTGGCCGTCACCCTCCGAGCAGATCCCGCGCCCAAGCGAGGTCTACAAGCAGGGTTTTGAGGTCAAGTGCTGGCTCGTCGACGGTCGTGAGGCGTCGTTTAGCGGCAACTCTTACGGCCTCGGCCAGTTCATCGCCAAGCTGTACAACCAAGCTGAGCAGGCTCCCGAGTTTGCGACGCAAATCCCGATCGTGCAGGTCACAAGCTCAACACCAATCGTGATCGGCAAGGGCACGTCATACGACGTGGGCTTCAACATCTCGAAGTGGATCAACCGCCCAGAGAACGGCGTTGAACACCCGGCGGCGGCAGCGGCACCCGAAATGGCGCCCGCACCAGCTCCGGCTCCAGCCGCAGCTCCGGCAGCCGATAACAACTTCGGTTTCTAATAACGTGGCCGCCTGCCTCGGTGGGCGGCCAAACAAAGGGGTGGGAAGATGAGCGAGAGATACTTTAGCAAAGTAGCGGAGAGCGCGCTGGCCGACGTGGCCGGTGCAATCAAGGGAAGCCGCAACGAAATTTTAAACAAGGCCGCATTCAGCTTAGGCCGCCACGCGCACATGGCGCCGGCGAACCTAGACGCGGCACTAATGGAGCTGCACAGCGCGGCCAAGAACATGGGCCTGCAAGATCACGAGATCAAGGCGACAATCGGCAGCGGATTTAAGCGCGGCGGCGACAGCCCAAAGGAGCTCGAAAACTCCGACGCGCTGCCGTACACGCCGTCAGAGTTTGAGCGCTTGATGACGCGCTTGGCCGCTAAGGAAGTGCTGGCGCGGGACGACGAAAGCCGCGCGGACAAGATGCGCAAGGCGCGCGAGATCTGGGAGCGGGGCGTCACAATTTCGCGTGACAACGTCGACGCCGTGCGTCCGGCGCTGCTCTACCTCAACTCTCGGGGTTTGAGAGCCAGTACAGCCTCGCATGCGGCTCGGTTTAACCCGAATATATACGACGGCCCCGCGATCATGTTTCCCGCGCTCAGTCCAAGCGGAGAAGTGTGCGGCGTGCAGAGCGTGCTGCTCACACCCGATGGCCACAAGCGAGAGCACAACGGGATCAGCAAATACAGCCGCGGCGTGATTGCAGGCAACGTCATGCGCATCGGCGACGAGCACGAGGGCGGCGTCATCATCATGGCCGAGGGGCCAGAGGATGCGCTCAGCGTGTATCAGGCGGTCGGGGACGAGGCGACAGTCGTGTGCACGTTTGGCAAGGCTGGCATGTCAACATACCCGGTGCCGCGCGCATCCGACGTGACGATTTGCGCCGACCCCGACCTAGACGTGGATGCGGTGGCCGACGTGCTGCGCGGCGACGGCAGCACCGACGTGCACGTCGTGCGCTTCGACATGCTGGGCGTCGACGGCGTGAAGGACGCCAACGACTACATTCGTGAGGCTGGGGCGCAAAAATTGCGTGAGGCATTGGCGCTGGCCAAGCCGGTCGCGCAAGTGCAGGCCGAGATCGCGCAGTCAGAGCGCAGCTACCCGACGCCATACGATCCAATCGACCCGGCGTCGATCCCGGCGCGGCGCTGGATTTACGGCCAGCATTACATCCGGTCAAACGTGTCCGTGTTGGCATCGGCAGGCGGCGTGGGCAAGACGTCCATGCAAATCGTGGAGGCGCTGGCAATTTGCACCGGCAGGCCGCTGCTCGGTGAGCCCGTGCACGAGCAGTGCAACGTGTGGATTATCAACCTCGAAGATCCGCTGGAGGAGCTTCAGCGCAGGGTCGCGGCGGCGATGATGCACTACAACGTCACGGCCGACGAAATCCGGGGTAAGTTGTTTCTGGATGCGGGCCGCGACATGAACATCATATTCGCCAGACAGGATCGCGAGGGCATCACCGTCGACGACGCGCTGGTCGACTATCTGACGGCCAAGATTTCGGAGAACAGCATCGGGCTGGTCTCGATTGACCCGTGGGTCGCGGCGACCGGCATCAACGAGAACGACAACGTCGCAATGAACGCCGCCGTCGGGGCTGTGCGTGCCGTGTGTGACGTCACAGACTGCGCCGCCTCCCTCGTGCACCACATCCGCAAGGGGAACGGGGACGACGCCAACGTCGACAGCATCCGGGGCGCCGGCTCACTACTCGGCGCAGCCCGCGCAGCTCGCGTCATAAATCGCGTGTCTATGGAGGATGCGCTCAAGCTGGGCGTGTCCGAGACCGAGGCGCTGGGCATATTCCGGGTAGACGACGGCAAGTCTAACATGGCGCCGCCGGCAGCGAAGGCGGTGTATCGGCGCATGGTCGGCGTGCAGCTGCCAAACAAAGAATATGTGGGTGTGGCTGAGCCGTTCTCCATGCCTGACCTTTTCGACGGGGTGAGCGCCAAGGACGCGATGAAGGTGCAGCGTGACGTCGGGCAGTGCGCCCAGCGCGGCGAGTTTATGCGCCAGAACCCGCAGGCAAAGCAGTGGGTCGGCAACATCGTGGCCGAAGTGCTCGGGCTGGACGTGGACAAGAAGCACGAGAAGGCCAAGATCAACGCAATCGTCAAGAAGTGGATCGAGACAGACGTGCTGCGCATCGAGCGTGAGAAGGACCAGCGCACGGGGCGTGAAGTGCCGGTGGTGGTCGTGGGGACGTGGATCACAGGCGAGGAGGCCGGTCTATGATTAAGGCGTGTGGGTATAAGACGTGCTGCAACTTCTTCACGCTGGGGCGGAAAAAGAAATTCTGCTCGACGCGGTGCAATTTGAACGATGGCAGGCAGGCGTGGGAGCTTCGCAACGCCGGGGCGTATAAAGCTGGCGAAAACAAGCGCAGAAAGAAGAGGTACGAAGCCGACGCGGAGTACCGCCAAAAATGCGTAGATCGCTCTAGCGAAACCTACCAGAAGCTGACGTCGGGTCAACGTAGGCAGCGCAGCCAAGATCAACGTGATCGCAACCCGGACGCCCATCGTGAATACATGCGAAACTATATGGCGGATCGCGCCGCCGGTGATGTGGAGTTTAAGCTCAAAGGAGTGCTGCGCGCTAGGGTGAGGGCTGCGGTCACACGCGGCGGCGGAGAGAAGTCACGAAAAACAATGCAGCTCGTGGGCTGCTCTGTGCCGAAACTACGCCAGCACTTAGAGGCGCAGTTCACAGACGGCATGACGTGGGACAATCACGGCGAGTGGCACATAGACCACATCAAGCCGTGCGCTTCGTTTGACCTGACAGACGCAGAACAGCAACGCGAGTGTTTCAATTACACGAATTTGCAGCCACTGTGGGCCAAGGATAATCTGTCTAAGGGGGCGAAGACGCTGTGACGGAATTCGATGACAAGGCGGCAATGGACCTCGAGGACGAGGATCTCATCATGGCGATATACTGGTCCGACATATTCAGAGCCTGCGCCATCGAGTTTGAACCCGGCCTCATGCAGCCGCGCACCGTCGAGGAGCGGATGCGCGTGCAGGAAGTTATCGTGGCAACCATGCAATGCTTGGAGCACGCATTGGTGCGCCTCGACGGCCAGATGGTGGAGGTGCGCAGTGGTGCGGAGCTGTTGCATTAATACTTCCACACTTACCACACTTGTGGTGTGGGGAGGTGTGGAGAGTGTGGAGAATAAGGCCATTTCACGTTCCACACCACCACCCGCTATTGTATAGCGTGGTGTGGTGTGGTGTGTGGTGGCGTTTTAAATTGGGTGTGGTTAACATTGGCAGCGAAGGGGGAGTAGTATCATGGCAACGAAGGTGAGTGGGAAAGCAAAGGCGGGATATGCGAAGGCGCGCAAAGACCGTGGGACGTTTGAGACTGGCACGCAGAGCAAGCCGATCTCGAGGCAGGTAGATGGTCAGCTGGCGCCGTTAGATCGTAAGGCGCGGGAGAAGACGTTGAAGTGGGGTGACAGTCTGCCGGGTCTCGTGAGCCCTGAGCTCGCTGGACGTTTTGAGGCGGCGTATGACGCGTTGAGGGCGAAGGTGGAAGCGGATGACGTCGTGGCGGTCAACCAGATTGCGACGCAGCTGATACGCGCTTGGGACGTGTTGGAGGCAGAGGCGGAGGCTAACGGGCATCAGCCTGTGGGTCGTCACGCATATTGCATCGAGATCGCCAGCGGCAACATCGTGTGCATCGCGCTGCATGACGCGGCTGGCATTAGGCGTGAACATCCAGAGTGGTTGGTGTATGATATGATCGACGCAGCAATCGTGCTCGGGAACAACTTTAGTAGCGAGTTCATCGCGGAGACGCTGAAACAGTTTCCAGAGGCAAAGGTGACGCGGTGCATCGGCCCAGCGAACAGCACGTTTGACGTTGAGCTGGGCGACGAGATACCGTTTTGAGAGGAGACGTTTAGATGGGTGCAATTGGCAAGGCTAAGATGGCAGCGCTGGAAGCTGCCGGTGAGGACGAGATCTTCGGCATGATCGCAGCGGGCAAGAACGCGTCCGACGTGATCGCTCATTACGATGTGGGTTGGAGCCTGTTTCACAAGTGGGTCGCGTCCGGCGAGGGCAGAGCTCAGCGATACGACGAGGCCAAGCAGATGGCTGGTCACTACTACGCGTCGCAGGCTCAGAAGATTGCAGACGAGATCCACCAGCACGAGGCGAGCGTGAACAGCGCGAAGCTGGCGGTCGACGTGCTGAAGTGGAAGGCGGCTAAGGCGTCGCCAGAGTATGACACAAGGCAGCGTGACGTCGCGATCAATATCAGCGTCAATGACCTGCACGCGCAGGCAGCGCAGCTGCTCAACAGCGTTGGCGCCGACGTCATCGAGGGCGAGGCAGTCGAGGTGGAGGATGACGATTGAGCGCGAAATTGCACATCGACGCAGCGAAGCGTGCGCGTGCGCGCGTGACATCATCGCGTCGATCCGTCAACAATGTGCCACAATTGGGCACTTTCGGGCGTGCAAATGTGGCAAAAGTAAGGCATAAGCGGGGCAAAATAGCTAAGTCGCTGAGTTGCAACGGAAAAAGATTTTACATAATACACATTATGACACTTTCGCCCGCTCCAACGCCAAATCGCCGGCGAGATCCGCGTTTTGACCCCCCCCTCTCAGATCTCGGGCGGGTGCAAAAGCTCATGTCCCCCTCACGCACCCCGAGAAAAATTTTCCACAAATTCACGCCACAGGAGTGTTAACACATGAACGCCCCCAGCCCCCAAGATAACCCGTTTCTGAAGCTGATGCGCAGATACCGCGACGACCCGGTGCGCTTCTCACAGGAGGTCATTGGCATCGAGCCCGACGAGTGGCAGGTTGAGCTGTTGGATGCGATTGCCGCCCCAGCGGTGCGCCGCGTATCTGTTAGATCTGGCCACGGCGTCGGCAAGTCCACGGGCGTCGCAATGGCGGCCATCTGGCACGTCTTGATGCGGTATCCGAGCAAGACGGTGGTCACGGCCCCCACGTCCGCGCAGCTGTTTGACGCGTGTTTCGCGGAGATGAAGAACGTCGCCAAGCGCCTGAAGCCTCCGTTCAACAATTTGCTGGAGATCAAGTCGGATCGGATTGAGCTCAAGAGCGCGCCTGAGAGCACGTTTATTTCGTGCAGGACGTCGAGGTCGGAGCAGCCGGAAGCCTTGGCCGGGGTTCACAGCGAGAATGTGTTACTGCTGGCGGATGAGGCCAGCGGTATCCCGGAGGCCGTTTTTGAGGCTGCCTCGGGCTCGATGTCCGGCCACAGCGCCACGACGGTGCTGACGGGCAACCCGACGCGTAATACTGGCTTTTTTTACGAGACGCACAATCGGCTGCGCGATGACTGGTACACGATGCACGTCTCCTGCGTCGACAGCCCGCGCGTGTCAGAGGATTTCGTCAAGGATATGGAGCGCCGGTACGGTGAGGACAGCCCGGCGTTTCATGTGCGCGTCTTGGGCAACTTCCCGCCGTCTGAGGAGGACACGGTGATCCCGGTCGCGCTGGTCGAGCACGCATTTAACAACGAGGTTAAGGTGCACGAGGACACGGCGGGCGTTTGGGGTTTGGATGTGGCGCGTCAGGGAGATGACAGCAGCGTGCTGTGCAAGCGTCAGGGTCCGGTGGTGCACCCGCTTACTGTGTGGCGCAACTTGGACCTGATGCAGCTCTCTGGCGCTGTAAAAGCGGAATACGATGCGGCGCCCCCGTCCAAGCGCCCCGTTGAGATCATCGTCGACAGCAACGGCTTTGGCGCCGGGGTGTTGGATAGGTTGAGGGAGCTGGGGCTGCCGGCGCGTGGCTTGAACGTGTCTGAGCGCGCGATGGCGAAGCAGACGTATTTGAACCTGCGCGCGGAGCTGTGGTTTAAGTGCAAGGCGTGGCTCGAGAATATGGACGTGTCGCTGCCCAAGGATGACGCGCTGTATTCGGAGCTGGTGGCGCCGCGTTACATGTTTACGTCGTCTGGCAAGATCCAGGTTGAGAGCAAGGACAGCATGAAAAAGCGCGGCGTGCGATCTCCCGACCGCGCCGACGCGCTCTGCTTAGCTTTGGCTAATGACCACACGACGATGTCGTATGGCGTTTCGTCCAGCGGCGCGTGGGGTAAGCCGCTGAAGCGTGGTATTCGCGGGGTGGTTTAGGCGCGCTCCTGCTCGACAAAGGCGGCGACGTTTCGCTTGGCGGTCTGCACCTCCGCGTAGTTGAGGCGCTCTGCCAGATTACGCGCCAGCTCCAGCGCCGCCTCCGACTTCTCTTGGGTATCGGCGGTGATTGCGAGGTACAGGCCCAGCTCGACAGCTTCCTGATCGTTTTGTGGTGTGTTGTTGTGCATTACGTTTCTCCCGGTTGTGGGGAGCCGGAGCTCCCCGTGTTGCGTTAGTGGTTTATTTCGTTGACCCATATGCCATAGACCATCTTTTTTGAGCTATCGAAGATGTCTTGCGGTACGCCCTCAACGACAGCGCAGTAATGCCCAGACATTCGCGCGATGCAAACGCCCTCTGTGTCAGCAGCCTTGCACTTGCGTCCCTCAAACTTGGGCGCAGCCATCCAAAACCAGCCATGCTTGTTAAGCACTTTTTCGTAAACAGATTTCGGCAATCCGTTTCTGGCTGACTTTTTATTGCCAGCATCCTTGTTGGCCTGAGCCAATTCCTTGTAGCAGGCGTCGTAATCAAGGCCCAGCGCGATTGACATGGCGCGCACGCCGCAGTCGCCGGCGGAACCTTTGCGGCCAGAGGCGGCGCGGCCACCGTCGTTGTATGTGAAGTTTGAGTTTGTCATGTGTTGCCCTCCCTGAGCGTTGTGGGGAGCCGGGGCTCCCCGTGTTGTGTTAGACCTTTTGGATACGACCATCGAAGTCCATAAAGTCCATTTTGAATGGAACGTATCCAATGTCGCCAATGCGCGGATCGTTTGCGCGAGCAGCGCCTGTGATTTGGATGGTGTATCCGCTGAACATGTTGTGGCCATGCTCGGGGTGCTTAATCATTCCCGCGTCAACGACAACGCCCTCGATGAACTGGTCGGGGCGGTCAGGCATTGGCTGGAAGTCATATGCGCGGATTGTTGAGCCGTAGGCGATTGCTGAAGTTGTCATGTCCGTGTTCCCTTTGTTTGTGTCTATATAAGTTAACCTAATGTTAACATCTACAGACTGCAACCCCTAAAATGCAAAAAACTGGCCTCCGGCAAACTTTTTTGTTATCCTGCGCCTGTTAGCGGCTACCCTCCCACCCAGCCGTTGAGCTTGCTGGCTCCCCCGTGCTCTTGGTTCTTCCCCCAAGTGCGCGGGGTTACACTGAAGGCGGGTTTGGTGTATTATTGCGGGAAGAGAAGGGCGAGGCGAGCGTATGGGCATCTTAGACGACTTGGCGATGGGGTTCGGGTTCAAGGAAAAGGACCGCGACTATTACGACCGCACGGAGCAGACAATGCGGCGCACGCAGGGCGACGCCCGCGCCGACCAGTACAACAAGTATCTCGGGCGCACCGAAAGCGGTTTCGAGCCAAATTCTCGTTACGGCAACGCACCCCACTACAGCACGGCCATCGGCCCGTCTGTGAGCGACTTCCGTCAGGTGGCTAACCCCGGCCGCGACCCCTACACCAGCGGCGGACGCCTCCGCTCCGATTTCCAGCCGGGATCTTTGGCCCAGACCTACCGCGACGCGAACCTGCCGCAGCCCGGAACATTTATGCACAAGCTGACCAATATGCCGACACCTATGGGGGTGCTCGCGCGCATTATCGGCGGATACGACGCACCGCCTCCGCAGGGCGAGCTGCGGTCGTCATACCGACCCCAGAGGCAGCAGGCGCCGATCATAGAGCCAGTGGCACCCATAACAACAGCCCCGGCTCGCACCGAAATGAGCTCATTCGACTTCGCGCCAGACAACGGCAACGCCCAGTTCGTGCAGACTGGCGATCCGAGGTACATGCCCGGAGGTGAATTTGACGCCTTCATGGAGCAGGTCGGGAGCCTTCCAGCCTTCGACAAGTACAGGGATGATCCTGTTCGCATGAGGGCAATTTTCGAGGAATACTTGAAGACGCAGGGAGGCAGTAACTAATGCCAGACAGTGATCTTAACTTTATGTCTCTACTCGACGCCATCCGACGTCAGGAAAGCAGCGTAAACCGCGACGACCCAAACGAGACTACAAAGCCGCTTCCATTGGTCAACCCGGAAAGCGGGGCGCGCGGCCCCATGCAGGTAGTGCCGAAAGCAGCTATGAAGCCCGGATATGAGGAGTACGGTGCCAAAAGCGTATTTGACATCGCCGAAGGCATGTTTGGCCAGAAATTTGATCGCAGCGAGCAGTCCGCAAAAGACTTGCTCGACATACCCGAGGTCAACCGTGCTTACGCCGAGGCGTACATGCGCGCCATGATTAAGCGCTTCGATGGCGACATCGACAAGGCTGTGGGCGCCTATAACGCCGGCCCCGGACGCATGCTCGACGCTGATGGCAAGTATTACAACCTGCCGGAAGAGACGCAAAATTACATTGGCAACGTGCGCCAGTATTACAACCAGTCGACCGGCGACAACTACGGCATCACAGTGTCACCCACGCCGCGCCTGCGCCCCGGAAGCGTAAGGCCGCAAGAGCGCCCGAAAGGTCTACTCGGCTAATGGCAGGTTACGAGCAATACATCCCACCGGGCCTACGCGGCCCACTCAGAGACCTATTCGGCATGGCCCGCGTGACAGGTGAGGGCGGCGCCGGCCTTCTGCGCGCTGTCCAAGAAGATCCGCTGGCAGTCAACAAGGCAATCGGCGAGAGCATGATTGGCGGCATCCAGTCTATGGCCACCGACCCAATCGGCACCGTGCGGGGCGTCGTAAGTGACACCGCCGGCACCGTGCAGCGCGCGCTGACGAATACGGCGGTGGACTACCTGCCGGAGGGCGTGACGCTCTCCACCGCGACGCCCGATCAGCTCAAGATGGCCAACGACGCGCGGTACGCTGACCTTGCGTCAACCGCTGCGATGGCGATCCCCGGAGCTAAGGCATTGAGAACAGGCGCAAAAGCTGCTGGCGATGTAGACATTGACGGCCTCGCGGCGGACGCGACATACGCCGGACGGTCAATTGCGCAGGGAGATCCGCGCGGCCTCATCGAGGCTTTCCAGCGTGGTGGCGAGGGTGAAAGCCTGAGCGCTGCGCGTGGTCCCAATAAACGCGACTTGGACCCGTATTTCTACCAAGACACAAAGATGGACGATTACCTGTCAAATGTTGAAGTTGACAGCGTAGATCTCGGAGAGAACTTATCTCGCGTCCCGCGTAGCTGGGAAGAGATGGAGAATAAGTTAATCTTGCCACTTTATGGCGACAGGACGAGCCGAGGGCGTCTTGTAAAAGGTGTTGATGGCGTCACCTTTGCGAACCCAGTTTACACTGAAGGCGGGGTCGACTTCATGCGAGGGCCAGCGGCTCAGCAAGATCGCGCTGTGTGGGCGTCCAACAGTAACATCATCAAGCGCATCGCGGATGAGGCTGATAGCGCGAGGCTGCTCAGCGAAGGAGAAGATATTTACGGCATGACCGGGTCTATGGCCCCGAATGCAAATGATTTTGCGACGATGACTGGCGCCGCTATGGCTGAGCTTGTTAAGGGCTCCAAGTTTACAAAGAAGACGGCCAAAGAGTTTGACAGAGCCATGAAGGCGTTTGATCCAAACTTTGTCGGATTGAATTCTCCAGACCTGACCGAGTGGGCAGTGAGCACCAGCTCCCCAAATCGTAAAATGTTTATAAGGCTGATGGACACTGCGCCCATGCAGGCGGCCGGCCTTCCAAGCCCAGCAAAAGCGCGGCTTAGCGTTACCGATCCCACACAGGTTGACATGTCGGCGGGCATGTTTGGTCTAGGGGTGAGTAAGTTGGACGAGTTGTCGCCGATACTGCGTAAAAACTCTTCGCCAAAGTCAAGTAATACTCCGGGTCAAAGCGTCCCGCACTCGACTTACAACACGCAAATCACAGGAGATTACTTTGGGTCGCTTCCTCCTGTGCCGCAAGGGCTCATATTCCGGGACGTGTACGACCCAATGGAGGGCGGTGTTACGAAGGCAGGCAAGCCGCTAAACGAGGCCCACAAAACTCACGCCATTAAAACGATAATGCCGGTTCAGAGGCTTCGTCCAGATATTCTCGAGGGAATTCTAAACTACGTTTCTAGGTCGGGTAGATAAGGGGGTCTGGGTCATCAATGCCAACTAATGCGCATATCATTTCGTCCATTTCGTCAAGGCCGCTATCGTTCACGCCAAGAGCCTTAGCCTTGAGTACAACCATCTCCCGAATTAACTCGGGTGTGAATTCAAATTCCATTACGTTTTCCTCCCGTGGAATAACGTATGTTAACACAACCGCAACCGCGTTGCAAGAAGGGCCACAAGATGGACTATGAGATAAACGAAATGGCCTCCGAGCTCGAGGCTGAACTGAACCCGGACGTCATGGACGATCAGGAGCTGCAAGGCATCGTCGGCAACGAGATCGACGACGCCATAGACTTCATCGACAACTGGGTCTCCCCGATCCGCGCCACCGCGACGCAATACTACCGGGGTGAGCCGTTTGGTGACGAGGAAGAGGGTCGCAGCCAAGTGGTCAGCATGGACGTACGGGATACCGTACAGGCGATCATGCCGTCCCTGATGCGCATATTCAACGGGTCCGACCGCACCGTCGAATACGTCCCGCAAAACGCGGAGGACGTGCCGGCGGCAAAGCAGGCCACAGAATACGCCAACTTCATTATCAACCGCGACAACCGCGGCTTCATGGAGATGCACAGCGCATTTATGGACGCGCTGGTGCGCAAGGTCGGCATCCTCAAGTGTTACTGGGAAGACAAGACCGAGTTTGACACAATCGAATACACCGGCGTCGATGACACCGCTCTGGCTGCGCTCATGGCTGACCCAGCCGCCGAGGTTGACATTACCGTGAGCACGCCGGTGGGCGAGCCGCAGATCGACCCTACTACTGGCCAGATCATCATGCCGCCCATGTCACACGACCTGCGCGTCACCTACACCCGGCCAGACGGCCGCGTGAAGGTGGAGGCTCTACCGCCGGAGGAGTTCCTGATCTCCCGCGAGGCTAAATCCGTTGAGGAAGCCGACTACGTTGCGCACCGCCGCATCGTGACTGTCTCTGAGCTTGTATCTATGGGCTACGACTACGACGAGGTCTACAACCTGTCATCGACCCACGACGACATGGACACCAACGTCGAGCGCAACACGCGCAACCCGGCATTGTCAAACGACATGAATTCGCGCCAAGACCCAGCGATGCGCAAGGTTCTCTACGTCGAAAACTACATTCGCGTAGACTACGACGGAGACGGCATCGCCGAGCTGCGCAAGATCTGCACCGGCGGAGATGGCAACGTCATACTGAACAACGAGCCGTGCGACATGGCGCCCTTCGCCACACTATGCCCAGATCCCGAGCCGCACGACTTTTTCGGTCTCAGCATTTTTGACGCTGTGGCCGACATCCAGCGCATCAAGTCAGTCGTCATGCGCAACTCCTTGGACAGCCTAAGCCTCAGTATTCACCCGAGAATTGCTGTTGTCGAAGGCATGGTGAACATGGACGATGCTATGAATGTAGAGGTCGGATCAATCGTCCGCCAGCGCGCTCCGGGCTCGGTCCAGCAGCTCACCGTGCCGTTTGTAGGTCAGCAGGCATTCCCAGTCCTAAACTACATGGACGAGGTCAAGGAGGCACGCACAGGCATTTCCAAGGCGTCTATGGGTTTAGACGCCGGCGCCCTACAGTCTAGCACTGCAACGGCCGTGGCAGCCACTGTGAGCGCCGCACAGCAGCACATCGAAATGATTGCTAGAGTATTCGCTGAAACCGGCATTAAGCGCCTGTACGAGCTTGTCCTGCACAACATCACGACGCATCAAGATAAGGCGCGGATGATCCGCCTGAACAACGACTTCATCGAAATCGACCCGAGGGTCTGGGACGCCAACATGGATGTCTCTGTCAACGTAGCCCTCGGCCGCGGAACTGACACTGAGCGGATGATGATGCTGCGCCAGATCGGCGAAATGCAGAAGGAAGCCATGTCGACGATGGGTCCGAATAACCCGCTGACCGACATCGCCAAGCTGAGCAACACGCTCAAGGAGATGACGTCGCTGGCTGGCTTCAAGGACACGTCGCAATTCTGGAGCGATCCTGCGAAATTCCAGCCGCCACCGCCAGACAACAAGCCAGACATTAACGAGCAGCTGATACAGGTTCAGATCCAACAGATACAGGCTGACATGCAGAAGAAGGCGGCAGACCTTCAGCTGAAGCGCGAGCAGATGATGATGGAAGACGACCGCAAGCGCGACGAGCTCGAGGCCGACATCCGCGTCAAGGCGGAGGAGCTGAAGGCGAAGTACGGCACGCAGCTTGACGTCGCCCAGATCCGGGCCGACATGGCGATCAACCGCGAAGTGATGAAGGCTCAGGCTGACATAATCACGGAGGCGACGCGTGAAGACTAAGCAGCAGGTCATCACGGACGGCAAGCAGGCGGAGCGCCTGCTCGCTGACACAGATTTGCTTCGGTTTCTTGAGGAAGCCGAGGCGGATTGCTGGACGCAGTTTAAGGCAACTGGCCCCAGTGACACCGACGGCCGCGAGGCTGTTTACATGAAGTTGCGCGGAATTGACATGGTTCGCCAGTCGCTGCGCAGCATGGTTGATAACGCTACTATTGAAATGAAGCTCAAAAAGTAGCATAATAGAGGAAGAAAGAGATGTCAGACAACAGCACCCCGCAAGGGACTGACCTGTACAGCGCTCAGAATGCAATCAGAAGTATGCTCACGCCCCAAGAGGATAACGTGACGACGGACGATGCGCTTGAGGCAGAAGCCGCGCAAGTGGACGAAGCCGAAATGCCGGATGGCCAAGAGGACGAGTATGAGGCGCAAGCTGATAACTCTGCCGTTGAGGGGTCTGAAAGCGATCTGGACGACGAAGGCGACGATGACGGCGACCAATATGGATCTCTTGATTTGTCCACGACCATTGAGGTCGATGGCGAAGAGATAACCATTGAGGAGCTGCGCAGCGGACACCTCCGGCAGAAGGACTACACACGCAAAACTCAGGAGCTCGCCGAAAACCGAAAGGCTATGGAAGCGCAGTATCAGGAGATTGAGCGTGAGCGTGCTGAATATGCGCAACTACTGCCGGCAATGGCAGAGCGCATCCAACAGGCAGCGGAACAGGAGCCGGACTGGGACACTCTGTATGACACAGACCCCGTAATGGCAGCGAAGGCGGAACGTCAGTGGCGGAAGGAACAGGAGGGGCGCACCGCGCAACTTCAGGCCGTCCAAGCTGAGCAGCAAAGAATGCAGCAGATTGCAGCGCAAAAGCAAGAGCAGATGCAGCAATCGTATTTGGAGCAGCAGCGTCATATCTTGCCTGACATCATACCCGAGTGGCGTGACAGCAAAGTCGCAGCCACGGAAGCAACCCAGATTAGGGACTTCCTGCTCGGCGAAGGTTTCAGCGAGCAGGACGTTAGCGGGATGTCAAATGCAACGCTTGTGAAATTAGCGAGGAAAGCGATGTTATATGATCGTGGAGAAACGCGGGCAAACGAGGTTAAAGCTAAGCCTAAGAAGTCGCGCGCCAAGACATTGAAATCGGGTTCCAGAGCGTCACAGCCTAAACGCACCTCAGCAGCACAGGAAGCGCAGAACCGCGCACGAAAAACTGGTCGCGTCAACGACGCCGCGGCCGCAATCAAAGCCTTGCTATAGGAGCATAAACCATGACTATCATTGCAAACACCTTCACGTCTTTTGACGCCAAGGGTATCCGAGAAGAATTAGCTAATGTTATCAGTAACATAGCCCCAGAAGAAACACCCTTCACATCCAACGTCGGCTCCGAAAATGTGTCTAACACATTTTTTGAGTGGCAATTGGATGATTTGTCTTCTGTTGACACCACTGCGATTATTGACGGCGACGATGTTGCATCGTTCGACGCAACAACTGCCACCGTAAGGGTCGGAAATTACACGCAAATCCGCCGTCGCAGCATGATTATTGCTGACAACCTCGGCTTCCAAGACTTGGCTGGCCGCAACGATGAGGTTGCATATCAGCTCGCCAAGCGCGGCAAGGAGATAAAGCGCGATTTGGAAACAATCTACACAGGCAACACAGCCCGTTCCGCCGGTTCAGCTTCCGCTGGTCGCGTAACTGCTGGCTTGGGTGCGTGGGTTGCAACCAACGTGAACAAAGCTGGAGACGGTACTAACCCGACTGCGGCAGACGGCTCCGACGCCCGTAACGACGGCACGCAGCGTGACTTCACAGAAGCCATGCTCAAAGACGTGATGCAGCAGGCGTACACATCCGGCGGCAACCCATCCATGCTGATGGTTGGCCCGTTCAACAAAACGGTCGTGTCCGGCTTTGCAGGTATTGCGGCTCAGCGCTACCAAGCACCATCTGATGGCCCAACAACCATCATCGGTGCAGCTGACGTTTATCTGTCAGATTTTGGCGCCTTGACTGTTGTGCCTAACCGCTTCAGCCGTGAGCGTGACGCATGGTGCCTCGACACTGAGTACGCGTCAATCGCAACTCTGCGTCCGATCCAAGCCGTGGATCTTGCCAAGACAGGCGACGCTGAGAAGAAAATGCTCATCTGCGAAACCGGCCTCAAGGTATCCAACGAAAAGGCTCACGGCCTGATCGCTGACTTGAACGTATCGTAAATATGGTGGGGCGGCTTCGGTCGCCCCATTACTCTGGAGGGTAAGATGAAAAGACTTTTTAGCCGCGACGAGGCGACAGGGATTACGAAATTTTGGCACGTCAAAGCCAACGGCGAATATGTCATTGAGACCGTGCAGGACAGCACAAAGATCATCGAAGCAAACAAGCGCTCGTATAACGACGTGTCGGGTAAATTCGGAGAACACGCCAAGGTGGCCTCCATCCCGCTTTCCGTGTATTATGAGTTGAAGAGGCAGGGGATCGCTGACGATCCCAAGGCGCTGCGCAAGTGGCTCAACCAGTCGGAAAATCAGGCGTTTCGCACGCGAGAAGGTACACTGTAATGGCGATCACAACGTATGACGAGCTCAAGGCATCTATTGCCAACTGGCTAAACAGAGACGACCTGACGGCGGTCATACCGGATTTTATTGCGCTGGCCGAGAGCAGCATCGACCGTGACCTGCGGCACTATAAGATGGTGCAGCGCGCCGACGCCACGCTAGACAGCCGCTATGTGCAAGTGCCGGAAGACTGGGTGCAAACAATGCGCTTCACAATCACGTCTGGCAACACGTTCCGCATCGAGGCGACGTCAATTGACGACTTAGCCCAGCTGCGCCAGCAGAACAACGACCAAAGCGGCCGGCCTCGCCTCTACGCCAATGTCGGACACGAGATCGAGGTGTTCCCAACACCAGACACCGAGTACCAGATGCAGCTGATGTATTTCGGCAAGACGCCGGCGCTGAGCGCCACTAACTCATACAACTGGCTGTTGCAGGACGCGCCAGATGTTTATCTGTATGGCGCACTTGTGCAGTCTGCCCCGTATCTGAACGATGACGTTCGGACGCAAGTGTGGGCGTCGCTCTACTCAAACGCAATACAGTCGCTGCAAAAGTCGTCCGACGAAACACGATCCGCCGGCTCTGGCCTCCGTATGCGGACGTCTGGCTATTAAATTCACAATGGTGTATGATCGCGCCAGATATATCTAATCGGAGAAATCCATGTCATTTACTAACACTTACGAAACACACGTTTTGAACTATGTGTTCACTGCGGCCAGCGTAACGCGCCCGACCGCTTGGTATGTTGGACTTTTTACAGCCGACCCAACGGACAGCGGCTCAACAGCCAATGAGGTGTCTGGGAACGGCTACGCAAGGACGGCTGTCAATTTTACCGTGTCAAACGACCTCGCGACCAATTCAGCGGCGGTAGAGTTTCCAGCCGCAAATGGCGGGAACTGGGGTACAATTACGCACATGGCGGTTATGACTGCATCAAGCAGCGGCGACATGATTGTCCATAGCGCTCTGACTGTATCTAAAGCAATCAATGATGGTGATGTGTTTCGTATCCCAACAGGTGATCTGGACATTACGTTAGCCTAATGACCGTCTACCGCGCAAACTACGGTGATGCTTTTTATGGTCAGGATATTTATGGTTTATCCGGCTCTATAGTTGACGCGTCAGCTAGTGCATCATTAATTTGTGCGGTATCGGCTGAGGCCGTTAACGTCCGCAACGCTGCATCAACTGCGTCAATAGCTTGCACAGCATCCGCTCTATTGCAGCAAGTCAGAATAGGCGCATCAAGCGCGGCGTGTGCGGTTAGCGTTAGTGCGAGCGGTAATAGAGTTATTGGCGGCGCAGCGTCTACAACTTGCACATCATCTGCATCGGCTGCGTCTATTAAGGTTAGAACCGCTGCGGCTAATATAGTTTGCCAAGGCATTATAGTAGCGGTCGCGGTTGAGTATCCAGAAGTCCCCGGCTTCAGACCAGGTTACGGCTTAAACACTTACGGCTCTTACATCTATGGCGAAAATTACAGTGTCGAGGAAGGCGCTGCGGCAATTAACCTTGTTTGCAACGTGGCAAGCTCTGGCCAGCGGATTGCAGATGCGGCGTCAAATGTTACCCTGACATCTACTGCTACGTCTAACGGAGTTATTGACGTTGTGGGCCGTGCAGACGTGGCACTATCATCTAGCGTAAATATAAGCTATAATCGCGTTAGACTAATGTCTGCGACAGACAATTTAAGCCTGACAGTAAATGTTCTGTCTCGTTATAAGTGGCTTGACGCAGATGAACCGACAACAGAATGGACAGCATCGCCAAACCCAAGTAATACATGGGCCGAGGCAGACTACTTAGAGAGGGCCGCGTAATGCCGACAACAACGACAAATTATTCTTGGAATAAGCCAGCCGTGGGCGGCGACGAAGACGCTTGGGGTGGTTATCTAAATGGCAACTGGGACGATCTTGACACGACATTGAAGACTGTCGAAGACAAGGCCGACGCAGCAGCTTCAACAGGAAAAGCCATCGCTATGGCGATTGTATTCGGTTAATAGGAGAGAACCATGGCCGCCCCAAACGTAGTAAATGTCGCCACTATCACTGCCAAATCGGCAATGGTGGCTTTAAGTTCAACATCCGCGACTTCGGTCGTTAGCAACGCTGCATCCAGCGGCAAGGTTTTTAAGATCAACATGATCCAGATTGCCAATGTCGATGGCACAAATGCCTGTGACGTTACTGTGGATATGCAC
>Ga0222716_10001297_pt1 | contig 20902 bp, 12 predicted proteins | sample C33_13DmetaG_FD_165044 | JGI IMG/M metagenome (GOLD analysis project Ga0222716, IMG submission 165044) | Estuarine water microbial communities from San Francisco Bay, California, United States - C33_13D | ecosystem: Environmental > Aquatic > Marine > Unclassified | place: USA: California... | reverse complement strand
GCTTCGGCGTCAGCCTTGGCGGCAGCGGCGTCGGCCTCGGCCTTCTTGGCGGCCGCGGCGTCGGCCTCGGCCTTCTTGGCAGCCGCGGCGTCAGCCTTCGCGGCGTCTTCGGCGGAGGTGTCCTTGGTCGCCGGTTCGGTTACGCCTGGAACAGCCGGAATACTGATGCTCGGCACTTCAAACGTCGGAATAGAGAAGCTCGACGCATCAAAACTCGGCGCGGTGAAGCTCGGCAAGGTGAAGGAAGGGGCGGCGGTAGACTTGGCCACGGCGACTCGCTTCTTCGTGCCCTTCGGACCGCGCGGCGCGGAGTCGTCTTCGTCGTCGAGATCGATGATTTGAGATTCATCGATGCCACGATCGTAGCGGTAGACGAAGTAGTCGTCCGTCTTCTTAATAATGGCGTCATAGTCCAGAGTAGCGAGGCTTTCGCCGATTTCAGACTTGTAATCCTTCGCGTTCGGAGACATGGCGCCTTCGGGCGCGGCGGCAGCCTTGGCCGCTTCCTTACCCGCTTCCTTCATCGTCGACTTTCGCAACTGCACTTGTGCCTTCAACGCACCCTCGAGCGAGGAAGTATCCGCCTTGACTCGCTCGGGCGCTTCAGCCTTGGCGTCCGGGTCCGTGACGGGGTCGACGTCGGCGAGCGCGAGTTGCACGATCTCCGTCGTCGCGCCCGCCGCGCGCGCCGGTTCGATCGCCCCCTCCACGCCCGCGAGCACGGAAAACGCAACCGTACCAGCCGCGACGATGCGCTGCAGCGCACCGCGCTCGACCTCTTCGCCCTCTTCCGACCGTTTCGCCGCCGCGCGCGCGCCTCGCGTCGCCCCTCTCGCGCTCTTCGTCCTCTTCATCGTCTGTTCATCCATCGCCCGCGCGCGCGCGCGTCATCCGTCAGTCTCTAAACATCGCGCGACGCGCGCTCGAATCACCGCGCGCGATCGTCCGCCCTCCCGACCGCGCGCGCGCCGTCCCCGCGGTCCGATCATTTCGACGTATCCGATCGAAGCGTCGACGATGGCGCGTCTTCGCGCGCCGATCGCGCCGCCGCTCGCGCGCGCGCGCCGCCGTCGCGCGCACCTTGGTCGCGATCGCGCGAGACGCGACCGCGGACTTCATCGCGAGCTCGTTCGCGAGAGACATCGCGCGTGGATTAGTGCGGACGTCGCCGCGCGCGCCACCCCTGGAGCGGCGCCGGTCGGTCGTCCCGGGCGCGATTTCTTTCGCGCGGTGGTTTCGTGATTCGCAACGGTTGGTATCTCCTCACTGAATGCACATACGAGAACTCGAAACGTCAAATACTTTTTTGCGATTTCGCGCGATGCGCGCCCGCGCGCGCCCATCGCGACTCGTCGCGACGCGCGCGCGCAGGCGCGCGGCGCGCGGCGCGCGACGACGACGCCCGACGCGCGCGCGGGCGATCGGGGATTATTTCGCGCGCGCGAACGCGTTGCGACGCGATCGCGATCGCGCGCGGCGACGCGCGCGCGCGACGCGCGGACGTCGCGTCGCGGACGCGCGCGCGCGGGCGCGGTCGGTCGGCGCGGTCCGCGCGTCGCGACGCCTCGCGCGACGCGCGATCGCGACGATCGCGCGCGTCGACGCGCGCGAGCGTTTTGGTCTCGCGCGTCGCGCGTCGCGCGACGCCGATCGCGATCGCGATCGCGTCGCGTCGCGCGCGAATGCGTCGCATCCGACTGCGTCCCATACCGCCCCGTCGTCATACGGCCCACCATCAAAATTCTAGGGCGCGCGCGCGATCGACGCCCCGCGCGCGCGCGCGCGCGACCGCGACGCCCTCCCGCGCGCGCTCGATCGATGACGCGATCGTCATCGCGCGTCATCGCGCGATCGCCGCGCCGCGCGCGCCGTCGCGGCGTCGCGCGCGCGCGCGCGCGTCGGCTCGGCACGCGCGCGGGGGCGAGATTTTCTATCGACCAGTCGTGACTCGACGACCACGACGGGGTCGGCGCGCCCGAAATGCACCGCTCGCCGCACTCGTGCGCGCGCCTCACGCGTCGCGCGATCGCGGTTCGCGTCTTCGTTCGCATCGACGACTTCGATCGTATTCTCCACCGCGCGTATTTCGCGCGATCGGGCGCGCGCGCGTCGCGCGCGCGTCGCGGCGCGCCGGATTCGTCGACGGGAATCGCGTCGCGAACGACGCGAACGACCGCGATTCGCGAGGGCGCGCGCGCGGCGCGGCGACGAGAATGGCGTCGCGGTTCCGGGAGGGGACGATCAAACGCGCGTGTTACGACGCGCTGCGCGCGGCGGGGGAACAGGGCCTGACGGTGCGCGCGCGAGGCGACGACGGGGGTATCCCCGCGCGAGCGCGAGACCGGGCGTCCAGTCTCACGCGCGCTGGGGCACACACGGATCGCGACGTCGACGCGCCGAGACGGCGCCGAACGCGAGACTGACGGCGCGACGCGCGACGCGCGATGGGCGACGATAGGTGAAAGAGATCACGAAAGCGGTTCGAGAGCGATCGGGTGGGGTGAAACTCGGCGGCGCAACGCCGCAGAATACGATCGTCGGACAGTTGTCTAAAGGTGCGACGACGACGAAGACGAGGAGCGACGAAGGACGCGCGACGATTTCTCGATAAGAAAAGACTGACGATGCGAATGCGAACGTAGATCCGATGTTCGTGCTGGTCAAACGCGCGACGTATAAAGTCGTCGATCTGGACGGAGAGTCGACGGGGCGACGGGGTACGGATGAGGTTGAGTTCGCGGGCGCGGCGGTTTGTTCCAAGCGTCGTCGCGAGACGGAGGACCACGTCGGGTGCGAGAGCGAGAGTGACAAGAGTTCGGGTTCGGAGCTCGTTGATGTGAACTTGGCGTACGAGCCAGGATCGATGGTAGAAGTAGCGCGCCCGCACAAGTCCCACGGCGCGACCTGGGCGAGCGCCAAGGTTATCGAGAACGACGGGGAGTTTATCACGCTCGGTGTCGCGCCGGAGGGTGGCGGCGATGGTGTCGCAGATAACGTTCGTTTACCCACGAGCACGCTGTCGAGTACCGTTCGCCCGACACCACCAGTTGAAAATTTAGCCGTGGACGCGTCTCGTCGCTTGAACGAGGAAGTTGACGTGCATTACAACAACAGGTGGTGCGAAGGATATATTTCTCAAATCACCGACGCTCGCGGGAAAATTGTCGTTTGTTTTCCGGGCGTTGGTGCGAACAACGATACATCTTTGGTAGTGTTCCAAGACTCCACCGGACAATCGTGGATTCGTGAGACGTGGAATAAGACGCGGCCTAAGCACGCGTCGATTAGAAGAGGTTGGACGCTGTCGCCGTACGGTCGTTGGTCGCCTAGAGGCGCGCCGCAGGAAAGTGGTTTGGTCGGACCAGATTCCGCGTACAAACACTTGGCGGCGATGATGAGCGTTAGTGAAGCCGGTGATAGCACCAAGCGCTATAAACGCGAGGCAGTGCCGAGTAACTTTGGCGGCGCGATGACGACGAGCGAACATCATTCGGGGAATGCAATGACGAAGCCGCCGATGACCGTAGGCGGCTCCTTCGTCGGGGACTCGGCCAGGGGCATCGTGACCTCGGACGAAACGGATTGCCCGTTCAAGTCAATTTCCGAGGCGTGTTATCACCTTTTACTCACCGCCGGCCCTGAAGGTTTGCAAGTGAGTGAAATGGTGCGCTTGATCAAGGATCGTTCGCTCGTAAGGCTCGCCGGAAAGACGCCGGCGAACACACTGTACAGTCGTCTGAGTCAAGACGCACGATTCCTCAACGTGTCTCGAGGCGCGTACGCGCTTGAAAGCGTTGTGAACGCGGCAGCGAAAAGCGCGAACAATGCCGGTGTGCAACGTTCGCAAGTGGATGAATCGCCAAAGAGACCGCAGCCGCGCGCGTCGGAGACCATCCCCGTGAGATCGTACATGAACCCCATGAGCACAGAACACTCGGGAATCAACCGCGATGGTTTTGCCAGCGCCACACCATCCGTCGCTGGATCGCTCGTGGCCTCGAAAAGCTGCATGTCCGAGCTCTCTGACGCTAGTGAGCTTCTTCTCGGTTTGCGCCGAGGCAGACGTCGATGAGAATGTTTCTTCGTCTTCGAAATGTACGAATAACGGCCGCCACCGCAGCTCCAACGCGCGCCGACACGAATTTTGTTTCAACATCGAGTATATTAATTACACGGCTATATCAAAAATGACCCCGCAGCAAGAACGCCGCAAAGCCGCTCGGAATCGCGTGCGTCGGCATATGCGCGGGCGCTCGCCCGAGCGTCTCCGCGACCACCACCCAAGTCAGCACAAACACCCCGTAACTCGACGCGAATGAATCCAGGAAGAACTCCATCCCCTCTCCGATCTCATCCAGATCGATCCGCAAGTACATCGTCTCAAACAAGTACGTCCCGACGTTGATGAAGAACGCGCCCCACACCGTCCAACCGAAGCCGAAGAAGCCCATGATGCCCGCCATCGTTCCGAGATACCACGCGAGGAAGTACTTGGAGTACGCGTTCAATCGAATCACCTCGGCTTTCGTCCACGTCACCGTCTCTCTCTCGTCGTCGTCGTCGTCGTCGCGCGCGCGCTCGCGCCCGCGCGCGCGAATCTTCTCGACGAGCGCTTCATCCGCTTTAAACCGCGCGCGCGCGAGTTCGATCGTCTTCTTCAGCGCGGACGCGCGCGCCATGTCGTCGCGCGTCGTCCCTCGCCCGCGCGTCGCGCGCGCCGCGTCCGCGCGTCGTCGACCGTCGTCGTCGACTGCCGTCGTCGCGCGCGTCGCGGGCGTCGCCGTCGTCGGGGTCGTCGTTCGATCTCGCGCGCTCGATCGACGCCGCGTCGTTCGACGATCGTCGCTCAACCTCGCGCGCGGGTTCGCCGCGCCGCGCGTCCGGGTTCGCGCGATCGGCGTGACGTCGACGCTATCCCGGCGCGCCGCAGAAACATGCGCGCGGTGACGAGTTCCGTCGCGCCCGCGCGCGTCGCGCGCGCGTCGTCGCGCGCGAGCGTCGCGCGTCGATCGCGTCGCGCGGTGGCGGTGGCGCCGCGCGCGAGCGCCGCGCAGTTCGTCGCGCAGACGGCGATCGACCTGAACGAGGAGACGGTGACCGCCATCGGGGCCGCCGTGCTCGGCCTCGGCGCGGGGCTCGGGATCCCGATCTTCTTCGTGTGGCAGGAGCGACGGGACAAGGAGCGACTGGAGGAGATTCGCGAGCTGAACAGGGCGACGCTGAAGGCGACCGGAGAACAAATGTCGCCGGAGGAGATCGCGGAGCTGCGCCCGAGTCGATACTTGGATAGACGCGAGTTTAAGGATGATGATTAATCCATCTCGCCGCCGCGGAAGCGCGCGCGCGCGTAGAGTGTTGTGTTTGGTCGGGCGTCGCGATGGCGACGACGACGACGACGCGACGGCGAAGGTGTCGTTAGTTTATTGAAATGATGAAAACCGCGCAGACGTCGCTTTTACGACTCAAACTCGTGCTAATATTTACGTTACATCGTCGGGTTGTCGGTACCGCCGTTGCCCGCGCGCGCGTGCTTCGTTGAATCACGTCGCAGCGTGCGTGTGCTGCTCCGATGCGGCGAATTTCGGGTAGATGCGCTTATAAAGCGTTGCGCAAATCGTGTCGTGCTGATGGATGACGTTGTTGAACACGCACTTCATGCGTCCGTGCGTGCCCACGGGCTCGACGATTTTACCTCGCAATCCGTACTTTGTCCAGAGTTCCAAAGGTTTGAACCAACGAATGTCGTTGGGATTGTGGAACATGTATCGCGCCACCGCCTTGTGTTTGTGCGTACGAAACGGAAGCGCGCTCAGGATTACTCGCTTGAGGATGATTCTATCTGGGTTCGCATGGCGTACGGATCCCGTGAGACAGAGATCGACTTTGATTCCTTCCGATGTGAATGATTCCTTAAACCCGATCACGGGCGCCGGCCCGTACGTGATGGGCGCGTACACGCTGGCAATCGTCGGCGAGCGCGCGCGCAAAAAACGCTCGAGCTTGTGCTTGTCGCCGAGATTATCGGTGTTATACACCGGACCCGCGCGCTCGCGGCGAAACCCGACGTGGAACCAAAGTGGATCCTTCGATTTTAACGGTGCGTCGTAATAGCTCGACTTTGTGACGCAATAGTTCATCAGCGAAAGGCATGACTCGTACTGCATCAAGCCACTCAACACCACCGGCCCGGCTCCACCGACCCATCCGCTCCAGGACGGGCCGACACCGAGACCGATCTTGCCGTCCTCGCTCCGCGGGCACACGTTCGGATTTGGGGCTTCGTATCCGCCCAAACCTTCGAAAAGAGCGGTGACGGGAACACGTGGGACGCCAGCGATGGTGATTCGCACGTACGTTCCGATTTGCGCCCCGCCAATTGAGTCCTCTTCTTGAAGTTGTAGCGCGCGCTTATGCGCGCGCTTGAAGTTTTCGAACGCAAACACACGCGAGTAATCGTACGGAAGCGACTCTTTTGGGTCCCACGGCGAAGATCTGAACGATTTTAATCCTCTGTACTTTGCGAATCTGTCGCGAGCGACGCAATGCGCTGGCGTGTCCATTTCGTCTGGAAACTTCATGTCCTCATTCTCTGCGTCTTGAAGCGCCGCGCGCTTGTTACTATCGCGCTCGGCCATGTCCAAGTTTCGACGCGTTTCCAGATCAACCTCGTCGTCATCATCGCTACCAGCGTCCACCCATTCTTCATCTGATTCCCCATCTTCCGCGATGTCGGCACCGCCTTCGCGCATCTCCGCCTCGGCGCCGAATGTGTCATCTCCCGGCGCGTCGTCCATGGCGGCGTCGTCCGCACCCTCCTCGTCTTCTTCGACGTTGTCGTCTTCGTTCGCATCTAAAAGCCAAGAGGCTTGATAATCGCTCATACCAGCCGGACGAGTTTTCTTCTTCGCCTCGAGCTCGGCGAGTTGGAGCTCCGTTGCCGACGGCCACGTTTGTTCGCCAGCCATTGAATCCGGTTGGTTTTCCCGCATAACTTCCTGAGCTATGTTGGCATCTCGCGTCCACGTCATCAGTACCTCGTTGCCTTCCATCGCTGCGTCGTTAGAATTTCCCGCATTCGCACGCGCCTGCGCAGGCTCGGCGATGGATTCCATTTTCACGACTGGGAAATCGCCCACGCCCGGCAAATGCCAAAGCTGACTCGCGGTCGCAGGCACACCACGAACGTACCCTTCGACGACGACAGTAGCAAATCGATCGTCGCTCACTTCGGGGATGATCTCGCGACGATGCGCGAGCACGTACGGCCGCTGACTGCGCCACCGCGGCGTCTCGCCGCGGAGCTCCACCGTTTGTCGCACCAACTCGGTGAATTCGGCTCGCGATGTGGCTGGTAGCGTTTTCACGCGGTCGGTGGGAACTTGTAACTCTGTCGCGACGATGTTCAGCATCGCCTTTTTCACCTCTTGCCTCTTCGCTTGCTTCACGTCGTCCAATCCTCTGAGCGCGAGGAGCGTTTGCGGAATCCCAAGCGCCTTCAGCGTAGGTAAACACCGCGCCACCACCGCGCTCGGCTCGTGCGCGCTCACGGGCGCGATCACCATCAACAAATCACACACTTTGAGCGTCTCCAACGCCGACATTACGTTCGCTGAGTTGATCAAAAGAAACGAAACTCGTTGTCGATGCCGATCGCACGTCGTCGTCCGCGGCGTCACGCAATCGTCAAACATCCCCTTCACGAACGTCCCCGCCTCCTCCGCCGCCCCGGCGTCCTCATCTCCTCCCATCGTTCGCACCAGCGTCTCCAAGCACGCTCGCAAATCATCCAATCCCTGTTCTTCCTCGTTGAACGCCAGCACGCCGACGACTCTCGGCGTCGCCCTCGCGCGTCTTCGCTCCATCACCAGCGCCTCTCTGTTCGCGTCTCGAATCTGTTTCCCTCGCAGCGCCCGCTCGCGTTTATTCCCGACCCCGTGTCCGAGCTTCATCGACGCCCGCGCGCGCGCGCCGAACATCTCGAGCGTCGACGCATCGCTCGACGTCTTGTGCCTCCGCCACGCGTGTTTCGATTGATGCTTCCCGCTGTTGTGCCTCTTGTTCCGCTGCCCGTGCGCGCTCGGCCCGGGCATCGCGCGGCGTCGTCGCGCGCGGTCGCGTCGCGCGCGGTCGCGCCGCCGCGCGCGCGACTCTCGCGCGGCGTCGTCCGCGACGCGCGCGCGGCGGCGGCGGCTCGACCCCAGGCAAACAGTGCGACGACGCGTATGCGTCTCTTAAATACGGCGCGCCTAAGAAGGCGCGCGGATAACGCGCGCGCGACCGCCACACGTCGCCTCGCGGAGCCGCGCGCGCGACGACGCGCGCGCGCGCGCGAGGGACCGCGCCGCGTCGCCCTCGACCGCGGGCGCGCGACCGAGGCGCGCGGATAACGCGCGCGGACGCCGACGCGCGCGCGATGGCGACGCGCGCGACGCGATCGACGCCCTCGACGCCCGCGCGGGCGTCGACGCGACGACGCGCGCGACGCGCCGAGGCGACGCGGACGCGCGCGAGCGCGAACGCGAAGCCGGCGAACGATCTGATGATTCGCGCGGCGCGCGGGGAGCGGGTCGAACGCACGCCGGTGTGGCTGTTCAGACAGGCGGGACGCCACCTGCCGGAGTACAACGAGTACAAGAAAACGACGGGGAAAAACTTCCTCGAGCTGCTGGCGGACCCGAAAGACGTGGCGGAGGTGACGATGCAACCGATTCGACGGTACAACCTGGACGCGGCGATTTTGTTCAGCGATATCTTAGTCATCGCGGAGGCGCTGAACATCGAGGTGGAGATGCCGGGAGGGAAGGGGATATTGGTGCCGAATCCGCTTCGGGGACCGGAGGATATGCATCGAGTGCCGGAATCGATCGATGTGAACGAAAAGTTGGCGCACGTGCTGGCGAGCGTCAAGGAGATCAACGTGCAGATCGAAAAGGAAGGCTTGGGGGTGCCGCTGATCGGGTTCAGCGCGGCGCCGTGGACGCTCATGTATTACATGGTCGGCGGGTCGTCGAGAAAGAACACGGATGCGGGGATGCGATGGTTGAAAGAACACCCTAAGGAAGCGCAAAAGTTGTTGGACATCCTGACGAACGTTGTGATCGATTACCTCGACGCGCAAGTCAAGGCTGGGGTGCACATGGTGCAAGTGTTTGAGGCGATGTGCGAGCACATCACCGAGGAAAGCTTCTACGAGTACGCCATGCCGTGCATGGAGAAGATTGCGCGTGAATTGAAAAAACGCCACCCGACCGTGCCTTTGCTCGGATTCGCGCGCGATGCCCCGTACGGGCTCGCCGCCCTTCAGCGCGCCGGTTACGACATCATCACCATCGACACGGCGATGGACCGCGTCGTCGCCCGCGACGTCTTGAGTCACGACGCCGAGACGCGCGGCGTCGAACCCTCCGGCGTTCAGGGCAACTTCGACCCACAGCTGTTGAACAAGGAAGGCGGTTCGTCTTTCGAAGGCATCGAAAGAGAGGTGACGCAAATGCTCAAGGATTTCGGTCCGCAAAAGCTCATCGCGAACCTCGGCGCCGGTTTGGGCGGCAAGGAAGACGTCGAAAAAGTCGCCTACCTCGTCGACAGCATCCACCGCGTTTCCGAGGACATGATCGCGGGCAAGTGAGCGCTCGCGCGCTCGCGTCCGCGTCGCGCCCCACGCGCGCGTTAATATTTACTTTGTCATTTGAGCTTAGCGAACGACCCAAAATATCTCGCGACCCAGCGCCCGCGCGCGGTGCAGAAGAGACGACGACCGCGCGCGCCCGCACACGCGCGCGCCGAGCCGCGACATGCGCGCCCGCGCGCGACGCGCGCGACGCGCGTTCCACATCGCGTGCGCCGTCGTCGTCGTCGTCCTCGCGCGCTCCGCGACGGCGTCGGCGTGGGAGTTCACCGGTCGCGATGTCGATCGACCCGCGAAACGCGTCGACGGCGAACGATCCCGGTCCGCGCCGGCGATGTCCGAGACCTGGCGCGCGCGCGCGTGGTACGTCTCGCCGCCCGCGGGCGTCGCGGCGCTGCTGCGCGCGCGACCGGCGCTCAGGGCGAAGCTGATGAGCTACTGCGCGGTGGCGCTGGCGTGCGCGTGGTTCGTCTCGAGACGCGCGTTGACTCAAACGCGGAACGCGCTCACGCCGAGGAAGGTTCAGGAGCAGCGACGACAGTTTCAAGCGAAAATGTTGGGATATCGAAGCGCCAGCGCGCGATCGCGGAGCGTACGGGGGGCGGTTGATGCGGAGAGCTCGGCGACGGCGCGCGCGAAACTCGAGAGCGCGATGCGGGCGAGGCGGGAAGCGGAGGGCTACACGGTCGAGCTTCACGCGCTGCAGCGGGAATTCGAGGTGAGCGCGCTGCATAAAGATATGATTGTCGATAGTGGAAATCCTGAGTTGGACGTGCGGGAAGCGTACGAGCGAGGATTGGTGGCGAGCGGGACGAAGGCGAGCGTCGCCGCGGGAGACATGCGACGACGAGCGGAGTGGCACGCGACGCACGATTTAGAAGAGGCCATGAAGTCTTGGGAGGCCGTGAGTGCTAAGAAGCGCGAACATATGTATGCGGGATATCAGGGCGGTTGGTACACGGCGAATACCCCGCTGGGCGTGCCGGTTTACGTAGAGCGTCTCGGCACGTTGGACGTCGAGAAGATGCTCGAAACCGCGAGCGTGGAAGATATAGTAGAGCAAAGAATGCGCATGCAAGGGTACATGATTAAGACGTTGTTGCCAGAGATGGCGAGACGTCCGGGATCGATCGCGCGAGATAAAATCGTGCACGTGATCGACATGAAGGGAGCGGGTTTGGGTCTCTTGTCGAGTCGCAACATCGCCGTCTTCAAGCGCTTACAAGAAGTTGATGCAAACTTCCCGGAGTTTCTCTATCGCACGTACATCGTCAATGTGCCGATCGGTGCGCGTGTCGTTTGGACCACCTTTTCCGGAATGATACCAAGTCGAGTGCGAGCGAAAGTTCGAATATTAGGTGCGGTCAAGGGTGGTAACTTGACCAAGCTCGCCGCCATCATGGGAGGCGTCGATCGCGTGCCAGAGTTTTTGGGAGGCAACTGCAAGCGCAAGCTCAACGAGTGCCCGCCCTGGAGTCTGCAACACATGAACGATACTATGTTCGTCCCGTGGGAGAAGAATGTGTCTCTCACCAAGCTCGCGGCGTCCACGCCGTTATCGCCCAACTCGTTCTCGCGGGCGCACGCCAGCCCCCGTGGCGCAGACGACGATGCCATTTCGTATGGAACACCGCGTTCCGCGTCCGTGTCCATGGCTACCCCGATAAGCGTAAAGAAGAGCGGTAGTGTTGTGAAGCGTTTGTTCTCGCTCAAGTCTCCGGGCAAGAGCGCGTAGACGAAGAGCGCCGATGTTAACCGTCGTTCATGTGAATTTGATGTGACCTATATTGGAAATTCTACCCCCCTTGGTGCTTCACACGCGCACGCATCATGCACACCTCAAGCCACGCGCTCGCGTTTTTGTCGCTCGCATTACTTCACGCACCGCGTAGCGTGTGCGCGTTGCGCGTCGCGTTCGTAGGGGACACCGGCATAGGCAACGACGCGCCAGGCTCGGTTTGGACAGACTACAGAGGAAACGTTCGCCGACCATCATACAAAGTCGACGGCGTGGAGTGTCAAACGTTCGATGGCAAATACTGCGGCGCTTATTCTCGCGCCAGGGACGTTTTCAGACTCGCCGCGGACGCCGGTGCGGACTTGATCGTGCACGCGGGCGATCTCGATTACGCGTCGTCTCCCACGAGCTTCTTTCGCTTCCTCACGGAACATGTTTGGAGGCGTGGGATATCGTACATCGCGAGCAAAGGAAATCACGACGTCGATGGATGGGACGGTGTCAGCGATCTCTGGAGTGGACCACGTGGCTACCAAAGTTTATTACGGCGGCAACTTCCGACGTTGCGAGGTGCGACGTATTCGGGATCGTACGGAGAAGATTTTATCATGGAAACCCCCGATGTTGTGATCGTACTGTCTTCCGTCGGCGCCGAACGACCCGGGGAGTCGGCCAATCGCGACCACTACGCGTTTTTAGAGCGCGCGTTGAGCTCGTCGAAGAGAAAATGGAAAATTTGCGTGTGGCACATGACGCAAGAGCGCTTGCAAGTCAGCTACAAAGGCGACGCGGTGGGATTCGGGGCGTACGAAATATGTCGCAAATACGGCGCGTTTATAGTCACCGGACACGCACACGTGTACAGCCGTTCGTTCACCATGAATCGCTTCGGCTCCAAGGTTTACGATTTCACGCGAGAAGATCTTCAAGTCTACGACCGCGACGGCTCTCGCGTCTTGCTTCGGCCGTCATCATCGCGCGAAGCCTCTTCAAACGACGGTCTGACCGCCGTCGCCGTCGTAGGCATCGGCGGCTACAAAAATGAAGCTCAACTCACCGACAGCGGCATCTGGGCCAAGGTGTACTCCACCTCCTGCCTCGCGTCTTCGTCGACTTGCGCTCGAGCCCCCGACGCTTCAAAGTTCGGCGCCTTGATTTGCGACTTTGACGACGCCTCCGATCGCGCGTCTTGCGCCCTTCGCGTCGTTCCATACCAAGGCGCCGACGACGCCGCGTTTCGCTATCGCGCGCGCGCGCCCGACGCCGTCATCGACGCCTTCGATCTCGCCCGCGTCGCGTGACCTCTTTTGCCAGAAATTCGAGATTCAGAAATTCGCGATCCGCGTCAGCACGCGATTATAATTCCCATCGCATTCGCGACGATCGTCACAACTCGACGCTCGTCGACGCTCACCTCACGCTCGCCGCCGCACGAAAAATGTTCACCTTGACGACCTCCACCGTTCTCGCCCGCCCCGCGGTGCGCGCGCGCGCGCCCGCGCGACGCGCGACGCCGATCGTCCGCGCGAACGCGCCGATGGCGAACGCCGCGAATTTCGCGCCGACGCAGCGCAATCAAACGCGCGAAGTCGCGCAGATCGCGGCAAAGGCCGCGCCGCCGCCGCCGCCGGCGCGCATCATCACCTCCGCGCAGTTCGTCACCGCGTTCAGCGCCGTCATGGGCGTCTACGCGCTGCAAATGCTCTTGGTCCCGGCGAAGATGATCACCGACCACTTCAACGCGTCGGCGGATCAATTGACGCAGTTTTGGATTCGCGGCTCGTCGGTCGGCTTCGGCGGCCTCGTGTACGCCGTGCAGCAGCTCGACGTCGCCACGGGCGCCAGAATCGCGTTCTTCGCGTCGTTCGCGTGCGGTGTGCTCTATCCGTGGGCCGCGAAGTTCAACTACCTGAAGAACAACTTGTCCGTCAAGTACCCGATGCACTACGTCCCGGAGGTGTTGATGGCGCTGCTGACCCTCGCCGGCGCGTACTGCGTCTACCTCTGAGCGCGCTCGGCCCGTGGCTATATATCATGTATACAATAATCACCACAATAACACCGTCTCGGTTGTAACGAACACGCGACGACGCCGTTCCAGTCGCGCGCCGCGAATGATGAGCTGTCAATGGGTAAACAGTTCCGCACCTAAAATCGTTCCCGCCAAAATCGTTGACGCGCGTCGTCGACGGCACTCTCGCGCGCGATGCGCGCGCTCGCGTCTCGCGCGCGCGCGCACCGCGCGTCGACGCGCCCGTCCGCGCGCCCGTCGACGCGCGCGTCGCGCGTCGCGCGCGCGCGCGACGCCGCGACGCCGAACGCCGTCGCGCAGACGGCGCGCGTCGCGCTGTTTGGGTACGGCGCGGCGGAGATCGCGCGCGTGCGCGAACTCGTCGACGCGCTGCGCGCCGCGGTGGAGGACTCGGGCGTCGAGCTCGGTGAGATCGAGACGCGCGGCGTGCGGGCGAGCGAGATGACGTCGAGCGTGCGCGGAACGTACGGGGAAGAGGACGAAGACGGGGTCGGCGAACGCGTCGTCATGCTGGACGGCGACGCGGCGAAGGCGCTGATGCCGGATTTGAAGCTGGAGATGAACGAAGAGGGGTTCGAGGGGGCGGTGTTCGGGGTGTTCACGGAGAAGTTGAGACTCGGGACGCTGGGGGAGGCGGCGAAGAGCGTGGTGGAGGCGCACGAGAGGTATTGGAATTTGAAGCCGACGACGGAGGCGGATTCGTACGACGTGAACGAGCACGTCGATTTTGAGTACGACGGCGCGAAGGACGCGTGGGATTTAGGACGAGTGACGACGGCGATGGCGGTATCGATGGATCGAGCCGAGGTTTTGGATACGGCGAGCATGGCTCGGGGGGAAGAGCGCTTGCGGAGCGATTCGTCGCACGTCGTCGCCATCGACGGCGTCGTCGGCGAGCCGTTACGCGCGGCGCTTCTCGACGCGCTCACCGAGGTTGGATACGACCACTTCACCGAAACAGGACCGCCGCTGGGAAAGTGGAACCGGGAGACGCGCGATGGGTTGGAAGGCGAAGACGGCGAATCGCCTCCGCCGAGCTGGGGACTGACGCCGGAGACGTTGGAAGAAGTCATGAAGACGGACGCCGTGCGCACGTTTCGCGCTCGCTTGGCGGCGTTATACCCAGAGTACGACATACGCACCATGCCGAGCGATGCGCTCGAGCCGGACGGCGTCCCCGGTGCGTGGGGTGGGTCGAGCATTTGCTCAGCCATCGGTAACGCCGCGGTGTACGGCGACATGTTCAACTGGCACATAGACATGGACCCGAGCCAGCTCGATCCGTCCGCGCCTTGGGTCGAGCGCTACGGCTCGTACGTCAATCGCGAACGAGGCCGACCGCTATTCGTCTCCGCCATGGTCTATCTCAACCCAGGTCACTGGCCCGCCGCTTTCGACGCCGAGACGCTCTTCCTCGACCCCGGCACCGGCACCGGCGTCTTTGTCCGCCCTCAGCCGGGTCGCGTCGTCCTCATGGATCAAGACATCCTCCATCGCGTCTCCACGCCGAGCCAAATCGCCGGCGTTCCGCGATACTCCTTCGTCCTTAAGCTGTGTTTCTTCCCCAAGCGCACGGACGAGCCACAAAAGATGACGCTCATCCGCGAGGAGTGGGGAGAACCGTGCCGCTTCGGCACCGCCGCCGGGCACGTCGGCGGCGAAGAGATTTTCTTCGAAGACGACGAGTGCGATCCCGCGCTCGACGAAAATTGCCTTTGGGATCTCGGCATCAATCCCGAGGATTTCTTCTTCTCCCAGGACGACGACGACGACGACGACGACGCGCGTCCCGAGTAACTTAATTTTTGCAGCGCGCAGCCTAGCCCATCGCGCGTCTTCACCGCGTCACTCGCGCGCGCGCGTCGCCCCTCGCGCGCGCCCATCGCTCGCCGCGCGTCGCTCGCGCTCGCGATGCGCGACTCGCGGCTCGCGTCCGCGTCGCCGCGCGCGTCCGCGACGTCGCGAAGCGGTCGACAAAATGGTCGCCGCGCGTCGTCGACGTCGCGCGCGCGTCGCGCGACGATCGCCGCGCGCGTCGCGCGCGACCGGGGCGTCGACGCGAGGCCCCTGTCGAGCGCCGCCGAGCGCTACGCCGAGGACGTCCTCGCGACCGCCGCGGGCGAGGCCGAGCGAAGAGAGGACGATGACGTCGTCGAGGCCCGAGCCAGAGTGGACGCGCTGACGCGCGACGTCGAGACGCTCGCGACGCAGCTCGACGAAGCGTATCGCGACGCGTTCGGGGCGATCGAGGTTAAAGTGGACGGAGACGACGGCGAGGCGCGGATGCTCGGGGACGAGGCGGGGACGGAGATTGGATTTCGAGCGCTGACGAAGCGCGAACCGAAGGCGGCGGCGGCGCTGCTGAAAGAGGCGGAGAAGGACGGCGCGAAGTGGTTGGCGTTTCAGAAGAGCGTGCACTCGATAAAGGCGAGGCGAGATCGAGCGCGCGATGCGTTGGCGGAGGCGGAGAACGCGCTGGCGGTGGCGAAACGGGGTGGGGTGGGTTTTTTGAGCGCGCCGACGATGAAGGCGTCCGCGGTTCCGGAGAGGCGGGAGGGCGCGCGGAAGATTGTTTTGTTGAGTGGATTCGAGAGTTTTAACGTCGCGCTGTACAAGGCGTCGGCGCGAGATTTGAAGAAACGATACCCTCACGTTGATTTGTTAGTGTTCAGCGATCGCGATATCGAGGGACGACGAGAGGAGTTGGAAGCCGCGCTCGACGGCGCGGATGTCTTCTTCGGGTCGTTGTTGTTCGATTACGACCAAGTCGAGTGGTTGCGCGCGCGCATCGCAGACATTCCCTTGCGATTTGTGTTTGAGTCCGCGCTTGAGCTCATGAGCTGCACATCCGTCGGTTCTTTCCAAATGGCGGCACCGAGTGGGCAAAAGGCGGGACCGCCGCCGGCGGTGAAAGCCGTGCTCGCCAAGTTTGGAAGCGGCAAGGAAGAGGACAAGCTCGTCGGGTACTTGTCGTTCTTGAAGATCGGCCCACAACTTTTGAAGTTTGTTCCCGGGGATAAGGCGCGTGATCTGAAGAATTGGCTCACGGTGTACGCGTATTGGAACCAAGGCGGCAAAGAAAACGTCGAAGAAGCGTTCGCGTATCTCGCGTCAGAGTACTTGGCCCCGCCCGGTGAAGAGAACAAACCGAAATCATTCATAGAGCGGATCTTCGGTGTCTCTGGCGCGCCAAAGCCTCCCGTGGAAACTCCGGCGCTGGGTCTCTATCATCCGCAACGCGAGCGAGAAAAGATGCCGTACTTCGAGACGATCGCGTCCTACCTCGATTGGCACGCTCGGACGCGTTCCCACAAAGTTCCAGCGGGTGCCCCGCGCGTGGCTGTGCTTCTTTACCGTAAGCACGTCATCACAAAGCAGCCGTATCTTGCAGATTTAGTCGAATCGTTCGAAGACTCTGGCGTTTTGCCGATTCCAATTTTCATCAACGGCGTCGAGGCGCACACCATTGTGCGCGACATGCTGACGTCTGAATACGAACAACAGAGACGCGCTGAAGGCGTCATAGAGGTCGATTCTTTGAAGCAAGACGCCACTGTTGTAGATGCCGTGGTTAGCACGGTGGGATTTCCTCTCGTTGGTGGCCCCGCAGGAAGTATGGAGGCGGGTCGACAGGCTGAAGTGGCGCAAGGTATCTTGGGAGCGAAGAACATTCCGTACTTCGTCGCCGCGCCGTTGCTGATTCAAGACATCGCTTCCTGGGTTCGAAGTGGCGTTGGTGGTTTACAAAGTACAATTCTTTACGCGTTGCCAGAACTCGACGGCGCGATCGACACGGTCGCGCTCGGTGGGTTGTGCGGCGACAACATTTACCTTACTCGCGAGCGCGTCTTCGCGCTTTCAAATCGTCTAAAGCAATGGCACAATTTACGCAAAACCAAGCGAGATGAGCGCAAAATCGCAGTGATGATGTACGGATTTCCCCCAGGCGTCGGTGCCACGGGCACGGCGGCGTTACTGAACGTACCAAGATCTTTAGAAAACATGTTACAGTCGCTCAAAGCCGAAGGGTACTACCTCGGCGACGCCGACGAGCTTCCCACGGGCGAGTCCATCGTCAAAGCTTTGCGTACGTTGGAAGAAAACGCCACAATCATGGCTGGTTACGATGGAGCGGTGAACGCGGTGAGCGACATGGCGAAAGACGGTGAGCTCCCCGGAGTCGCAGTCGCGGGTGCGAACGTGACGCCGGCACAGCTGAAGAAGTGGCTCGCGTTTCCAAAGGAATGGGGACCGACGGAGTGGGGACCGATTCCATACTTGCCAGAACCCGACGTACTTGTGAAGAAAATGGAAGCGGCGTGGGGACCGCTCGAAAATTACATTGGACTCGCGACCGCGCCAGGCAAAGGGAGCGTCGTCACTGGTCTCCAGCTTGGTAACGTCTTCATCGGCGTTCAACCGGCGCTCGGCGTGGAGGGCGATCCGATGCGATTGTTGTTCGAGCGCGATCTCACGCCGCATCCGCAGTACGCCGCGTATTACAAATGGCTTCAAAATGAGTTCAACGCGAACGCGATTGTTCACTTCGGCATGCATGGTACCGTCGAGTGGCTCCCGGGTTCGCCGCTCGGGAACACGAGCTTGTCGTGGAGCGAGCAGTTGTTGGGGGCGATGCCGAACGTGTACGTATACGCGGCGAACAATCCTAGTGAAAGTATCATCGCGAAGCGACGCGGATACGGGGTCATCATTTCGCACAACGTGCCACCGTACGGACGCGCCGGCTTGTACAAGCAAACCGCGCAGTTGCGTGAAATTTTGAACGAGTATAGGGAAAATCCCGACGAGAACAGCGCTTTGCGCACCTCCATCTTTGACATGGTGACTGCGGCTGGATTAGACAGCGACTGCCCTTACATCGACGCACAAACGAGCGAGCCTGTTCGCATGACGCCGGAAATGGCGGAGTCTCTCTCTCAGAAAGACTTCGATGAGTATGCCAGCGACCTTTACACGTACCTCGGCGTTCTGGAAAATCGACTCTTCAGCGAAGGCTTGCATTCGCTCGGCACCGCGCCGACACCCGAATCAATGACGCAGTATCTTAGCGCGTACTTTGACGGTGACATCGAAGCGAGCCTGATCGATGAAATCGTCAAGGCCGATACGAATGAATCACTGGACGCGGTCAAAGCTAGGCTCGAGCAAACGTTCAACCTATCCTTGCCCGTCAGCGCGCAAGACGCGCTGCAAAGCGGAGGCGCTACGGCGACTGTCAGCGACAAGGTCACGGAAGCGATCGAGATTCGTGATCTACTCTCAATGAACACAGAAGAGATCACAGGTATGCATCGAGCTCTGGACGGCGAATGGGTGCCTCCGGCAGTGGGTGGTGATTTGTTGCGCGACGGTAAAGGTGTCCTTCCAACTGGAAGGAACATTCACGCACTCGATCCGTACCGCATGCCATCGGCCGCCGCCGCCACGCGTGGCGCCGCAGTGGCGGATGCCATTCTGAAGCAACATCAAGACGCAAACGACGGCGCGTATCCAGAATCAGTCAGCGTGAATTTGTGGGGACTCGACGCGATCAAAACGAAAGGAGAAAGCGTCGGTATCGTTTTGCAACTCGTCGGCGCTCGAGCGGTGAAAGAAGGCACCGGTCGCGTCGTGCGATACGAACTGATTCCTCTCAGCGAGATGAACGGGCGTCCGCGCGTCGACGTTTTGTGTAACATGTCTGGCATTTTCCGGGACAGCTTTGCGAACGTCGTTGGTTTGTTGGATGACCTCTTCGTTCGAGCGGCTGAGGCGGACGAGCCGATTGAGATGAACTTCATTCGCAAACACTCGAGAGAGATGCAAAGCGAGGGGATCGAGAACACCGCCGCGCGCTTGTTCAGCAACCCACCCGGAGACTACGGTTCCATGGTGAACGAACGCGTCGGGACGAGTGGATGGGAGGACTCTCGCGAGCTTGGAGATACGTGGGCGTCGAGAAACGCGTACTCGTACGGCAAAGGCGACGAACGCGGCACCGCGCGACCAGAAGTTTTACAATCGCTCTTACGCACCACCGAGCGCGTGGTTCAGGAAATCGATTCCGTAGAGTACGGTCTGACCGACATCCAAGAGTACTACGCCAACACGGGCGCGCTCGTCGCCGCAGCCAAGGCGGCAAAGGAAGACGCTGGCGTGAAGAATCCCAACGTCGCGTGCTCCATCGTCGAGACTTTCGGCAAAGAAGTCACCCCGAAAGATCTCGACGAGACGCTTCGCATGGAGTATCGCACGAAATTACTCAATCCACGATGGGCAACTGCGATGGCGGACCAAGGATCGGGCGGTGCGTACGAAATTTCCCAACGCATGACCGCGCTCGTGGGCTGGGGCGCCACGAGCGGGTTCGCCGAGAACTGGGTGTACGACGGCGCGCACGAAACCTACGTCGAAGACGAAGAGATGCGCGAAAAGCTGAGAAAGTCGAACCCGCAAGCGTTCAGGAACGTCGTCAAGCGCATGCTCGAAGCCGCCGGTCGCGGAATGTGGGACGCCGACGAGGAGACTCTCGAGAATTTACGCGAGCTTTTTTCAGACGTCGAAGACGAAATGGAAGGCGTTCAGCTGGCCAAGGCCAAGAAGTAGGCGAACGCGACGCGCGCGAATCACGCACCCAATCACACGTGTAAAATTACGACACAACAGCGGCGATTCAATCAAAACTCGGCACCGCCGCGTCGTTCGCCTCGGGCGAGACGACGTACTTGGCCGCCGCCGCGCTCGCCCCCCCCGTCGCCACCGGCACCTCGAACCGCACGCGCTGCATCAGGCACACGTCGTCCGTTCGACAAAAATACACCACGCAATCCACGTCGACCTCGTCCACGCCCTCCGCCGCGTCCACGACCACCGTCCTCGCCGCGCCTCCCTCGCCCTCCAGCGCGCCGCGCGTCCCGCTCGCCGCCGCCGGCGTCTCGCACCTCGAGTTCGCGCCCTCCGTGAAGTGATACCCCCGCGGAAGCTCGATCTCCAGCGTGAACGCGCCGCCGTCGCGTCGCACCGCGTCGCGCGTCGCCACGACCGCGAGCGGTCGCGCGCGCGCGTCGCGCGCGTCGCGCCAGAGTCCGAGCGCCGTCGTCGCCATCGTCGCCAGCGCGACCCGTCGCTCGACGCGCGCGCGCGCGCCGCCGTCGCGCGCGCGCGCGATCGTCGCCGCGCGCCGTCGCGGCGCCGCGCGCGCGACGCGCGCGCGCGACGTCGCGCGCATGCGCGTCGCGGTGCGTCGCGCGTATTCGGGCCGCGTTCGAGCCCGTCTGGTGTCCGCGTAAGCGCGCGCGGACTGTTTGCGCGCGTCGCTCGTATTCGGGCCGCGTTCGAGCCCGTCTGCGTGGTCTGGTGTCCGCGTACGCGCGCGCGAACTGTTTGCGCGCGCGACGTCACAGATAAGGCGGTCGCGACGCGCGACGACGGCGGCGGCGCGCGGCGCGGCACACGCGCGCGGGCGACGGACGCGCGACGCGCGAGCGCGAGCGCGGCGAGCCGC
>Ga0222716_10001296_pt1 | contig 20920 bp, 9 predicted proteins | sample C33_13DmetaG_FD_165044 | JGI IMG/M metagenome (GOLD analysis project Ga0222716, IMG submission 165044) | Estuarine water microbial communities from San Francisco Bay, California, United States - C33_13D | ecosystem: Environmental > Aquatic > Marine > Unclassified | place: USA: California... | reverse complement strand
TTCGCCTCGTTCGCCTCGTCCTCCACCGGCGCTCGCGCTCGCGCTCGCTCGTCCTCCTCCCCCGCGCCGCCGCCGCCGTCGTCGTCGTCGTCCGCCGCGCCCGCGGGCGCCACATTCGGCCGATTCGCGCGGTCCAGCGCGTTCCATCGCTCGCGTCGCGCGCGCGCCGCCGTCGCCGCGTCCCACCCGAGCGCGTGCGCGCCCTACCTCGGCGCCGCCGCGCCCGCGCCGTCGTCGCCGCGCGCGCCGTCGCGCGTCGCCGTCGCGCCGTCGTCGCTCGCCGCGGCGCGAACCGACGTCGCCGAGGATACGATCCGTCGCGCTCGCGCCTCGACGTAAAAAATCGAGCGCGCGCGCGCGTGCCGTATTCCGCGCGCTCGAAGCGGTAACAAGCGGTAACGCGACGACGACGGCGCCGCCGGCGCGACGCGCGTCGACGCGACGGCGACGGCGGCGGCGACGACGGACCGCGACGGCGAGCCGCGCACCGCGCCGCGCGCGACGATCGCGGGACGATCGCGGGACGACCGCGCGCGCGCCGCGATGGGGAAGACCGAGGACGCGAAGGCGGACCGGCGGCGCGAGAAGAAGGCGAAGCGGGACAAGGCGCGCGAGGCGGCGGCGACGACGACGACGACGACGAAGAAGAAGAAGCGGCGGACGGTGCGGACGGCGACGGCGACGCGCGACGAGAATAAGCGCGACGAGGATACGCGCGACGAGGATAAGCGCGCGGGCGCGGACGCGAGGGCGAGGGAGGGAAGACTGACGACGGACGCCGACGGCGGGTCGCGCGCGCAGGAGGATTCGGATTCGCGGGAGACGACGGAGAAGAAGAAGAAGAGGAAGACGGAGAGGAAGTCGACGGAGGAGAAGTCGAGGGAGGACGTCGAGGGCGAAGATACGGTCGAGACGGGGACGCCCGAGCCCGAGGAGTCGAACCCGTTGGCGCTGGATAATTTCGCGCTGAGCGAGCCGGTGAAGGCGACGCTGCGGAAAAAGGGATTCGACGCGCTCTTCGCCATTCAAGCCGAGACGCTGGAGATCGCGCTGAGTGGGAAGGATGTGGTCGGACGCGCGCGCACGGGGTGTGGGAAGACGTTGGCGTTCGTTTTGCCGATCGTCGAGGAGATGGCGAAGATGTCGCCCATGCCGGCGAACGGGCGCCGCGTGCAAGGTCGTCGGCCGATGTGCGTGGTGCTGGCGCCGACGCGCGAACTCGCGAAACAGGTGTTCGCCGACTTTGACTGGATAGGAAACTCTTTCGGGTTTAAGTCCATCTGTGTGTACGGTGGGACGCCGTATCGCGAGCAAGAGATGGGCTTGCGCGGCGGGTGCGACATCGTCATCGGTACTCCCGGACGCATGAAGGATCATTTGGAGCGCAAGACGTTGATGATGGACAAGCTCAAGTTCAGAGTGCTCGATGAAGCCGACGAGATGTTGAACATGGGGTTCGTGGACGACGTCGAGTTGATCTTGAAGAGCTCCGGAGACGTTCAGACGCTCCTTTTCTCGGCCACCTTGCCCCCGTGGGTGAAGGACATCTCGAAACGTTTCTTAAAGCCCGACTACGCCACGGTCGATCTGGTCGGCGACCAAAAGCAAAAAGCGAGCGGCGCCGTCCAACACATGTTGTTACCGTGTCAATGGACCGATCGCGTCGACCTCGTCTGTGACGTCATTCGTTCCAAGGCCCCGGGTGGCGGACGCGTCATCGTATTCTGCGACACCAAGCGCGACTGCGGCGAGCTCTGCGACAACTTGCAAAAGGAAATCCCGAAGGGTGCAAAGGCGCTTCACGGCGACGTCAGCCAAGGTCAGCGCGAAGTCGTCCTGGCTGGCTTCCGAGAAGATAAGTTCCAAGTCTTGGTCGCCACCGACGTGGCGGCGCGAGGTTTAGACATCACCGGCGTCGAGCTCGTGATTCAGTGCGAACCGCCGAAGGACGCTGAGACGTATATTCACCGCTCGGGTCGTACGGGACGTGCTGGCGCCACTGGCATTAGTGTCACACTGTGCACGCCGCGTTCCGAATGGGCGGTACCGAACATCGAACGAAAAGGCGGATTCAAGTTTATTCGCATCGGACCGCCGCAACCGGCGGAGATGGCAAAGGCGGCGGGAAAAATTGCGGGAGAGCAAATCCGCAAGGTGCACAAGGGCGCCGCAAAGCTCTTCATGGACGTCGCCCGAGACTTACTCGAGGGCGAAGATAGCGACAGCGAGGAAGGTCGCGATCCGGTTGAGGTGCTCGCCATGGCGATCGCCAAGCTCGCCGGTCACGGCGAGCTGAGGCAACGGTCGCTGTTAACTTCTCACTCGGGCCAGACGACGCTGTTGTTCACCGCGGGCGAGACGCAAATCAGAACGCCGACGTACGTGTGGAACTTCTTACGTCAACGCATGGACGAAAACGATTTGCAGCTCCGTCGCTTAACATTGAGCGTGGATAATATGTCTGCTGTCTTCGACGTGCCCTCTGAGCTTACCGATAAGTTTTGCGCCTTGTCCGAACCCGCATCGAGTGGTAAGTCTGCCGTGTCCATCACCGCGTGCGAAGAATTGCCAGAGCTGAGTCAGCGGCCGCAATCCGGCGGTGGTGGCGGAGGCTACGGCGGTGGTGGACGTGGTGGTGGCGGAGGTGGCGGTCGTTTTGGTGGACGTGGCGGCAACTATGGTGGCGGCGGTCGCTCTCCGGGAGGTGGAAGATTTGGCGGGCGAGGACGAGGATCGCCGGGCGGTCGTTTCGGCGGGAGAGGCGGCGGGAGAGGTCGAGGACGCTATTAGACGTGTTGTAATCCATTCGTTAATATCACACTTATTCTACTTCTTCGGCTTGGACGAGTAGAACTCATCCAGCTTTGTATCGTACGATTCCATGACGAGCTCGGATCGCACCTTGCGAGCGGAATCCGTGGCGACGCCTACGAGAATCAACAAGGAAGTGCCCGCAAAACCGCGGAAAGTCTGCAAGCCGGTAATTTTCTCTACCGCGCCCGGAGTCAAGGCGAGCGCTCCCAAGAATACGCTTCCTAAAACCGACAAACGCTCCAAGACTCGAGTGATGTAATCGCGTGTCGCGGCGCCGGGACGAACGCCCGGAATGGAGGCGCCCTGGCGCTTGAGCTGATCTGCGACATCCTTCGGCTCGAGTTGGAGGAAGGTGTAAAAGTAATTGAAGAAGCAAATCATAGCGACGTTCACCGGAACGTAGCCGGCACCACCACCAGGGCTAAGGAACCGCGCCACGCCGAGCACGGCGCCGTTGTCCGTGAAGCGCGTGAGCGTCGCGGGCAACGCGAGCAAAGAAGAAGCAAAAATAATCGGCATCACGCCGGCGCTGTTCACTTTGAACGGCAGGTACGATGATTTCGCCAAACCACCGGCGTTGAATCGCGTGCTATAGTTCATCGGAATCTTACGTTCAGCCTCTTGAACGTACACGATTCCCAACGTCGTGAGCGCGAAAGCGCCGAAAAACACCGCGAGCACCGACGAGTCACCTTTTTCTTGTGCCATTGACACCGTTTGCCCCACGGAAGACGGCAAAGCACTGACGATGTTGGCAAAAATTAATAAAGACGTCCCGTTACCGAGTTTGATTTCGTTCAAAAGCTCGCCGATGTACATGAGAATCATGGCGCCGGCGGTGAGCGCGCAGCTTTGTTCAAACAACCAAATCGGCGTGAAATCCTCGACGAAGGGGCGCACGTACAAGCACTGACCCACGGCTTGGACGATGGCAAACCCAAGCGCGCCGTACCTACAAAGCAAGAAACGCACTCTCTGTCAGTCCCCATTCATGGTCGAACAAAAAACGCTCGCTCGCGTCGCGTAGCTCAGTTTCCGTTATTCTTTTCAGGCCATCGACGCGTCGTAACGCGCCGAAGCTCAATCGAACGAGACCTAAAAGGTCACATCATCGCTTACGCGCGTCGCATCGCATTTACTCGAGCGTAACTACTCGACGAACCTTTGATACTGTTGAAACTTGCGCCGTCCCGCCTCGCCCTCTTCCTTTTGCAACTTTTTCAACTCTGGAAACACGCTCCCCAACAACTGAAAGATGATGCTCGAGTTAATGTACGGCACGATCCCGAGCGAAAAAATCCCAAGCTTAGAGATGCTTCCTCCCGTGAGCGTATCGGCGTACGCCATCATCCCCCCCCCTCCCGCGAGCGACTCCGCGAACGCCGCCCTATCGACGCCGCTGATCGGAATGTACGTCCCCACTCGCGACAGCACCAACAGCGCGAAAATCGTCGCAATCTTCCCCGGTAATTTTCCACCAAAGAAATCTCCCATCTTCGCATCGCCGCTCGGTCCACCGCTTCGTCCGCTCGACATCGCGCGCGTCGCGCTCGGCTTGGTCCAGCCGAACGCCGGCGCGAAGACCCCGTCGTCGCCTCGCTCGACGTCCAGCAGCCCCAGCGGGTCGAACGTCCCGCTCGCCGGCGGTTGTTTCGCGTACGCGCGCTGTCGCACGTCCCGCGCGGCGTCGCGCGGTTTCGAGCGCGTCGCGGCGCCGCATCGCGGTCGCGCGTGCGCGGTCGCCGCGCGGGACGACGTCGCGGTCGCGCGTCGCGCGTCGACCGCGGGCGCGCGCGAGGCGAGCGCGAGGGGCGCGCGCGCGAGCATCGTCGTCGTCGTCGTTCGATGCGCGCGTCGTCGAGCGGCGGCGCGCGAGGCGTGGAGTGGCGACGCGCGCGGGTTCGCGAGGGATAACCCGCGAGGGTGATGGATTCGGGCGCGCGCGAAGCGCGAGAAGGAATGAATGAATGAATGAATGCGTGCGATCACACGAAAGGGAGAGGCGAAAGACGGAGACGGCTAGAGGAAATCATCGGTGTCGCGCGATGCGTCGGTGTCGCGCGAAGGTGGACGGAACGAGGCGACGGCGCCGGAGAGGGCGTGATCGACGGCTTTGGTGAAACCTTTGGCGCCGGTGACGGCGGCGTAGGGAACCTTGCGAACGGCGCCGAGGAGAGCGGCGGACGACGTGACGTCGCCGGTGGCGTAATCTCGGATGGGCTCGACGATGAGTGCGTCGGTGGCTCGACGTGCGCCGCGCCACGCGGTTTTGCTGGCGAGAGAGAGCCCGTGAAAGACATTCGTCGGCGAAGAGACTTCTTCGATTTCGCGTTCGGCGTCCACAATCATTCCTTCGGCGGCGGCGAGAAGGGCAGCGGATTGACCCGCGGCGAAAGCGCCGAGTTCGATCGACGAAAGTGACACCTCTTTAACGAAGGAGGCAACGCCGAGGGCGAACCCGGCGACGACACCGCCGCGTCTGTTGTTTCGATGAAACTCAAGAGGTTTGGACACCAGACCAGCGGCTCGACGACCGATGTTGGTCGCCGATTTGATTGGCTTAACACTTTGCACAAACTTGTGCGCTTGTGTGCGCGTAATGTCATCAAGCCATGCATTCACGGCAGTTTGCACGACCGGGGCTAAACCAGCGATTCCAGTGAGCCGAAGCGGCTGGATGTCGAGAAGGACCCCGTCCCAAGGCACGAGATTCAGCGCCTCGAGCAAGTTTCCAGAACGCAGCGAGTCGATGTCAACTTGGCGACCGCAATAGTCGAAACGAAGCGAAAGCCGATCGATCTCAACCTTTTGAAAGTACATCGATTCTTCGCGTGGAGGTGATACGACGTGAGAAGAGTCATCAGAGTCGTCGGCAAAGACGTCGAGCGCGAGCTTCAAGACGCGTTGATCGAGCTTGACGTGAATCGGTATCGACGAGGCCTTGAACAGGTACTCAACTTCGGAAGGTGTTTTCACATCCGGACGTACAGCTGTTATGTCCAACGAACACATATCCATTCGATCACCTCGTTCGCCCGAGAGAGCGTCGTATTTCAATACGTTTGGCCACGTTGCGCCCGCGGTGACGTCTGTACACACAGCGTCGCGCACCGCGCACGCGATGCGATGCGCGATTTCGCCTTCGCGCTGTGGGAACGAGTCAACGCGCACGGTGTTCGTTTTCAGGGAAAGTTTGATTCCTGCGGATGCACCGAGCGGGTCGACCTCCACGGAATCCGCGTGCCTCGGCGAACTTGTCGGCGATGCGGACCAGAATAGTCCCGGCAAGATGTGTACATCAAACGTTTCGCCATTCACATGAACCGTGCTTTGCGGCACGACGACATGCTTTGGAAGCGGAAGGTATCGAGTGTGCGCACGGTCGCTGACGCGCGGTAAAGACGGCGGCATCGCCGGTAGACGTGCTTCAACGAATTCACCGGCAAATCGGCTACGACTCATAATAGAGGCGCTCACGCGGCCGGCGCGCGCTCGACTTGAACTGTGCTTTCTCACCGCCGTGACACTCCCTGCCGCTAACAACAGCTTTGTACGCTTCCGACGCACTCGTCGATTGTCGCGATAGAAGAAGTTCTCGATGATGTTCGGTCCAACTTGGGCGTTCGTGTCACGTCGCACGAACGGACTTCTGCGTCGAGCCTCACTAGTTTCCGTACTTCCGCGCTTCTGGCCTTCGGGTCGCCTAGGAAACATCTCGTCGTGATCACGAGTCGCGATGGCTATTTCGTGCTCAGTTACGCTCGACGAGTATCGTGCGTGCGAGACATCTCTGGCCTTCTTCACAGGACTCACGAAGACGTACTCGTTCTCGTCGCCGCTCGCCGGACTCGCCGGACGATCAGAGACTTTAATATCCGATGTGAATAGCCGCTTCAACGCGCGCAAAATGTCTCGCTGAAGAGACACGACGCAGGATCGAGTGTGGATGGTGGCGATCGCAGTCTTCGAGCTTGAAGAGAACGTAATCAACGAAATCGCCTTTGCGTTCATCACCGGCGCAAACCGCGCAGCGCAAATAGTAGAATTCGTGAATGGAAACGCCGGTAACGTGCGAATACCGTCCGTTGTCTTGATCTCGGGAGGCACTATAAATGCACTAACCTCGTTGCAGTACATTTCGACACCAAAGCTGGTCGACGCACCCGCATCATGCGAACATTCTACCCCTTTGGACGAAATGCGCAAAAAATCATTCCGAATGAGCGCGAACGAGTCATTCGACTTGCACACGAACGCCGACTCGAATAAACTCAAAGAGAAACACAACGAGGAAGAACTGCACACGTTTGAATCGGCATCGACGTCCCTTGCGGGAGCAAAAGTATTCAGGCGCCGTATAAGCGGCTCGCACTGCGTTAACGAGGCCGACATTCCGACGACGTTTATATCCGCGCATGCTGGCTCGCCCTCCATGCGAGCAAAGGCGAGCGATGATTTCGAAGCGCCTCGATCTGAACCACGACACTCGATAACGACTGTTTCGACGTCATCGGTAGTCACCCGGGCCGAATCGAACTGCGTCCATACGAAATCTGAACCGAGGACGCCAGCGATGTTCGTCGCCGCAAAAACACGCGCACGCCTGAATTCGCACTCGACACGTACAGATACGTCGTCATCGCCGGTGGAAGTCGAACACGTTTCATCGGTCAATGGGGCATCAAGCTGTATGCGAAGCGCGTCGATATCGATTCCAACTGCCAAGGGGGTCATGACGGAGTCGGGCGTCGCGACGCGCAACGCCATTGGATGGTTGTCTGGAAGCTCGTACATTGACTGAACGATGGTGGAAACTGATTCCACCACATCGATGCTCAACCTAGTTTCGATAATTGGCACATTCAATTTAACGAACAGTGACGCGTCGTTCGCAAGTTGTTCCCGAAGGCACGTATCTATCTCATTCGCTTCACGCCTGTGCTTCACCTCGGCCAAACAACGTTCGGGAAGCGAACCATCTAGAGGATACGTTGGATCTTCGAGCCAGTACACTGTCGCCGTGACATCTTCACTTGAGGATGCCGATGTCACGCACTCAACACCATTCAATACGAGCTTGGCGTGACCCATTCGCATCGACACGCAGTCGTCACGCAAGACTATACCGCACCTGTCACCGGCGCTAACCGAAGAAAGATGCAAAACCAACTCATGGTCCTCGTCGAACCCGTAAATACCTCGCGCGTCATCCCAGCTCACATCCAATTGCTCCGCCAACTCAATTCGAATCGCCGTCATCGTCAGTTTGCACACCACGTTGTCGAACGGTGCATCTATAGAAAACTGTGGACATTGAATGGTGAAGACCGTCGTTGCACTCGAAGGCCCTGCGGAAGAAGAATCGATGCCCAATGATTCCGACAACTCCCGTATCGCTACCTCTGCGTCATCGAAGAATTCTTCGTTCAGCTCCTCGTTTGAGTCTTCGTAAACGCTGTCACCCATGCTCTCGCCCATGGCGTCGTTCGCTTCCTCGTACGCACTAGCGTACATGGCGGCCGACCCGCTCGACAGCACATCGTCGATGAATGAACGTCGCGGTCGCACCGTCGATGGTCGTGTCACGCGAGCAGAACGCGCATTGGAACCGAAGGCGTTCACGAGATCGACGAAGTTTTTCACCGCGTGCACCGTCGCCGTCGTTTCGATGGTCTCCAACTCGACGTCGACGCGACTGAAATCACTTGGTATCTCTGCGTGCCCCGAAACGTCGCGCACCACGACCTCGGACACCGAACATTCAACACCAGTGGCGATTCGCCGCACAGACATCCCCGAGAAACTCACCCCTCGCCCGTGCGTGTACTCTGCCGATTCGAGTCTCACGAGAAACTTGCCCGCGCCCGCGGCGTCTTGCACCACTACGTTCACCCCTCTCAATCGCGCCTTGAGCCCACGACACAGCGCATTCAACGCTTGACGCATGATCGTCGACCCTTGCGCGCGCGCGCCATCCTCTCGCTCGAGCGCATCAAACACCTCCGTCTCGTCGCTCCCCGCGCTCGGTCGCGTCGTCACCGTCACGTCCTCGAGCTCCAACGAGCACGACTCCCGCCCGATCGCCTCCCAAGGAATCCGCCCCGTGGCCGTCCCCACGCGCACCGCGACCAGCTCCATCCCAGTTCGCGCCTCAAAGTCGCCCGCCCACGCCATGACGACGTTCGCGTCCAGCTCGACGTCCTCGAGTCTCGCCTCGCCCGCGCTCGCGTCCACCCTCGCTCGCCCGCGTTCGCCCGCACCGCCGCCGTCGCGCACCAACCGCGCGATCGCGCGCGAGATGAAATACTCGCATATTTTCCGCATCCTCGCTCGCGCGCGCGCGCGCGTCCCCGTCGTCGCCGCGCCGACGAAATCCGAGGTGCCGAGTGACAGGTGCGTCGCGTTCGCGTCGCGCGTTTAAATTCTACGCCTCGTCCGCGCGCGCGAGCCCGCGCGCGCGCCGCGAGCCTTCGCGCTCGACCGCTCGACGACGCCTCGCGACGGCGTTCGCGCGCGCGCGCGTGTGCCGTCGCGATTCGATGCGTCGTCCGAATCGCAACCGCCGATGACCGACCGCACTGTCGCGCGCATGGCGCTCACGGAGGTGACGCTGTCGGTCGATTTCATGTGCGAAGGGTGCGCGGCGTCCGTGCGCAGGATCGCCGAGCGCATCGAGGGCGTGCGCGCGGTGGATATCGACGTCGAGGCGAAGCGATGCGTGGTGCGCGGGGACGCGCTGAACGCGGAGGACGTCCTCGCGCGCGTGCGCAAGTGCGGACGCGCGACGACGCTGCTGATGTTGTAACGAAACGAAATTGTGTCTTGATGTGTTATTAGCGCGCGCGGGACGAAGGAGTCGATCATTCGTCGTCGTCGTCGTCGTCGCGCCGGCGGCCGCGGCGAACGGGCTTGGCGAACTTGGTCGCGACTTCGGGACCTTCGTCGTCGTCCTCGCCGTCGATGTCCCTGCCGTCGCAGACGTATAAAGCGACGAAGGTGCGGCCGTAGCGCCGGTCGCGAACGCGGCGGAGACGCTTGCCGATGCTCGGGAGGATGTCGCGCGCTTGGCCTTTGGCGTACTCGACGAGTAAAATGGTCGAGTCTTTGACTAGCGCCGACTCGTCGAGCTGGAGGAGGAGCTCTGGATACGATACTTTTTCGTACGGAGGGCAGAACGATATGAAATCGAACGCGCCGCCGACGCCTCGGGCGTTTTTGTGGTGCTGGTTCATGAAGGCTTGCACGCTGGCGGTGTGTGTCGTCGTTTGCTTGGTGAGGCCGAGCGAATTCAGATTCTTGTTCGTGACGTTGTTCACCACCCAGGGGTCCATTTCGACGAAATGTGCCTCGACGACGCCGCGCGATATCGACTCGATGCCGATCGCGCCAGTGCCGCAGAACATGTCCAACCATCTCGAGTCTGGCGGAAACTGGACGTTGCTTCGCGAACCGAGAAAGTTCAACATCATATCGAACGTCGCCCCACGCACCATGGACATCATCGGTCGCGTGTCTAAACCGCTCGGCGATAAAAGCTTCCTTCGCGCATACTTTCCAGCCACGATGGTCATGCGCTTATGCGTTTTTCTCGTCGCCTCGTATTCCTTCTTCTTGTTAAACGCCGCAACCTCTTGTTTTTCCTCCTCGATTGCGAATAACAGATCCCTCGGCACCCCCATGCGCACCATGCGCTCGATGTCCTCCTTTTTCATCCCTTTATCATCCCTCTTCGCGTTTATCTCACTACTTTCGCCCACCACGCGCTTCGGCTTCGCATCCGCCGACGCGACGCCTCGCGGGTTCTTCTTCGGCGACTTTAACGACGTGTTCACCGCCTCCGAACTCCCACTCGCCCGATCGTTCTTCGTCGGCACGCGCACAAAGTCCATGACATATCCACCGCCATTGTCTTCGTCGTCGATGTTGAACAAGTCTTCATTCACCACGCGCACGTTGGCGCCCTCCGGGACGAAGAACCAGTCGTCGTCCTCGTCGTCGTCCTCGTCGTCCCAGTCTTCTTCGTCTTCGATCGCGATCGGGTCGTCGTCCTCCAAGTCCTCCTCGTTCCAAAACAATAAATCTTCTTCCGCGTCGGCCGCGCTGTCGTACTGTCGCTTGGCGCGCGGCGCGAGCGAGCGGCGCGGGAACGGAATCGACGCGCGGTGGCGGCGGCGGCGGTCGGGGACAGCGCGCGGTCGCGCGCACGACGTCGAGGGCGGCGTCGCGACGCGAGAGCTCGGCAGCATGATTTGAGCGCGCGCGTGTGGCATCGCGCGCATCGGTAGCGCGGTCGAGGGACGCGCGTGGGCGTGTGCGGGAGAGTGGGCTAGGCTACAAACTAGAAACTACAAATACGGCGCGTCAGTTCGATGCGGTCCAGAACGTTTCCTCGTTTTCAGCGCCGTAACCGACGTAACGAGGACGACGTTTGCCCGCGGGGGTGAAGTGCTTGAAATAAAATGGAAGCCCGCCCTCGACTTCGACGACGTCGTCGAAGACTTCGGCGAGCGCGCGCAAGGCGTCCAAATGATACGCCTCAGAGGCTTCGGCGGCGTGAAATACGACGACTGGGGACGATTTGTCGGCGTATTTGCCGTCGGCGTTGATGATATCTATCATTACGTCCACGGCCGGGTTGTCCACGGCGTCTGATAAGCCACCCGTGCGAATTGCCGCGGGCATGGACGTCGCGCCCTTGAGCGTCTCTCGATTGAAGTCTTTGACGGGACGAATATCAAAGACAACGGCGCCGCCTTCGATCAAGCGCTGCGCCTCGCCAATATTTTCGACGCGCCATGGCAGGGGCTCTTCGTCTTCCTCTTCTACGATCGTGACAGGTTCGGCATTTTTGGCGTGTTCCTGTACCGCCATTCGCAACTTTGCCTTCGCGTCCTCTCGCATCTTTACAGTCTCGGCGTCGGGCTCTTTCAACAAGTTATCACGCGCTTCATCGCGCGCGGCTTTCCTCGTCGCCGCGCGTCGAGCGGCGACGAGCTCTTCGGGCTCTTGCCAACGCATGTACTCTCGAGCGAGCTGAATATTATTCACGTTTTCTTGCTCGCCAACGACGTCGCGTCCGCACGCCAACAGCCGTTCCAGCGTGATTGTCACGTCGCCTAATTTCAACCTCCGTCGTTCGTCTAATCCGACGAGCGCGTCGTTTAAACCGTCTAAACCGACGTTGAACACGAAATCACGGACCGCATCATCATACACACGCGCGCGTAACGCGCCGAAGAAATCTAAAGGCTGATTCGGAAATGTCGCGACGAGCGTTTCACAACACGCCGTCGTCAATCCGTCATCCTTCATCATAGCGTGTATCATGTCGACCAACTCTTGCGACGTCGGCTCCCACATCCAAAGATCCATTCGACCGTCTCTCGTCAGAGGCGCATACAGTCGAGAAAAGTCATTCCCCGTGACGATGATCGGCACGCGAGCGTTGGTAGATTTGGAGTCCGTCCTCCAAACCAGTCCCTCGCTCACGATCGTCGGATTGTCACAAATGTTCATCAACGTCCCGTGCGTGATTTGATTATTCACCGTCCCCAGATCATCCTTAAACTTCCCGATCCCGGCGTCGATGTCGTTGATAATAAGGCAACTCAACTTCCCCGTCTCTCTCATCGCTCGCGCGGCGGTCAGATACCTTCGACGCAACATCGCCCCGGGCTCCCCCGCCGTCGAATCCTCCAACTCCCCCGCGCTCGTCACGATCGGCTGCAGCCCCATTCTTTTACACGCCAACTCCACGTTCATCGTTTTACCGCACCCCTTGTGTCCCCAAATCCCCAAAATCAACGCCGGAGACGTCGCGTCGAGCGCCCCCTTATCCTTCAACAAGTTCTTCACCACGTGCGTCGCCACGCGCTCGGCGAACCGTTCCGGCACGTGAAACTCATCGAGCGCGGCGAACGTCCGAAACTCGCGTTCGCGATGTTCGCCAGTCGCGACGTCCGCGTCGACGCCGAGCACGCTTCCTTTAAAGAGCTCTTCTTCGACACCGCTGCGTTGCGAGTAGATGAAATCTTGCCCGCCGAGCGCGTCCTCGCGCGCCGCGCGCCGCGTTCGACCGCGCGCGACGCGTCCCTGACGTCTCACGCGCGCGCCGACGCGCGCGCGCGACGTCGGCGCGGTCGCGCGCGTCGCCATCGCGCGCCACACTGCGGCTTCGGGACAAAAGTGCGCGCGGGACCACGGGGACGCGAGCCGCGGGCGTTCGCGCGCGGCACACCGCGACGACGACGCGCGCGACGCGCGCGCGCGTCGCACACGGGTCGACGCGCGAACGGCACGAACGCTCGCGGCGCGCAAACGACGCGCGGGGCGACGGCGACGGGACGAGCGACGATTGATGCGCGACGGTTCGAGCCGTTACTGCCGACGCGCGAGCAATCGTCGACGCGCGCTGACCGAAGGCGCGCGCGCGAAGGTTGAGGAGCGAACGAGGAGTGGACGGCGATCATGAATGATAAGGTGGAACGGCGCGAGCGCACGGCGCGCGCGCTTCGCGAGGCGGAGTACGCGAAGGCGCAGCGAGGAAACTTTTTCGTGAGGAATCACGCGCGCGCCAAGCGGTATTGGTACGAGTTGAATCAAAACGATACCGCGCTGTACTTGTTCCCGCCCAGGAGCGCCGTTCGAAGAAATGCGCAGCGATTGATCGCGTGGAAGTGGTTCGAGAGGGTGACGATCATGACCATCGTGGCAAATTGCTTCACGCTCGCGTTGTACCGACCGCTGGAGAAGCACGGACGAACGAATCAAAATTTAGAAGTCGCCGAAACGATCTTTACGGTGGTGTTCACGTTGGAGCTTTTAGCGCGCGTGATAGCGAATAACTTTATATTCGGTCCGCCCGAATCGGACGTGTACTTGAGGGATGGATGGCGAGTTTTAGATTTTACCGTCGTCATTGGCGGTTGGGTCTCCGTCGGAGTCATGGCCGCTGGTGGATCTGGAGGAGGTCTCACAGCTATTCGAGGTATTCGTGCACTGAGACCGCTGCGATCAATTTCAGGGTTCCCTGGATTGCGCGTGTTCGTCTCGACGACGTTTGCGTCGATGGGTATGGTTAGGGATGTCGTGTTTTTTCTCTTCGTCGTAACGATAGTCTTGGGTATCCTCGGCGTGCAGCGCTACGCGGGTAAGCTGTCCAATAGATGCGCGTACGCAAGCACGCTTGACCTCGTCATGGAAGAAATCGAGTTTCCGTGCTCAAACTCTACCGGCGGTCGTTCTTGTGGACCCATGCAAGTGTGCATCGCTACCGCGTTGACGGGCATGGATGACGGTCATTCAACTTTCAACAACGTCATGGGCGCGGGATTCATTATTTATAGAGTTTTGACATTGCGCGGGTGGACAGATTTGATGTATCAAGTCATAGATGCCACCGGTGATCGTGTTTTGGCGATGATTTACTTCATTATCATCGTCGTTGTCGGCGCAATTTTTGTTTCATCCTTTATGTTGGCGGCGGTGACGACAAAATATCGACAGACGGCAATTTTAGACAAACAAAAGGCGCTGGACGCCGAGACGGAAGACAAATCGAAAGCATTGAGCAATCCTAAAAGTAAGAGAGTGCTGGCGAGCAGGAGGGCGGGCCGTTTTAGCTATGGAGAGCGCCTGGAGCGAATGATGGAACGACCGCTGGCGTTCATGCGGCGGGAGTTCGTCTACCAGCGTTGGCTACAGATGTGTGTGAAGCACAAGTATTTCGAAAATGGTATAACCGGTGCGATCATGGTAAATACAATCATACTAGCGGTGCAGTTTCGTGGTATGGGGGACGAGATGACGACAGCTATGAATAATCTGAATTACGCGCTTTTGTCAGTCTTCGTGTTCGAGTTGGTGATGAAAGTACTCGCACTCGGAATTTTAGGATATAGCAAGGATCGCTACAACTTGTTCGACGCGACTGTCGTCACTGCCGGTCTGATAGAGCTGGCTTATCGTAACAGCAGCTTGGCGGTCGCACGCGCGTTCCGTCTGTTGCGAGTGATGCGCACGACTCGCCTCATCACAAGGAACAAGAACATGCGGCGTTTGATAGATACCACCATGGAGAGTTTCAGTGCTATTCTGAACTTTTGCGGTGTCCTATTTGTCTTTGTTTTTGTGTTCACGGTTTTAGGCATGCAGCTATTCGGTGGACGCGACGAGTTTTGGAATAAGCGGCCGAATTTCAACACCTTTGGGGATAGTTTTCTCTCTGTATTCGAGATTTTGACGGGATCGCATTGGTACAAGTTGATGCTCGTCGCGATGAGTGGGTCGTACGGTGCCCCTGCAGCCCTGTTTTTCATATGCTGGTCGTTCATCGGTTCATTTGTGCTGTTGAATCTCATCTCGGCGATGCTCATCGACACATTTTCGCGTACCGCGCGAGCAAAGGAACTCGAACTCAGGCGTTTGCACGAGGAAAAGAAAGAGACGGAACGCCGAGAGGCCGAGGCCAAACGTCAACGAGAAATTGATAGTCTTCTCGAGAAAAGCAATGGTGATGAGAAAGACAAGGTGGAAGTGCACCGGAAAGGCACGAACACGGAGTTAACGCAGTTGATGAAACCAAACGAGATTCGACGCCACCCTGACGCCAAGCGCATCGTGAATAGGATAAATACACGCAAGCAGCGAGCATTTGCGAGAGAGGTGCAGCTCATAGAAAGGTGGCTGGAGATAATAGGTTTCACAGAAAATGATAGTGATGTTGACAGCGATAGCGACGACGACGCGGTGGATGCCAATGAACAGCTCATCAAGGACCGAGCACTTTTGGTTGAAGAGTTGGCGGTTGATGATGGCGTACCAGAGAGCCAACTGACGGCGCTCTTGCGAGAAAAAGCATCTAGAAAAGTATCCGCACTTGTCACTACTGGTATCCCGATTCCCATGGATGATCGTCAGGTAAGAGCGGCCTATAGACGTTGGAGAATTGACGCGGCGGCGGAACAAGGCAGCGATAGCGACGAAGACATCAATGTCCTGAACGCAAACATACTACGAGATGAGTACGGCGGTACAGCGGATGGCACGGCTGCCAGCGCAATGGATGCCCGAAGACACTTGCAAGAACATGCGCTCGCTGAACTTCGCCGCAGTCTGTTGGAACGTGGCGGCGAGTCGGGTACTAAAGACGCGCTTCAATGGGCGTCTCAGGCGCCCACAATTGGCTTGGCGATGAAGAGCGCGGAGGCTCGGATGCGACCAGAAGAACAAACTGCGATCATCGCACAACGCCGAGCGGAGGGCAATAAAAGTGGTCATCTCGGCAAATTCAAAGGAGACGGAATGAGCGCCGAGGGCGCTGCCGCAATTGCCGAGGCAAATTTGGTGAGCCTGCGAATTCGCGAATCAGAACGCTTGGAAGCTAAAAAGAAGAAACGTGGCCAATCAGTCGAGGAGGACGTGCCGCCGACAACCGACGGTGTCGACACCGACGAGGGAATAGTTCCATCATCTGACGATCCGGCGACGGAGCGGGCGGCGTCTTCTTGGCGCGCCAGGGTGAAATCTACTCAGCCCGGCGAAGAACGCAAGTCGTTGTCGGAATCGCTGCGAGGTATGGCCGATAGACCAAGACCCGGTCCCGTGACAGAGTCTTTCAACGAAGATAACATATCTAGTGCGTCACCGAGTAGAGATGGAGACACGATGTCGAATTCACACTCGGCACGAAGTCCCCGCCACTCGCGTTCGCGCGGTTCGCAAACAACTGGAGATTCTGCGCACGTGTACAACACCCTGGTGCCCATCGTGGAGTATACGTCGATGCCACCCTTGCTGAACATCGACTACAGTCTCCCGAGGATCACCGAAGACGTACATGCCGGTAAAGCCAGGAAGGCATTGGGCTTACCCGTGCGTGACATCGTCGTTGATGAGACCAAAATTGACAAATTTTCAAAGAAGAACATCGCCGAAGAGGATTGGTTACGCAATGCCGGTGCGACGAAGGATGAGATTTGCATGATGTACCCGTCGTTGGGTTTCATCAAGCCGCGACGCCCGATGCGACGTTTGCTATTCATGCTTATCAAGCATCCCGCGTTTGAGGCGCTCATGCTCGTTCTCATCGTGTTCTCTTGCATTCAGCTCGCGCTCGACGCGCCCACCTTGCATCCAGAAAGTGACTTGGCCAGCGTCCTCAAAGCAGCGGACGTATCGTTCACGCTCATATTTTTGGGCGAGGCAATCATAAAAATAATCGCGATGGGCTTCGTTATGCATCCAGGAGCATACCTTCGATCTCCTGCGAACTGCTTTGACTTTTTCATTGTCATCGTATCGCTCGCAGTCGAAATCATGAGCGCGTCAGCACTTAAGTTTATGCGCAGCTTCAGGTTATTTCGAGCTTTGCGTCCTTTGCGCCTGCTGAATCGAGTAAAGAGTATGCAAGTCGTCGTTGCGACGCTGCTTCACGTCCTGCCCGATCTCGGGAGTGTGATGCTGTTGGGATTGTTTCAGTTTTTGATTTTCGCAATTCTAGGCTCGCAGTTGTTTGCTGGTAAATTTGATTACTGCAACGACCCTACGGTCTCTAGAATGCAGGCGTGCGTCGGGACGTTCGTTGACGAGAAAGGTGCGCACGTGGCTCGCCGGTGGCTCAATCCGCCACTGAACTTCGACAACACCCTGCTCGCTCTGCTGAGTCTCTTTGTCATCGTCACACGTGACGGATGGCTTTCTGTAGCGTTTCAAGGCATGGACTCAACGGATACGGACTTGCAGCCCTCTTTGAACAACAGTGGCTGGACAGCTATTTATTTTTTGAGCTTTATTGTGATCCTCTCTTTCGTCTGGTTGAGTATGATCGTCGCCCTCGTGTGCGAGAGTTACAAGAAGGCGTGTGAGTTGAGCAACTCGACGCAGACGCTCAACGGCGAGCAGCAAGAGTGGGCAGAAGTTTTGCGTATGAAAAAACACGACGCCGAGCTCAAAATGTTAGATGACGACACAGTCGGGGCGCCACGATTTTTCATTCGAAAATCGGCGTACTCCTTAGCCACGAACCCTCGATTTGAGGCTTTTATCGTCGGCTGCATCATCGTCAACACCATCACCATGGCATCTTATCATGACGGACAACCGAAAGCTTATGCCGACATTCAACGAGCGGCGAATGTGTTGTTCTCCTGGATCTTCTTGTTGGAGCTCTCGTTGAAAATGGTCGCACTTTTCCCGAAACGTTACTTTTCAGAGCGCTGGAACGTGTTTGATTTCATCATCGTCGTGGCGAGTATTCCCGACCTCGCAGGTGTGGATTTCGTCGGCACCACGGTGCTCCGTGTCATCCGACTTGGACGCGCGCTACGTCTGTTTAAACAAGCGAAGGGTCTGCGTACGGTATTCAATACGCTATTGAGCTCCTTTGAAAGCGCGTTTCACGTCGTTTTTCTGATATTAATGTTGATGTTCGTGTACGCGGTGCTCGGCATGAATCTCTTCGGCGACTACGAAACCACGTATCCAAGTGGACGCGTGGAGAACTTTCGCAACTTTGGCGCATCATTTATGGTTCTCTTGCGAGTCATCACGCGAGATAATTGGAAGCGTATCATGTTCGACACGATGAAGTGTGAATACGACGTGGACGGCGTCGCGGCGAATTGTAGATACATCTTCGTCCCGGCACTCTTCTTCACGAGCTTCATATTGTTGGGATCGTATGTGTTGTTGAGCCTCATCATCGCCTCTATTTTGGACAAGTTTACTGAAAATGCTGTGAACGAGGGCCTGCTTTCGACGGCGAATATATTCGTCACTGTTCGTCGAAAGTTGCTGCTTGACACGTTTTCCACCAAGCTCAAGATGAAGCTCGAGTCGTTCAAAGTGAAGAAGCCCACGAGAGGGGCACAAAAGAAAAAGTAGGACTCGATGAACGCGTCGACTGTGTATAGTAGCTCTATGAAATGGAAATGATTATTAATGGTCACCTAAGCATGATTTACAGCGGTCTGCGATGTAGAGGCAGCGTGAAGAATACAGGTGAATCAATCAATTAAAGTCAATCGACTTCAGCGCGCGTGCGTTTCTGATGTATGGTCGTAAATGGTACCAGTAAATTATTTGTCAGCCTTTCCTTTCTGCTCAGATGTTTGATCTTCAGTCGCAGCGTCTTCAATCTTTATCGCCGTGGTCGCCGTCGCGGAAGTGTTTGCGGCGTGCGCCACCGAGCCAAAGCCGTACGGATTTTGCATGGCTCCTTGGAACTGTTGCATTTGAATGAAGTGTGCCGCCATCTGCTGGTTAAACATCTGTTGCTGAATCGCTTGGAAAACTGCCGGATTTGAATGATCTTGCTGATCTGCGAATTGCGCCCAGGGATTCTGGAACAGCGATGAGTACTGCATCGCCGACATCACGTTTCCAGAGCCAGGCGCCCGAGCCGCCGGGGCGTACGTAGTCGTCGCCGCAGCGGCGGCTGTGGGATAAGAGGGCGTCGGATGCGATAAACAGTCCGTTTTTAGCGCAGCCTCGGAGATGGGCGTGGCTGGTGCGACGCGCGCGCCGCTCATCGCAGGTTGTGGTACGGACGCCGAATTCGGCATGCCGCCAAATGGGAACATGCTCTTGTTCCAAAACTGCATCCCCCAGCGCGAGGCCGCTGACATTATGGCTGCCGAAGCCGCCGCAGCGGCCGCGGCTTGGGCTTGGGCGTTGTCGTCGCTCGTCGACAACATACCCGCGTTCACGTATCTTGCGACGGCCGGATCGATACCCCACCGTGAGACGTTGTAACCCATCGGGACGGCGTCGCCTCCGGGCGCTTGTTGCGACCCCTCCGCGCTCCCTTGCTCATCCGTGGGCGATCGGCCGCGCAGCGCGGTGTCTGAACCGGCGTTCGACCCGTTGGTGTTCCATCCCGAAGGCTGTCGTCCGCCGTAACCCGAATTCATGCCTTCGCCTTGCTCGGCTTCGGTGGCGCTCCCGTCTGAGGAACCGTCGCGCTTGGTTCGCGCCGTCTTGGTCCGATTTCTGTTCGAGCCCTTCTCGGCGGGCGTCGCCGGCGTACTTCGCGCCCGCTTACCGCCAAACTTTTCATCATCGTGGCCCTGCGCAACCGCGAATCGCCCCGCTGCATCCTTAAGAGAACTCTTCTTTCTCCGTCCCGCGCCCACGCGCACATTGCGCAACATCCCGCCTTCGGTCCAATACCTGCAACACTTCTTACAGTAGAACCTCGGCTGCTTGACGTTGTAATTGTTATAGTAGCAAAACTTCGTATCGTCGCTCTTACACCGCGGGCACGCCACCGCGTAATCCGGCTTCGGCAACGGCTCGCGCTTCTTCTCGTCGCCGCCGACCTCCGGCTTCGCGCGCGCCCGCTTCCCCGCGTTTGTCGCATCACCGTCCCCGCTCGCGCGCGCGTTCATCGTCGGCACCCCCGCATTTCGTTGCGACTGCACCCTCTGTTCTTTTGCCGCGTTCGCCTCCGCCGCTTGTCGCCGTACCTCGCGCGCCTTGGCGTTCGAACTCGCTCGCGCCCGCGCGTTATCCGACGCGCGCAACTCCGACGCTGGAATCGCGGCGAATATCGCATCCTGCGTCGTCGAAAAGCCGCGATCGCGCGCGCCGTTCCGTCAGTCATTTACGTTCGCATCGTTTCGCGTCGTCATCGCTCGCATCGCCCGTCGCGGCTTCGCGCGTCGTCGCGACGTCGCGTCGTCGCGACTCTCCGTCGCAACGCTTCATCGCGCACCAGTCCCGTCGCCGCGCGCGGTTCTGTCTTGGCGCGTTCGCCTCCGTCGTCGTCGCGCACGACGGCGACGGAAATTCCCTCGCTCGCCGCGCGCGCCGGCGGTCGCCGCATCGCGTCGCGTCGTCGTCTCGCGGCGCGAACGCGTCGCGTCGCGGTCGCCGCGAATTGATTATCGTTCGCGGTGCCGACGTCTCCGAGGGGGCACGCGAATCTCTTCGACGAGTCACGACTCGAGCGCGAGTCCCTTTTCACCGTCGCTTTTGTTCGTTTTTTTGCCGCGCGTGACCGGTGAATTTTTCAACCGACGACGTCGACGGGCGTTTCGAGCCGCGAGAAGTGGATAAGATTTGAGAGCTTGTTGATATTTTTCAGAGGGCGGACTAGGCGAAGGGG
>Ga0222716_10001294_pt1 | contig 20934 bp, 28 predicted proteins | sample C33_13DmetaG_FD_165044 | JGI IMG/M metagenome (GOLD analysis project Ga0222716, IMG submission 165044) | Estuarine water microbial communities from San Francisco Bay, California, United States - C33_13D | ecosystem: Environmental > Aquatic > Marine > Unclassified | place: USA: California... | reverse complement strand
ATTTTCAGTTAAGCATAGTACAGTCTCAGGATTAACCATTAGTACGTTAACATCCCATACTGTTTCTTCACAAAAGCCTACCCACTCGCTAAACCATTTATCAACATAATTTATAAGTTCGTCGTTGTGTTCCTCACCAGGTATCCACCACTTGCCTTGAACTTTATCTTTAATTTCTAAAAATGGAGACATGTTAGACCACTGCGTGTCTGGCAAGTAAAAGACATCCCAGTTTGGAAAATACTTTTTAAATTGCAATGCTTCTCCATTAGATACAAATGCGCCGGGTTTTATAGGTGCGTATATACCATCCGAATGCCCGTCGTTAAAAGCAGTTATGATATTATAATTATCTTTAAACTCTTTTTTAAACCATTTATAAGTTGTGTTAGGCAATCCATCTAATATAATAGTGTCACCCAATCTAACAATATTTGGACCTTGATTCCAAAAATCAAATCTAGTAGTGTTATCGACGCCGTAATCATTAATAACATTGCCTTTATACGATTCTATTTCCTCATATAAAGTTTCAAAAAATAATACGTTTGCCCTTCCTGCCCCTCCTGTTTTATGATTAGTCATAAAACTTAAATTTCGTTGCCTTAAAATATAGAAATTGTCATTAACAACAACCTGTTCATCTCTCGGAAACAATGGTGGCTTAGTTAGGAATCCTGGATTTTCATATATGTCGTAGTCTTGTAAGTATTTTTTAACTCCGTCTTCGTCCTGCAACTGTGGCATGTCTTGTAACACTCTGTTGACGTCAACTTCTAAATTACGATCAACAGCATCACCACCAACCTTGTAAATATTATATACTTGATCAAAGTCAAACACACGCGGGCGTTTTACGGTCACGCCATAACTTTCTAATACTTCTTTAATGTTCTCTAAATCTTCTATAGTCTCTTCAGTGATTTGTCGTAGAACATTTTTTACTTTTGTATTATCAACGTAGTCAAAGAACTCCGGACGATAGCAATCGCCTAGCCAACATTCTTTAAGTGGCTGGAATCCTGTGTTACAATTGATTACACCCATCCAGCAAACCCTGCTTCAGGGTTATGATAGGTTGAACTGTTCTTGTCATTTTCTCTTGCTTCCACGCTAATAACCCATGCTCTGCCGCCTGTTCTTTCACGCAACCATCCATCAGCATAATTGCAGATACGCATAGCAGTGCCTTCCATACCTGGTCCTTCCTCTTGTACAATCAACTTACATACACCTGCGTTGTGTAGCATTTGGAATGTTTCCATATATGGATCATCGTGATCAATAACAAACGTATGGTCATAGTTTTCTTCTAACCATCTCTTTAGTTCTTTTAAATCGCTGTAGTCTACAAGAAACCCTTCCTTTGTCATAGTGTGCGCGCCAAACGTAAAATGGAAACTACGACTGTAGCCATGTATCATAGCACAGTTTCCATCGTGTTTGTGCTGTCTATGAGCACACGGAAAGTTGTAAAATGTTTTTGTAGATGTAAATTCAGGTAAACCGCTCATTTATTTTTCTCCTTGCCATAAAAGATTATAGCCTAATTCTTTTGTATCTGTACAGTATTCCATTAGTCCTGCGAAGGCTTGTTTGAATGGTAAATCTTTGTGGCTTTGCTCATGCTCCTCAAATGATTTCCAATATGTTACTATAGCAATATGGTCGCCTTCGTCACCATATTCGCCTACACTCCCTTCGTCAGATATAAACCCTGCGTAGCGATATACTTGCCCAGCAATAAAGCCATCGTATGTTTCTTTTACATGATTGCACATTTCGCCTAAGGCAAACTCTACATCATCAAAGTCTACATCTTCTTTTAGTTTTGCTACATTATATAACATTACACATCCAAAGGGTACTGTTATTGGTCCAAACATTTTTTCTCCCGTCAATTACACTCATTAGTTTTATATAGTTCTGCCATCTTTTCTATTGTTGACTCATCAATATAAGTTCCGCCAGTTGGAGACATTAAATTGTCACCTTCTGCGACATATACATGTCCTTGAATTCCTAGACAATGTCCTAGTTCGTGTGCTATGACATATCTTCGCGCTTGGCATTGACCTGCGCTAATCAGTTCCTCGTTTAAATAAATTTTGCACGATCGCGTCGTAGTATTTGTTTCATGTACCAAAGCATAACCGCATCGGTTAGGAGTGTTAATAGACCCGCCATATTCTATTTGTCCTTGTATACCATAATTAAATGTTAAATCTGCCGCTTTCCACATTGTGCCGGCTTCGATCCAGTCTATTGTATTCTCGGATATACTAATGTTCGATGTTGGCCAAGAATGTGTATACACGCCACTAACAGATCTACATATCCCTGAGTCAGATGAACTAGCACAACCGGATATTAATAGAATAAAGAGGGATAGAACAATGAGATATCCCGGTGTTCTACCCCTCTTATGCATCTAAGCCTTTGCTTTGCCTTGTAAGTATTTTAGCAAAACACCATACGCTGGTAAGAATACAACCAACCCAACAACAATCTTAGTTAACGTTTGGTTAAACGCTACTGCTGATAGCCAATCTGCTGGATAGAACGCTGTATAGAAGAATGAATATGTATCAATAATGTTTGCCGCAACTGTTGAGATTGCAGGTGCCGCCCACCACATATCTGTGTACTTGTCACGAATATGTTGAAATACATATACATCTAACGTAGTGCCAACGCCATAGGCAACACCACTTGCTAAACCAATTCTCAATGCTTTTTCCATTGGAGCACCGCCAAGTGCGATGACTGCAATACTAGCAATAATAGCAGGAATAACTGCCATTGCAACTACTGCTCTACCGGTTTGCTTACCTAGCATACGAACTGTTAAGTCCGTAGCAATAACTACTAACGGAAACGTAAACGCGGCCGCCGCTAGTGGAAACTCACCAAAGAACGGTAAAGCCGCCCCTGGGAATAAGTTAAATTTGAATTGTACCAAGTAGTTACTGATAGCAATTACAATGGTGTGCATAATCACTAGATTACGTACTAGTGTTTTGTCAACACCTTCTAAATATTTTGATAACATCTATTTCCTCCTTAATTGAATAATTAATGTTTTCATTGCCAATTCTTATCACTCCACCAGTTTTCCCATGGAAAAACTATCCATGAAGGCGATTCTGTCTTATTAATAATAAGAGAAGAATAAGATATATTCTTAAAACTACTGCCTTCATTATTGACTAGTGAAGCAAATCGAACATTGGAACCCCACACGCTTTTCCATGGCACTCTGCCAGGAATTCCTGCGTTTTCCCAATCTTGTTTTATCCAGTTAAATGTTGCTCCAGAATCATTAATATCATCAACAATAAGAATATTGCGAGGATCAATGACTTCTTCATAGGTAAAACTGGAACTGTCTATGCCGACGGCATCTGTCGCCATTTGCATGTTTGTTTCTGGGTCGCCTCCATCTCTTAATCTTACATCCAATGTATACATGTTTGTTTTAAGATAGTGGCTTAACATTGTAGCAGGAGTTAGTCCTCCCCTTGTGATGCCCACAATGTAATCAGGACGCCAATTACTGTCATAAATTTGTTGTACTAAATCTAATACTTGTGACTTTATGTCTTGGGTATTTAGATGTATCATTTTCATATGGTATTTAACCTTTTTCGCTACCGCGGCGCAAATTCTTGCTGGAGTTTAATATTGTCCATAAACTCTTTTTTAGTGCCCATGTCATCAGTAAAGGCTCCTCTTAAAACAGTTGTTTGTGTGAGACTACTTCTAGCCATAATACCTCTATTTTCACAACAACCATGAGTTGCTTGTATATAAACTCCCACATTTGCGGAACCCGTTGCTTTCTGAATTTCATTAGCGATAACATTATTAAGTTCTTCTTGCAGTGTTCCGCGTCTAGCACACCACTGCGCGATTCTTGTGTATTTAGAAAGACCAATTAACTGTTCTGCCGCAATAATACCAATATACGCAACACCATTTACTGGTTGATGGTGGTGCGAACATACACTAGTAATTTCACTTCTTACTACTAGCATGCCCTTGTATCCATCTTCTATATGATTAGGAAAGGCAGTTGCGTTGGGCATTGGACTGTATCGCCCACTCATTAATTCATTGATATACATTTTAGCAAGACGTTTGCCAGTGTCTATGCTGTTAGGATCAGTTAATCGATCTATAACCAAAGAATCAATTACTTCTTCAAATTTTTCAGTCAACTCGTCGATCAATAAATCTTTTTCGCCTTCTTCGATGTATTCGGAGATATTATCGCCCGCCCAAAAGCGACCATTGTTTTCTAAAATTCTGTTTTTTATTGTTTTGCTAATACTCATCTATTCTCCTTATTATTATATTATAAAGGTTATTTAGATAAATGTCAATTATAATTGATTAAATGGCATTTTTTCTGATCAAATTATGAATCATAATATTAGCGTTCAGATAATCTTTCTTTAAGATTTCTACCTGATCTTTTAATTCATTTTTCTTAATTACGTCATATCTTGCCATTAAGTCTTCAATGAAGTTCATTAGTTCATCTTTGTGCTTGCGATAATTTTCTTCTCCGTCAGTCCACTCACTAGGATACTTGAATATATCCAAGTACATTTCTTTATAACTTGCTCTGTCAGGAACAATAGGTATTGCTCCTGCCAAACAGCCTTCCATCATGCTAATACCTAAGTTTTCATGTAAACTGCAACTAAAAACAGCCATTGCTTTTCCCATAGTTGCGTAATAATCTTCTTTGCTTAGATTCATCTTTTGTGTTATGTATACCGTAATCTCTCGGTGATTACTTATATCCTCTGCAATAAATGGTTGTTTATCCTCATTGTATCGATGCGGCCACATAATCACAAAGTCTTTGCTAGTATTGTAATATGGCTCTAATTGTGTAATTATAGGGTTATGTGGTTGGCCACTTCTTATTGCTTTCGTCGATCTATGATTTAAATTAAGATTACGTAAAAACATTTCTCTATGGAAATTAGTAGCATAATAGTTATAATCCAATGCGTGATACCACGCTTGCTCTTGGACATTGCACCACGGCTTTGACATTTTAAGACCTAAAATATCAGTTGGATCGTATGCGCCTGCATGCCATATTCCGTGTATTTCTACGGGTATGTCAAGCAGTTCGCTCATGTACTTGATGGGCGTTACAATAAAGTTCCATGCGTCAGTGATTAAAAATTTATCGCCGGCTTTGATTTCACCGCGACTAAACATTTCACTTACTCGCGCGGTTTGGCTTGCCTTGTATTGGTTAGTTTTTCCGAAATCAAGGAACGCACCGCTTGTGGTTTTATCTTCTAAAGTAACTCCATCAATGTTCTTGACTACGTAATCAGCACCGGTGCGCTGAATTTCTTCTTCAAGAAGTAGTGGAATATTGTCATACCATTGTTTGGTATATCGTTGGTCGATAGGTTCTATGGGTATAATGTAAATTGTATTTGTCATGTCTTAAACCATTCTGGTTGTTGTCGGTTCTTATTCCATGTGGCAAACGCGGCTTTTTCTCCCATATAAAAATTTCTATATGATTGTATTACATCGTCACACTTATATTGCTCTGGCATACATAATGGAAGTTGAGTAAGTGGGCCATCCGGAATACCTTTTGGAGGATTTTCTAAATAATTAAATAATTCCCAAGACTTATGCATCCTTTTATACCTGTACAAGTATTCTAATAGCATTTCATGCCATAGTTTAAAATGCCATTTGTAGTTTTCCTTTGTTTCCATTGTCCATAATGTACAAGGATGTTTGGCATGTGCTACTTTGTATAGTGTTTTTTCTTTTATTCTGTCTGCTAGTTTAAAATGCTTTACCATGCGTTTACCAGAAACAGAAGGGCGTAACTCATCAGTTCCTTCTAAAATACGGTGTACAGTCGATAACATCTGACCGCTCTCAACTGGCATTTTTACAGCATGTTTATCACATTGCATCTCTGCAATTTCTCGTTGTGTTTTTGCAATGCCGAACATGTTCATTGATATAAACGCTCTATGTCTTGTTCCTCACACATATCACCATATTGTATTTCTATAATACTTAATTCCTTATTAGAAGGATTAATTAATTGATGCCATTCGCCTACTGGTATATGTAAATATTCGTGTTTACGTAATACTACAGTCCAACAATCTCGTTCTATTAACTCTTCTCTACTATAAGGATCTCCTCGAGAGCATGACTCTTGATAGTCAGTTGATAGAACAACGCGAGCAATTCCTTCATTCACAAGCCAAAATTCACTTCTATGTTTGTGTCGTTGGAAACTTAAACAGGTATTAGGCTTTACAACTAACTCTTTAACTTTTGTACTTTTAAAGTTAGCAATAACATCGTAAAAACCCCAAACTCGCTCAACTGCGTTTTCTTTACCTTTTGCGATCATGTCGTTGCCCGTTTCGGTCGGATCGTTGCTCATTTCCTTTTTTATGATATCTAGGTTTAAAATGCGGATATCCTGGCCAATATCTTGCCTTTCCGGATTCCTTCCAGCGTAGAAAGTCGCTGTAAGGACTTTTTTCCTTATACAAATGTGCCTCATCAAAGACACGCCCAAATTGACGACAGAAGTCGCGATACTCGTCCAAATCTTTAAAGATTTGTTTAACTGCTGGTTTCATAACAGCACCTTTATTTTTATATGTTAGTTAATGTTGTCATAAGCGATAATAGGATAAATGCAACTGCATCCATTCTCATCATCTTCGCTTACATCTATTTGAACTTCTCTACCTTTATAACGCTCATTGATTGCTAAGTAGAGATCGTCTGCTATCATTTCACAGGACTTGTAGTCTAATTGTAAAGTGCCTGTGGAATAAAGATTTTCTAACCATCGTTTAAATTGAATAAATTCAATGTCACGATCGTCATGAAACACTTCAATAGCAACTTTGAAGTGGAATGTGTGTCTATGTGGGTATCCTAAAAATGATACGTCATACTCATCTCCCGTTGCCAAAGCCGGATCTTCCAATGCGGCGGGGTACTTATGTATTCCTTCTTTTTGAAACTTAACCCAAATCATCTTAGGCATTTGGTTTAGTTTTTCTCTTAGTAAAGTTTTGTGATGTTCTTCTACGTTAAAGTCCATTTTCATTCCTTAAATGGGTGTGTTGATATAAGATGTTCTTTGTCTGTTTTGTCACGCCAGTCATCGCTTCCTGGCATTGGGCCTTTTGTTTCTGTAATGTTAGGCCACTCTAGTGAATATTTTCTATTAAACTCTAGGAAGTCAATAGAGCCTGTTTGCTTATAATCGGTGTCTGGATCGATTGCTCCAATTGGGCACTCGGGTTCACAGACACCGCAGTCTATACATTCGTCTGGATGGATTACTAATGTATTCTCTCCTTCGTAAAAGCAATCAACTGGGCAAACTTCTACGCAATCAGTTAGTTTGCACTTGACACACTTTTCATTGACAATGTAAGTCATAATATAAACATTATACTATGACCATTTGATCGTGTCAAGCAAAGAGTCATGATTTTTAAGATAGCGTATTTTAATTTCATCGTTTGATATACCGTCCCAAACAAAATCTTCGCCATATATTAAACCAAGTTGTCCTAAGTGATTGCAGATCATAGCAATTGCTTCTACAGTGCGATAGTTAGCATTTAAAGCACCGCCCTCTACACTGTTTCCAGTTGATTCTCCGATCCATCTATCACGTTGAGTTACTTTGTTTACTTTAAATTTGCCAAATTCCATACATATTAGTACACAGATCTAATTTCGTCAGCAATGCCATATTCCACTGCTTCTTCGGCATTTAGCCACACATCTTGTGGTGGAAGTAATACTTCACGAATCTTCTTTTCAGAAAGTCCAGTACACTTCTTATAGTGCGTAATCATACGATCTGTTGACATTTCAAACTCGCGTACAACTGCAAATAGTTCGTGTTCCTTACCACGCGATCCCCAACTATATTGGTGTGATAGAATAGAGGTATTAGGAGTAATAATTCTGTGTCCTTTTTGCCCTGCCATAAATGTAAGCACACCACATGATGCAATCATTCCTAACCCTACAGTTCTGACAGGAATAGCAGATCCTTTCATAACATCAATAAGAGCAAAAGCCGCATGTACTGCGCCGCCTGGGCTGTTAATCATAAGTGTTAAATGCTTTGGTCGCTGTTTCTTTGGTAGCATGTTTTTCTCGAGAATAAAGCGAATTGCTACCGCACATGATTCCTCGTTAAATCCAGTCATAAACATATGTATATGGTTGTCATATAGTGGGTCACCTGATAATGGTTGACCTCTTGATCCAACTGGCGGTCCTGCTGGGCCACTCTTGTCTTCGTTAACTTCTTCTTGTGTTTGTACTTTTGCTTTTGCTTTTTTGGCTGCCATTCTATTGCTCCTTAATCGAATAGTTCGTTAAACGCTTTATTTGCGCTGTATTTTTCTTTTACAACAGGTTCGTCCATTCCCATAGGTTCTATACCCATTTCGTCTGCCATCGCTTCAGAGGTATGTGTGCCTTGTATTCTTGCAAACCATTTGCTATACTTTTCAATTTCTGCTATAGCATTATTATAATCTTTGTGTTTAAATACGTCATTTACGACATCAGTAAACGTTGCTCCATTAGGGGCAACTAGTGCGGACGGATAAATTCCACTGTCGTAACACTCATTTGCTTTTTGTGTTGCTAGTATATGCATGTAGACATTATGTCCCATTTGCAGTGCATAACTAAAACTATCCCAACTCGTTCTTCCTTCTTTGCCTATTTTATTTAAATCACCTGGACCATACGGACAAACATCTTTCATTTCAAGTAGTTCACTAATCACACTTGGTTCCCATTTAGCATCTGGATAATGTATGTTGTAGTCAAAAACTCTCGTATCCGTTGAATATTTTTTATCATCAATAGCCTTGATCATTTTATAAGTCCAATTACCTTTACGTAAATGTTCTGTATGTATACTAGTATATATCGTTCCGTAAGCAGTTGCTAAAAAAGGCGATGCACAATCATACGACAATGTGATATTAGGATTTACTGTTTCTCGTAAATTGCGTTGAAAGCAAGTTAATACAATACTCCATAATAGTTCGCCAGTTCCTAAGTAATGCATCCATTCTGTTTTTTCTAATAGTCCATCCTCTCTCATTCTAATTATACGCCGTAATGCTATTTCAACATCACGTTTGTTAATAGAACTTAATGCCCAACCTTCAAAGTCTGCCTTCTCTCCAGTGCTATATGGCTTTACTGCGTCATACCATTCCTCACATTGAGCCCAATTATTACCTTGTAATACGTTAAGAAACTTTGTAGCACCTGGCTCTCTTGCTTGGGCAAAGAACTCATTATTAATAAGAGTTCCTTGTAAACACTTTTGCCAAGTATCAATACCATGTTTATCAGCATGAGCAACACTAAAAGTAGGCAAATCTAATACCATAGAGTAATCAAATGTGCCTTCTAAAAATCGCAAAACTGTTTCACGAAGTTTGTCAGTCTTTTGATCTACGCCATACGGTTCTAACCATTGTCCTTCCCATACTCCTTTAGAGATTTGGAATCCACCACTGTCACCAACGAGAACATTGTTTGGAAATGAGTCTCTGTTTCTTACCATATCTTCCTTAGGAACGAACTTTTCTAGATCCATATTAGCATGTCCTGCTGAATACAGTGCCCACGGATATTTAAAATACCCTTCATCCATATTAAGAAAGTTTAGTCCTTCGATGCCGTTGGTAAACCTAGACGGAATTCTATCAGTAGGAACAAATTCCTCATATCTTTGTTTCCCTATGTATGCGGAATAGAAAGAACTAATCGCTGGCAAGTATGTTGCGTAATCTTTCTGCGTATCCCTAAAATCAGATCTCATTACTTACTCTGTGCTGGAAGGATGTATCTGTATTTTGCTAATCCGCTATCTACGGTAATCTGCATTGCGCCTTTGTCGCTTAGAGACATGACTTTGTCACCAGTTAGGTTCAGTATTTTTTGTACAAACTGAACTGGCCATGACCAACTACCTTTAAGTGCAGTGCCTACGCTAGACTCAAATGTAAATTGTCCTGCGTGTGTGCTGTGGTCACCAAATTCAAATACTAAGTTTTTGCTATCAGTTTTAACAGTAAACACATCTTCTTCTGAGTTTACTTGTGCTTGCCAAGCAAACTTTTGAATAGAATGTACAGATGGTTCAAACTCAATATCCCATTCTGATAATTTAAACTTAGCACTTTTTAGTTTGTTTTCAATGATTTCAGCGTTCATAAATCTGTAATCGTTCTGAAAATCTCCTTCCTTATTTTCAAAATGAATGCCTGTCGGTACTACGACTCCGTTACGTTCTTGCTGATTGATCTCCAATTTTGCTTCTTCTTTGTAAGCGGGAATCTTTAGCAGGGTATCTAGTTTATTTAGATTAGGCATACCGAACGTTCCGATAAATTCAGCAATAGGATCATGTGTATCAGCAACCATAACAACTGCTCTACCTTCCTCCATTGATTCAATCATAGTGCCTTCTTCAGTACCAGATACTTTTACAATATCTAAGAAACCTAAAGAATGCGTGTGACTAATAATGTCTGTTAAAATGTCTTTCATATATTACTCCTAAGTAATTGATTATTATATAATATTTTGTGTATTTTGTCAAGGCAACGGCTCTTGAGAAACATTTCTAAGGTATCCAAGACTTGGAGTGTCCTTAATACCTTGTGGTAGTTCGCCAGGTTTTTGTATGGCCGCCCAACTAGTTCTAAATTGGTAATGTCCATCTGATACTAAATCAAATCCATTTTTATTTGCCAATCCTTCTAATAGTTCTTTAGTCATATAGCAATAATAGTTACTCTCAAATTGTTCTGCTATTTTTGCTTGCAAACAATCTGCGTAACTGATAAACACTATTCCGCCAGGCAACAGTAAGTTGTAAATGCTGGCAAAGTACTTGTCTATCATATCGTAAGGCAGGTATTCGAAGTAGTTCCAACTAAAAACAAATGAAAATGTTTCCTGTGGTAATTGGCCAAAATTAGCATCTTCGTACTGATATACTCTAACTCTTCTTTTATAAACTTCTTGAAATTGAGCAGTCACTTCTTCAACAACATCTAAATCCTTACTTGCAATGAAAAAAGGATCCATGCCAGTCATATGTTTAGTCCATATATCACTACGCGGGGTTATTTCCAAACCTGGAAATTGAAAATTAATTTGCTTTTTGATGTTAGTTAAAATCATTGATTTTAATTCATCGTCCCAATGATTATCATCTATTTTCTTTAATCTTCCATATTTTTTCACTTCATAATTATCATAACTGCGAGAAAGATTCTTTGGTTGAACATTTGAATAAAACTCTTGTTGTAGTTTTTGGTTTCCTGATTCAAGTTCTTGTTCTAATTCTATAATACTGTTTTCAAAAAGATCAAAAACATTAGTATCTAAATCAATCTTACTCTTCTTAAGAAATTGTTTAATATCTTTGTAGTTTTTTCTAATATCATCTGTATTAACACTGTCAAATAACGCTTTTTCTTTAATATAATCTTTTAGTTTCATAATTCAAATAAATCATCAAACGTGCTTCTGGAAGTGCCTTGCCGCAAGTCCCAGTTAAGAACATTCAATAAATTTCCTACTTTTTTGTCAATAATTGCTTCTTCCATCGCTGTGTGATCAAACGGAAGTTCTTTGAACCACTGTGGTAGTCGTTGCTCATCAATAGGATACGCAACACTTGTCATATTTAACGGATTGTTTCTAAGTTTGCAAACAATTGTCTTTTGACCGTCCATAATCTGCATACTGTACTTGTCGCCGTTCATAACTCGTAATGTATTCCAGTTCATTGCCGCTCTAACGTGTCCTGGCATGTTTGCCTTGCCTTGGCGTTCTTCTTTTTTTGTGTACATTGTTAAATTATTAACACGCTTCGGAGTACCTTTATCCCAGCCAGGCTTGTCGGCAAATTCATATTTAAACTCTTTAATTTTAGCAATCACTTCTGATTCCTGTACTCCTGTAAGCACATCAAGCAATAATATATTTAGAAAATCTTGCATAAACACTGGAGTATCTGATCTTTTGAGATCCATGCCCATTGCTTTTACTTTTCCTGGTCCGTCTTTGTCTGTTCTTTTTCCTTCCAAATCATATATAAGTGCCGCGTAACGCTTTTTAGTAATGTATAATCCGCTACTTGCGACAATTTCCCTGCCGCATACAATAATCTCACCCAATTCATTGTTACAATTAAATGTTTGGTTCATAAACGCAGGAAAACTTTTGTTAACCTCGTCTGCTACTTTGTCGTACAACTCGATAACCGCTTCTTTATCCCACGGAATATTTCCATTGTCTATATCTTCTTTGAGAACATTATAAGCAGAAAAATAACAAGAGTCAGTGTCGCCATATATTATAGAGTCTCCTTCGTAGTCGTACTCGCCTGTTATAATTTTATTAATATAACTCGCCATATGCTTAGTAATAGTTCTGCCAGATAGCGTAGTGCTTTGTCCTAGTCTCTTATCAGAGAACCTACAGTAAGGATTAAGTAACGCACCATATAAACTGTTTAGATTAATTTTCTTAACAAGTTGCCTTTTATCCCAAAAGGCAATCTCTTCTGGCGTCTTTGCTTCTCTTAGTTTGCCTTGCATGACTTTACGTTCTGCATACCACTTCTCCAGTAATCCTGGAATAATACCTTTCTTATCGTTTCTAAACAATGTTCCGTTTGCTGTGAGGATAATCTTATTATCGCTATTAAATACCATCTTGTGTACATCAAAAGCAGTCATCACTTCTATTTTACCATCTTCCCAGTCGACTGTAATCTCTACATTCTTTTCTCGACTCATTACTGCTTCGTACTCTAACGATCCAAATAATCCTTCCCAACTGTCTGCGTGAGATTTACCATTATCTATAATAGTTTTAATATGGTTTAATGTCATTGTAGGACGTAGTTGCCCAATAATAGTTTCGGGACTCATATTAAGTGCTCTTAAAGCAGACGGATACAGAGAGTTAATATCTACAGATCCGATCCATTTATGTAGTCCTTTGCGAGGTTTAGCAACCCAAGCACCCGCCGCTGATGTTGCTTTTTCACTATCTCTGTCTGGCTTATTAGGAACAATAAGTCCTTGGGCGTGGGCGTCATTAATAATAGCCTGTTCTGTTAACGCAACTGCTCCCATTGTTGTAGGAAGAAGCACTGTGTTTTCATGTGCCAACACATTAGCGAGGTCAATAAACTTTAGTTTCTCATCCATACGCACAATAAGCATAACGTCTTGCCTGTTGTATTCAATAAACTTCTCAAAGTCTCTGTTATACAATTGGTCAAGTGTGCCTTCGTATGGAATTTTTCTGTCGTTTAGTTCATATTCGGATACAGTATCAAGCGAATAGGAATGCATTTCATGATATGTATACTTGCGATATAGTTCTAAATAATCTAAATGTACTCTGCCATGTAATTGATATCCTTCCTGCTTACCTCCAAACTTCTCATATTCGTATTTTTTAGGATGCAAGTTCCATAAGCAATACCGTCGAGTGTCATCTCTGCTTAACACCTTAGTAGTTCTATTAATTAAGTATGGTAAGTCATACCCTTCACTGTTCCAACCAGTGATAATATCAGAGTCTTGTATAAGATCAAGAAATGTTTCAAGTAATTTCTTTTCATCTTTATAGTCAAAGATGAAAGTGTTATCAAAGTTTTTACCAATACTGTTGCCAATATCTTCGGGCATACCTTTAGGACGTAACGCAAGTGTTATTAATTGTTCCAATTGAGACAAATAAACAGTAATAGCAGTAACAGGCGCAGTAGGATCGCTTGGCTCACTAAATCCTTTTTCCGGATCAAAGTCTGCCTCGATGTCAACATAACAAATATTTAACTGAGGGGATTCCGCTCCAATGTAGTTTTCAGAAAGACATCTAAATATTGGATTAATATCACTCTCATAAACCTTATTACCGCGGTTTATTTTAAGTTCTCTAGAGAACTCTTTTTTGCTTTTAGTGTGAAATCGACTTACAGGAAAGCCGTGTATAGTTTGAAATTTGCCGCGGGGGTCATCGAAATAAAAAACATATTCTACTGGAAATTCTTTATAGATGCGTTGCCCGTCGACTCGCTCAGCGACATGTATTTTGTCATGATCTCTGTCTAGGTAAGCGTCTACATACATGTAATATATTATAACAGAAAACTTGTAAGATTACAAGTTTTTTAACTTTCCTTCTACTATTTCTTTTGCAACAATATTTGTGGGTTTATTTTGTATTTTACTTTGAGACAGTAAGTCGTATACTTTTGTGCTAATGTTCTCAAGTTTTTCTTTTACAAGTGGATGATCCCATTCAGTTTTGAGACTGGCCGTTATATCATGTGATATATTATATGAAGAACATACTTGTACTATTCCTCCACAGTTTGCCAAATAATCAGGAACATATAATATTTTGCGATCTTTTAATATTTGTGATGCATCGCCGAGTAACTGATTGTTTGCTCCGCCGCATATTATTTTTGCTCTTGTCTCGCTCGCAAATTGTTCAGTGATCATACCGCCTGTAGCACAAGGAGCATATATATCAACTGGAAGTTGATTAATTTCTTCTATACTATCACACCACTGTAAACGAGGACGAGTTATCCCGGAATCAAAATTTAATTTATTGAAACGCTCTTTTGCTTTATCATAGTTCTGCTTGTCAATGTCGTACGCATAAACTGTAAGGCTACGTTGCAGTGATGTTAGAAAGTGCGCTAAACGACTTCCTACCTTTCCTAAACCAATTATTGCTACAGATCGGTTCAATAATGCAAATGTGCTTGTGGCGTTCTTGCGACCAGCGAAATAGTTAAATGCTCCAGTTATTGAATTATATACTCCATAAGCAGTTGCCCATCCTGAGTCTTTACCGCGGTAACCTAAAGCATATTGAGTATGCTTATGCAACTCTAACAAGTCATCTTGCGTAGTTCCTATGTCGCCAGCAGTATAGTAAATGCCGTTTAAACGATCCAATGCTTCAGCAAATGATTTCCAAAACTCTGGACTTTTTTTACCTGCTCTTGCATTAATGGTAGTTTTTCCGCCACCATAATGTAATCCTGCAAGTGTATTTTTATATGTCATTTGCTTCGATAAACGTAACGCATCGTAGCGTTGTTCATCAAAGTCTTTATATTCCATATAACGGCAACCGCCGATAGCAGGGCCTAACTGTGTGTTATGGATGGCTATACATGCATCTAATCCGGTAGTCGAATCAGTAGCACGGACTACTCGTTCGTATCCGCCAATTGCGTGGTCAGTTAATTTAATCACTAGATAACCGTAAGGTTACGTTTAAAGTGTTTTGCCAACTGATTCTAAGATACCTTCTAATTCACCGATGTCGGTAAGTTGTTCTTGCCAGTTAGATTTATATGCTGTACGAATCGCTTTGTTTAATACTGATGGTTTTACGCTCATTTCTTCTGCAATCGCTTTGACTGTGTCTCTTAGTCCTTCTTTGAGATCATCTACTTCTTGCATTACACGAGTTCCCTCGTTGACTAATTGTGTTAAACGTGCTTTTTCTTCGGGTGTGTAAACGCCGCCTGCCATGTTATGCCTCCGCCTTTTTGGTTGTTTTCTTTGCAGTCTTTTTTGCTACTTTCTTAGTAGTTTTTTCTTTTGCTGGTTTGGTTTCTTTTAATAAACTAGCAATTGATTTTTCAATTTTAGCAAGCCGATCATGGACTGCCATCATTTCTCTTTTAAGATTCATCGAGTTTTTCCTTTTTTATTATGTGACTAATGCCTTTTACATCTATGTATATTCCGCTTGTAAGTTGTAAGTTTTTATTATCACCACTAAACTTACCTATTTCTTTTTCACCGCTTGGAAAATGTTTAGTTCCTTCTTTAAATAATCCATTAGTAAATTCACCGTCTAAGAGAGTCTCTCTAGTCAATTCGTCAAACATAATCATTTTTCCATATCCGTTAATAACATCGTTTTTGAATTGTCCCTCGTATATTGTTCCGTCTAACATTTCATATACGTATACGCCATTTTTTGGCTCTGGTTCTACTGGATGTATTTCTATCCATCCATCTTCGTGGAAAATTGAAATTATGTCGTTTGCGTCTACTGCAAAAAACCATTCAGCATTGCTTCCTATCTCAGTAGACATGATCGCATGGGAAAAATTATTTTGTAATATTTCGGTTATATTCTTAGTAACGCCACTTACAATATAGTTTATCTGGCCATCTTTTGCTAGTATTTTTGAATTATTTAAATGTATTTCTTTTACTCCAAGAGTTTTTTGATCAGAACAGGAAATACTTATGTAACTTTTATCGTTACCGTCGATTTGCAACCCCTTATAACAAAGTGTTTCTTCATCATTTTGCAAAACTCCATAGTCTATAATTTTACCATTGAGTTTAATCCTATACCAAGTATTAGAGTTGGGTTCTTGTTGTAATTTTATTTTTAACATTATATTTCAAACACCGCCTCGTAGTAAATATCATCAGATGACTTAAACGGTATATGAACACCATTTGCTGTAATAGCATGTAATTGTATTTCTGCTAGAGCCACTTTAATATTTTCTATAACTAGATTGTGTTTTCCTTGCTCTAAGTTTAGTTGAACCTTCTCGTCTAAATAATTTCCGTCTTGTTTTTTAGGCGTCACGGCTCTTTCACTAATAAGCAGGCCGTCTACCCAGATACGAACAACTGGGGGTTTAAAATCCCATTCGCTATCGATATAAAAGTGTAGTTCTGTAAGTTCTGACATATAATATATATATTATATATTCAAATTTGTTTTTTGTCAATGGTTATCTGGCATTTAATGCGGGAATGGCAACCTTTTCGATCCACTCATCTCTGTCCATATCATGACTGCCTGGAGTGCCTAAATCTGTAAAATCTACAGCATCTACGATACGCTCTGCATTAATGTTTTGACTGCTTTTTAGGGCTCTGCCTTTTAGTGTTGCTCGCATAATAGGATCTTGTGCTGGGTCTTCGTCCCATATTGGATTATCTGGATCTATGGTAAGTCTTACAATAGATATTGGTGTTTGTTTATGGTCAAAACGCATTTTGCTTGCCCAGTTAATAGCATCTTCTGGATTGTCAAATGCAAATACGCCAGCATCTTCATTATAGCGTGAACCGCCTGGACCTTTTACCCAGTTACTTGGATGGAACTGTTCTAGCCCTTTCTTTTTAATGTTGTCAACATTCTTTGTGAAAGTAACGTGAAAAAGAAAGTCTGGTAAGTCTGACAATCCTTCGTAAATATCTTTAACATACTCGTTATAAGATAGATTAGGCTGATACCCAATTTTATATTTGTTTCCGCCTTTATGCTTCTTAGTGCCACTAGTATGGTTTTTAAGCAAAGAAGAACCGACGACATGACTCATTTTCATATTAATATTTATCATCATGATACCATTGACTTATTTTGCTATAGCATATATAATATATGTTATGAGAATTGAAACAGACGTTAAGTTAGATTTTAAAGATGTGCTTATTCGTCCCAAGCGTTCAACGCTAGGATCCCGCAAAGAAGTAAATTTAAATAGAGAGTTTAGGTACAGAAACAGTGATTGGAGGTATAGTACTATTCCAATTATGGCATCCAATATGGATGGCGTTGGTACGTTTACTATGGCCGACAAACTTACAGAATTAAACTTGTTTACGTGTCTTGTAAAAACTTATAATACAAAAGAACTTATTGATTACTTTAAAGATGCACACTATAAAAAACTCAATAGTGTAGCGATGAGTATTGGAATCACGGATAGTGATTTGGAAAAGTGGCGTGAAGTTAGAAAAAATACAGAGGTGCGTTATGTATGTATTGATGTAGCGAATGGATACTCGGAACGCTTTAGTGAGTTTGTAAAGAAGTTTAGAGATGAATATCCACGTACCACAATTATTGCCGGCAACGTAGTGACCGGAGAAATGACAGAGGAGTTAATATTAAATGGAGCGGATATCGTTAAAGTTGGAATCGGTCCTGGTAGCGTATGTACTACTAGGCTCCAAACTGGGGTTGGCTATCCTCAGTTGTCTGCTGTTATTGAATGTGCAGACGCGGCTCATGGGCTTGGTGGGCATATTATTGCTGATGGGGGATGTACTAACCCTGGTGATATTGCGAAGGCGTTCGCAGGAGGTGCTGACTTTGTGATGCTTGGTGGTATGCTTGCTGGACACGATGAAGGAGAAGGCAATATTATTACCAAGCAATACGCAACCAATGAACTCTCTAGTAAGAGCAGGCTGGTAGGCAGCCAATCGTTCGTAACAGAAGAAAAAAAGTTTGTACAGTTTTATGGTATGAGTAGCACTGCCGCTAATAAAAAACACTTTGGCGGATTAAGAGAATATAGATCTTCCGAAGGGAGAGAAGTACTAGTTCCGTATCGTGGTGCGGTTGCTAATACAATTCAAGATATTTTAGGTGGAGTGAGAAGTACATGTACTTACGCTGGTGCTAACAAACTTAAACAGTTATCTAAATGTACCACCTTTGTACGTTGCACACAAACACATAACGGAATATACGAAAAGAATACTATTGGCAATTAAGCAAGATCATTGCCAAAAATATTATCTGTGATCCACCCATAAAGTGGAGTTTTAAATGCTAGTTCCCATTTACCATTTTGGCTTAAGCAAGAACTATTTGGTATATGATGAATTAATCTGCTTTTATGAATGTGTTCCGACACATTTTCTATTACTACATTATCAACACCGTTGTATGTAAATTTAGGAATATAAATCTCACCTTCTACATAAAGATTTTTATTGTTTGCATGTTTGGCTATAAAATAAAGATTATCAGTAGTATCGTAATATAACTTATTACCTTTAATAACATAACCATCATCAGTTATTAAACAACCGTTGAATTCAGTATATTCTTCTGTCTCGTTATTAAACACCTTAGGATTATTGCCCACTACTTTATCATGTCTGTAATTTAAAAGTCTATAGTTTTTATTGTTATTATTAACTTCATGCGGGAATATATCCACAGAGAAATTATCATTGTTTAATTGTTCAAAGATATAATTGATATTTTGCGTACAATCTAAATATGTATGCCCTCTACGATGTATTAAATCGCAGACATCCACTTCACATAAACTAACATAGTCTATATCAATACCAAATGGTCCCTCATCATAATCACTCGAGTAATCAGCACCAAGGTGTTCGATAACCAAAGTATATTCATTTTCTGTAGTATCTTCTATATCAACAGTTGACTTAAAATGATAACCTTCTTCTGGAATTCCAGTTTGAACATCATGTTCGATAAGAGTGTTATACATCATATCGCCATTTGGTATATTACCGTAGCGATCAATGATGTAAAATTTCCAGGTTGGAATTTTTTTAGAAGTGCAATTGTAAGTTACACCAACTGATAATGTGAATAACATGTTATTAATATATTGAAAGTTCTTCTAAAAGCCAAAGATAAAACGGACATTTAAATTCAATACTATAATTACTTTTATGAACATTTAAATATGTGGTAGACGAAGTCCATATACATTTTCCGTCTATTACAGCAATCTCATTCATCATATCATTATTTCTAAGATATTCTATAAATCCGTGTGTTTCTATTTCAGATTCAGGACATATTTCTGCTTCTGTTACACCGTTATCCCACAATAGAGATTCAATTGAAATTTCATCAATTTCAATATCGACGATATAAAAACCATAATCTTCCTTGCCTCCAATATTAGGATCATCTTCGAGTAAATCCCAAACATTTTGCATGTCAGACTCGTATATAACTTTTATAGTATGGGTGACTTCCTTATCATCATCTACTTCGATGTCATATTCTTTAATAGATATCTTTTTTCCGTCTTGCCAGATTGCGCTATCAGCAGGGCGGCGCTGTTTCAAAAGTTCGAGACGATGGCGATCTGGTGTGTGATTTGAAGGATTGTCTAATTCAACGTTTTCTTCTAATACTGTGTCGTTTAGCATTATAGTGCAACGCGGCAATGGTAATATTCCGTTTAAATCGTCAGTTAGTGTGAAGTATATTTTGAGTGGTATTGATTTTAAGGGCATCTTACTATATGTGTTATTGATTATTTATGAGTATACGGATATGCACTCAAAAAAAAGACATAGCATATCACTATGTCTTTTTTATGTTATAAAATTATTAATTATTCACCAATGCCTAGACCATCATACCATTCGTTAAAGTTGCCTGCATATGTAAGAACAACAACACCGCCTAGTTTTACTAGTCCTCCATCCTCCCACGGATTTGCTGTGTAATATTGCTGTGAACCACCACCAATATTCAAATCTGTAGTAACAGTTCCGGAACTTGTAGTTATGCCGTCAGCAATGGCAGCCGCCGCATCCGGTGTTAAAGGATTATATATTGTAACAGCGTGACTTAAAAAATTATTAGATTCATCATGTGGAACGTCATCAATAATAATACTGTCAAGTTCTCCGTCTGGATTTAAATTTTCATCTTCGCCGCCACAGTGGCAAATTTCAAACTTAATTGTGTGTGGTCCTGAACCAGCACTGTCTTCATTAATTGATGTTATTGCTACAGATAATGGATTTGAATCAGGTTGTATTTCATTTACACCCAATTCGCCTTGGATAAGAACGTCATCTTTGTATACTTTGATGGCGTAATCTTCTGTAGAGGATTCATATTTTTTAAAATTAAAAGCAATCGTGCTCATGATTATTTTCCTATTGTTTTCGCGAAAACCAATTCTGATTAAACTGGCTATAAGTAATATTTATCTAAATCTTAGATAATAATGTATGGTCGCCA
>Ga0222716_10001289_pt1 | contig 20999 bp, 19 predicted proteins | sample C33_13DmetaG_FD_165044 | JGI IMG/M metagenome (GOLD analysis project Ga0222716, IMG submission 165044) | Estuarine water microbial communities from San Francisco Bay, California, United States - C33_13D | ecosystem: Environmental > Aquatic > Marine > Unclassified | place: USA: California... | reverse complement strand
ATGATCTGGGCGAGGTCTCAGCTAATTCGGGTTATATCAATCTTGGAGGAGGAAATCCAGCTTTAATACCAGAGATGACACGTAGATTCCGAGAGTCAATACGAGAGCTCGTTGATAGCGGGGAATTCGATAAGTTGGTTTCTACCTACGAAAGCCCGCAGGGAAATGATTTGTTTATACGTGCCGTGCAGGAGTTTCTCAAGGATACGCTTGGATGGGATGTAAACGAAAGTAATATCGTTGTTACAAATGGGAGCCAGTCGAGCTTCTTTACCTTATTCAACCTTTTTGCAGGACCATGCATGGATGGGGTAAATAGAAGCATCCTACTGCCCATGACGCCAGAGTATATTAGCTACGGTGATCTTTTAGTTAATGAAGGTAGTCTTGTCAGTCATTTGCCCAAAATAAATGAAATCGATGACACCTTCTTTAAATACAGTATAAAGTTTGACGATTTAAGAGTCTCCAAAGAGATCGGAGCGGTGTGCGTCAGTCGGCCGTCTAATCCTTCAGGAAACGTTATTACGGATAGTGAGATGGGGAAACTAATCGAACTGACTGAAAAGCATGAGCTTCCATTGATTATTGATAGCGCTTATGGCCAGCCATTTCCGGAAATCTTGTTTAAAGACGTATCGCTGCCATTTTCTAAAGGAGCGATATACTGCTTTAGTCTCTCAAAACTTGGTCTCGCCGGTCTTCGAACTGGCGTTGTTGTCGCTGAAAAACCCATAATAGACGCTATAAAAAGTATCAATGCGGTTACCAGTTTGTCGGTCAATGCAGTCGGTTCATTGTTGGTTTTAAAGCTGATCAAATCGCGCGCAATTACAGCTTTATCGCGAGATGTGGTGAAACCATTTTATAAAGCTCGTCTCTTGACGACGCTAGATTTATGCGGACTCTACTTTAGAGACTTGGGCGTGCGGATACATAGGCCTGATGGAGCTTTCTTTTTGTGGTTATGGATCCCAGATCTGCCGATTACGTCCAGCGAATTATATCACCGGATTAAAGCGCGGGGCGTATTAGTGATACCAGGGAACTATTTTTTCCCAGGAATATCAGATTCGTGGGAGCATAAAAACCAATGCCTGCGCTTGTCATATGCGCAAGATGTAGAATCTATTGAGAGGGGACTGCAGGTAATAAGTCAAGAGATCCGCGCAGCTTTGAAGCACTAACGACAAAAATGCACATTTTCACATCCGAGGAGTTTCAAGTGCCTCTGCCACAGCGGCACCGTTTCCCTATGCAAAAATATCATATTTTGCGATCAATGGTTGATGAAAATTTGCTTGGGAGAGTCACGTTAGAATCGGCGAGGCTGGCGAGTCGTGGCGAGCTAGAGTTAGGTCACAGCAAAGAGTATGTTGAGAAAATTTTAGCCGGCAGTCTGACGAGGCGAGAAGTACAAAAAATGGGTTTTCCCTGGTCTGCTAATTTAGTGTCTAGAGCCCGGCAATCTGTTGGAGCTACACTAGCTGCAACAGAAATTGCCAAAAAAGAGAAAGTTTCTATTAGTTTGGCTGGAGGTACTCATCACGCAAGGTACGAGCGGGCTTCAGGATTTTGCTTATTTAATGATGTTGCGATAGCGACAATCAGCGAGCTTAGAACAAACAGCAAATCTAGAGTCTTGGTTATAGATTGTGATGTGCATCAAGGTGATGGGACGGCCGAAATTCTTCTTGAATGCGAGCGAGCCTATACCTTATCTATCCATTCCGCTCGTAATTTTCCGCATAAGAAGGCGCACAGTGACTACGACATAGAACTGCTAGATGGGACAGAAGATACCGAATACCTGGAAAAGTTAAGCGATGGGTTGTCGAGAGTGAAAGATGAGTTCGACCCATCCTTAATATTCTTTAATGCAGGCGTGGATGTTCATAAGAACGACCGGTTGGGTAGGCTTAATTTAAGCACAGAGGGTCTTCGGCAGCGAGATGCTATGGTTTATAATTTCGCCCGCACTTGTTCGGCCAGTTTGATTGCTGTAATGGGAGGTGGGTACGGTTCTAGTGCTGTTCAGATAGCTGGACTGCATTATCAAACAGTGGTGGAGGCTTATCGGAGCTGGAAGTCAATTAATATAGATAGTGAGAGCCTAGCGAAATAAATCTAATATGGATTTGACGCTAGGCTTTATTAGCCTTTCAATTGCACTTTTTTTGCGTTCTGCTTTGATTCTATAAACGTCACGCGATAATACTCTTTGCATGATAACCTCATCGCTAGTTGCGATCTCATCAACTAGACCGAGTTCTAAGGCTTTCGCACCAAACCAGTGCTCTCCGGTGGCTATCTTGTCGACATCAAGATTAGGACGAAACCTCATAACGAATTCTTTAAAAAGCTCGTGCGCTTCATCAAGCTCCGACTGGAACTTAGTTCTACCCTCTAGAGTATTTTCTCCGAACATTGTCAAAGTGCGCTTATGTTCGCCTGCGGTGATCTGTTCATACTCTATATTTTTTTCTTTAAGCACTTTGTTGAAGTTCGGGATTTGAGCGATTACGCCTATAGAACCCACAATAGCGAATGGCGCTGCGGACAACTTGTCGGCCACGCAGGCCATCATGTAGCCGCCGCTCGCCGCAATACTATCAACGCAAACCGTAAGAGTGATACCTTTATCACGAATTCTACTTAATTGAGATGCTGCCAAGCCGTAGCCGTGGATAGTGCCGCCCCCACTATTCAATACGACGATGACCTCATCATCACTTGACGCAACAAGTAGCATGGCAGTAATTTCTCGCCTCAGTTGCTCCACTTGGCTGGCTTTAATATCGCCTTCAAATTGGCAAATAAATGAGCGCTTTTTATGCGGTGATTTGGAATTTTTTTTTCGAGAATTTTTAAGGTCTTTACGGTATTTTGTTAATTTCTTCTTATCGGATAACACCGTTTCAAATGCGAGCTTAGAGTCTTCGAAGTTCGCATTTATGTGTTCTATGGCAATTTTAGTGGTGTCGTTTCTATCGCTGCTTTTCCCTCTTATTATTAAAATGATTGGTAAAAAGATTAGCAGAACAATTGTGAGTGTCTTTAGGGCGAAATAACTGTAGTTTAGTAAGTATTCAATCATTGGTATGCCTTATTTTTTTCCTGATATAGCACGATTAAAAGAAGAAAAGTTTCACAATGAGTGCCACAATACATATCCTGAACACTGTCCTCACAGTTTGTTCTCCTTTTGAAATAGAGAACCTCGCGGAGAGCCAGCTGCCAATTACAGATCCCGATGCCAATGTGAGTCCTGCTAACCAAAAGATTTGATTATGGATGTAGAAAATTCCCAGACTGCATAATGACGCAGGTATTATCATCCGCATTTTATGCACGTTAGTTTGCAGCATATTTATTTTTCCGATCCCCAAAAGCGCAGCCATTATCAGAAACCCGATCCCTATATGAATTACGCCACCGTAAAAACCAATAACAATGATTGCAATATATGTTAACGCTGGGTTTGATAATTTACCGTCGGACTGTTCAGGATCATTGTGTTTGGTCAGCCTATTCTCTATTTCTGTGGCCACCAGAACCAAAAACATCACCGCGCCTAGCAAGCGGTTGAACCAAGCGCCGTCGATTTGTGTTCCCCAGACGGCACCTAGGATGCTTCCAGGAACGAGACACAGCGAGAGAAAGATGCTCTCACGAAAGTTTTGGGCACCTGATTTTAAAAAAGTGATCGACGCGGTTAAAGACTGGACGACTATACTAATTCTATTGGTACCATTAGCAGCCGGCCCTTCAAACCCTAAGAAAAGAAGCGCGGGTACGGATAGCAGGGACCCGCCCCCAGCTATTACATTAATAAAACCTGCCGCCGCGCCGGCTACAGCGAGCAAACAGTATTCGTAGGCTAACATTTAAAGTCCTGTAGATTTTGAATTACTAATGTTGGATTGTATACGAAGTTAGTCTGCGTTGGCATAAGTGACTTCTGAATTTGATTTTAGGAAAATCTATCCAACAACAGGTACAATAGAGGTATGGAACTTTTTGTTAAATTTGATTTTGCTGCGTCCCGAAGCCTCACTAAACTGCCAAAAGCGCACCCGTGCAGCAGGGTGCACGGACATACGTTTGAAGTGCAAATAACACTAGTCGGAGAAGTGGATCCAAGTACAGGCTTTATGGTTGATTTCTCGTTTGTTGAGGAAAAACTAGACCACGTGAAAGCCATTGTTGATCACCGATACTTAAATGATATTAATGGTTTGGAGAATCCCACGACCGAGATCTTAGCGCAATGGTTATGGCAATATCTGTCCCGTGACCTACCTACTCTAACGGAGATCAGCGTCCAAGAACATTATTCTCGAGGAGTAATCTATAGAGGAGACTAAGGCGGAAGGCTATTTAATTAGGCATTGGATGCCAGCCTGCGTCGGCCCATAATTGGCCACTAACAGCTGAGTTTCTTATTAAAAATGATATAGCATCTGCTATCTCTTCCGGTCGGATTAGACGCTTGATTTGGGTTGCGGGAAGAATTTCCGTGTCGATATATTCGTTACCTAGTGCTCTGACCATTGGCGTATCGGTAAAGCCCGGGTGCAGAACTGCACACCGGATACCGTAAAATATGGCTTCTTTCATTAGAGTTGAAGCTGCGCCTTCCAATCCAACTTTGGTAGAAGCGTAAGCAATTTGGCCCTTGTTTCCTTGCGACGATACTGAACCAATAAATATTACCACTCCTTGTGTCCCCTCATTAGGGGTCCATTTTTTTAATCCTTTACTAAAGCGACTCTCAGCAAGTTGAGCCACCATCTCCAGTGCCCAATAGGTTGGGGCTATCAAGTTCACCTCAACTACTTGGCGAAAATTTTCTATTGGATAAATATTCGCGGTGCCTTTTTCCTTATTTAGCTTTACAGCTAAGGCGTCTCTAGTTATCCCAGCGGCAGGAACACAGATGTTTACCGCGCCATAATTTTCTCGCATATGATTAAACACATGTTTTCTAAAATCATGATCTGTCGCGTCACCTTGGAAAGGAATTGCAATTGTGTTTCCTCTCATCCGATTTAGTTCTTTCGCTAGTTCTACAATCCCATCGGACAAATCCACTAGTGCGATTGCCGCAATTTTGTGTTTCTGCAGCTCTATTGCCGCCGCCCGGCCAATACCACTAGCAGCGCCTGTAATAATTCCTATTTTACCTTCAATGTCCACCAATCACCCTATATTGTTTGAAACTCAGACCGGCATTATAGTCTTAAGATTATGCAGTGCAACGTAAATTGATAGTCATTAGTTTTCTGATCCGAGGACTTCTACTGGGTGCAGTGATGAAGCTCGATAGGCAGGATAGACAGATGCGATAATAGTGAGAAGTAAGCACGATAGAAAAATTACGGTAACATCTGATCCCCGCACCCAGGTGGGTAGGTGGTCTATGAGGTAAACGTCGGGGTTGATTAACTGACGACCTATCAGTTCGCCAAGTACCTCAACAATGCGATTTGCGTTTAAGGAAAGGAGTAGCCCGAGGAAAACCCCGAGAAAGGCTCCCAGAAGGCCTATAATTGATCCGTGGAATAGAAATATCAGAGCTACTCGTAACTTGGTTGCCCCCATACTTTTTAGAATACCAATAGCTCCTGCTTTTTTATGCACCATCAGAAGCACATTACTAGCGATACTAAATGAGGAGATGGCGACTATCAACATCAGTACTACAAATAGAACTCGTTTTTGTGATTGGATCGCCTGAAAGAATTGGTAATTGTACTCAGTCCAATCGATGATGGAGAGGTCGGTAGATATAGATTGAGTAATTTGTCTTAGGGTCTTGGGAGCATTTTCAGCCGACGCTAACTTTACTCGGAAGCCTGAGATACTTCCTTTTGCTAAGAACAACCTTTGCGCAGTCTCTAAGCTGGTCATTAGAATGCGATTATCGTAATCTGCCATCCCGGTATTGATAAATCCTATTAATTGGAGCTTTTTAAATGAGGGAGAAGTGAAGTGGCCACGCTCATCCCATTGGGGCACCATAATGGCGAAGTCGTCTCCAATAGAAAGCTGCAAGTCTGAAGCGAGTCCTTCACCGATTAAAACCGTATTTTCCCCATTATTAAGTGATTTATAGGCTTCATCTTGGGAGAATTTCTTAATGTTTGTAACGCGATCCTCTAAGCTAGGAATGATGCCTTCTAACATCACACTTTTAATTTTCCCATTTGTCTTAACCATTGCCCCTTGACTTATGAAGGGTGAGATAGCCTGTGTCATTTTAGTTGTGTCAATTTGCGTCTGAACTGATTCCCAGTTGTTTAGTTTGCCTGTTCGGTCAAACAGAATTCCGTGCGAGCTAATACCTATTGCGTAACGCCGTACTTCTTTTTCAAAGCCATTCATAGTTGACATCACGATAACTAGCGCAGCGACACCGAGTACTACCCCAGAAATAGACATTAAGACGGTAAGTGAGCCGAAGTTGTTCTTGTTCGGTTGGAGTAGCCTTAGTCCGATAAATATTACTGACTGGGCACTACTATTCATGCTGATCGTTCTTTACAATTATCTCGACGCATAGCTTTCTAAAGTCTCGAGAGGCACCGAGACTAAGACGGACTGATCGGTAGCCTCCAAATCTAAGGGGACCACTAGTCCCGCGTTTTTAGCTGCGATCCATCGCGACAGGCAAACACACCAGCGATCGCCAGGCAACAGTCCTGGGAAGCCAATTTGCAATTGCGGGGTGATAAGATCATTCCCATTTGCTCTTGAAAATAGCAAGAATTCTTCAGTCATTTCTACACAGATTGTGTGTTCACCAATATCGTCGTCGCAGGCCTGGCAGCAGCCATTTCTGAGGAATCCTGTAAGTGGGTCGCCAGAACATTTTTGAAGGGGCATCCCATAAATATTTAACATATTACTCTCTGGCTTAGCTTTCGTTCAGTAACGCGATTATAGTCTATTTTTGGGGTATCATGTTTTACGATAAAAAAAACGCTGGTGCTCCTTTGAGCCTACCGCAAATTTCAAATAAATATCAATATCATGAGGGATCTTTTGTGTCTAAAGTACATTCAATTTCTAAACATATTCCGGATGAAACATTACCAGGTAGAGCCGATAAAATGAGATTAAATGCGCAACATCAGGTGCTAGACACCCATATGTTACCCCCTTTCCCTAAAGGGATGTCTTTCATTTTATTTGGTATGGGTTGTTTTTGGGGGGTGGAAAGAAAATTTTGGCTTCTACCAGAGATACATACTACTTCTGTCGGGTATGCCGGCGGCGTGACCCCTAACCCTACTTATGAGGAAGTTTGCAGCGGACTGACTGGCCATACCGAGGTGGTGTGCGTGGTTTATGATTCGAGCTTAATATCTCATAATGAGCTGTTGAATATATTCTGGGAATGTCACGACCCCACACAGGGTATGAAACAAGGTAATGACAGAGGGTCTCAATACCGTTCCGCTATTTATTGTGAAACTCAGGAGCAAGTTGTCGCAGCATTGGATAGTAGGGACGATTACCAGATTTGTTTGACTGGTCAGGGTTTTTCCGCAATCACTACTGAAATATTGATTAATCAGCCATACTATTATGCTGAAGAATATCATCAGCAATACCTATACAAGAATCCCCATGGCTACTGTGCTATGCAGGGTACAGGAGTTGCTATGCGTTCCGGAGATAACAGTTTGTGAATCAATCTTGGGATCCTAAATTATATTCTCGGGATGCTGCGTTTGTTTCCAATTACGGGGCCGAACTTTTGTCTATGCTCGGCTCGGCAGAAGGGCGTAGTCTTTTAGATTTAGGCTGTGGAGAGGGAGCGCTAACCGAAAAACTATTATCGCTTGGTTGGAATGTTACCGGCGTTGACTCTAGTGAAGAGCAAGTACGCGCTGCATTAACTAAGGGAATTAGTGCAAAAGTAATGGACGGTGAAGATCTTAAATTTGACAAAACGTTTGATTGTGTAATGAGCAACGCGGCTCTGCACTGGATGAAAAACCCTGAAAAAGTTTTAGACGGTGTCTGGAACGCATTGAAGGTTGGGGGAATCTTTGTAGGTGAAATGGGGGCATACGGGAACGTCGAGAGCGTGGTACAAATAGCTAGTAATATTCTTATGGAAAAAGGGTTTGATCCGAAAGAATTCAATCCTTGGTACTTCCCTGCAGAAAACGAATATTCTGAGTTACTTATTGCTAGAGGGTTTGTGGTCGAAAGTATCCAAACATTCAGACGTCCAACTGAGCTTCCTGGAGACATTCTTGACTGGTTGACCATATTTGCCCAGAGTTTTACATCGCCATTAAAAAGCAGTGATAAGAAAATATTTTATTGTGAAATGAGGGAGCGACTTAAAAGTCAGCTGCTTTCGGATGAAGGAAAATGGGTCGTTGATTACGTTCGCCTTCGTTTTAAGGTTTTACGTTTAGTGTAGATTTTGAGGATAAAAAATGGCTAGTAATAGGATATCTTGGGTGCAAAAAAAACACACAGAGGGAGTGATTGTTGAGGCAAAGATAAATGGAGATAAGACATTAAATTTGGTTGATCAATCTATATTAGAAACGATGACCTATGAACTTAAGAAGATCTTGGAAATTGACAATCTAAGATGCGTGTTCTTGTCCGGTTCTTCCGATAAGGCGTTCATAGGTGGCGCTAATCTTAAATCATTAAACGCACTAGAGGTCGCCACAGCCGAAAAATTCATCAGTTCGATCCACCACTTTTGCGAAACGATTCTGCATGCGAGAGTACCTGTCATCGCAGTCCTAAAGGGCTATTGTCTAGGGGCGGGATTAGAAATTGCCGCCGCTTGTGATTTTAGAATAGGGGACTCGTCTGTTTTTTGTGGTATGCCGGAGGTTCGAGTAGGAGTGCCCTCTGTTGTGGAAGCGGTCTTGCTGCCAGAATTGATAGGTTGGGGTAAGGCGAGAGAGTTGATGCTTCGGGGTAATATCATTGATGCGAAGGAGTGTCGGCGGATAGGTCTAATTGAACACTTAGAAGATGGTGATAAGTTGGATTCACTGTTGAATGAGATTACAGCGGACATCTTAAGTGGTGGCCCTGAGGCGATTGCAAGTCAAAAGCTGCTTTTTAGAGATTGGAAGGGCTCACAATACGATGAAGCGATCAGGGCGGGTGTGGATGCATTTATAAAAGCGTACGAGACTGAAGAACCTAAAGTAAAAATTAACAATTTCTTTAATAATTAGAGTCAAGTTTCCAGTTGTAAGTTTATTGCATTGTCAGTTTAGGTTTTGATTGAACATACCAATCGCTCAAAATCCTAGCAGTTTCGTTGAGCAGGATGTCAAACTCAGGTTCATCAGAATCGTCTGATGGCTTATCAGAATTTTCTTCTTGGGCCGCGCTAATATATGACGGAAGTAGTTCGCGTCCTTGAGCTTTTCGGATTTTGTTTTCAAGAGCGCGCTGAGTTCTTCGACTGACGTCGTATTCATTTTTCCGGTTTTCTTCTATAAGAGACAAAATACTTTTGTTGTTAGCTGCGTCTACTAACTCATTTATCTCAATCAACGCCTGAAAAGCGTCGTTTTCTGCAGTCCTTTTTTTATGACTTTTGATCACTTCGTTCAAATTTAAAGGACGTTTGTTATAATATTCGTATTTCGCAGCTTTGATTTTAGCCCAAGGCAGTGCGTTTTCTAAGGAGCGCTCCCCGCGCTCATCATGAGTCGTCGAAATCTGGAATACAATGTCAGGTATTACTCCTCGGTGCTGGGTGCTTTCGCCATTTACTCGAAAAAATTGGGCTATGGTAGTTTTAAGCTCTCCCAATTTTCCTTTCATGGACTGGTCAAATCTGTTTAGGTCGATTAAGTTTTGCACTGTACCCTTACCAAAGGTGGGCTCTCCAACGACAATGCCGCGGTTATAGTCTTGAATCGCGCCTGCGAATATTTCAGAAGCTGACGCACTATTGCCATCGACGAGCACTACCAATGGGCCATCGTAGGCGACACCTTTGTCTTTATCGAACTCGAGTGAGACTCGCCCAGTGGTGTCTTTCACTTGTACAACGGGTCCTGAATCTATAAATAATCCGGTCAACTGAGTGGCCTCTGAAAGTGACCCTCCACCGTTCGCTCGCAAATCAATTATTAATCCGATTATATCTTCGCTTATTAATTCATCAATCAGTCGAGTAACGTCTTTTGTAGTACTTCTATAGTCATTATTACCTTTCTTCTTACCATCGAAATCTAAATAAAAAGTAGGAATTGTGATCACGCCGACCGAAAAATTTTTATCGTTAGTTTCGACATTTAATACCGCTTTTTTGGCAGCTTGGTCTTCAAGCTTTATAGTATTTCGCACTATAGAGACGACTTGGGTTGGGCTTCCAACTGGTAGATCTTTCTTTAATACTTCTAGTCGAACAGTCGTGCCCTTAGGCCCGCGGATTAGATCCACCACATTATCCAAGCGCCATCCCACAACATCTATTATTGGGTCCTCATCTTGACCAATTCCAACAATTCTATCTTCGGCGTCTACTTCGCCAGTTAAATCCGCCGGGCCGCCCGGCACAATTTCTTTGATCAGCGTCATATCATCTTCACTTTGCAGTATTGCACCAATACCTTCCAGTGAAAGGCTCATCCGAATTCTGAAATTTTCTGAGGTTCTTTGGGAAAAGTATGAACTATGAGGATCGATACTCATCGTGTACGCGTTGAGGATCCCTTGAAAAATATCATCACTGTTTAGTTGTTGGGCCCGTCGTAGCAAACCGGAATAACGCTCAGTTAGCGTTTTAACAATATCACTTTCATCTTTACCGGCTAATTTTAAGGATAAGAAATCGTTTTTTACCCTCACTCTCCAGACTTCTTTCAGTTCAGTGATATCGTTTGCCCAGTCGCTATCATCTCTGTCTAGGATAATTGACTCTTCTAAAGTGAAGTTGAAATTGGTTTCCAGCTCTTGAAGGGAATATGACACACGTTCTTCGAGACGTTGCCTGAATTTTTTAAAGATAGAGAATAAAGGGGCCACATTAGATTTTTTTAAGTAGTCGTCTATTTTGTCGGTATGTCGGTCAAAACTTCTAATATCGGTATTAATAAAATGTAACTTTTGCGGGTCAAGCATATCTAGATATTGTCCCAGAATGATTTGTGACAGCTCGTTATCCAAAGGAGTTTTGTTATAGTGATAATTGTGTAAAACATGGGTTACTATTTTTGCCGCTCGTTGGTGCTCGGGAAAAGGCACTAATTCTTCATGTGGTATGAGCGGCACTGCCGCTTGAATATGGCTGAGAAATATAGATTGAAAAAGTACTGAGTACAGTAAAACAAGGGGTTTAGACATTTTTAGTAAGTTCGATCTCTCTGAAATTAATGTGTTTAGTATTGGGGGTAAGTTTTCAGCCATCAAGTCTAGCCTATTAGCGGCAGTTTGGCTTGTTTGAATCCAAAAAAAATATATTGGATTGAATTACTGATAGAATGCCATAGTTGCTGCGCGCTTGACGAAATCTGGGAAAGAACTCATTACTAAAAATATTCAAAGCTACAATATAAATACCTTTGACCAATTGAATAAATGGTGTGAGAGGGCGTCAAGCATTGATTTTCTGTCTGTTGATACAGAATTTAAATGGGAAAAAACCTATTGGCCGCAATTATGTTTGATACAAGTAGCGATCCCCGATTCAGTCGCCCTTGTTGACCCCTTGTCAAAGATGGATCTACAACCACTGTCATGGTTAATGACCAATCCCAAGCGATTGAAGATCTTTCATGCAGCGCAGCAAGATCTAGAAGTTTTCGAGCTCTCTTGCATCGAAAAATTTACTAATCTATTCGACTGCCAAATCGCTGCTGCACTGATTGGTCTGGACGAACAGATTGGGTATGGAGCATTGGTTTCGAAATTACTAAATATTGATCTAGATAAATCACAAACACGTACCGACTGGACTATTCGACCATTGTCTGCCGCTCAAACGGATTATGCTGTTAACGATGTTCGGTACTTAAAAGAATTATGCGAATTAATGGAACAGGAGTTGATAAACTTAGGGCGATATCAATGGCTGCAGGAAGACTGTGGACGGCTGCATTCTGCGGTCAGTCTTGAGAAGCGGTGTTTTACAGCTTGGACGAAAGTTAAGGGTTTCGCTAGTCTGCGAGACGAACACTTAAGAAATCTAGCTTCGTTGGCAAACTGGCGAGAGCGACTAGCCCAAAAGAAGAATCTCCCAAGAAGCTGGGTGCTGCGAGACTCACAGCTTATCGAGTTGGCTTGTGTTAAGCCGTCTGATCTACCTCGATTGGCGAAATTATTACCAGGGCGAGAGGCATTTTTACGCCAACACGGAACTTCGTTAATTGACGCAATGGAGGTCGAGGCAACTAGTGCCTGGTCAGATCTGAGTAGACCTGTAGCTCTCGGTTCCGAAGAACGAAAATGGGTCAAGTCTAAGAAGGTCGTGATCAAAGAGAGGGCAAAAGAATTAAATTTGACCCCAAGTATTCTATGTTCTAGCAGTGACTTGACTTCTATAGCGAGAGGTAAAATTCCTGCCCGTTTAAGTTCAGGTTGGCGGACCCAATTTTTAGACGGAGTGTTAGATTGATTTACTGAAAGCCGAGTCTAATAGGCTAGACCGTAGGTTGTTGGATATAGACTGGCGTCGCGGAGTCAAGACTCTTGAGGGTGTTTTCGCACCATGCCATCATTTTCTTTTCAAGGTTTTCCACGTAGGATATTTGTCCGTTTGTTAGGCTCAGGCCATTTATCAATAACGGTTCGTCAGGGTAAAGTCGCTTCATGTTTTTGTGAAAAATTTTTGGCAGCCGGAACGAACCAAGTGTAATGGAATGAATGTGACGATCACCAAGCGCAGCATAGACATGATGGAAAAATTGTTTGTATACAGTATAAAAACCGTCAACAAAAATAATGGGGTCGAATCTAAGGGCGATGTTCCATCCCGCGTCTCGGAGTCTATTTATGGCCGCTAGTCTCGCATTCAATGACGGTGTTTTAGCCTCGTAGTTGTCGACAATTTCGTTTGGACTAAGGCTGAATGCGCAAATGATGTTTGGGAGAGGCTCCATAGCAAGTAGGTTGCGTATCTGAGTACTTTTGGTCCGTAATTCCAAAAAGGCGTGTTGGTAGGGTTTAAAGAGAGGTATAAAATTGCGAGTAAAATTTGTGACAGGGTCAAGGGCTAGGCTATCGCAATCATAACCTGAATAAAAACAGATACTGTCTTCAGTATTTTCGATATGACTTGTTAAATCTGTTTTAAAGTCGCTGTAATTCACGAATATCACATGACTGGCCGAACGAAACATACCTTGTAGAAAACAGTAACGACAGTCGTATAAACAATTCAACATATGAGAGAAATAAAAGTTATATTTAGCCTCGATGGCATACTCGCCAGGGATTGGAAGAACCCTTTTGTTTTCTTTTCGGGCGATGATAAGTGTTGGCTCTTGTTTCTGCGTTCTGAAGTTCTGCTTGCGCCGGTTAAATAGCTCTCCGTAATGAGAACAGTCTACAATTGCTGCATTCTGGTAGCGCTTAAGGATCTGGATGGTTTGAGGGGTATCCCGCACGGATTCTTCTACATAAATTATAGAATACATTGGTTAGAGCTTTGGTGAGAGTTGTGTTATCTGCAATTTAAGTTTTGCTATGATATGACTGGCTGTGTCGCGACTATTTAACTCAATGTTAGGCCAAGTTTCTTCTGGGCACAATGCAGAGAATGACCTGTAAAGTTCGAGCAACTGACGAGTCTGTGTCACTGTGAAATGTTGTCCTTGGAATATTTTTCCTACGTTAGACGGAAGATTTTTGGGCTCGATGGATAAGTTTTGCTCGGCTAATTTAATATAGGCATCAACGAGGTCTATATTTTCTGCGACTAATTGTTTCATGAGTATCTTGGTCAAGTCCCCCACGCCTGACGACGGGTTATCTGATACTAGTTTAAGCACGTGTATGTGTTCACTAGATATAGCGTCCGATACCGCATCCATAAATCCAGCTGCTTCCATGTCACATGCGCTGTTAAGTGGATACTGGCTGATTGGAGTATTACATGTAAGTAGTTCTTTGACATAGCAGTGAGGGTTCTGTTTTATCGAAGGATACCAACTGCGAGCGCTAGTGTCCTCGGTGACTTTGCTAACACTTACTAAAGAACCAATAGGTAGTGCGCGATCTCCGGCAACTCCAAAATTAACCCATAGTCCATGATGTGTACTTCGGTCTTTGAGCGCAAATTTCGTAGCTGCGTAGCTCGAGCTCTTGCCTACCCCAGACAAGATTACTCTCATATTCTGTGTTTGGTAAACTTTAAATGGTTGATGTACTGTCAGTACCAAACGATATCTTTTAATCAGATGGTATGCTTCATGCTTTAGGGCCATAATAAAAGTATTCATTCTGTGTACTGACGCTTAATAGATTCATAGTGAAAAATATCTTGGATGTTGCCCCTTCGTATTGCCCCTTTAAGGTAGATTTCTAGCTTAGTTCTTAGAACATTGATTGCACTTTCAAGATGTGTTGGCTTTAAATCACCTTGATCTATCAGTTTTTTTATCGCATGAATACGGTATTGATCTAACGCAGTTGTGGTTTTTGATAGCTGGTCAGCGTGCCCACCGTACTTAGTAACCATCGGGCTATCAATGTACCCGATAACTTCTCGAGACGTTATGCGCAACCAGAGATCATAATCCTCACATGCCGGAAGACCTTCGTCGAAGCCGCCATATTTGGCTAGGAGTGTTTTTTTTATCATTACTGCAGAGGGGGAAATCATACATCTTAGTAGCGATTGTTCAAATAAGTCTCCGCCAAATTTTTGGTGGTAAAGTTTTTGGTTAAATATCTTACCATTTTTCATCCAAATTTCGTTACAGTGATTTATGTTTACCTTTGGTTCTTGTTGGCAAAAATGAAGCTGCTTTTCTATTTTTTCTGGATGCCAAGTATCATCAGAGTCTAAGAATGCTAGATGGCTGCCAGTAGAGCTGCTTATGCCGAGATTTCGAGCGCTACTAACCCCGCGATTTGTTGGATTTTTTATCACTCGTACTGCAGGATGTTTTTGACTAATAATTTTTTGAGTGTCGTCTGTAGAGCCATCATCCACAACCAATATTTCGTGGACTGATTGAGTTTGCTCCTCAATTGACTTTAAGGCTCTACTAATGGAATAACCTCGGTTATACGTAGGGACTATTGCGGAGACTTTAAGTTCGCCATTCAGTTTACACTTCATTTTCGTTGTTCGACGTTGGCTTTTGCTTGATAGCATACTCGGCGATAAGCTGATCCCTTCTAATATTTTTGATCTCTATCAGGGAACCTAAGTATTTTAAGGCATTAAGCTCGATACCGCTTTCAGTTATGAATGAGCTCAGACCACCTAAGTCTCTATCGTCAATTAGCCCTATTCCTAGAGACGTTTCTATTAAAAAGTTCCCACACTCATCAGACATGGCATCAAGAATGTCATGAACGATTAAGTCACTGTGCGTAGAGAAGCCCGCATGATGGTTGAATCGGTAAATCCAAGGCGTATATTCAAGATCCACAAAGACTTGCTGCGGACCGTTTTGGACATATGAGTAGCCATCCGATGTGACCCTATAGTTTGTCTTTAAAAATTCGATGGTTCTTTCATGCAGAATCTTCTCACCCTTGATAAGCCATTCGCCTCTGCGACTTAGTTCCAGCCATCCGTAGCACTTAGGCACGTCAGGCCATTTTTTTATCGCCTGATTGATATGTTGGTTAAACGCCATATATCTTATTTCTGATTTGCGAGGCATATATTAATTTAATTTACTAACCACCGAGCTGATGCCATTTACTAATTTGCTAAGCTCGACGTTACTGATGCAAAAAGGTGGCATCACATACACCAAAGTACCAAAAGGCCGGACCCAGATTCCTTGCTTAATAAATTCTGCTCCGATTGAATGCATATCAACGGGTTGATGGAGTTCCACGACGCCGATTGCACCCAGCACTCGCGTACTTTTCACTGATTTTTCCCGATTCAGAGTCTCTAATCCGATAGAAAGCTGATTTTCTATCCTTGATACGTTAGCTTGCCAATTACTGGTCATCAGAAGATCTATGCTTGCATTAGCGCAAGCACAAGCTAATGGATTTCCCATAAACGTAGGCCCATGCATAAAAAGGCCAGGTTCACCAGAGCTAATACCAGACGAAACTTTTTCAGTGCAGAGAGTCGCAGCTAACGACATATAGCCACCGGTCAAGCTTTTCCCAACGCAAAGTATATCGGGCTCTATATCGGCATGCTCACACGCAAATAACCTGCCGGTACGACCAAAGCCAGTTGCTATTTCATCCGCAATAAGAAGCACGTTGTACCTATCACACGCCTCCCTAACTTTTTTAAGGTAGGTGGGGTGGTAAAAATACATCCCGCCAGCCCCTTGCACTATTGGCTCGAGGATAACAGCGCAAATTTCGTGCTTTTTAGCGCCCAGTACTTTTTCAAATTGTTCGAAATCCGAGTCGTTCCAAGTACCGTCAAATACAGTCTTCGGTCGGTCTACAAAAATTTGTCGTGGCAAGACGGAGTGAAATAGTGAATGCATTCCTGTGATCGGATCACAAACACTCATCGCGCCGAACGTATCGCCGTGATAACCGCCTCGAATAGTTAATATCTTTTGCCTTGCGGAATTTCCATCAATACTGCTTGTGTATTGCAACGCCATTTTTAGAGCTACTTCTACCGCGACTGAACCGGAGTCGGACAGGAAGACATAGTCCAATCCATCAGGTGTTAGGCGAATTAAATTTTGGGCTAGATCTACCGCTGGCCGATGGGTTAGGCCACCAAACATCACGTGAGCCATTGATTCTAGTTGGTTTTTAATGGCTTCGTTTAACTTAGGATGGTTGTATCCATGGATCGCAGACCACCAGGAGGCCATGCCGTCGATGAGTATTTCACCCGTTTGTAATTCGATGGCGCACCCGGAGGCGCTTTTAACCGGGAAAGCAGGCGTCGGATTGTTGATATTTGTGTACGGGTGCCAAACGTGCCGAGTGTCGTAGTCTACCCAACTGAGCTCTGAATCAGACACTCTTTATTTCGCCGACCAGAAGAGAGGAAAAGGCGGGACGAAAGTCTTAACTCGACTACTGCCAACCTGTAAGTCATCAAACGACATAGGACTTGAGCGCTTAACAAACTCTATTTCTTTATTATTTGGCTTTAGATTATAAAATTCAGGTCCATTTAATGACGCAAAGCTGTTTAGCTTATCTAAAGCATTATTTTGTTCAAATATCGCAATATATGTGAGAAGTGCATTAGGACTATTATAGACGCCGGCGCAACCGCATGAGCTTTCCTTTTCTTCGATCAAATGTGGCGCAGAGTCTGTTCCTAAAAAGAATCTTTTATCTCCTGAGCAGGCCGCATCAACTAGCGCGATCCGATGTTCTTCTCTCTTGGGTATAGGCAGACAGTAAAGGTGCGGTCTTATTCCACCCGCAAAGAGGTCAGAGCGATTTACAGACAAATGATGAGGTGTGATTGTCGCAGCTAACTTATCTGGTGAACTAGATCTAACGTAATCAACCGCACTTTTTGTTGTGATGTGCTCGAAAACAATCTTTAAATTTTTGTGCCGGTTTCTTAGAGGTTCTAAAACCAGTTCAATAAATTTGTGTTCACGATCAAAAATATCAATTTTGTGATCGACCACTTCACCGTGTATCAGTAATGGCATACCAGCATTACTCATGGCAGAAAAAACGGGGTCTAGAAGTAGGGTGTTAGTTACGCCACTATCCGAGTTAGTCGTCGCTCCCGCAGGATAGAGCTTTGCGGCTGTGAAGACACCCCTCTTAAAGCCCGCAATTAAATCGTCAGGATCAGTTTCATCGGTTAAATAGCTAGTCATCAACGGCGTAAAATCTGAGTCTTTGTTCAGAGCAGCTTTGATCTCTCGCTGATAGCTCACCGCGTCATATGTCGTCCTAATCGGAGGGGAGAGATTAGGCATCACTATAGCTCGATTGAAGCTAGTAGCTGTGTCGCGTAATACTTTTGCCAACATTTCACCTGATCGTAGGTGGACATGCCAATCATCCGGTTTGGTGAGTGTTAGCGATTTGTTTATTTTCATTCAGGTAATTTAACATGGGCAGATAAGCGAACGGAAACACTAAATCTTAAATAACGCTTTTATCATTGCTAATATAAGGTTTAATCTCAGTGTTTATAATAATTTGGAGCTATAGATAATGTTTGGTTTGATGATGGATACGCCTCTGTTGATAAAAAATATTGCTTTACATGCTGAGCGTAATCATGCGCGACAAGAAATAGTGTCAGTAACTTCTGACCTTGGGATCCATCGCTATACTTTTGGTGAAGCCATATCACGCGCTCGGAAAGTTACGAATGTTTTAAGTGAGCTAGGGTGCTCGCCGGATGCGCGAATAGCGACTTTAGCTTGGAATGATTTTAGACATCTGGAGCTTTATTACGGGGTGTCATGTAGCGGACGCGTGCTACATACAATAAATCCGAGGCTTTTTGCTGAACAACTGATCTACATCATTAATCATTCTGAAGATGAAATAATATTTTTTGATACCGCATTTACGGAATTACTAGAGTCGATTTCCGATAGGTGCCCAACTGTTAAAGCGTACGTGGCAATGACTTCCGGGGATCACATGCCCACTAGCTCTCTGCCGAACATGTTGTGCTACGAAGAATTACTCCATGCTGAATCATCCGAATGTGATTGGCCTGACTTTGACGAGAGGACCGCGAGTTGCTTGTGCTATACCTCAGGAACCACAGGTAATCCTAAAGGAGTCCTTTACAGTCACCGAAGCACGGTAATTCATTCTTACGCGCTTTGTATGCCTGACGCTGCATCACTGTCGGCCCACGACGCAGTCTTGACCGTAGTGCCTATGTTCCACGTTAATGCTTGGGGTTACCCCTACTCGAGCCTCATGGTTGGAAGTAAGCTAGTGTTTCCGGGTCCAAAACTGGGTGATGCGGAAACTCTTGTTGGCTTAATTAATGACGAAGGAGTCACAATCGCTGGAGGAGTTCCCACGGTGTGGTTGCCATTGCTCGAACACCTTAAAAATACCGGACAGGGAGTTCCTACTTTAAATCGTACAGTTATTGGTGGCTCGGCCTGTCCGTTATCGATGATAGAAGAGTTCCGAGATGATTTTGGTGTGCAGGTCTTACATGGGTGGGGAATGACAGAAATGAGCCCGCTTGGAACGGTCAATACGCATAACCCTCAAACAATTGAATACACTGGCGAGGCTATGCAGGAGCACTTGGTCAAGCAGGGCAGAGGGCTGCCAGGAGTGGAGTTAAAAATAACCGATGAACAGGGGCAAGACCTACCTTGGGACGGCGAAGCTTTTGGAACTTTGAAAGTCAGGGGGCCTTGGGTCTGTTCGGACTATTATAAATTATCGACTGCTTCATCTGCTCATGATAGCGACGGTTGGTTCGACACTGGGGATGTCGCTAGCATCGATGCCAACGGCTACATGAAAATAACTGACCGAACTAAAGATGTTATTAAGTCAGGAGGTGAATGGATAAGTTCTATAGATTTAGAAAACGTGGCCATGTCCTTCCCCGGTGTCCGCGAGTGTGCTGTAGTGGGAATGCCTCACTCTAAGTGGCAAGAGCGTCCGTTGTTAGTTGTAGTTAACAAGGACAACGATAACCCAGTTGAAGTTTCTGAAGTATTACATTTTTTCGAAGGAAAGGTCGCGAAGTGGTGGATCCCGAGTGACGCGGTTTTTGTTAGTGAACTGCCTCATACCGCCACAGGGAAGGTTAGTAAGTTAACTTTACGTGAAGAGTTGAAAGGTTATCAATTCCCGGATGACGGCTAGGGAGTGAGTTTGAATATCACTGAGTTCGCGCATATTACTCGCCAACTTCGCGAGTATGATTTTACCAACAAAAATATGCTTTAATAGGCACAGGTTTTTCAAAAATTTCGAAATTATTACTACTGATTTGAGGAGATGAGTTTATGTCTGAATCAACAATTATCGCGGGTCTAGCTAGAACACCGATGGGGGGCATGCAAGGTGACCTTTCAGAAGTTTCGGCGCCTGTCCTAGGCGAAACTGCTATACGTGGAGCATTGAGCCGAGCAGGAATTTCTCCGGATCAAGTTGACGAAACTATAATGGGGTGTGTGTTACCTGGAGGACTAGGACAAGCGCCGGCTAGGCAGGCGTCTATTGGCGCAGGCATTCCTGAATCAACACCGTGCAGCACGGTTAATAAAATGTGCGGATCGGGTATGAAAACAGTAATGATGGCGCACGATGCTATAAACGCAGGTTCTGCTGAGGTTGTCGTCGCGGGCGGAATGGAGAGCATGACGAATGCGCCATACATTTTACCCAAAGTACGTAGCGGAATGCGGCTTGGTCATGGGGAAGTTTTGGACCATATGTTTGTTGATGGTCTTGAGGACGCATTTGATAAAGGGAGGTTGATGGGTAGCTTTGCTGAGGACTGCGCTAGCAAGTATGGCTTTTCGAGAGAAGCGCAAGATGCTTATGCGATCGAGTCACTGAAAAGAGCTAAAAATGCGATTGACAAGGGCTTGTTCACCGAAGAGATAGAACCTGTCAAAATTTCTACACGAAAAGGTGATTTCGTTGTTGATACTGACGAGCAGCCTGGTAAAGCTCAGCTAGATAAAATTCCAAATTTGAGGCCTGCTTTTGCGAAAGACGGTACTGTAACAGCTGCAAATTCTAGTTCTATTTCTGATGGCGCTGCGGCAGTCGTATTGTGTTCTGAATCTAAGGCTAGTGAGTTAGGTCTGAAGCCCGTAGCGCGTATTCTAGGACACAGTTCTCACGCGCAGGCGCCTGGATGGTTTACTACTGCCCCTGTTGACGCGATTAAAAAATTAATGGAG
>Ga0222716_10001280_pt1 | contig 21086 bp, 14 predicted proteins | sample C33_13DmetaG_FD_165044 | JGI IMG/M metagenome (GOLD analysis project Ga0222716, IMG submission 165044) | Estuarine water microbial communities from San Francisco Bay, California, United States - C33_13D | ecosystem: Environmental > Aquatic > Marine > Unclassified | place: USA: California... | reverse complement strand
ATTTCGAAATGAAACATCATTGCGCACGTGGCTTGCACGCAATTATTACGACGTGGTCGCGATGTACGAAGATTGGCATAAATTGTGGGGCATGAATGCAAACGGCGAGGTACGTATCTCCGCGCGACGGCGCGTTTGAATTAATTTTTTAATTTGTCGCTGAAATTAATTATTTTTCACACAGCTCGTGACGAGGAAAATTCACGTTTGTCGCCAGCCAGAGCTCGAAAAGGTGAAGGGATTTCGTTTAGCTGTTTCTATGATAATCGAACTCGCTGATGTGAGCCTTCCCTTGTTCAGAAGCGCACTGAACAATTGCAGTCGGGTGGCTTCTTGGTTACTGGTGACATTAATTGGTGCGTTTGGAATTATTTATTTTGTGCGTTGACTAACTCTCTCTGACGCAGGCCGTTCGCTTGGATTGGTGTATCGTGGAATCAAAGAAAGCATGGACCCTCAAAACAGAGTGAAATTCACGTAGTAGACGACAGACAGCACGGAGCGATCGCTTCTACGTTGGGGAACAAATTAATAATAAATGACTCTCGTCATATGTCACTACAGCACCGTAAAATCTAATGAGGAGGAAACGTCTCATGCTAATCCTCTTCCTCGCTATCCTCTTCCTCGTCGTCTTCCTCGTCCTCGTCTTCGTCGTTATCGTCGGTTTCGTAATCTACTTCATCGTCCTCCTCGTCGTCTTCCTCCTCGTCTGCGCTAGCTGACTTTTTCGGCGCAGGTTCGGAGTCTTCATCCTCATCCGCATTCACGAAGCCGTCTTCCAACACCCAGCCGTGCTGTAGGAGTAACTCATACACACGAATAGCCTTGAGTGGGTCTACTTTGAACATGTTTCGAACGTGAGTTCTGTTGAGCGGCTTTTCGGACTTGAGACCCTCTCGCATCAACTCCACCTTCATCGAGAGATACTGCACAGGCAATAAGCGACAGCTTGTGCACAACTCCTTTTCGTCGTCGTTCAAAAGGTCTACGCCTGGAAGATCGGCGAGATCGAGTGACAAGTACATTCGACGGCGAGGACCTAAGGTCGACGCACGAGGAGTCGGGATCACAGATACCGTCTTGTCTTCGTCGTTCATGCGCGTCAACTGCTCGTTGATTTGTGTGGCATCTCGCACGATGAACTTGTTCGCTCTGGCTATGTTCTTGCTAGTTGGATGTTCGATCGCGCGTAGACGAGCGAACTCGGTCTCACGACGACGCTTCTCTAAATCGTAATCCTCTCCCTCTGCGACGGTATGAATACCATTGCGTCTGTACTCTTTCAGTTCGGTGATGCGGGTTCGGATTCGGTGCTCCGCGGCGAGACCCTCGAGCAAGACGTCGTACTCAGTACTCGTAAGAAAGCGTGCAAACACACGCATGGTGCCGTGTAAGTCGCGCTCGTATTGTGACCACTTCTTTTCCACGTTTTGTTGCTTTTTCACGTTCAGCAGATTGCGTTCGAGAATGAATTGTTTTCTTCTCGCTCGTTCTTGGAGCCGGCTGTTGTAGATTTCAATCATTCGCAGCTTCATCTGGACGTCTTCCTCGGTGTCGTTTTCGCGAAATTCCATCTCCGCCAGAGGAAGTTCGGCATCCATGTCGTATTCGGGATCGAACTCATTGCGCTTGATGTTGTAACCCGTGAGTTCCTGCACATTGCCCTCCGTCTTCACTGCGTTCGGGTTGGCGAGCGATTCGAGAAGCTTCTTCTCCTCCTCCTCCACATCCTTATTTTCGTTCGCCTTTTGCTCCGCCTCCGCTTTGAGCTCGTCTGGTGTCATGCGCGCGACGCCTTTTCCTAAAATCTTCGACATATCCGGTAACGGCGCGCAAGGAGACTTGACGTAGACTTCAAAATAGTGCGCGTGACACTGCGCGCGCGTCTTCGTCCCGACGTGTTCGCTCACCTCGGTCCAGTTCCCCAACCCGAACATCTCCACTGCCTCTAGCAGTAACAACTCTTCGTCAGCCCCCCAATCTCGCGTGAACAGCGGAAACGACATGTTGTCGATGACGTGATACTGATGATACGCCTTGTGCGGGTGCGGCTCCACGCCCACCGCGAAACACTCCGCGCACAGATCCACGTTTGCGCACTCCGCGCACCGTATGCGCACCACGTTCGAGATATCCTTTTGGCAATAGTTACAGTTAAACAGTGCGCACGCCTCCCCGTTCCCACTCAGCTTCGTCATCGCGTTTTCCGTCGCCACCCGTCGCCGTTTCGGCACGAGCGCGCTCGCCATGACGCCGAAGCCGAAGCCGATGCCGATGCCGAATGCCGATGCGTCGCGTCCCCTTCGCGTCTGTGTCCGCGTTACCGTCGCGCGCGTCCTCGACGGTCGTGCGCGCTCTCACTCGCGTGCGTTCACGCGCGCCGCACGCGACCCGCGCGTCGTCGTCGTCGTCGTCGTCGTCGTCGCGGTTTGAACGAACGACCGCGGCGCGTTGGGACGCCCGTGAGACCGCCCTCGGTGTCTCACACACGGACACGTTCCTCACGCGCGAAAACACGCGAGACGGATGGCGCGCGCGACGGAGTCCGCCTCTACGCGACGCGTTCGACGCGCGACATGGCGACTCAAATGCAGCTCAGAGGCGTGCTCAAAGGGTGCGTCGCGCGAATCGATGATCTGCGCGCGCGTCGCGTCGCGTCGACGGCGAACGCGCGGCGAACGCGGGCGATGGCGTGGAATAGGGTCTGCGCCATCGAACGAGGCGGACGTTGACGCGCGCGGCGCCGGCGCGCGGCGATGGGACGCGCGACGACGGCGACGCGTTCGTGCGATGATTATTTCACGCGTCGAACGCGCGTCGTCTCGAGCGCGTGACCGTTCGCGCGAACCGGACTCGAGCTCGATCAGTCGATCGACTTCGAACTCGAACGACACTAACCCATACGTTTTTTCCGTTCCGCGCAGGCACGAAAACTGGGTCACGTCCATCGCGACTCCGTTGGATAACTCTGACATTCTCTTGTCGTCCTCGCGAGACAAGACGGTTATCCTTTGGAACCTGACGCGCGAGGAAGAGAACTACGGTTACCCGCGCCGTTCGCTTCACGGACACTCGCACTTCGTGCAAGACGTCGTCATCTCCTCGGATGGGCAATTCGCGCTCTCGGGGTCTTGGGACGGCACCCTTCGATTGTGGGACCTTAACACTGGTACCACCACCCGACGCTTTGTCGGACACACCAAAGATGTCCTTTCGGTGGCTTTCTCCGTGGACAACCGCCAAATCGTCTCCGGCTCTCGGGATAAGACGATCAAGTTGTGGAACACGCTCGGCGAGTGCAAGTACACGATTCAAGACGCCGACGCGCACTCCGAGTGGGTGTCGTGCGTGCGCTTCTCCCCGGTGACCTCTAACCCGATCATCGTGTCTGGGGGCTGGGATAAGCTCGTGAAGGTCTGGAACCTCACCAACTGCAAGATTCGTACCAACCTCGTTGGTCACACCGGCTACATTAACGCCGTCACCGTCTCTCCGGACGGTTCCTTGTGCGCCTCCGGCGGCAAGGATGGCGTCGCCATGCTTTGGGATCTCGGCGAGGGCAAGCGATTGTACTCCCTCGATGCGGGTGACATCATCTACGGCTTGTGCTTCTCCCCCAACCGTTACTGGTTGTGCGCGGCGACCGAGTCCTGCGTCAAGATTTGGGACCTCGAATCCAAGTCCATCGTCGACGAACTCCGCCCGGAGTTCCCGCCGGTTGGCAAGAGGTCCCAACAACCGTACTGCACCTCCCTCCAATGGTCGGCGGACGGTTCCACTCTCTACACGGGCTACACCGACAACGTCATTCGCGTTTGGTCGGTCGGTTCCGTGGGCACTGGCATGATGTAAGCGGCTCACGCTTACTGGCTTTCGTTTACGTTCTAGCAAATAGCGAGACATGTGTAATTGAACGAAGCAACGCCTGCTCAAACCGAATTCCTAAACGCGCATTCAACTAAAATTACACATCATCGCGCGGCATCTAATCGTGACGTAGCTATCGTCTTCGTTTCACGCCCGTGCTCGGGCCGTCCTCGTCCATGTCGTCGTCCTCGTCGACGCGCTCGTCGACGTCCGGCTCGGCGGCTTTGAGTTGTTTCTTTGTCTCCTCTATCACGGCGTTGAGCTCGTCCTCGCGCGCCAGTGATTCCGCTTTTTCACTCGACACGTACGCGATTTGTTCATTCAAGCTCGCCAACATCGTTTCCGATATCGCGTGCCACCGCGAGACGTCCGCGATGACGCCGTCGAGCGCGCTCGCCCGCGCGTCTCTCTCGTTTGCGCGTCGAACCCGTAAAACTTTATTTTTCGGATCGAGCCTTCCCCACACGATTTCTCCCAGGCACTCGTCGACCACGAACGTCTCCATCGCGCGTTCGCTCGTAAACTCCAGCTCTCGCATCAATCGCTCGTACGCGATCGTCCCTCCCTCCGCGCACAGCGCGCACGTCGACAGTCGTCTCAGTTTCGCCTCCTCGCGCGTCGTCAGCGTCGGCAACTTTTCGCTCGTCCGTCGCGCGCGATATTCCCCCAGCGTGCCGTGCGCGAATATCTCCACCATCGCGCGCACGTCCGCCGCGCACTCGAACCCCGTCGTGCGCTCCATCGCGTGCAGTATCTTCGCGAACCGCATCGCGTCGCGCGCCTCGAGCGCCTCGCGCAGCGTCTCGCGATCGAGCGTCTTCGTCGTCGCGATCGTCGTCGCGACGCGCGTCGCGATCGCGTCGTCGTCGTCGTCGTCGTCGTCCGTCATCGACGCGTTCGCGTCGTCGTCGACGACGGCGTCGCGCGCGCGCATGGTCGACGCGCGCGCGTGTCGCGCGCGATCGAACGCGCATCATTCCATCGCATCCGTCGAGTCAATGTTGACACGACATCGCGTCGATGCGTTCGCGTCGACCGTCGTCCCGGTCGTCGCATCGCGCGTCGTTCGACGACGCGCGTCGCGAAGCGTCGCGGTCGAGGCGACGTCGCGAACGGAGGCGGACGACGCGACGCGATGCGCGCGCTCGCGCGTCGATGCGCGCGCGCGACGACGACGACGCGCGCGACGACGACGACGACGACGACGACGGCGGGGCGGTTACCGCCCGCGCTCGAGCGACGACGCGAGGGCGACGCGCGCGGACGCGCGACGTCGACGCGCGCGACGCGGGACGTCGAACTGACGTGCGCCGCGTTCGCGGTGTGGGGGGCGAACACCGCGGTCGGGAAGACGCTGGTGTCGGGAGGACTGACGCGCGCGGCGCGGAGCGCGGGCGCGGGGACGCTCTTCGTGAAACCCGTGCAGACGGGATACCCGGGAGATTCAGACGCCGCGTTCGTGGCGCGCGTGAGCGGTGGCGAGGAAAGCGTGGGAGAACACGCGGCGGTGGCGGCGGGAGCGACGGCGAGGAAAGGATTAGAGGGCGATCGAGGGGCGTGGGCGCACACCGAGTTTGCGTGGCGACGCGCCGCGGGACCGCACGCGAGCGCGGCGGAGGAGGGAAGAGGCGTTTCAGACGACGACATCGTGCGAGCGACGTCGAGACATTTGAGAGAATTCGCGGAAAAAATGCGGGCGAACGAATCGGGGAAGCAGCGAGCGTTGGCGCTCGTCGAAACCGCGGGAGGGGTGGCGAGTCCGGGGCCGTCGGGAACGCTGCAATGCGAGATTTTGCGCGGGCTTCGATTGCCAGCCATACTCGTGGGTGACGGGCGTTTGGGGGGGATATCCGCCACCACGGCCGCGTACGAATCATTACACGCGAGAGGGTACGACATCGTCGCCATCGTCATGGCGGACGATGATGGTTTGGCCAATCACGAAGCCATGGCAAAGATTTTGCCGAGCGAAACGCGCGTCTGGGCGCTTCCGCCTCTGCCTCCAGAAGGACAAGCGGACGCTTGGCTCGAAGACTCAAAACGCACCTTCGACGATTTACTGAAATACATCACCAAATGGCACGATGATCGCATCAAAACTCTACAAAGTCTTCCAGACGAGGCTCTGACAAAGATTTGGTGGCCGTTTACGCAGCACGCGATGGTGGAGCGCGACGCCGTCACGGTGATCGATGGGAGATATGGTGAAGATTTCGCAATCTACGCCCAGAATACGCACGCATCGAAAGACGGCTCCATAGTGCTTCGCTTTGATGGTTCGGCGAGTTGGTGGACGCAAGGTTTGAGTCCAGAATTGCAGCAAGAGTTGGTTCGCACCGCGACGCATGCGGCGGGACGATTCGGGCACGCGATGTTTCCAGAAAACGTGCACCAGCCCGCCGTGGACGCAACGACGGCATTATTAGAAGGACCTGGGAAAGGTTGGGCAGCAAGAGTATTTTATTCCGACAACGGATCGACTGCGACAGAGGTTGGGTTGAAAATGGCTTTTCGCAAGTTTTACGTTGACGCAGGCTTCGTGTCTAAAGATGGCAATCAGAGAGCGAAAGATCTCGTCAACAAAGGAGCCGATGGCTTACCTCCGCTGCGAATAATCGCATTGGATGGTTCGTATCACGGTGACACGCTCGGTGCGATGGATATGCAATCACCGAGCGTTTTCACGGGTCCAATGCAAACGCCCTGGTACCAACCTCGCGGACTGTTCCTTCAGCCTCCGAGTTTAGCGATCAGAGAAGGACGTTGGAACGTGGCATTACCACGCGATGGATTACTGAACGATGGCGATCGGCTCTTCCGCGAAGGCAAAGATGTGGATGAGAACACCAGTTGGACGAGCAAGGAGGCGGCTTTCAACATCGCTGCGCGTCTCGACAGCCCGCTCGCGAAAGAATACAAAATCGCGATCGACAAAGTCTTAGAACGCGCGGCGAAAGACGCCAAGGATAACAACATGGGTCACGTCGGAGCTCTAATCATGGAACCCGTGCTTCACGGTGCAGGTGGGATGGTTTTGATTGATCCGTTGTTTCAAAATATTCTCATGAAATCGTGCCGCGAGCGAAAGATTCCAGTCGTCTTGGACGAGGTATTTGCTGGCATTTGGCGATTAGGCACTGAAGGTGCTTGGGAAATCATAGGTGAAAAACCCGATATTTCTTGCTACGCAAAACTTCTCACCGGTGGGCTCATTCCCATGTCAGCCACGCTCGCGACGGCGGATGTCTTCGACGCTTTTTACGGGCCTGGAAAAGCCCAGGGCTTGTTACACGGGCACTCGTACACGGCATACCCCATGGGATGCGCCGTAGCGGCGAAAGCGCTTTCTATGTACAAAGATCCCGCGAAAAATCGCAACGTGATCGTCTCAAAGTCTTCGAGTACGGGCGAGCCTATGTCGGTGCTTCGCGAGCTCTGGGATGAAGATGCGTTGAAGAAAATTTCCACTTTGAGCAACGTTCGCCGAGTCATCGGTCAGGGTTGTGTCCTCGCCGTCGAGCTCGAGGTCGAAGGTGAAGGTGGTTATAGCTCCAACGCCGCTCGAGAAGTCGTCATGCGTCTTCGTCCTCACTCCATCCAAGCGCGTCCTCTGGGCAACGTCGTCTACCTCATGTGCGCGCCGACGACGTCCAAAAACGCGTGCGACGCCCTCTTGAACGCGCTCGCGACAGAGCTCGCGGCGTGATGTAACATTGTACTATTTTCGTGTTGTCATCGCGTCGTTTTCGCTCCACTCTCTCGCCCCCTCGACGACTCTCAATCGCGGTTGTCACACGCAGTCTCTAAAATCTCGTCCAAAAACAGCGCCGTCCGACGTGGCGGTGCCGAGCGAGGTTTGTGACTCGACCAGTCCCATCGAGGTCGTTATAATCGCGATCGGATTGCGGCGCGTGTTCGTCGTCATAACGCGTCGTCGAGCGTCGTCAAACTCGCCGTCGACATGGCTGATCAAGTCATCGTCATCGGTGGTGGTCTCGCGGGCCTGTCCGCGGCGCACACCGTCATCGAACACGGCGCGCGCGTCGTGTTGCTCGACAAATGTTCCTTCCTGGGCGGAAACAGCACGAAGGCGACGAGTGGGATTAACGGAGCGTTGACGAAGACGCAGGCGCGGTTGAACATCCCCGACAGCGCTGATAAGTTTGAAGACGATATTATCAAGGGCGCGGCGGGCGTTGGGCACACCGAGGCGCCGGCGCACACGGTGCCGCTCGCCAAGGTGCTGGCGCAAGGAAGCGGTTCGAGCGTGGATTGGTTGATGGAAAAGTTCAACCTTGACTTGTCCCTCGTCGCGCAGCTCGGTGGGCACTCGTTCCCGCGAACGCATCGAGGCAAAGAGCGGTTCCCAGGGTTCACGATCACGTACGCCCTGATGGAGGGGTTGGAGAAGATTATGGAGGAGACGAATGGGGAAACTGCGCGAATCGTGACCAAAGCCGAGGCAAAGCGGTTGCTAAAGGACGGAAGTGGTACCGTGATCGGGGTGGAATACGAGAAGGGTGGTGCTTTACATCAAGAGTACGGTCCAGTCGTCATCGCTACCGGTGGTTTCGGTGCGGATTACCAGTCAGACTCTTTGTTGAAAAAGTACCGACCCGACTTGCAGGCGCTGCCGACGACGAACGGTGACCACTGCACGGGAGATGGAATCAAGATGGCCATGGCCGTCGGAGCGGATACGATCGATATGGAGTCCGTGCAAGTGCACCCTACCGGATTAGTAAACCCTTCAGAGCCAGATTCCAAGGTGAAGTTCTTAGCCGCCGAGGCGCTTCGAGGCGTCGGAGGCATCCTCCTGGACGCGGACGGGAACAGATTCGCCGATGAGCTCGGTCGACGAGATTACGTCAGTGGTGAAATGAACAGAAACAAAGGGCCTTTCCGTTTGATCTTGAACGGCAAGGCTTCAAAGGAGATTGAATGGCACTGCAAGCATTACGTCGGGCGAGGCATCATGAAGCGTCATGATACGGGTGCCGAAGTTGCGAAAGAAATGGGCATCAGTGCCCAAAAGCTCGCCGACACCTTTGCCAAGTACAACGAAGCCGCTCGAACGAAAAATTGTCCGTTCGGTAAAAAGTTTTTCACCAACGCTCCGTTCGAAATGAATGATTTCTTTCACTCCGCCATTGTGTGCACCGTCGTGCACTACACCATGGGTGGACTCGCCATCAACACTGATTCGCAAATCGTCGGATCGTCAGGACCGATTCCTGGTTTATACGGTGCGGGCGAGGTCGTTGGGGGTATTCACGGCCGCAACCGACTCGGTGGTAACTCTCTGTTGGATTGCGTCGTCTTTGGTCGCGTTGCGGGTGCATCAGTTTCTCGACACCTCATGGCGACGGCTATCAAGGCGCTTAGATCTGGTCAATCCGTCGCTCTTAACCGCGTCGCTAACTTGAACGACAAGATCAACCCATCCATGAGCACAGCTTCCGCCGCGCCAGCGCCTAGCGGTGGCGGTGCTCGCGCTATCACCATGGATGAAATCGCAAAGCACAACTCCGAGGGTGACCTCTGGGTCATCATCGAGGGCGCCGTTTACGATCTCACGACTTTCTTGCCCGATCATCCGGGTGGAAAGAAAGCGATCATGCTCTTCGCCGGAAAGGATGCCACTGAAGAGTTTAACATGCTCCACCCTCCGAACGTCTTGAAGAAATATCTCTCTCCAGATGCAAAGATTGGAACCGTTGCGTGATTTGATGCGTAACTGGGTCGCCTGAAAACTCGCATCTTGCGCTTATAACAATACTCCATTTACTGTACGTACATCACAGTTCGATAGCGTTTTTGTCAAATAAAATTCGAACTCACTTTCACATTATTATTAGCGTGCGTTTAAGTTTACAATACTTACTAACTGAAGCGCGCTGCAGTTGTATACTTGATCGATGCCCGCGCGCGCGGGCATCTACACTTGAGGTCGCGTTTGAACGATGTAGAGCTGCCCATCTTCAGATATCGCGCCCTCAATGTCTTGAGGAGATCCACAAATCGTCTCGATCTCTAGTGCAACCTTGGAAATGGTCGCCAAAAGCTTTTGTCGCTTGGTTTCGTCCGTAATGAGGCTGTCAGTGGAGTAGTCGACGTTTTTCAACGTTGCCTCCTCCATGGTGATGCTATCGTACAAGCCCGCACCGGCGAACCCTTCCAGGTCTTCGCCGTTACTATCGGATCGGAAAATAAGTGAATCTTGCTCCATGAAAAGTCCTTTTGACTTCGAAGGGAATCCCACGACGGTCGGATTATCCAAATTGCTCTTGGATGTCTTGAATGACAACGCTCGACCAGAAAAGTTACCGACGAGCGCTTCACCCAGACCACACACAAGCTCACCGTAAATTTCGCTCTTGTCGTTGTTTTGTGGATTCACTGTGTGCAGTACGAACGCGTATCGCGCACGAACGACGGGCTGACAAAGCACAGCCATGGACAGATCGGCGTGATTCAGCCCTGCCTTTTTGCAACTCAAAACGGCTCGCTCGTTGTACTTGCTTGCCCATACGCCAAGAATCGTTTTCCATGCTTTTTGACCTTGAGCGCTCGTCAAGAGATCTCCCGGCCAACCGAGTGATTCGGCTTCGAAAGCGACTTTCAAACTTTCCGATAGGTTGGCAGTCGGTTTCAAAGTGGCGATACATGCCTTGACTTCTGCAATGAGTGCTTTGAAGCCAACGCCGTCCGTGGAGTCGTACGCTTCAAGTTGATTCACTAACTCTGCAATTTGTCTCTTTGCACCTGCATTCTCAGGGACATCAAGAACTGCATCGAACGTACCAAAAGGCATGGCGACGGACGGAGGTAGCTTGATGAGGTTTGAGACTCGACCGCGAAGGAGTTGCAAGTTTCGAGATTTGCCGCCGACGAGCTCGGGGGTAAACTCTGATGACGTGGCGACAAACTTTCCTTGAAATGGACGTTTGATGATCGATATGGCACTCGAAATGGAATCGCTCGACGAGGTTCCTATGACGTCGGCGCCAGAACCGATGATGCCGTCGACGACGTGGAATTGCAAATCGTTGCCCTGTGCAGACGGCTTGAGTTGCACGGATTTCCCAGTCATGGCTTTCATCTGTTCTAGAACATTCATGTCAAACAAAGTAGCGAAAAGAACCTTTTCGTTACGGGCGCGAACGGCACAGTGAGACAACACATCTGGCATATCAGGAGTAACGATCGCGACCACGCCGACCGGAATGTCCTCTTCGCCACCAACGCGGTCGGCAATAATGACAGTCGGTTGAGAATACTTGACATTTTGCACATCGGCGAGGGATGCGACCGAAACAATCACGCCACCACACTCGGCGTTACTGACGATCTGCCAGCTGCCCATGTTCGCAACATTACGAATAACTGGGTCGAGAACTCTGAGCATTTGAGAAAGTGGCGCCGCGGCAGTTCCACGGATGATTTCTTCCGAGAACACGTCGAGCACGTGTCCATCCACACCGAGCTTGTTTCCCATGCTCTGTGCCGTCGGCTGAAGCGCGTCGATATAGCGCTGAGAAGTTTCGCCGAGCGAGTTTTGCAGTCGATCGCACACCGCTTTCGCCTGCAAAGCCCAATCTCCTTGGCGTCTTGCTGCTTCAAGCACGTTTTGCCACTCTTTCAGGCAAATGCGCAACTCGTGGTTGCCGCTTGCAGACATGCAAAGATTCTCGAGGACGAGACTCATGATTCTCAGAACTTCGTAAGGAGCTCGAGTAGGCAAAGATTCAAGCGATCCTTCGATGACCGAACGCGCCGCACCTTCTAACGCGAGATCGAGATAAATGACATCCTTGATGCGATCATTTGATTTTCCGCCGGGACGAGTCCACGTCCAAAGGTATCTTCTCGCCTCAATCATCGCTTCGAGCGCGAGCAAAGGATCTTCAGAACGTAACTCTCGCGCCGCACATAAGAGCTCTTCCAAACGTTCGCTCGCAACTTCACGAATCGGAGGAATGTTTATCTCCTTACCTTTGCATGCGTCTTGGTGGTAACCGAGGCATGCCTCTGCGGCTGAATCGAGATCGGCACCAGAGTGCACCGCCTTCAGCGTGCGCAGATACTCGGTCAAATCAGCCGTCAAACCTTCGTATTGATCTCGAGAGAAGCTGGGCTCGCTACAAATTTGGCGGTCGTAAGACTTCATCCGCGCGGCATCGATGCCGTTGGCGTGAAGGTGCGCCCAATAAACGCTGATGTCGCAGTCTGACGCAATAAATTTGAGCAACGCTTCACAAATAGGAACGTCGTCCGGCGAAGTGTTGTTGTGCAACTTTTGATGCCACTCTTCCATCATTCCACCCTTGCAGTTGTTCTTTTGCTGAACGGCAAGAATCTCATCTCGAATGCGCTGACCGACGTCTCCGTCGCCACCTCTGCCAATCGTAGCCATGATGAGACGCACGATGTCTCTGTACTCAGGATCTTGCCTGTAAATCGCACTCAGACCCTCCGTCATTCTCGCCTGCGCTGCACTAATTTCTCGTGGCTTGATGTTGTAATCGTTATTCCAGACCAACTGTCTCAACGCCATGAAGCGGAACCAACAGAAGAGGGCGGTGAGTCCGGGTTCGCCCGCGCCGTGCATTGCGCCCAACATATCTGCGCCAGCGTTATATCGATGCATCAAAGATCGTGTTGCACCCGATTCTTCGCCACAAATCCTGTCAACCATATCCTGCGCGACAAAACCGCCCAAGTTTTGGAACACGCCCTGATCGAGCGCGATGTCGTCGACGTCCCAGCGTTCTCGCTTGATTGGCGCAGGCTTCTGCTTCTTCGCGACTTTGACGACGAATGGTTCGCTGCGGCTCTCTTTACGCGATCGATCTTGTTGGGACTCTTTGCGACGCTCCGAGTTTTTCTCCTTCTTGGCCGGACGCTCGAGAACCGAACCCTCGAGGGAGGCAAAAAAGTCGTCTCGACCGTTCTTGATCCATTTGTTTGACGTCGTTCGTAGCACAAAGATAATGCCCTCGCGCGCATTCGCATCCAACGGCACATCCAAAGTCACCGCTCGAAGATTGGGACTGATGCGTTCGAGCTCAGTCTCCCAACTACTGCCAGAGGAAGCCCATGAACGAGAGGGTTGAGTGCTGAAACCGTGCGGCGGCGGTTTCCATGAGCCATCCGTCGTCTTCGTCGCGCCCCAGCGAATGATAAGATCGTCTTTGGAGTCCGTCAACACGTGCAGTTGGATCCCACTGCCATTCACTTCTCGCGCCTCCACAAATATCGTCGCACCATCTTCTTCGTACAGCTTATTCCACTTGACGCTCGTGTCGTCGGTCGCTCTGTCTTGCGCGACAGCCTGGAAATCCTCGAGAGAAAACTTCTTCGTCGCGATTGGCTTCTCAATAGTCTTGGCCAGCACCTTGGGCGCTTCAGTCGCGACGACTTCGGGAGCACTCTTCACGCGAACTTCACCGGCTGCGATTTGCTCAAAACTCATACCCGCGGCGAGCTTGCTTTTGATTTGATCCGCCGCGCGCCTGAGCATGTCGTCCCGAGTCTGGGCGTCGAGACTCGGACGTCCGACGGCTTCCCATTCCACACGAGCCATGTCCGCGATGAGAAGCTCGATGGGATCGATGATTGCGCTCGTCATCTCTGTCGCCGTCGCCTCCACCGTCACCTTCGGCGCCTTCTTCAGGATTTCCTCTTTCGGCGTCGGCGCGGGCGCTTCGACGGCGCTCGCCGCCGGCTCGACCGCCGTCGACGGCGTCTCCGTCGCGAGGTCAATCTCGAAATTCCCACCCCCGACCGCGTTGATCCACTGTCCAGTCTTTTCTACGTACAGCGCGAACGCGACGCTCTTCGCCTGCGGATCGAGCACCAAGTTTATCGGTCCCCACACCGGAAACGCGCTCCGCATCGCCTCGTCGCCCTCGTAATACTCGGTGTTCGGCGGGTGCAACTCGCTCGGCAACACCTGCCACGTCCTCCCCGTCTTTTCCCGCATCACCCCCCAGTGAAACGTCACCTCCCTCGCGTTCGCCACCCCCCTCGGCGGCGTCTTCAGCGCGATCGACACCGTGTGCACTCCCTGCGCGTTCGTCGTTCGCGTCGCCGCGCACGCGCACCCGCCCTCGCCCTCCATCGTCGTCTCCGCGCGTCTCGCGCGCGCGTCCCTCGCTTCGTCCCGCGTCGTCATCGCTTCACCGCGCGTCGTCGTTCGCGCTCGACCGTCGCGCCGTCCCCCCCGCGTCGTCGTCGCGCGTCGCGTCGCGTCGTCCCGCGCGCCATCGCGCGCCGCGCTCGCGCGCGTCGCGCGTCGTCCCCGTCGCGCCGAGGTCCGCGTCGCCGTCGCGCGCGCGCGATTCGACGGCGCGCACAAAGCGCGCATCGTCGCTCGCGTCGCGCGTCGAGGCCGTCGGCGCCGTCGGCGTCGCGCGGTGCGGCGCCGTCGCGCCGTCGCGCCGGCGCGCGCGAACGGCTCTCAAGAGCCGTACGCTTTGTGTGCGGGCAAACAGTGCGCGCGCGTGCACGACCGGCACATCCAGAACGCCGACCCGCGTTCATTACGCACGCATATGCGCACGACGCGCGGCCTTTATTTTATCACGCGCGCGCGCGTGATAAGAGTCGGTTCGGGAGCGTAAATAAAGAAGATGCGAAGCGAAGTGATAAAAAAAACGAAACCGGCGAACTTAGAGGTCGGGTGATAGGGTTCACGCGGTGCGCGCGTCACGCGCGCGGTGCGCGACGCGCGTCGATTTCGGGCGTCGTCGCGTCGCGCGCGCGAAAACGACGCGTCGAGGCGACGCGTCGAGACCCACAGACCGCGGCGGACGCCGATCGGACGCACGGCGTCGGGCGGCGCCGTCGCGTCGCCGTCCCGCCGCGACGGCGTCGGCGCCGGCGCCGCCCGACGCCGGCGCGGCGCGATGGACGCGCTCGCGCGCGCGGACGCGGGCGACGACGCGTGGTTCGCCGCGCTCGACGACGACGCGCTCGAGCGCGCGATGGCGACGCGCGACGACGACGGACGGACGAGCTTTCACCGCGCGTGCGCGGCGGGCGCGCGGGGACGCGCGTGCGCGCGACTGGCGTGCGAGCGGATGACGCGCGAGGCGATCGCGCGCGCGGTCGGCGCGCGAGACGACGGTGGATGGACGCCGCTGCACACGAGCGCGGCGCTGGGGGAGCGCGAGACGTGCGGGACGCTGTGCGCGCGAGGCGCGGATTGCGAGGCGCGGACGCCGGGCGGGCAGACGCCGGGACACTACGCGGCGAGCAAGGGACACGTGGGGACGCTGGAGACGCTGATGCGGGCGTCGAGGGGGTGGATGACGATGGAAGACGACGTCGGGGCGACGCCGTTGCATCGGGCGGCGGCGCGAGGGGAGCTGAGGGCGATCGATTTCTTGGTGGACGCGCTCGCGAACGGGACGACGGAGGCGCCGAAAACGGCGCTCGAGGCGAGAGATAAGCGCGGACAGACGCCGCTCTTGGTGGCGTGCGAAGCGGGGCAAGATGAAGCGGCGATTCGACTGGCGAAGCACGGCGCAAACGTCGGCGCCAAGGATGGCGAGAAACGCGGCGTCGAGGAGCTCGCGCCCAAGCTCGTGAGCGCGCTGGCGCAGATCGAGGCCGAGCGTTAGCGCGATAGCGACACGATTTGTACATTACATCGAAAGAATTCTACAGTACTAATACTAACACTTCTATTCTATTAAACGCAGTCAGTCGCGCGCGACGCACGATTTCAGGCCGACCGCCAAGGCGTCTTCGTCCAAGTTACGTCCGATGAACACCAGCTTGTTCATCACCTCGTCACAGTTCTCTTCGACGGGCCCGTCCGTGATTTCGTACACTTCGCGAACCGCTTGTAACACCCGGCGCTTGTCCGATCCAGCGGTGTAAACGAGACCTTTGGCGCGTAAAATGTCCGCGCCGCCTTCGTCGTTTCGTCGTTCCCACAGCAAGTCTTCGAGCCAGTTTTGGAAGGCTTCGCCATCCAAGAACCCACTCGTGGCGATGCACACGGTTCTGATGTCTGAATTGTGCACGCTCGACGCAGGTGCGTACTTTTCCACACCCTTGGCCCAGAAACCGCCCCCCGAGGCGACCACCGCGCTCGGCGGCGCCGACGCGAATTCGCCTAAAACCGGTTTCCTACCGCGACCTCCACCGGCGACCGTGCCTTGATTGAGCACGATGCCTAAATCCACGCTCGATCTCGTCGTCACCACTATCTCGGCTTCGGCGTTAATCGCCGCTATTCGCGCTTTCACGCGCTCTAAGTCTTCCGCCTTCACCAAGTCGGCTTTATTCAACAAAATGGTATCCGCGTACGCCACCTGCAGCGTCGCCTCTTTGTTCTCTTCGATCTGCCTCTCGATGTTCGATGCGTCGACTAAAGTCACGATGGAGTCTAAAACTGCCCCGTCTTCCTCCACGAGTTCGTCGTCTACCCACAGCTCTCGCGCCACCGGCCCCGGGTCGGCGAGTCCTGTGGTTTCGAGGAGGATGAAGTCAAACTTTTCCCCCATCTCCTTCCGCTTCTCCAGCAAACCCTCGATGGTTTGCACCAAACTCCCCTTAACCGTGCAACACACGCATCCGTTGTTCAGTTCTACCCAATCCTCGACGAGCGTGCGCGAGGCGTTGTCCCCATCGACGCCATCCTGTTGGACGAGCATCTTCTCCACGCCGAGTTCGGCGCCGAAATCGTTGAGAATGACGGCTATCCTGTACCCATGATTAGCTTTTAAGATATAATTCACCAGCGTCGTCTTGCCGCTGCCGAGAAAACCGGTGATGACGCACACGCCCACGGGCATGACGGGCGGCTTCTGGGGACGAACGCCGGCGCGCGCTGCTTCGCGCGCGCGCCAGGGTTTGGCTCAATCTGTCGACGGCGTGGTTACCGATTAAAAATGCTACGCGCGCGGCTAAGATTGGCATTCAATTCATCCTACGTTTTTCAGCGCCGAGCGAGTGGGATCACGTAAAGAGTCGCGCGGCGTCTAGAACGCCGCTCGGCGAGTGCTCTTCGCCGGCGCTATTTGCCGACTTCGCGGGCGTGGTGTCGTTCATGAACGCACCGATGGCGGTTTGAAGAAATGCGTACGCACTCGAGGAATAACAATACTTGCGTCCATCCGTCGCGTGATCTTCCTCGCTCCCTTGGCCGTCGTCATCGCCTCCACAATTTGAGCGGCGTAACCACCGAAGCGCCAAATTTGCGCTCTCAAACTCAACCTTCGTGCGCATCGCCTCCAAATTCTTCATCGTCTCCTCCAGGATGCCGCGCTCGATTTCCAGCGAGTGAGAGAACTCGACGAGCATCTCGATCCCGACGTCGTCCTCCGCTTCTTTCGAGTCGTACTTTTCCAGCGCGCGCCGCGTTCGCGTTCGGCTTCGTTCGAGCGCCGTTAACCGCCCGCGCGCGTCGCTCATCATCACATCTAACCACTGCCGCACGCGTTCAATCACCACATCGGCGTGTTCCCTCGCCAGCGTCTCCGCCCCGATCGCTAACGTTTCCTCGCGCACCGTCTTCGCCTCGGCCGAGTCGTCGACGTCCGGCGGCGTCGCCTTCGCCCTCGCCTTCGTCGTCATCGTCGCTCGCCCGCGTCCTCTCTTCCCCTTACCCGCCATCTCGCGTCGTTCGAACTCGTTCGTCCTGTCCCGCATCGCCCGATCGACTCGCGCTTCGCCCCGTCGTCTCGTCTTCGCCTCGACTCGCCCCGTCGCGTCGGTTTGAATTCGAACCGTCGGACGCTTCTTCGCCGTCTCGTCCCTCGTCCGCGTCGCCGTCGCCGTGCGCGCGGCGCGCAGTAACAAATCTAACCCTCGCGGATCGCGCGCCATCGTCGCGCGTCGCGTCGCGCGCGCGATCCGACGCCGCGCGCGTCGACGTCTCGCGTCGTCCCGAACGAACGCCGGCGCGCTCGTTTTTCGCGGGCATCGCGCGTTAATCGGTCACAGTCGCGCGCGCGATCGACGCGATCGACGCGATCGACGCGAGCGACGCGATCGACGCGATCGACGCCGCGTCTCGCGTCGCGCGGCGGATCGATCGACGAACGCGCGCGAGCGTCGACGCGACGCGCGCGAAGAGCTCGAGCGGAGATGGCACCGGTCGGTTGACTGCGCGTTTGATCGAACGTTCGAGACGTCATGGCGGTGAGCGGTGGGCTCGGGTCGTGGGCGGCGATCGTGGGGAACGTGCTGTTGTTCGTGCTGGTGCTCGGATTAGCGGTGACGGTGGAATTCGATGCGTTTAAGAAGTCGTTGAGGAGCCGAGGTTTGGTCATAGGCGTGTTTTCGCAGTTCGTCTTCTTGCCGCTGTTTGGGTTTACGATGGCGCGGACGCTGCTGTGGGATCAACCGGCGCTGGGAATACCGCTCATTATCACCACGAGCTCGCCGGGGGGTTCGTACAGTAATTGGTGGACGTCACTGTTCAACGCGGACTTGTCGCTGAGCGTGGCGATGACGACTGTGAGTTCGATTTTGTCCGTGGGATTTTTACCGCTCAATCTGTTCATGTACATCGAGGGAGCGTATCCTAAAGGAACGAATGTCAAAATGAAATGGGGGGGACTGTTTGTGTCGATCTCGATGGTGATTAGCGCGATCGTGTTGGGGTTGTTTCTCGGTCGGCGGGTGCCGAAAGCGCGCATGCCTCTCAACTTTGCGGGCAACGTGTGCGGCGTCTTGCTCGTGCTATTGGGGTTCTTCTTTTCGTCGAATTCTTCGGCGCCGATTTGGGGTCGCGAATGGAAGTTCTACGTTGCCCTCATCGTGCCCTGCGTTGCTGGATTAGTGGTTAGTTTGGGGTTCGCCAAATTGACTCGGCTGGATATGCCTCAAGCCCTGGCGGTGGCCATCGAGGTGTGCTATCAGAACACCGCCATCGCGTTGGCGGTGATTTTAAGCTCATTTGAGGACGATCCATCGTGCGCATCGAGCTCAGGATCGACGTGTGATATCGTCGGCGTCGCGAGCGGGGTGCCGACGTTTTATCAGTTCGTGCAGGTGTTGTCCCTTGGGATTTTGTGCTTATTGGCTTGGAAGAGTGGTTGGACGTATGCGCCGAAAGGCACGCCTCTTCTCACCGCGTTAAGCAAATCGTTTCAGCCGACGCATCGCGATCCAGCCGCCTTTAGGCAAGTAGATTTAGATAGAAGCGAGGAAATGAGCGAGATGCAGCGTGAAGTAGAGAATGTCTAGCTAGGATTATGATATGACAAGTTAGATATCGCTAAGGTGCGGAAAATCCGCACGCACGATCCTATGAGCCTGGATGCAACCCTCGTATTTGCCAAACGTCCTACGCACCATGATGAAAATCCATTCGGTCTCCTCTCCTACCCTATCCTTCACTCGAACATCAACTCGCGTGCGACCGTCTTGCATCGTCGAGACTTGCGTGATTTCGTGTCCGGTATTCCTCACGAAGGCGTCGTAAGTATTCAAAGCCTTGCCGATGAAATGATCAAAGTGATACATATCACTCGAAAACCCAAAGAATCGCGAGCGTTCCATATTTCCGTGCTCCACGGCGTACTCCCACAGCACTTGCACGCCGTGATCCGTGCGCGGGGTCGATATGTCGCGCATCGCCCACAGGATACAATCAACCGCGTCTTCCCACGTTTGCATCGCGTGCGGGTACACCAGAGGCCCCGGCACGTTTTGCGGGTTTCGACAGATCCCCAAGCACTTCGACCCGTTCTCTTTCACGCGCGCTTCGCGACAGAACGGGCACTCTTCGCTCGTGGGCTTGAACTCTCGTCGGTCGATGACTTGCATGAGAATCTCTTCCGCCGACGCCATCGTGCCGGGCAGGTACCCACTCTGCCCTTCGTTAGGGCCGCTCGAGGATGCTCTAATCGTCGACGCGCGTCGACGGGCGTGCGCGCGCGAGAGCGATGGGAGGAGCGGGGTGACGCGCGAGAGAGACGTCATCGTCGAGAGCGGCGTTGTGCGGCGATGGGCGAGAACGTCTACTATTGAAAAATGGATATTGAAAAGCAACGCACGAAATTAAGTGAATGTCGTAAGAGATCTACGTCGCGGCCGGGGCGGTCTCGCTCTCGTCCCCTTTACTGCCCGTGGCGTGCTGAATAATTTCTACGATGACTGGCACGAGCGAGAGAACGACGATGCCGGCGACGGCGAGCGCAAAGTTCTCCTGCACCGCGGGAATGGCGCCGAAAAAGTAACCCAGTCCCATGAAACTCGCGATCCATAACGCGGCACCCACGACGTTGTACGTGATGAACTTGGAATAGTTCATGTTTGCCACGCCGGCGACAAACGGCGCAAACGTGCGCACGATTACGAAGAAGCGCGCGAGGACCACCGTCTTACCACCGTACTGATCGTAAAACTTTCGCGTTTTCGCGATATATTCCGGAGGAAAGATTTTCGGATGCGTCTCCATGTAATTCGCACCGACGTAGGAGCCGATGGAGTAGTTCACCGTGTCCCCGAGCGTCGCCGCGGCGAAGAGCAGAGCGCACGTCAAGGGAAAGTTTACCACGCCCAGCGCGCCGAGCGCGCCCGTGGCGAACAGCAGCGAGTCCCCCGGCAAGAACGGCGTCACCACGAACCCAGTCTCGGCGAAGATGATCGCGAACAAGATCCCGTACGCAAACTTCCCCTGACTCACGAACAACTCGGCGAGGTGCTTGTCCAAGTGCATCACCCACGACAACGCCTTGGCCAACACGCCCTCGCTCGACGACGCCACCGCCGCCGCTTTCGCCGCGAGCGCGCTCTCCGGCATCATCATCGCCGTCACCGCCACCGCGCACGCCACCATCGCGCACGCCCCGAGCGCCCGACCGCGTCCCTCGCGCGTCGCGCCCTCGCTCGCGAGACCCTCGCGCGTCGCGTCCTCGCGCGCGTCGCCGTCCATCCCGTCCCTCATCGCGCGCGTCCGCCGCACCGCGCGCGCTTCGCGCGTCTCGCCCGCGTCGCCGCGCCTCCACGCCCGTTCGCCCGCGTCGAGCGCGCGCGCCGTCGCGTCGTCGCGCGAGGTCAACCGCGCGCGTCCGCGCCGCGCGCCCGCGTTCGCGATCGACGCCGTCGCGCGCGTCGTCGTCGGTCTCGCGCGCGCGCATCGCGTCGTCGTCGTCATCGCGCGCGTCGTCGTCGTCATCGCGCGCGTCGTCATCGCCGGCGCGTCGCGCGTCGCGCGGTGCGTCGTCGCGTCGTCGCCGGCGCGCCGTCGC
>Ga0222716_10001277_pt1 | contig 21101 bp, 32 predicted proteins | sample C33_13DmetaG_FD_165044 | JGI IMG/M metagenome (GOLD analysis project Ga0222716, IMG submission 165044) | Estuarine water microbial communities from San Francisco Bay, California, United States - C33_13D | ecosystem: Environmental > Aquatic > Marine > Unclassified | place: USA: California... | reverse complement strand
CAAGAGTACCACTAAACTGACCTGTCGTTGTATCAACAGCAGTTGCAATTATATCGGCAGGTTTTTTTCCTACGTATCCCATACGCTACCCCTTATGTAATATCAAGATGACTTAGAACAACATCAGCAGATGATGCTTGGCTAGATGTAACTTTAATTGTATCACCCGGCTCTAGTACAAGTTTTTGGTCTCCACCTACAACTACCAAAGAGCCACCTACAGGTACAGGTGCATCCTTAACAATGTACACACTATCTTCTGCACCACTAGTACGACCTGAAGCATCAAGCTGTACATCCACAGTGATTTGACTTGTGACTATGTTGGAGACACTCAGACCAATAACTGTAGTTTCAGTTGAAGCACCACATGTTAATATGGTAGCAGGAGATGTTCCAATCCCTGTATCTGTTTCTGATAAAAATGCGTTTGCCATTTCCTTTTCCTCTTATTTAACCTAGAGCAATTGCCATTGCTACTGCTGAATTGTTTGCTTCCGTAACTGCAAAAGCTGTGGTAGCAACTAACGTATTACTCGTTCCTGATGCTTGTGTAGTAGCTGTAGTAGCAGTATTAATTGTACCATTTAAGTCACCACTAAATGTAGTAGCTGTTGAAGTACCACTTATAGTAACAGAGTTTGGTAATCCGATTGTTACTATATTACCTGTTGCACTTGTCTCAATCTCATTAGATGTTCCTGCAACAGTTAATGTCTCACTGTCAAGGTCAATAGCTATTGTACCACTGTCAGTTGTAATATCTAAATCTTCAGCAGTGATTTGTGTATCTACGTAATCTTTAACAGCTGCTGATGTAGGCAGTGATGTATCATTATCACTAGAGCCAATACCTTCTGCTTCAGTTACAATGGCAGTACCTTTGAAGTTATCCACCTCAATGTTAGACACTGTGTTATTGTCTACATCTATAGTTTTGTTTGTAAGTGTATCAGTAGAACCTGCAAGTATATAAGATTGTAAATCAGAGATATCTGCTTCAACAACAGTAATTGTATTACTTGCAGTATTTATAGTTTTGTTTGTGAGTGTGTCAGTTGTAGCTCTACCTACAAGTGTATCAGAAGCTGTAGGTAATGTAAGAGTACCTGTATTACTGATGCTACTTATTACAGGAGTAGTAAGTGTTTTATTTGTAAGGGTTTGTGTACCTGTAAGTGTAGCAACTGTGCTGTCAATAGCAACTGTAAGTGTGTTACCTGAACCTGTTGTGTCAATACCTGTACCACCTGCAATGTCTAAGGTTTCGCTGTCTAAGTCAATGCTTAATGCTCCACCTGAGTCACCCTGAAAGTCTAAGTCCTGTGCAGTTACTTGTGAATCTACATATGCTTTGATTGATTGTTGAGTAGCTAAATGACTAGCAGAATCAGAAGTCATATCATCTTCATCTTTAATTGATGTACCTGATATTGTTCCGTTTATTATAGCACTTGTAAGTGTCTTATTTGTAAATGTTTGTGTGCCTGTTAGAGTAGCTACAGTAGAATCTATTGCAAATGTAACAGTATTAGAACTACCACTTGTATCAATACCTGTGCCACCTGTGAAAGTAAGTGTCTCACTATCTAAGTCTATGTTTAGTGCACCACCACTATCTGCTTGGAAGTCTAGGTCTTGAGCAGTTACTTGTGCATCTACATATGCCTTTACAGATTGTTGTGTAGGTACAAGAGTAGCACTGTCAGATGCCATGTTATCTTCATCTACAAATGCTGTAATAGTTATAGAGCCATCAGATAAGCTACCATATGTAAGTGTACCTGATACGTCTGTATTACCATTTATGTCAATAGTTGTGGCAGCTATTTGGACTTCTGTGTCGGCAACGATGTCAAGCTGACCATCGGCACTTGAGTTGATGTATATAGCTGTGTCTCTGAATTGTAGCTTCTCTGTAGAAGCAATAAGTATGTCATCACTGAACTCAAAATAATCCTCATCTTCCATCCATTTAAGGACACCATCATTTGACTCACCATCAAATGTAACAGTAATATCTGTTGCTGCAGTACCATCTCCTAATGTAAGGGATGTACCAAGCATCTTTGTAATAGGACCGCCTTCTGCTGTTGTACCATCGTGTGTATGTCCTGTGCTTGCAGCGAAGGCAGCTAATAACTGATTAAACTCATCATTGGTATGAGCTGCAGTAATTACGTCTCCATCTGTATATGTGGATTGTCTAGTGTATGTAGCTCCCATTTATCTTCTCGCTCCTAATTGATATTCTACTCCAAAACCTCTTAATGCATAAGGTGCTGATGTTCCATCATCATTAACTCTTAAAGCAACAGTAAATCCTGAACCTTCAACTGGCTGTCTAAGCAATGGCTCTGTCTGTCCACCATATGTAGCAACACCATACACAGAAGCACCATATATTGCTACAACATCTTCAGCAGATAAAGAATAAGCTGCAGGTCTTGGGGAGTTAGGGTCTTCATAATCATATCTTAAAAACAAATCAGCATTAACTGCTGCTTCAGGTTTATAACTTACAAGTACACGTTGTATATGTTTACGTACACCAGCATCACCAAAACTTAAATCAGGACTTCTGTATTTAGCATTTACAGCAGTTCCATCAAAATCGTTACCACTTTCTTGTTGATATATATATCCATCAGAACCACCATGAATAATAGTGGTGCTTCCAGTATCTACTAATATTCCCGTAGATGTAGGTTTAATACCTTTCAATTTACCAAATTCAAACTGTTCACCTCTGAGAGAACAAATAACCCCATTTGTATCTGCTTGTGTTGTGCCAGACTTTGAAAAAAACAATCTATATTGTGTTTTATTAGGTATAACAACAGACCTAAATGCGTCTGAGTTTACTATGTTATCATTAAACACAGTTTGAATAGGTGTACTAATTGTACCCAATTCAACGTCGCCAATTCTTGCAGTACCTGCAACTGTACGTAAGCCATCAGGTGCTAAGAATATTAAGTCACCGGAAAATTCTTGAATCGTCTGCCCGTTTATACAACCAATATTTCTTGTTACATCTGATATTGTAAAGTCTGAAACAGAAGAACCTGCTAACTTAAATATTCTATTTTCACAAAAGATAAATAAGTTATCTCGGAAAACTTTAATTCCTGTTATTGTCGCATCAACTGCTATGCTTCCTGAACCTGCACCACTTGAAAAGTCATCTTCATCAAATGGCTTACTAAATACAAGCTCTTGAGGTGTGCCCGACATACCTGCATAGAACATATGGTCCCTAAATGAAGCCACAAACTTAGCTCCTGCTACTGTACTGGCACTTACATCTGTTGCCGTAAATGATGTGTTAAACACTGTAGGTGCATTATTTCCATCTACTACAATAAACTTTAAGTTGTTATCAAAGTTAAATTCTTCAAATGTGTAAACACCTGCACTTGTACGACCTGTATCTATCTCTGTCCAAGCTGTTGAGCCACTAGTAGACCTAAATATCTTCTCACCCCTAGCAGCAATAATGTTATCATTAAAGAATGTTGACATTAATATTTCTTCACTAGAAGCACTTGTTTGGGGTACTATGTTGGTATTATACTTACTAAACCCATTTATTCTTCTGTAACCACCTTCAATGTCAGGCTCAAAGTTAACTAGCTCTAATGCTTCACCCGGTTGCATAGCAAACGTAGATTTGTTTAGAACTAAACCACCTTGTAAAGGAAAATTTGCAGGTTGTACTCTTGATAAATCTGGCATTATGATGTTGTTTCTGTACTAAAATATCCTGCCATACTTGTTGGTCTTAATATTACTGTCGACCTTACATATTCATATTTATTAACCAATAGTGTTTGCATGTTTTTTATGCCTTGTTCAAATCTTGCAAAGTTTAATTGGTATTGCTCAATCTCACCTCTGTATTGATATGCATATGAAGTGGCTCCATCTATTATAACTGGTGCGAACCTGTCGGGTATTGTTGTGGTATCGTCGTGTGCTGACAAATCAGATGGAAATGTAAAGTAATCAAATTTTAATGTATAGCCTTTATTAGGAAAAGGGTATAAAATAAAATTATTATCTAATGTTCTTACAATATGTGAAGGAACTCCTCCACCAGTAAATTGTGATACTTGTACGCCACTTGTTATAGAAGCTGCTGTTGTGCTATTAGCACCTCTGGTGCAACCTGTAAATGTCGTACTTGTTGTTCCTGTATATGTTATCTCTTCATTTGCTATGTGTATAGTTCCTGAAGAATCAAATCCTGATGTACTAGCTACAGTTATAGTTGTTACGCTATCTGTATGTGTAGTACTTGTAGTTGTTGTTACAATATCATCTTCTTGTTCAACATTATTAGCAATGTATTCATTATAAGATAATGTGCTCAGGTTTGTACCTGATGTACCCAAAGTTGAATCTTTAACTATTCTTGCAGTGTTATAATCTACATGTTTAGTTGATGTGGGCAATGTATATTTTACTGTCCCTGGAACTAAAACTTCTGTATTAATTGCGTGATTAAAAGGGTAACTAAATTCTTTTTGATTAATATATCTTATGGCTTCATTAACTGCATTTTGGGCTTGAACTTGAATACCCCGTGCACTTGAAAAAGTAGACGAGGTCAGTTGGGGTTCATTAATACGTGCAAGCACGCTATTAGTTAATGTAAGATAAGTTTGTGCCATATTATTTTAAATAATAGGGGACAAAATTAATTGTCCCCGTGATTACGCTATTAAGCTAATTGGTCTCTATCGACTTCGTCTGGCTTATCATCTAGTCCATGACCTGCTAAATCAATAACAGTTGCATAAACTCTAAGTCTGCCTGTTGCTGGAGCAGCTCCTGCAATCGTAGCATCAATAGTATCAGTAGTAGTGATAAATTGAGTATACGTTGAAGCAGCACTTCCTACAATAGTGTTGGTCTGACCATTAGTACCTGCGGCACAAAAGCCTGTAGATGTAATATCAGCACCATCAACGATGTCATCGCCACCAGCAAAGTCTAAATCAAGAGTACAACTTGAAGTAAATGCTTTCATTACTTCTGCACCTGAATTTAGTACTAGTGTATTCGCAGGTATTTCAAGAACTTGAAACACATCTCCTGCTGAATAACTACCACCTGCTGCAACTAATGCATCAATATCGAGATAAGCCTCAATATTTCTCATGACATTAGTATTTTTAGCTGATGGCATTGCTGCAATAGAGTCGGAAGATACGCCAGTGGTATCTTTAGAAGTTAAATCATAAGTTGCCATTTATACCTCCCTACGCTACGTTGTATTTAGCAGTTACGATTGCTTCTGGACGAAGAATCTTTCTGCCATATAAATGCATACCTCTTACGATGTCTGCGAAAGAATCAGGGTCTCTATAAGACTCTGTCTTTGTTATCTGCGAAGCTGTTGCTACTGATGAAGAATGACCAGCTACAATAACTCCATAGTTTGAGTTTTGGTTAGCAGAACCTGAAGTTCCTGGTCCTGTGCCAACGGCAGGTAGGTTATTTGACATATAGATATCAAAACCATGTAATGAACCTATTGACAATCCGCTTCTTAATCCTCCTGACTCACCGAAATCTGCATTGAGAAGTCTTGAATCTTCATCTTTTAAGATTTCAACGAAAGTTGGATGTAAAACTAACCATCTACCTTCTGTGTCTACAAACTGTGTATCTAGCAGTCTGCCCATTCTTGCAATAACTTGCAATGGTGTAGCAGTTGCTGTTGCTTGAGCTGTAGCACCTGGCATTCTTGGAGCTAGTGGGATGGAGTGGTCATCAGCACTAGCAGTAGTGATGTTACCGAAGTCACCCTTCTTTAGCTTCATGCTTGTCAACAGTTCATCTGAACCTGCAGTTGAAACAGCTTTTGTACCATTTACAGTATCATTAGTAGTTCCTGCTACTGCATTTAGAGAAGATTGCTTGAAACCTGACAAATAACCAAGAACTTCTTGGTCGTGTTGGTCACGAAGTCTATATCCAGCTCTGTCAGAAGCCATTGACTCAAAGTTTACATGACTATGAGCTTCTTCAATGTCATCAACTTTGAAAGCAAAGTAGTTTGCCTTATCTACGATAAGAGAAAAATCCTCATCGTCTAGGTCTTGTGGTTGAATGTTAACACCACGGGCGTATTCTTTTACAGTGATTTCTGGTTCTTTGATAATTTTTACAGTATCACCATAATTCGCAATCTCTCCAAAGTAGTCACTATTTGTGATTGATTCTACAACAGAGGTTTTACGAAAAGCTTGCTGAACCTTTTGGGAGTAAATAATGGGACTAAAATTGCCATTAGGTAAATTCCCGTATCCAGCCGCAGTTTGGAAAGCCATGTTATCCTCCTTGGCTAATATTAAAATACGAGTGCATACACAATCAAAAGGCTAGTAACTGTTAGGTGTCCGTAGTGGGGCTAACTTAAACTAGGTAGTTTTTCTTAGTATAAATCGTGAAAATGTGTTAAGCAAGGTAGTCATCAAAAAGATGGGCTGCTATTTATACATTTTATAACACATAAATTTTAAAAAGTAAAGAAAAATATTAAGCACGTCGGCTTATATCATATATAAAGTTGCCTGATTGAATAGCTTCTTGTATTCTTTCCTCATTTTTCGCAAACTCATGTGGTTTCATTTTAGCTACATCAGACTCTTTAATCTGATTTGCTTGTCCTGTTTTACTAGCTGCAGGTGCATTGGATGCCCCTCTAGTTACAGCTTTTGCAGCTTCCTTAGAAGCATCTGGTTTCTTTTTAGTGGGAGTATCTGTTATTCCCATATCTATTTTATATAAATCTATTGCTCTTGCTGCAGATTTAGAATCGCTTTCATTTTCATATAAAGCCTGTTGAACCCATCTAGGTTGTACTTCAACCCAATCATGAAACTCTTGGTCGTTTCTAATTGTATCAAAATCAGGATGTATTCTCATAAGTTCTGCTTCTGCAGTGGCACGAGTAGCTTGTGCCTCTCTATCTGCAATTAATTTCATTCTTTCTTCTAATGTAGAATCTAATTCTTTCGCTTTCTTTGTAGCAATACTTTCTACAATCTTAGCAACATCAGGATACTCTTGAGACCATTGAGCAATCTCTTCATCAGACTTTGGTAGGTTTATTTCTTTAGTTGCTGTATCTGTTAGTTGTTGCTTTAATTTAAATATCTCATCTTGATAAGTTTTTTCTTTTTCCTGGATGTGCCTTCTTAAGTCACCATATCTTTTTTTAAAAGTTTTTTCTTCAGGTGCTAGAGATTCTGTTTCAGCAACATCTTTTGCTTCTTCCTGAGCTTTGCCTAAAGCCTCATCTCTTTCTTTTATATTCTTTTCTAACTCTAACGCTTCTTTATCATCGTTACGTTTATATCTTATTGGGGTTTTAACTATTTTTTGTTCTACAGCTATATCAGCCATATTATTTCTCCTAGGGTTATCGTAGCCATTATTGGGGGATAAGTAGCTAGTGTATTAATTCATAAATTATTTTTTATGAACTGTCAATCCTACTAAGTAAACTATAGGATGGATTATTTTACAAAACACATTTCCAACTACACTGTCTTTGGATTTGCCTTTTGTTAAAACATGTCTAAGGTGTTTTGTTCGTTCTTCGGCAAGGTAAGCACCTAAGTTTGTTAGTGCCCTATTAACCTTCATACCACGAACAAAAGGTTTGAATAACCAATGATACCCTATTTCATGTATAGGTGTCAAGTATTTTTTCTGATAAATGTACCAAGTTTTCATAGCTTGTGACCAGTCATCAAGTTGAGTCTGTCTATACATCTCTGTACAAACTATTTTACTGCTACTACTTTCAGATGCTTGTGCATCATCAGCGTAACTTGTTCCAGGACTTGTACCTGCAGTTGCTGAAGCACCAGATGTATCTATGCCTCCTGCTTTATCTGCTTCTCCTCTTCCATAAGCTTCAGGATTAGTTTGGTCAGGACCTGCTTTACTAGCATCAGGGTCATTTATAGGATTACCCTTGCTGTCCGTAACATTTGTAGTTGTTCCATTTGAAAAAGTAAATGTACCATTAGAGTTTATACTGTATTTGCTACCATTATCTGTTCTTCCTGTCCCGACACTGCCACCATTTGAATTAACAGCATTCTGCCCTCTATTAGAAAAGTTGTTATCTACTTCTGTTTGTCCAGGGTTCTTACCACTTCCAAACGTCTCATCAACATTAAATCCTCTTTCTAGCTCTGCTTGTTCAGCTATACTTCTGTTATCATAAGAAGAACCCAAACTTTGCTCAGATATTCTACTCATTTGTATATCTTGAGCTACATGATTAGCTGCTAACCTTTCTTCGGGTGTAATCGCATTTTGAGCTATTGTATTTAAAGCATTTAAATTTGCATTATAACTTTGTGTAGTCCCAGGCTTAGTTCCTGTAGGACCCATACCTGCTGCAAATTGTGTAGAATATTTATCATACGCCGCTTCATAACCTGCTCTAGCTGACACATCTCCAGCTGAAGAAAATTGTCCAAATTCTTGTCTGCCTCCAAAAGGCGTAGTTATTTCAGGAGCTATATTACTTGCTACTGTGCCTTTTTCTGCTAAACTTTGTTGTGCTATATCTGTTACATTTGTAACTTGGGGAGCAGCCAAACCTTTAGTATTTATATTTTGTTGTGCGGTAGATAACACATTTGAATAATCAATAGGTTGAGTTGTAGGTTTTTCAGTAGCATATGCTTGCATAACATCTTTACTAGGTCTACCCATTGGCATATCTTGAGAACGCATACCTACTTCACCTCTATAGGAATTTAGTGCAGCAGTAGCAGCTTTTCCTGCCTCTATATTTGCTTTATTATCATCTAAAAATCCAAAAGCATTCGCAACTGGAGCAAAAGCCGCTAATCCTAATGCTTTTTGTCCAGTGGTTTGTGTGCTTATCAATCCCATTAGTTCTGGGTTTGGGGCAAAATAATTAGCTCTTCCTGTGGCTAACGCTTCTTTTACATCTGCTATTCCTGTTATATTTCCACTAAAGTCATATTGAATAGCATAATCTTTACCACCAATACTAGTTCTAGCACCTCCCAATCCTGCATCTATTTCAGGGTCTCCTCCTCCTCCGTCACCACTATCTTGTTGAACAACTCTAGTTGGTGCAACTGGAGCAGGGGTATCGTCTGCAGGAGGAGGGGTAGTACCGTCTCCTGGCTTGTATGTTTGGTTATCAGTATACGAACCTACATTACCAGCACCTACAACAACATTAGGATTAGTTGTAGGACCGAGATTAAGAGAAGCAGGTGTAATTGCTCCAGTGGAAACTGGAGAAGCTATACCTTTATTTATGCTAGGTTGTAATTTATCATCTATACCATCTTTATTTTTATCAATAAAACCTGGAGTTTGTACAAATTTAGCTGAGGCAGCTTCAGGAGCTTTTGCTGTACCGTATTGCCCTAGTGCAGGATTGTAAACTGCCTGTTGTTTTTGTATGCCTCCTAAAGTTGCTACATTAGGTTGGGCATTCATAATAGTCATACCTGCGGCTGCAGTTTTAACATCATTATCAATATATTCTACTTGACCAGCATCTTCCATTTCGCCAAGACCTTTAAGGGCATCTCTTCTTAGTCCTTCGTACATACCAAGACCATGGTATCTAACCACGTTAGCGGGAACAACTAATTCACCTTCACTAAGTAGCACATGTTGATTATCTTTAACCTCATCTCCTGTAGCACCTGGAGGAGGGTCAGATGGAGTACCCATTGATGCTTCTTCATATTCTGGTTTATCGGGACTGCCCATATCAATTACAACAGCTAATCCCTTGCCTTCTTTTTTAACTTTGTCTCCTCCTTCAATAGACTTACCTTTAGCAGCCATTACAGGAGTTGGGCTAAGTAGTTGTTCTTCTTCGGCTTTCTTGGCAGGTACTTGTGGAGCAGCTAAAGCTGTAGTCATAGGAGCAGGCATCTCTGTTGGCATAGGAGCAGTAGGACTAGCTATTCCGACACTTGTTTTATCTTGTTTTAATTTCTTAGCTACAAGCTTCATAACTTCATCTCTAGGGTCAACGACTTTAGGAGCCGCACCTCTCTTAGGCATCTTCTCTACTTTTGCTTTTTTGTTGCCTACGGGCGGGCTAGTCTTTTGTGTCATTGGGGATGTACCTAATCCTGCTGGTTCTTTTAATGCCATGAGTGCTCCTCCTGTGTTCATGCCTCTAGCTCTGCCTATTTGCAGACTTATTTGTTTTGATTTAGCATTGGCTTTTTTAGCTGTTTCTTTACCTGGGGGTCCTTTTATTAAAATATAATCATTTTTCTCTAGGGCTTCGTCAATGCCTGCATCACGTAGTTTGCCTCCTTTACCCATACGTAAAGTTGGAAATAAAACTTCCCCTCCTAGCTCCGTACTGTATTCACTAGCAGTCTGTACAGTAGCTTGTCCTCTCGTTGGAGTATTTTTATTCATAGCCCTTGAAAGCCAAGCTGGTCTATTATCAATTTCCATTATTTTTCAGCTCTTGATATAACTTCATCACGAAGAGTTTTAAGTCTTCGTATTTCTTGGATTGCTCCTTGTGCCTTATTAATGCTATATATATCTTCATGTTGTTCTAATAGCTTATGTAACTCAGCTACTCTATACTCCATGTATGCTTCTAATATATCTGTATTCTTCTTTACATTAACCAGAGGTAGTAGTTTTTTAGCTACTTCTTTTATCACTGTCTACCTCCTAGTAATTGTTGTAGTTGGTCCATAGCAGCAGGGTCTTGTTGTTGAGGTCCTGGTGAAGGATTCTGAGGTGCACTAAATCCTTGCTCTCCTGGAACTGGAGCTTGCCCTACCCCTATGTTACCACCACCTCCACCTGAAGGGTCAGCAGGATTAACTCCCTGTGCTTGCCCTTGTTCAGTAGGTAAACCACCAGCAGCTTTTAATATCTCTGCTTGCTTGAATGCTTCTCTTTCATCATTTATAAGTTTCTCTGCGTCTAAATCCATAGCCGCACCTAGTTCTCTTAGTATAACTGGTATCTTTAAGTAAGGAGCTACAGCAGCATTTCCTGACATCTGAAGTAACTGTAGAAGTCTTTGACTTCTTACTTCGTTCTTCATTAGACTTTCTGTGCCTCTGGCTTTTATTTCTAAATCGCCTCTAGCTTCTTTATCAAAGTCAAACTGCATGTTAAAAGCAAACAATGCTTCTCCTAAAGGTTGTAATAGATAATCATCTAAATTCTTTACAACACTCTTAATACTTAATTGTGCCGCTCCCATGAGCATGCTAATACCTGCAGCAGTTCTACCTGTACCTGCAACACCAGTTTGTCCATGTGAATAAGATGGTATGCCTGTTGCATCATCAGCTAGTGACCTAGCTTTATCAAACATCATCATATTCTCAGTGCTTACGTTTGGATATTTTGTTCCAAATAAGGCTTGCCCTGGAGCACCACCTTGTCTTCTAAATACTTTTCCTGGGAATACTTGTAAGTCTTGTCCTGGGACTAAATTAGTTTCGTCAATCTCAAATACTAAATTGCCAGATAATACAGCATTATCAACTGCCATTCTCATAAAACCATTCATAAGTGTCTGAGTATCTGACATATTTTCAGCTAGCCCTACACCAAAGAAACTATATGGATTTAACTCAAACGGAGCTGCACAGTAAGGAATACGTCTAGGCGTAAATGGATTTACAACTAATCTTAATATCTTGTTATTGCATACCCATATATTAACTTGTAAAGTATCTACATCTTCAAATTCTTTTGGTATTTCTAATCCTGAGTCTTCAGCCATAGTTTTATCTATGTTACCCCAGAACTCCAATACTTCAAATCTATCTACATCATACTGAGTTTCATTATCTCTTAAGTCTGTTTCCCACCACTTACGTGTGTAGTTGTATCCCATCTCAGCACATTCATCTACCGCATCTGTATCAAAGTAAGGTCTTTTCTTAAGATTACGTAACTCTGAGTAACTTAGCTTATGTCTTTCTATAACATATTCTGCTTCAGCCATATTATTAGCATCATAGTCAGGATAAAAGTTCCATGTAGAAACTGATTCTACTCTTGGAACAGTTTTACTTTCTGGTGAATAGTTACCTTCTTCATCCCAATTAGCTTTTTCTTTATCAAAAGCAAAAGGTCCTTTGATTATTCCTGTACCAAATAAAGCCATTTCAAATGCTACAGTTCTTAAATGTTTGGAAGCGTTAGATTCCTCTAACTGGTCAAGAATAGTCTTCTCCATTCTCTTAGCTGCTTTTTGTGCTGGGTAGTATGTCTGTGCAGTAGGAGTTAATCCTGTGCCAGATTTTAATTTTTCTTTTATGGCTTCAAGGTCATCTTCATACGCCCCAAGTTTCATATCTCTTAGTGTGTCTTGTGTAGCCCCTTTAGGTATATCTTGTCCATCTCCAGGAAAACCATACACATTGTTTAATTCTTCTAGTGCATTATCTGGTTCTTTAGGGTCAAAATTTACAGATTCTGTAACACCTTCAGGAATGCGTGTGGCTTCTACTCCTAACGGAAATCTTTGACCAGCAAATAAAACGTCAATAATTTGACCATAAGCTGCTAATACCTTAGTTTTAGTTATTTTTATAAATACTTGGGATTTCTCTGTTTCAGTAAATTGAGTATCGTTCGTATATAATCCTCTATACTGTCGATATGAATTAAGCCATCTTTGTTCGTCATAGAGTCTTGCGTCTTCTGCAGATTTAAATTTTTCTATAACGTACGCTGCTAGTTCATCCTTTGGTTCTTTAGGAACAAATACTAAATCTTCTATGTTTTCGTTTTCATTTTCCATGTTTAATATCCAAATACTCTATCTGCAGGAGTCCATGTTCTAGGCATCGCTGCTGGGTCATAGTCAAATATGGACTTAGACCTTGGTCGGGTCATTATACCATATCTCAACGCATCATACAAATGGTCTTCTGCTTTCGTGTCTACATCTTCAGAGTTACTTTTATCTAAAGGTATAATAGGTAGCTGGGCAATTAAATTAGTACAATTATTAAATATGGTTAGACCTGCCTCTTCTGTAATATCATCTACTTGAAGTCTTCTGTGTATTTCGTTTTTACCTGCTACACGACTTCCTTTACTTCTGTCTGCTGGTCGCCAACGACAACCAACTGAAATCATTTGTTCCGCCAAGGAAGGACCCGTATCACCTCTTTTATGCCAACACGAGCTGTCGAGTACACCATACGAGATTTGTCCATCATTTCTTTCCACATCCAAGATAGCAAACGCCAAATCCTTGGCTGTATATTTTGATACATACATTTCACGGTAGACCACAAGTTGCTCAGTAGCTGGGTCAACTGCAAACCATAAGACTGCAGAATAGGAAGAGTATCCATAATCGCATGCCCTAAATTTTCTCCAATTATCTGGAATCGTAAATACATCCGTAACGTGATATCGCCTATCGAACTCAGAAAAAGCCGCACCTTCTGCAACATCCCAACTTCCCTCCAATAATTGTCTACGTTGTGTCTCTGGTAGAGACAGCAACATCGCTTCGTAGTCCCCCTGCTCGTATAAGAAAGGATTATCCATTAACTTAGCAGGGATAAATCTTCTCTTAAACAAAGGCTGGTCAGACTTCGAATGGTGTTTAGGGTACTTTAAAGTTTCCCCAGTCGTAATATCTGTCGCCCAAAACGGCTTACCCGCTGGAGCAGGGTCAATGAACATTTTTTTGACCCAGCCGTGCCCTGGTCCTCCAGGGTTTGTCGTACCTCGCATGTAGACGGGGAGCGACGGGTCTGCAGTTCTAAGACGCGAACGTAAATAATCCCAAGCATATGGTGTCGGATACTGTGTTAACTCGTCAAAACCAATATAAGTGAATGCTTGTCCTTGGTATCTTAAAACATCTTTTTCTTGTTCAAGATATGTCATCCAAATTCTAGCACCAGACGGGAAAGTCCATTGGCTCTTTTTCTCCATCCATTTAGCCCCAGGGAAAGCCTGCGGATACATTTCTTGAGATTTGTGTATAATCTCCCTAAGTTCATCATTTGTGCGTCTTAATATAAGAGCGTTCATATTCGGGTTATTGCAGTAACGTAACGGGTCTACTATCAGACTGTACGTCTTGCCACCCCCAGCTGCCCCTCCATATAGTACTTCTCGTTCTGGAGCAGCTAAAAAGTTTGTTTGTGGTCCTGGATTTGGTTGGAATAATACTTCTTGAGTTGGTTCCTCCTGGACAGAATAAGTTTCAGGTAAACTCTCTGCAGCTTTTTCTGCAACGTCATTATTTTCTGTGCTCCTAGCTATGTTAGCAATTTTACGTTGTGCTATATTTAAACGCACACGTGCAGACCTTTGTTGTTTCTTGGCTTTAACTAATTCTTTTTCTTCTTTAGTTAAAGGCTTGGGCTTTGATGTTGCCTTCAGCTTGGGTCTTGGCGGTGCGGCTTTTTTGTTCAGCATGCCTTCGTCTATCTGTTTTGTCTGTCTTTATACGCTTCCATAATCCCATCGGAGTTATGCTACGTCCTGTGTATTCTGTTAACCATCTTGCTACTTCTGGATATGAAGACTCTTTTAAGTAATCTTCTGCCATCGATAACGCTTCTAGTTGTTCTTCTACTGGCTCTAGTAAATGTGGGTCTATGCTATTTGCTTCGTACCCCCAAGGTATTGTCGGACCTTTTAGTGTTTTATATCTATTTGTCGGATTCAATTTCTGTGCTATCATCATCTGCTTTAGCTGGTAAAATAAATACGCCCATAGGTTTATCTGATGTGACGTTTAGCTTCTCTACTTTGGATAGCCCTACCCTGTCAAGTATCTGTTGAGAAGCGGCTAGTCTTTCTCTGTTACCAATAGCTGACGGGTCATCTATGACACCGACCATTGATAATACAGCTTTAGGAGCATTGACTGCCATCTCTAATTCTGCTCTTTCAATTATGTGCTTACGCACTGAGTTAATAATGTGATGTGGATTAGTTGACTCTGAGTATCCTGCAATCTTCATAGCCTTAGCATGATTACCTTTAGCAGGACCAAACAAAGCATCTAAGAATTTATTTTGTAATTCTGTTAATTCTTTATGCACGAGGATTCTTCTTTCTAGCTGTTTTGGTTCTAGCAAAAGAACGATTTTTGCTTTTTGATTTTACAGATAATTTACTTTTATTATTATTCATAGGATTACCTGTGGTGTGATGTACGTCTTTGCCATCACCTTTAGTGACTAGACCACGTTTCGCCATTATTGCTCGAGCTGCATTCCTTGAAGCTCTTCGCTTTTTTTGCTTTGGTTTTCCGTGGTACCTGTCGTACTCTTTTCTGTAATTTCTTGTCATCTCTTTTTAGATACTCTTTTCCGTTTTCGTCCACTGGGTGATACTGACCACTTAATTGATGTGGGCTTGCCTCCTGGATTTCCTGCGGCTCTTTTTTTAGCGACTGCCGCACTTTTTTGTCCCTTAGACATCCTATCTGCGACTGCCTTGGGGCGACACGCTGGGTACTTCCTTTTAGACTTACTTGCTGATTTACGCCCACAGGGTTTGCCTGTAGCTACATCTCTCCAGTCCTCTTTGAACCATTTACGTAAACCTCCTTTGTACGCCATTAATAAGTACCACCTCTTTTTTTGTAGGTTCTAACTAACCAAGCATTTGCATACGCTGATGGATACACTTTAAATTTTCTTTTAGCTTCCGCTTTAACTGAAGCATATAATTTTGCATTTTTTGGTTTTGGGGAACCTGTTGATTTTTTCTTTGCTGCCATTTGTATGCTTCCTTTATTTCTTCTATCGTTCTACCGCATCCTATACAGATATCGTCTTCTAGTGTACAAACACCGATGCAGGGTGTTAAAATTTTCCTACCCATTTACCTGCTGCCCACGCTAACAATCCTGCAAAGAATATTACAATTATAGCAGCTATTCCGTAGCCTACGTATTCCATTATCTCTTGTCTACGTTTCTCTGCCATCTTTTCTTGATAGCGTCTTGACTTACGTGCTTCTGCTTGGAAGGCTTGCCAATCTTGCCAAAGTCCGGGTCTGCCTAAGTAAATCATTATCTTCTTGAGTTCTTCTTCTTTTTCTTTTATCTGCTCAAGAGCCATGAACTCTTCTAAGTCTGAACCACCTACACCTTTAGCTTTCTTTTCTTTCGCCTTCTTCTCTAGTGCTTCTTTAGAAAATACAAAATCACTTATATGTTTTGCACATCCACTTAGTTCTTTGCCGTTGGATACGAATTGTTTTATAACACTGAAAGCAGCATTAGCTGCAGCTAGTTCTGCTAACATTTTATTTTTTCCTCATAGGTTTGCAGTATGCTGTTATCTGTAAATTAGGTCCTTCCTTTTGTGGAATTGTGGGTTGCTTGTGTAACCTCTCTGCAAAATACAAGCATCTATCTATATCTTCGAAGGTTTGTGTTTGGTCTACTACTCTTAATCCCATCATAAACACTAACACAAACTCAATCATTAGTTAACAAAGTCTAGTTCTAACTGTTCCTCTGTTGGCTTTTCTGTGTGACATTTGCAAGTACACTCGTCACAATCGCAATCATAACATTTGCAAGTTTCGCATCTACTTTTTCCTTTTTCGCTCATGTGCTATCTTTATACAAGTTGTTAAAAGTTATTGCAGGGTCTAAATAAGTCTCGTGCGATTCTGCAGAATGTGTATGCTGCGAAGGAATAAAATCAGGTGCTCCTTCTCCAGTTCTCCATAGTGCAGGACTTGTTGCTCTAACTCTGTTGTTTGGTAGAGCTACCACGTTACCTGTCCATTTACCCGCATCAGTTAAATATAGTACATGAGATTGTTTATGCTGTGAAGGGTCATCCGCAATATCATTGTCTGTATAGTCAACTGTAAATAAATACTTACCTTGATGAAACTGATTATCAATCTTGCATAACCATGGAGAAGAGCTAACCCTATCCATAACTACAACACTGTGTGTTCTTGATTCGCAATCCCATGGTTGGCACAAATGGTCTTCCATAGGTTCTGCCCATTCCTCTACAGGTATATCTGCGACCAGGGCTTGTATAGGCATCCTTGCCCACATTGCTCCTCCATGAACATTCTCATCAGGACCATCTTCTCTGTCTACTTCGCAACCAGTGAAAACAACTTGGAAGCTTAAAGACCTATCTGGGATTGTGTTTACTGCTATTACCATTGCATGAAGAAACTCTCCATGATATCTTTGATGATTACAAGTAAACTCCCTACGCACCCAACACTTAAAATGGGGTACGTTACTTATGAGATACGGCATTATTACTTACGTCTGATTGCCCCACCTCTGGCATAGCCCTTGGTCATTTTAGAGCCGCCGCCCATCATCTTTGTCATTTTAGCTCCGCCTCTAGCATAGCCTTTAGTCATTTTCTTTTTAGCCGCTTTTTTCTTCATAGCCATGGTTATCTCCTTATACTGCTATTTCTTTTTTCTTTTGTTTCCCCAGCAAATCCATATTTTTGTATGGGGTCGTCTTATCTATGTTCTCAGGATGTTTTTCTTTAATACCAAGCCCAAGTCCTAAGAATGAATCTTTTTTTGCTTTTCTAAATTTTTTTAAATCTTTTTGGTATCTGTCTTTTGGTAACATAAATTCTTTAATTGGCATTTTAGATTGTTCTTTTGTTGGCTTTATAACTTTTGTAGGCATATCAAAGCTATCTAACAGTTTACCTTTTAAACGACTTAATTTAACTCCCCTTTTTCCTATATCAGGAGCAAACTCGCTCATTCTCTCTCCGCCAGGAAAATACTTACCTCCATCAGGTAATTCAATCATGCCTGCACCCTTTTTTAATCTAGGGACGTTAGTAGGCAGTTCCATTATGTGCTTTGTCTTCTTCATGATTTCATATTCTTAGTAATAGCTTTTTGTCTAGCTGTTTCGTAACCAGACATTTTTCCATCTTTATCAAGGTCCCCAAGTAAAGCACCCTTCATTAATCTTGGCACATTAGTTGGTAGTTCCATAATTGGTTTCTTAGGAGGTGCTTTAGGTGTTGTATTATTTGTCACCCCTTGATTTTGAAACATTTTAATAACTTGTGCATCAGACATTGATTTAGGTAGCCCCATTCTAAGTCTGTACATATCAGCTAAATCTTTTTTGCTATTATCTGTACGCAATTTCATTTTACTAGTATCAATTTTATTATCTTTTCCAATTCTACTAACAGCATCTCTTGACTCAGTCATAGATTTTCTATCTGTGGCTTTCTTTAAATCTTTATTTGTAATTCGTTCCATTACACTGGTACTCCTAGTTTAATAATGCGTGCTATCAGCCGCTCCGCTCTTGCAGTTGTTTGCTTATGCCATCTGGAATCTTCCATCTCATCTGCCGCCTTCATCCAATCTCTATCGTTTACTGCAGCAATAAAGTTTTTAAATTTGCTTAATCTTGGTCGTCCTAATTGAAAACACATATTAGCAATTACTAGTTGTGCCTCAGAAGGTAAATCATCGAAGTCAGAGAATATATCTTTACAGTCATTTAGTGTAATTGCTATATCTCGTGAGAACCAGTCATTAACTTGCTCATGTGAGACTCTCGTTCCTGCAGGTTTATCATAGTACTCTTCATCCCACTCAGTAATGAGATGCCCGATACCTCCCGTTAAATGCCCTAACGAGCAGTGGTACGTTTCATATACAACGCCTTCATCATTAGCTATCTCATCCTGTAGTGTAATTAAATTCATTAGTTGTTTACTTTCCTTGACGTTGTACTAATCATGTGCTCTAAGTGACTTACTAAAATCTTTCTCATATTCTCTGCTCTTTGTCTGTTAGTAAAAGAGTATTCACGGATATCATCATTACTTATCTTGAGAGAGAATGTATAAAAAGCTCCTTGTTTTATAACACTAGAAGCACTGCCGTTGGCTACTCTAGCAGGATTAATTAATGTACCAAAGTTTGTTTCAATTATGTTTGACATTTACTTATCCTTATTTTTTCTTGAACATCTTTGCGGCTTGTCCAACTCCCTTGATTCCAAAGCTTGCACTAATTGCAATATATAAGAGGTACTGATACCACTCTGGCAAAGTTGCCAATATATCAAATCCTTCTTTAACATAGTCTTTCATCCCAGGTACAAAAACTAATATTGCTGGAGTAAGTAAGACAACTAACGCAAATTCGTCTTTCCAAGAATCCACTGTAGCATCAGCCATCTTGCTTTCCCATTGGACCTCGCCAGCCGCAACTTTTTCTGCAACAGTAGCACGAGCACGAGCCTCTGCAACTTTAGCTTGTCCTTCAGCTTTTGTTTTCTCAACTTTGTTTTCAAACCATGTACCAGCTAAATTAGCTATAGGTCCTATCAACGCTGTGAGCATGTACAATCCTTTTTATTAAATCTGCTATCTATCCATACCTTGCCGTAGTACAATATAAATAACCATAGTGTAAAAAGAGCACCTTCTAAGTAAGATAAATCATTCCACGCATCTAATACCATGTTTTCCATTACTTATCTCCCTTATGTTCGTGTCCCATCCAAATGCCAAAGACACCTGTCATTACACCCATTACAACGGATACAAATGCTGATTGACTAGCTGTTGGTGCATCTAAATCCATAAACCATTCCGCACATCTCCATGACATTACTGTACTAGCAAGCATCATACATCTTGGCAGTATTTTCCATTTCAAAAACTGCTCAACGGTTACCATTAAATTCTACCTTGAGATTTACGTAGTAATCTTACGTACCTCATGTAAAAAGCACTGCTTATATTATTAAAAAATTTAAATAGCCTAAAGTTTAATTCTATTAGCACTTCCATCTTCTCCTTGCTTGCCTTAAACGACTATTAGGATTCTTAGCCGCTTTTGGAAACTGTTTCATTTGACCAGCACTTCTAGCACAAAAAGACTTTCTTCTCTTTGCTGCTTTACTACCTGGTTTTACTTTACCAGTGACTGCAGTCTTTAATTTACTACCCGGGTTCTCTCTACGGTACTTAGCTACACCTTTTTTGGTCATACCCGCTCCAGACTTAGTTGGTCGCTTATGTCCTCCCTTTATAGTGTGTCCTTTCATACCTGCCATTATATACTCTTTTTATCAATTCTTTTATCAGCTACATCAATACATGTATACTTCATAGCTACATACCCAGGCATATATTCTGGTAATTCTCTTGCTATTTGATAAGCTCTTTGTATACATTGTGTCTTTTCTTGATATGGTCCATTTAAATCTTGTAATTGTTGGCAAAAATTAGGATTAGTTGCTAAACACGCTAGTACCATAGTTTCAAACATTGCAATTCCTAAAATAATGGGCGAGACCGACATTAGTATAATCTCGCCCTAAACTTGAGTAACTGCATCGAACCCCGCAGGAATAAGTACAGTATCAAGCTGCTCTGTGACGATAGAGATTACTCTCTATACGTACTGCGACATACCCTCCGCTACCAATGCCTTTTCTATATCCTCAACGCTGAAGTCTTTCCCAGTACGTCCTTTTAAAGCCGCACGTATGTAAATAACGTGATGGCTTGGTATGTGTGTTTTAAATCTACCATATTTCTCATACTCATAGCAGATTTGCTCTAATAAAGAACCAAATTTTGGTTGTGCAGTCATAATACACATATTATACCACATAATTAAGAAATTGTACATAAATTAGTGTCAATTAAAATTTATTTTTATTTAGGGGGTTGACAAGGTCTCAAAAAACTGGTATAAAATCCATGTTTTTCTTTTTTGCCCTTTTTTCTTTTTCAAGGTAACACTAATAAGCTCCTTTTGGAGCTTTTTTTATGTCTGGAGATTCCCCCTTAGAGATTATGGTCGAGATACACAGAAAAACTACTAATACTCCTAAGAGATACTTTCAAAAAGAATATAAATCACCTTTGAAGTATCAAAAAGGAGAGTACGTTGTTAAAAAAATACCCGAAAAGAAGAAACCCGATAGCGAAGCTATTGCCCTTATGCGTAAATTACGTGAAGAAGAACAAAAAGAAAGAAATTCCAAGAAAAAGAAAAGATAAACTACCCTGGTATAAGGACTTAAACCATTGATTTTACTA
>Ga0222716_10001274_pt1 | contig 21155 bp, 32 predicted proteins | sample C33_13DmetaG_FD_165044 | JGI IMG/M metagenome (GOLD analysis project Ga0222716, IMG submission 165044) | Estuarine water microbial communities from San Francisco Bay, California, United States - C33_13D | ecosystem: Environmental > Aquatic > Marine > Unclassified | place: USA: California... | reverse complement strand
GATGTTTTGGACATCCGAGAGAGTATCATTAAACACGTGATGCTTAAAGCTAAATCTGTAGAGTAAAGTACATGTTGGTCGATTGTTTTTTATTTTATAACGAAATGGACATGCTCCATCTTCATTTAGAAGAGCTGTACGATGTGGTCGATAAGTTTGTTCTGGTAGAGTCTACGACGACATTCGTTGGAAACCCCAAGGAACTCTTTTTCGAAAAGCATCGAGACAGGTACTCCAAGTATCTCGATAAAATTGTACACGTGGTGGTTGACGATACACCCAAAATGAATAACCCATGGAATGCGGAACGATTTCAGAGAGACGCGATCGATCGAGGACTTTCACAGATAGACTTGAATGACCATGACATCATCATCATCGGTGACGTGGATGAGATTCCTGACGTGGATACACTGTCCAGGTTGCACGAAGAAGGGCTCGCGAGACCCATGAGTTTAGAGATGGACTTTTACTATTACAACTTCAAGTGTAGAAACGTCGATAAATGGTATCACGGAAAGGTTGTACCGTTCAAAGTATACAAACAGTACCCACAGCCAGATAACATCAGACGTTCCAAATGTGACACCATAGAAAAGGGTGGTTGGCACCTTTCTTATTTTGGCACACCCGAGTTTATCAGTAACAAGTTGACCAATTTTTCACATCAAGAGTACAACAACTCCACATACAACGATACTGAAATTATCAAAAAGCGAATGGAAGAAGGTGGTGATTTGTTCGGACGACCCGATTCGAAGTTCGAACAAGTTGAAACTACGTATTTACCTAAAAATTACACTCTCATTTCTTAAAAAGTATCGATGTATAACTGTGATTTTTTGTTGTATAAAAAAAATAAACTATAAATAATGGACATCGTAATTGCTCGTTACCAGGAAGATATGTCATGGACAAAGGAGTTCTCGAATGTTATCATTTATAATAAGGGAGAACCTTTAGACACCTGTTATAACGAAATAAAATTAGAAAATGTGGGTCGTGAAGCGCATACATATTTTAAACATATTTGTGACAATTATGATAAGTTGGGGGAGTATATATGTTTTTTACAAGGAAATCCATTTGATCATTCACCCAATATACTACAAAATTTAAAAAAATATTCAGGTGATACTATTGATATAGAATTTGAATATTTGAGTGAAAAGATTCTCGAATGTAGTTTAAATGGGTGTCGGTATCACCCGGGATTACCTTTACGAAAAATATATGAACACATTTTTAAAAATAAAGATCAGATTGGTGGAAACCCATTTATTTTTGGAGCTGGTGCTCAGTTTATTGTTTCTAAAAAACAAATATTAAAACATTCTAAGGAGTTTTATTTAAACATTCTAAAACTATTAGAAAATGATATACGTCCAATTGAAGCATATGTACTAGAACGCCTTTATAAACTTATTTTTTGTACCTAGCAAACTGCATCTTCTCCATCATGTAGTACATTTGGTACGCATCCACGACACTCGGACATCTGTACTGTTCTGGCATACATTCTGGGATACCTTCATCCGAGTAGTAAGCGGTTTCGCTTTTCCTCTCTTCAAAGTGTGATGGATGATGATTCCTCAACCACACGAGGTGTTCGGCACATGTGTGCACCTTACCATACCTACGTGTGTATTCGAGGGTCAAAGCGATCCCAATCTCACACGCGTAGATATAGTTTTCGAGACTCGAACCGATCCACATAGTCATCGGATGTTTTGGGTGTGCGGCGCGGTACCCTCTTCGCTTTCCATCTTTGGTGAAAGGTGCGTTTTCTTGGATGTACTCTTGTTGATTTGAAAAGAACCATGCCGTATACAACATCTGACAAATCTCCAATTGAATCTTGACCACATGTTGGTCACATGACATCTCAGCAATCTCACGGGGAATCAACGAAAGAAAGAAAATATTCATTCTTGTAATCGTCGGTGTTGTAGACACGAACTTCGACGTCTCCGAAAAAGACAGAGCCGTTGGGGAGCTTCCAGATTTTGTCCTTTGCTTGTTGGTTGGCGTGATACGTCGCTTCTTTTAGGTTGAAAAAGAAGCCACGGTCGAGAATAAGGTCGGCAAGGACAACGTTGGTCACAAACATAATAAGATGTTTAATTACAAAAATGGGGTTCTACTTAGGTGTTAATCGTCTCCATCAGAGACATACTCTTCTTCCACAACTTCTTCTTCTTCCACCGGTTCTACATCCAGTTCACCTTCATCGTCAGGTATAATATCCTCCTCTTCTTCCTCTTCGAGGGGTTGTACCTCTTCCTCCACAACAGGTTTCTTTTCCTTTTTAGGTTTTTTAACTGGCTCTTTGTCGAAAATCTTTGCTAGAATTCCTGAAACCTTCTTCGCGAAAGCCAATTGTTTTTCGTTATTTTTTTTCATTCTTTCGAGAAAATCTTTACTGAATCCATGAGACTTGTACGCCTGTAAAACACTCTTGAAAGGTGGCCTCTCCCCATGGCGGTAGTACTTGTCGTACATATCTGCGATGGCAGCATTCACCTTGACCCGAACCACACCATTTTTGAGTATACGCAAAGTCACCTGAACGTGGTCGCCATAGAGGAGTTCCGGTTCATACGTCTTTTCAGGTACATGTCGAGGTGTGGGTTCAAGAAGTTGTGGTTCGACGTAAGGAATACCCATCTCTTCGTTATTTTTTTTGAGTGCCGTCAGATATCGATCTTGGTGATAGACGGGACCTTTTTTGAACTCGTAAAGGATTGGGTTCTTACGTGCGACGATGTCATGCAGGAAAGTTCCCTCTTTTATAGGACCCACCGCACGGGGTGGGTCGCATTTAACACGCTGGGATGGTCGTCTGTACATGATCTTTCACAATTTTATCCTCTAACTTAGGTGTCAGAAAATAGTCCAACTCACATCGAATCACGTGTGCTGATTGTTGGTTCACGTGTGTGTAATACGGACCCCAAATCTCGATAACCTTGCGTTCCTTGTCGTACCAAAGATAATCGAGACCCAGTTTTTGTGTGAGCCAGTAAAACTTCTTACCAGTCTTTCCTATGAACGAAAACACCTGATCCTCCGTGTATTCACTTACGTCCATCTGGGAATAATGAGTGGTCGGGGGGGTGTACGGGGCCATCGTTTCTCTTTGATATACTGTTCTCCTTTTGTTTAAGTACGTTTCTGACGTGTTTTTGTGAAAATGTTTGTTTTTTGTTTTTCTTATCGTTTTTAGTCACACGTTTTTTTGGTTCTTTATACTCCATATTGATACTATACGAATATTTTCCTTAACACTTAGGCATCCTCTTCATCAACGAGTGAAATATCATCATCCGTTTCCTCTTCGTCATCCGTAGCCTCGTAATCCTCGTCTTCACTATCATCGAGAAGAACATATCCCTGAGGGAACTTTGCGAAGAGATCAGTCTCTTCTAATGTGTCCACATCATAAAATCCGGACACGGTGTTTTTGGGAATCGTTTCATCTTGATCTATAAAGTCATAAAAGTTATTTTTATTTCTTTCCAGAAAGTTTACGATGTATGAATCTTGATTTTCGAGTACAGTTCGGGCGATCTGTGTCGTCCCATCTTCGCATTCGACGTCAACGATCATAACTATCTTATCTTGTTTTTTAATCTTTAATAATACTAAATGGAGACGTTAAAAGAGTGGGGAATGTATTATATATCAAACAGACGTGTACATGAAAATGATGCGGTAATGTTTGATATAGATGATACACTCATTTTTACGGATGGTCGTCCAAACACACCGATGATAGATCTTCTCCATGAGGCGGTGAACATGGGATATCAAATCATAATCATCACCGCGAGACCTGGTTTGGAGTCGGTTATAAAATGGACTGTCAAACAGCTGGACGAGTACAAAATAGGATACCATTATTTAGGGTTTACGAGTGCAGAGACGAAACATATCATGAAACAAAAATTGCCTTACAAGTTCATTCTATCTGTGGGTGATATGCCAACCGATCTCACCGAATCTAAACACTATCTCAACATTTCCAGTTACGATCACAATTGAGACAACTCACGAATGTTGTCATGGGTTCATCCGCCGACCTCGTCTGAAGCTGATAATACGTCGTCTTTTTAGATCTACACCGTCCACACTTGAAGAAACCCTCTTGGTTTAGAGCTTCTTTTGTGAGTGCCTGTTTTCGCAGTTCTTTGTGAATCTTGATTTCCACCTGTTTAGCGTACATCCCTTCCGGACATAACTCATCTGGACGCATTTCAATCACATCTTTCGTTTTTAATCTTTTCTCTACAATCTGTAGCTTCAGTTTAGGATTGTCCCGGAGGCTTTTTTGTAAAGACAAAAACTTCTGCTTATAAATATTTGAATATTTGTGGTTGTCCCAGGCCGCTTCCTGTCCAATCTCTTTTGCTCGATCCATCGCGTGATTTAGTATACACTTCTCGAGATTTATGCATATTGCATTATCTATCGGAATCTCGAGAATTGTGGACAGACGTTCAACAACGAATTGACGAGTCTTGTTTTCCATGTTATCTTATATTTACACCATTTCTTTATTCACTTAGGGCAAAGGGAGACCTTCGTAGACATTACTGCGTTCAGAGGAATCGAACGCATCAGAAACCCTGCGCGCTGGGTTTGTATCAACGAAACCATAACGGTACGCGGCGCGACCGGAAACGTAATTCTCACACGAGCGGAAGACCATCCACGCGACAACGATCAGTATCGCGGTGACGAGGAGTAGACGATTATTCATTTACAATTTACGAATATTTTTTTATAGGAGAATCGTAAGATGAACAAGGCGATTCTCATTCATGAGAAATTAGGGGACGTAAAAGAAATAGACCTGGACATAGCTCCAAATAAGAATGAAATATTTAAGATACTCGGTGGACGACAAACATTCATAGGGCAGTGGCCTGAAATAGATGTGGTCATCATGAAACCCGAAGATGGTAAAGTGAAGAACGAAAACACTTTACCACATCCGTTTGATGCGGAAAAAGTTTATGGAAAAATTTTACTCGTGCGAATGGATAAACACTCAGAACCCCAAGACTTTACATTAAGTGAGTACCTTAGGTACAAACGCCTCCCCGTTTAAGACGGCGTTGGCATACTTCATACAAAGCTGGAAATGTACATACGCCCAATCCATCGGATTATCGATGGAAGGCTTACCTGGTAGAGGGTTATCGTTGACTATACCGATGACATCTACTCGATCGCCACTGATAGACTTTGCCATGATACCTCCAACACTTTTCAACCACATGGCGTGGTCTTCATTTTTACAATCGAAACTCCTGACGAAATGCGCCATTTATATTACTTGGGATTCTTTTCTATAAGTAGTCGCGCACTCGGATCGGTCACAGTCGTCCATTTGGGACGCCAGATTTCTGAGATCAGGTGATCGTTGTCTCGTCCGTACATCTTCCAAAAGATGTTTCTGTACAAAGCTTCTTCTTTTGTCAAAGGAACGTTGTGACCCCTGGCTCGTACCTTCGTTTCCTTAAAAAGTGCGTCATCCACGTCATCTTCGGCGTACTTTTTAATTTCGTCAACCCAATTCGTCCCGACTGCGTCGCTCATCCCGTCCTTCTGTCGCCACAAAATATCATGTGGAAGATATCCTTCGAAAGCCTCTCGCAGTATGCGTTTCTCTATCGCGTCCATCTTCTCGGTTTGGTTAATAGTCATACACAAATCGATAAACTCCTTGTCCAAAAACGGAACGATAAGGTCGAGACCATGTGCCCCCGCACACCTATCCGCCCTCAACCCATCGAACTGATGAATCAGACGAAGACGTCTCATGTTTTCACATGCGAATTCATCAACACTCGGTGCGTTATGGAAATAGAGGTATCCACCCAGAATCTCATCAGCACCTTCACCTGAAAAGATGTACCGACAAGGGGTGTGTTGTTTGATGTACTTACAGAGAAGCCACATCGGTGTGCTCGCTCGAACGGTTGTCGTGTCGTAGGACTCGAGTGAATGAATCACATCGTTTATGTGTGTGATACCCTCCTGTACCGTGAACTTCACTTCCGTGTGGTCAGTATCCAAGTACTTTGCGACTTTTCGCGCCGCCTTGAGATCGGGACTCCCTTCGAGACCGATCGAGAAGGTTCGGATCTTCCCGAGTTTACGGGACGCGATGGACGCGATGAGACTGCTATCGAGACCACCGGATAGAAGAAAACCAATATCACGGTGTGTGTTATTGAGTCGGTCATGAACGGCATTTTCGAGTGCATGTCTGACTTGGAGCTTGAATCCATTCCTGATGTGCTTATTCACACGCCAGTATCCGGTGTGATAACACACAAAGTCGTTGATGTACGAATCGTACATGTGACCAGGTGGGAAAATGTGTATTTCAGATCGGAGAAATAGAAGTGCCTTGACTTCACTCGCAAATGCGATAGAGTTCTCGGCATATCGTGTGTAAAACATGGGGCGAACACCCACAGGATCTCTGGCAGCCATGACACGCTTACCATTCGTCCACACGAATGCAAAGTCTCCGTTGATGATCTCCACCGTCTTCATGATTCCAAAATCTTTGACGAGAGGAAGAAGTATTTCGCAATCACTCACACTTTTCTCATTACCAGTACGAAACTCACGATGATTATAGATTTCACCGTTGCAAATTAACATCTCTCCATCATCGACGAACGGTTGCATACCAGCATCGGTTAAATCATTAATGGCCAGTCGATAAAAGTCCATACGACATTTACCGATACTTTTCGTGCGGTAATCATCCGGACCTCGATGAGAAAGAAGATGTGATGAAGCTTCCACTTCGTCACCGAAAAGGGCTAAGATGCCACACATTACTGACACAGACTACATTATTTTTAAGTTACATTCGAGGACGTCCAAGTATAACTTTTCATTCACCACAGCATCCATCTCTTGTCCAGCCATGGAAATGGATTCAAGATTTCCATAATCTTCAGTTTCAAACCTCAAAACACAATAGAATGAAGAGTTTGTTCGACTCGCGATCTGGTCGATAGTATTAAAATCGTACGTCTCGATATCGAGATACCGTTCCACTTGTTCGGGTGTCCGCGATTTTACATGTACGGCACTCTCTAATTTTCTCTTATCCGATGACATGTCAAAACATGGCCAAATGCCATATTTCGAACGAAATTTGGATACGTAATGAACACAATCTTGAGCCTTTTCTTGTTCGGCGAAGCACATGAAACGTGATTTATACGCTGGATCTACCAAACTAAGATATGTTCCATTCAGGTTTAATTTTACAAAGTGGAACTCCATTTAAAATATATAAGGAAAATATCTTTAATTAATATAGATGAACTTCCCAAAAACGCCTGGTCAATGTAAATATATGCTCGCTCTTAGGTCACACAAACCAATCGTGATCGGAACGGGTCCCGCGGGGAGTGGAAAGACTATGTTGGCGTGTCAGATTGCGATGGAACATATCCAGATAAATATCAGGGGTCGGGTTGTACTCACGAGACCTATCGTAGCGGCCGACGAGGACATGGGATATCTCCCGGGGGATATGGATCAGAAGATGGAACCGTGGACGAAACCGATGTATGACATTTTCGAACGAAGTATGACACATAACCAGATGGATAGATGTATCGTGATTGAACCCCTGGGGTATATGCGAGGACGAACATTCGACAATACCCTCATCATAGCCGATGAGATGCAAAATGCCACACCCAATCAGATGAAGATGTTACTCACGAGAATCGGTGAAGGTACGAAACTCATCGTGACTGGTGATCTTGAACAATCGGATCTTGGTCCCGAAAATGGTCTCGCGGATCTCATTTATAAGATGCAGTGCAAAGATCTCGAGTACATCACACATGTCAGAATGGAAGACGAAGATATTGTTCGACACCCAGCGGTTAAAGAAGTACTCGGTATTTTAGAAAAATGACCAATACGGTCATCATCGCACTCCCAGGTCGAACCTTCTCCGGACGGTTTATGATGAATCTCGTAAATACCGTGATGACCCTAAAGTCTAAAGACTGGAACGTACTCATCACGAACGAATATTCCAGTTATGTCCCATTTTCCAGGATGAAAACCCTCGGTCTTGATGTACTTCGGGGTGCTGACCAGATACCCTTTGACGGTAAGCTCGAATACGACGCGTGGCTCACGATAGATTCTGATATCGTCTTCACTCCAGAACAAGTTCTTGAACTTCTCGAGGATACGAAAACACACCAGGTTGTCTCAGGTGTGTACCGAATGGAGGATCTGAAACACTTCGCGGCTGTAAAGGAATGGAACATGGACTATTTCAAAAAGTTTGGAACGTTTCAGTTCATGAAAGTCGATGACCTCGAAGGAGCGCCTAAGTTTGTCCCCGTCGCCTATAACGGCATGGGTTTCTTCGCGTGTCGCAAAGGGGTCATCGAGAAGTTGAAGTATCCATACTTTAGCTACCCTCTCATAGAAGTCGATGGACTGAAAGATATGTGTTCCGAAGATGTCGCGTTTTGTAAGAACCTCACCGATGCGGGATTTGAGATAATTGTGAATACGACCCTCCGTGTTGGGCACGAGAAAACTCTCGTAATTTGAGGTTTTGTACATCGTTGTTGAACATTCGGAGTTCTTGATCCACCCGTTTTAGGTGTTTCTCCATCTTCATTTTTTCGTTTTTGATTCGCTCGTACCATTCGAGCATCTCGTAGACTTCCTGATCGATATCAGCATATCGCTCGGCAAGTTTATAGTCCGTGGTAAGTTCTTGGAGATCAACCGCGATTTCTTCGAGACGAACTTCGAGGTCTTGACACTTGTCTTTGAATTCTTCCATGTTACTACTGTTAAAGATTTTATTGTTTATATTAGTAATGATTCCGAAGGTTATACATAAAGTGCTCATCGTCGAGGATGGAAAACTTCCCGTGTTGCCCGATGGTATGAAAAAGGCACTCGAGACGTGGTATCGCATGAATCCTGGGTACAGAGTCAAGATGTATTCGGGTGATGATTGTGTCGCCTACATCAAGGAACATTTCGATGATGAGATACTCGAAGCGTACAACACCTTACAGCCGTACGCGTACAAGAGTGATCTCGCGAGACAACTTATTTTGTACAACGAAGGTGGGTGGTATACCGATATGCGAATGGTATGTTTACAGCCACTCGAAGCCTTGAATGCGTTGAACAAAGACTTTTACGCCTGTATAGATACGCCTCAGAAACAGGTATGTATATGTAACGGGTTCATAGGTTCAGAGTCCGGGCACCCGATTGCGAAAAAAATGATTGACATCATCTTGTGGAACGTAAAACAAAGACACTATGGGTTAGATTGTTTGTGTCCAACTGGACCGGGTGTATACATAAACGCGTGTATCGATTACATGCGTACAAAGGCATCAAATTGTGCGATTGGCAAACATGTAATCGAGAATGGTGAACAGTTCATGGACTTTGGTAATGCTCGATTGATAAAAGTAAAGTATAACAACGCGAAAGGTGCGGACAATAGCGATGTTCGAGGAGCGAACGATTACGGAGAAATGTGGAGAAGTGGTCAGATTTATTTGAACAAAGACTGAATGTATTCCAGATCGTGATCCATCCATACTTGATGACACCCCACGGGGTCGTCATATTTGAGTACCTGGATTCCAAACTCTTTCGCCTCTTCCCTCGAGGGTCTCGTGAGATCTGAAATCGTAAAGTACACATCTTCCGGTTCACCCCGCCATGGTTTCTTCTGACAAAACTGAATCATACTCGAAACCTTTCTCAGAGAAAATCCTCCATTCAAAAGGATAAACTTATTTGGAAAACTATCAAAGTTGTCAGATTTGAATGGGTGATCACCCTTTAAACATCTCGGACACGTACATGACATACAGCACACGTTCATCAGGTTTCCATGCCAATTGATGTAATAGTGTCCACACGGACCACCGACGTAATCATACTCGAAAAACTTTTCGGGAATTCTTTTGAACAGATAAGAGTCCCACTGGTTTAGAAGAACATGTTCATACCTGGAAAATATATTCCAAAAGTCGACACTGGTTAATAGACGACTGTATTCGTTTACATCGACATTCGATTCATACACTTGTTCGTATCTGACATTTTTCCAGTCTTTCGTGACATCCATGATGAGCTCTTTATTTTCACCACTGTGTACGATGACGAGAGCCGTATCTCCGCCACCGTAGATGTTGGCTATGTTCCACAAATTGTATTTGATGATATCTTTGGGTCGAAACTCAATAAACATCATACACAATTTGGATGTATCGGCCCATTCTATATTTTTACCGGTCGGTTCTTTCGTATGTGTTTTAACAATATCGAAATACGCTTCCATATATACATACGTGACACGAGTTCTTTTAACTTACATTAACTTATCATACAAATTATCGTTCGAGGTGATGATATTTCCATCCTTCCAACGGTTCTCTTCCTTTTCGATCGACTTGATGTGCCACATGGCGAGTTTGGGTTCAGCTTGTATAGCGACAATCTTATCCGTTCCGGACAACTTTGTGTGCATCTCGTTCGTCCATTTGATGTGATCACATTTTTTGAAGATACGTGTCTGAAAGTCTGGCCAATTGATCCATCCTACTTCGTTGATCTTGTAGTTACACCGTTCCAAAAATGCCTGTGTGTATCCGGGGTCGATGTTAATTCGTGGAACGGCGATGATTTCAGCTCCAGATTCCTTGATGATATTTTTCAAGTTTTTAATCAAAAGTTCTTGTGGCATCTCGTCCGCGTCGAGACCAAATATATATTCACCCGTAGCCTTTTCGATATGAAAATTGGAATTCATACAAAAGTTATCGAATGGTCTCTTGAACACAGAGATATGTTCCTTGAAATGTTCGAGAACACTTTCAACTCTGTCGGTGATTCGATTGGAATCCGCGACGACGTTGACCTCATCCTCATCGTCGATCGTTTTTGATAAAAAGTTCAGAAGTGAATACAGTTCCCTCGACTCGTTACACACTTGGATGGTGTACGTGAGCTTCATTCTACTGATTTAAAGACGGAACTCTTTAATCTTATATATGAAAGTGTCACAATTCATTACCGAGTTTCTTATCGAGAAGGGTATTGTGAAATGTTTCTCCGTAACCGGTGGTTTCGCCATGCACTTGAACGATTCCTTTGGGCAGAAACACGACGTCACGTACACCCACGGAGAACAACCGGCAGGATACGCGGCACTTGGATGGTCTTCGTATGAACACGCTCCGAGTGTGTGTTGCGTGACGTCGGGATGTGGAGCCACGAATACCATGACACCTTGCCTCATCGCGTACCAAGATAGCGTCCCCGTGTTCTTCATAAGTGGTCAGGTACACCATAAGGATAACATCAGAAGTCATGGGGGTAAAATTCGAGGATATTTCGGTTCGGATTGTGATATCGTCGAATCGGTAAAGACCATAACGAAATACGCGGTAGAGTTAACCGATCCCTCTGAAACTCTGAAGGTTCTCGAAGAGTGTTACCACAATCTCACGACGGGTAGACCCGGACCTGTATGGTTATCCATTCCCGTGGACGTCCAGTCCATGTGTATTCCGGAAATGCTCACGGTTTATGTGGCACCCAAGAACACGTCTCTCACATCTTTTCCCGAAGAATTTGTGACGATGTGGAGACAGTCGACACGACCTATTATTTTGGCGGGAAATGGTATACATCTCTCGAGAACCAAAGAGGCATTTTTGGACTTTGTTGGTACACACGATCTTCCTTACGTCGTCAGTTACTTTGGGAGTGACTTGGGTGATGCGTACATAGGAAAAGTTGGAATCATCGGGAATAGGTCCGGAAACTTTGCCATTCAAAACGCAGACCTTATTTTGTGTTTGGGGTGTAGACTATCCAAGAGTGTCACGGGGTACAATCGAAAATTGTTCGGTCGAGAGGCAAAAATAGTTTACGTGGACATCGATGAAAGTGAGTTCATGGATGAAAAGGAAATTGATTTTAAAATTCACATGGATTTGAAAACTTTTTTCTCGAATGAATTACCAAAAATAAATATGAACCCAAAATGGAAAACAAAAACGAGAGAGTGGAAGGACCGATGGTCTATCGAACTTCCGGTAAAGACGAAACCACTCGTGTGTCCCTATGCGCACCTGAATGCATTCTTCACACACAAACCTGGCGACTCCATCGTGACCGCATCTTCGGGTTCTATCTATTGCGTGGCGTGGCACATGTTTAGATACAAGGATGGAGACCGGTTCATCACGAGTAGCCACGGTGACATGGGCTACGAGTTACCCGTGGCGATCGGTGCATCGTTTCATGGTAAAAGAGCTTTTTGTATCGTGGGCGATGGGTCGTTTCAGTTTAACGTACAAGAACTACAGACACTCAAACACCATAACCTACCCGTGACGGTACTCGTCTTCAATAACGGTGGGTACGGAGCCATCAAAATCACACAAACCGCAGTCTTCAAAAGAGAGTTTGGAACGAGTCCGGTGAGTGACATTACGTTTTGTGACGTCGAAAAGATTTCAAAAGCCTACGACATTCCTTATTACAGAGTCAAAGATGATGAAGATGTGAGTTACCTGGAGGTGCAATCGGGTCCCATCGTCGTCGAAATAGTGTGTAACGAACAAGAGCGATTTCCAAAGGTGACGAATAAACCCATGCCAGATGGTACATTTAAAAACGTGCCGCACGAAGAGATGGCTCCATTTTTAGATGACGAAACACTCGAGGAAAATATGTTTGTACAGAGAATCTAATATTCATCCAACCGTTTCTTAATAAAATCGCGTCTGTTTGCGTAGTCATGGATACCTATGGTCCCTATGCTACACAAAAGATCCATGTAGTCATGGTCAAATTTATGCGCATGTACGATACAGTCTTCATAATTTGAGAGAAAATTATCGTTCACCTTGAAAATGATATACCTCGTCTCGACCTTATCTATGAGTTGCTTGTCGTACAGTTGCTTGATGTACTCGAACGTGTTCATGTCAATGGCACCACCCATACACGTCTTTTTGTTTTTGTTTTTGATTTGTACCAATGCATCAGTCACAATCTCTAAAAATTCTGGTGACTCGATGTATCCTCGGTCTTGATTAAACGAAGAAACCAGGTCTACTCGTCCGATACACAGATAGTCTATGTGATTCATCGTTTCCGATCGAAGCATAGATGATAGGTTTAAAAGACCTTGAAGGGATTCCACGTTTATACCCCTACTCACATCAGAATCCTTAGAGATTGACGTAAACTTTGAAAGGGCAAACTCACTCTCAACCATCGGAGCCACCACACCGTCCACATCTATATCCATGGCCAAATTGAAATCCGTCTTGGCCTCCACACCTCCAATCTTCACGTTCAAATCCAAACCAACCTTATTCGTGATGTTTCGTAGTTTATACACGTTTATGGGATGTGCACCCTCATCTTCAAACGAGGTTTTTACACCCACAGCTCCGCATTTTTTTAGGAATGACAAATGGTTGACGAGGGAACTTGTCATTTGTAAAATTAGAGATACTATCTTTAAACCACATATAAAGATTCTGTGCGTAATAATTATATGTCGTTCACAGTGGGAAACACCCGTGTAACCTATAATCAAACTAACGGTGATGTCATAAAAATTAAGTCTAGGAGTAAAAGGTACAGTGTTGAATTTTGTAAAACACTCATTAAACCCGTAGACAACGATATTCTCGTCATCGATAGAAAGGTGGATGAGCTATACGAAATATCTTCTCACACGAATAGGGTCTTTTACATAGACGCTCTCGAAGAAAAGAAGAACATGAACAGTGTCATGAACCTCCTTGATTTCATGTCGGTCTCCAGTATAAAAAAGAGTGACACGTTACACGTCGTAGGTGGAGGTATCACACAAGATATCAGTGGTATGGCGGCATCTATGTACAAACGAGGTGTACATTGGACGTATACCCCGACGACCCTCCTTTCCATGTGTGACAGTTCTATCGGATCGAAAGTAAATGTAAATTTCAAAAATTTTAAAAATCAAATCGGTACGATGTATCCACCGGACGCTGTGTTCATAAACACAGACTTTCTAAAGACCCTGAAACAAGAGGACATACATTCGGGTATGGGTGAGATGATAAAACTTTTCGCCATAGCGGGTATCACGTGGGACGGTGGAGACATCGAGGATTCTATTAAAACGTGTCTAAACATCAAGAAGGCATTCATAGAAGAGGATGAGTACGAAGAGACGATTCGACCCGTACTCAATTACGGTCACACATTCGGCCACGTGATTGAAACGATGTCTGAATTCAAGGTGCCACATGGCATAGCCGTACTCTTGGGTATGTACGTCGTAGATGCCTATTTTGACCAGTGCCTCATGAAGTATCATCCGTTCATGGACATCATAAGGAAATACACACAGTTTATCGTTAGAGATGAAGAGAAGTTCTTTGACGCACTCCGAAACGATAAAAAGGTGAATGGAAACGTCATCAAACTGATTCGAGTAAATGAGGGTCACTGTAGCATCACCGATACCATACTCGATATTAACTTAGTTAAACACATGTATTCATGTATCGATAAACTATGATTCTCTTGTTTGGATCTACGGGATTCGTGGGTACTTCGGTACACGAGTATTTGACCACACGAGGTAAGGATGTCACGAGAGTCACCCGAAACGACTACGATATGACACGACCCGACAATTTATCGAAACTTCAAAAATACGATGATGTTGACACGGTGATTTGGTGTTCCGGTTTCAATCAAAATGATAGAATGGGTCATCTCACACACTCCGCTTACGATGACATCATGAACGTAAACATCAACGCCGTGACAAAATCTATGGACTATTTGCTTTATCATAAAAAAATTAAAAAGGGTGCGAGAATGTGTATCATCAGTTCAATACTCGAGGAAAAGGGTAGAGTGAATAAACTGTCATATTGTGTATCGAAGAGCGCGCTCGGGGGTCTCGTTCGAGCGTCGAGTGTCACGTTGTATGAAGATGACATACTCATCAATTCTATTTTACCCGGTCCTATCGATAATGAGATGACAAAGAACACACTCTCCAAAGAAGAATACCTAAAAATGAAACCCTATTTCGTTGACATGAGCGACATCTGTAAAATGTGCTACTTACTTTGTTTCGAAAATACATCTATAACCGGGCAGTCTATAAAAATTGATAATGGGTTAACTTCTAAAATTATTTACGCGTAGACATGTAACTTTCACCCAAAGATGAAGTGTCGAGTACTTCCCACGTCGCACCAAAAAAATCCGCCCACTCGGATAGTAACATCTTCTTCGGATAAACCAAGTCACAATATTTGACGAGTGCCTTCTTACTCGTTACATATTGCTGAACAATTTCACGGACATCCTCCACATCGATGAAATCAAAATATCTGTCTCGTTCTATGACGACATGACCATCCCTCTTACACGTCGCACTAAATCGCGATGGAAGTTCCCCGGGACCGTAGCACCCCCATATACGCAACGAGTACGTGTTTGGTATCGTCTCTATGCGCTTATCTATCAACCACTTAGAAAGTCCGTATGGATCAGTAGGAGGATTACCCCGAAGGGCCGCACCACTCGAGAAATAAATGAGTTTACCTTTGAAGACTCGCACGACATTTTCAAACATGAGAATATTTTTCCATAGAACATCTCCTTCATCTTTCTTCAGTCGACTTCCACCCACGACTCCACAGTGTATCACGACATCAAATGTATTTCGAGTGAAGTATCGTTCTACCGCATCTTGATTCTCCAAATCCAAATCGTTACGAGTCACACCCACCCAATCCGTACCTCGGAGTACGTTTTTACCGATAAAACCACCAGCGCCTAAAACACACACTTTCATTCTGATTTAAAGACAAGAATACTCTTTAACTCATAATGCCCAAGAAGGTTTGGTACGCACCGAATAAGTTTGAATCATATGGTGAAGAAGAAATCAAGGCTGTCGAGGCTTGCCTCCGCGATGGCTGGCTCGCTGGCTTTGGGGATCGCACTGTGGAGTTTGAGAAGCGGGTCGCCGACCTCTTCGGAAAGAAACATGGACTCTTTGTAAACTCTGGAAGTAGCGCGATCCTCCTCGGTCTCTGCGCCCTCGATTTACCTAAAGGATCTGAGGTGGTCACACCCGCGTGTGGATTCGCCACGACTGTAGCACCTCTCGTACAACTTGGTCTCAAACCAGTCTTTTGTGACGTGGGTCTCGATTCGTACGTTCCAACCGTCGAGCAACTCAAGAAGGTTGTCACACCTGAAACCAAGTGCCTCCTTCTTCCCAATCTGATTGGAAATGTTCCCGATTGGAAAGCAATTCGTGAAGCTTTTCCGGGTCTCATTCTCTTTGAAGATTCTGCGGATACCATCACTCGCACGGGTTGCACAGACATCAGTACCACGAGTTTCTACGCGAGCCATGTCATCACAGCGGGTGGTGTCGGCGGTATGGTGATGTTCAACGATCCCGCACATCTCAAGAAGGCTCTCATGTACAGGGATTGGGGACGTATCGGTGACAACATCGAAGAACCCAGCGAACGTTTCAATCACTCGGTGGATGGTATTCCTTACGATTGGAAGTTCCTGTATGGTGTAGCTGGATACCACCTCAAGGCGTGTGAGATGAACGCCGCCTTCGGTCTCGTCCAGCTCGACAAGTTGGAGGGCTTTCTCGGGAAGAGACGCCAAAATATCACGAGGTACCTCGAAAATATGAGGGACACCCCGTATTATACCCTCCCCGACGACTCTATGGTTCCCAATTGGCTCGCCATCCCTCTCCAGTGCCCCGACCGTCTCGAACTCATCAACTTTCTCGAAGAAAATGATGTCCAGACACGTGTCACTTTCGCCGGAAATATCACTCGTCATCCAGCCTTCAGAGCGTACCTGGACGACTTTGAAAATGCGGATAGTATCATGAAGAATGGGTTTCTTCTCGGTGCTCATCACGGTATGGATCTCGATGATGTCGACCGTGTGTGTAATTTGCTTAAAACATTTGCAGCCACTAAAGTAAATGTACAGTAATGTACTCGTCACGGGTGGCTGTGGCTTTATCGCCTCAAACTTCCTAAACATCATGAAGAAGAAACACCCCGAAATCAATTTTGTAAATATCGACAAATTGGATTACTGCTCAAACATCGAGAATATTGAACCAGGTGTTGCCACGTTCGTCAAGGGTAACGTGGGCGACGCAAGTCTCGTCGAACATCTCATAAAGTTGTATTCCTTCGATGCCGTGTTCCACTTTGCGGCGCAGAGTCACGTCGATAATTCATTCGAAAATGCCCTCTCCTTCACGATGGATAATACCCACGCGACTCACGTACTCATCGAGGCGTGTCGTCGATTCATTCCAAATGTCGAGTTTATTCACTTTAGCACGGACGAAGTATACGGTGAATCTAAAACAGATGTCCCGTTTACAGAGGAAGAAGGTGTACTTCGTCCCACGAATCCATACTCGGCTTCTAAAGCGGCTGCGGAGATGATCGTTCGTTCCTACATCGAATCGTTCGGTATGAATATCAAGGTGATACGATGTAACAACGTGTACGGTCCGAGACAGTACCCAGAAAAACTCATACCAAAGTTCAAACGACTCTTGAAGGATGGTAAGAAATGCACCATTCACGGTTCAAAGTCTGCGACGATCAAAAGAGCCTTCATGCATGTCGAGGATGTCGTCGACGCAGTGGATGTCGTATGGAAGAAGGGTACTCCCGGTGAAGTCTATAACATCGCTTCAGACGATGAACTCACGGTGATGGAAGTGACCAAACTCACGATTGAAACTGTTTTGGAGACTACAGACTACGACAAATGGATCACATACGTCGATGATCGCCCGTTTAACGATTCGAGGTATCATATATGCGCCAAAAAATTAAAAGCGTTGGGTTGGTGTCAGAAAAAGACCAGGGAAGATCTGATTAATTTTCTAAAAGTATAATAAATGTCTGAAGGTATTTTTCCAGTCGACCTAAACATTTCATGGCTGACGATCTTTATGATTTCTTCCCTCGGCTTTGCGTACACGGTCGGTGCGTCTGTTGGAATTGATACGTTTTCCAAGTGTGATAAGTTCAAGGGTAAGAGTGTTCAAGAGGGTCTCAATAAGTGGCTCATCGCCACCCTCGGTGTATCTATCGCTATACCGGTCACCCTTTTTCTCGCTAAAATGTTTGAAGATGAGACACCGATATTCATGATTCTCTATGCACTTCTCGGTATCGTCGGAATGTCCGTGGCACTCAATTGGTCCACGAACTGTAAGAATGCGGATCCAAGTTCCAAGTCGACGCTCGGTATGAGCCTCTCTTCTTTCATTTGTGCTCTTCTCGGTGGCATTTTTATGATCGCGTCTAATAGATGATCGTACACAATATATACGTACTCCTAATGTTCTTGTCCTACCTGTTACGTAGGGCAGGAACATTTTCGATGGAAGAAAAAGTTAAGATGATTGATTTTTTAGGTTACATGGCACTCAATCCCAACAAGGCGGTGAATCCAAGCATGGCGAGCCTGCCGTTCTTGAGTTCCGCTTCGGGAGTGAACGACCAATACTCCTCGTCGTCAAAGTCCTTGGCGGTGATGAGCGACGCTGCGGCGAGTGTCGTGACAACCCCGGTCGCCGCCAACGCGTACATAGGATCCTCAAACTGTTGAATGATGTTCTCACCGGACATAGCCCAATCGAGAGACCCCCAGAGTACACCCTGCATCGCCGCACGTCCATTCACAACCTCGGCGAAGCGGGCCTTCTTGTTCGGAATCTTTGTAGAGACACGTGGAGGACGCTCAGCGGACGCCTTAGTATCATAACGCTTGTAATAGGATGGTTTAAGGGAAGCACTAATCAGAGCGCTCATTACTGGATGATAGACGATCCCTTTCCTTAAGTAGGATTGCGTTGAGTACATATAATTGGACGATGAGACCAGCTGACGTGTAAAGTGTTGTCATATTGAGTCCATACTTTCTATATTGATACGTGAACCAAAGTATACTCGAAATGATACTCAGGATGACCGCATTCTTCAGGTTGATATCTATCTCCTTAACGGAACGTACCTGTTCGTACATCTGGATAAACCCAAGTCCAAACGCAGTACTCGCGATCAGGTTGTCCATTTATAATATGCATAGAATATAAATGGAAGTCATTTTACAAAAGTTTGCTGGAAAGATCGATGCTCAAAGTCTCGTCCGCACCGTCGAAGATCTTAAGATTGAGTACATCGACGACGGTCTCACCAAGGAGGATATTCCCCCCATTCTCAGTCGCCTCATGTTGGAGACGGTCAAGTTCAAGAAACTCCCTGGACCCCAGAAGAAGAAGTTGGTGATCGGTGTGCTCAATCATCTCATCGAGCAGATCGATGAAGGTGAGAAGGATTCAGAGTTTGAAGTGGTCCTCAAGGCTATCGTTCCCCCCATGGTCGATAGCTTCGCTGCGATGCTTAAGACTAAGAAGGAACTGGCTAAATGCTTTTCGTGTCTCGCTTAAGGAGTAACCACGTATTCAAAATAGAATGCGATTTCCTTCATTAGAGGTTATGGTTAAATATGGGATATATACAGTGAAGGAACTCGAACGTTTCACGAAAGGACTCGTACCTAAGAAGAAGATTAACATCCTAAGTGAGTGTAGAACTTGTGATTTTGTATACGACGGACCAATTTGCCTGAATTGCCGAGTATGAAGTACTGTATGGTCACGAGTTACATGTCCAAAGGACCGGGTGTCATAAGTGATTGTATCTGTTGTGCCGAGAGAAAGTTGATTCGACAATTATTTAGAACGTGTATGAAACGGGGGTATCGCCCCCATCAATTCACAGACTGGTTACATAGGAAATATGGAGAGTTGGTCATCGAGCGTAAAAATATTTTCGGTGACGCGGTGTCACTTCCATGTGTCTTATGTAGGAAAGTCATAGAACGCCTTGATATTCGATGGACCGCACATGACGGTAAAAAGTGGGTTCACAGTAAAAAGTCTGCGTATTTACCAACTTCCGTACCAACAGCAAAACAAAAGCGTTTATTAGGGTTTGGATGTAATGACCAAACCGAGAGCTGATTCTAAGTTGTTATGACTTCGCTTTAGTGGTTTATTGCGTTTTAGTTTTAGGGCGTTGTTTGTAGAAGTTGCATTCTTGATTTCATCCATCCTTTTCGTGTTTGAAATGAAGGGTATCACATTATCAACTTTCGGTTGCGTTTCTATTTGTTTAGGAGGTTCGTCGTCCACTGTATTATTTTTTCGAAACTCTTCTATCGTCAACTCGCCACCAAACTCCGTGAGACGAAATCTATTCGGAGCTGGCTTCACGTGTCCCAATTGATTGTACATCTTTTTACGCATCATGAGCATATTTCCACATATGAGTCCACCTTTACTTATCCCATATTTATCGATCGCGTAAGACTTCATACAACTCCACGAACAAAAGTTTCCACTCGTGTAAAACTTATTTCGTCTATCATCATATTTGAATGGCATGTTTAAAGGTGTCGAGTCAAAATTGTGGCAGCACCACCAACACCACATACTTCTTTAATTTATTTTTTCTTTAATTACTATAAGATGTTCAGGGGGACCTCATCCTATGAGCCGTCGTATAATAGAGGAGGATCCAGTGGATCTTCAGCAGTGCTATTATTGTTGCTCACGGGACTGATGCTACTTTTCCTTATGATTGTAGTGTTGTTCTTAGTCATCTATAGTCGACGACGAAATAGTGTCAGTAAGAAGTATAAGAGGTTGAGTGAGAAGACCCTTACCGATGTCAAACAAGGTGTTCGCAGTTCCGCTGAAGCGGCAGGTTTGGACCCCGATGAAGCGGAGCAAGCATTCGATGAACAACTGAAAGAAGAGACTGCAAAAAGATGTATGGTAAGCCCTCTCAGGGCAGGACAATGTAGCCCAAATTATACACTCGAGAATGGATGTTGTTATCCAGATGAGAGTACTCCTCCACATCCAAACGCGTGGATGGCTGATGCGACCCGAGATGTAGCTATCGCGATAGGTGCTGGTGCGATATTAGAGG
>Ga0222716_10001272_pt1 | contig 21166 bp, 43 predicted proteins | sample C33_13DmetaG_FD_165044 | JGI IMG/M metagenome (GOLD analysis project Ga0222716, IMG submission 165044) | Estuarine water microbial communities from San Francisco Bay, California, United States - C33_13D | ecosystem: Environmental > Aquatic > Marine > Unclassified | place: USA: California... | reverse complement strand
ATGGCTCGGATGGCCAGAGCTCATATCGCCATCCTAACTCTTTATATTCACATTCAGTAAGCACTACACGAGGCGATACAACAACAATCTTTCTAAGAGTATCTCTTCCTTTAACAGCAATATAGTTCTTTCCAACGGTATCGTTCATACTATTATTATATTCGAGTTCCTTTTACTGTATGCACGATACATTTAATCGGTCTATCGATTGGGTCTGTATCTCGCCATGCACTATTAAACTCTTCTGTCCCAGGCGTCCACCCATTAACCATCTCATTCTTACGCTCTCTATTGACTGGTACTACCTTCTCTACCCATACGTTCTGTACTTCATCCTTTACTTCATGAATGCAGAGGTTGAGAGCTTTCAGTACATTAGTATTTGTCTTAGTATAAGCTACAACAACATACTTACTCTCTTTCATACCTTATTATATCGTAGTTCTTTACTCCCACCTAGCCTCTCCCTTCTGGGTTGTAGGCGTGAAGTCTTTGACGCCTCGTTAATTGCTAGGAGCAGGCCCGAGCAGGTATTGAACCTGCATTACCTCCCATACTCAGCCGTCGCCTTGTTGTAGCCTTGCTAGCATTGCTACCGGGTGGTTCTTCCCAGTTAGATGACCGGGCCATATTTTGTTTCTATATTATATTATAGTTCCTTAAAGATTAGGGTCTTTCTCTGAGGGCACCCTTACTCCCACGATAGTTCATTATTTAACGTCTTATCCTACTCGCTTAACCGTGTTTATACTCACTTGACGCACCTCTCTTGGATGAAAACTTTTAATCTATATTGATGTTAACGATTTGATTAACATGCCATCCGTTAGTAGAGCCCATAAACTCAATCTGAAACCAACCATTAGCATCGAGCCTCTTGATGACACCTTCTTCTGACCACATCTTACCATCACGTCTAGGGCAGATATCTAAGAACACATGCTTTCCTGACTCAACTAAACTCTCAACTCTCTCTTTCATACTCTTATTATAACGGAGTTCCTTATGTCATCGGACCAGAAAAATAATATGTCATTGGTGTACGAAAACTTGTAAAGATTATATTGCCGTCAATATCTATAACACTTACTTGATTTAGATTACGATCATCATCAACAGACCTAAAATACTCAAACGCGTAATCTATTGCATCAGTTTTGTTATCTAATGTAATAATTACATCGTTATTTTCACCGACGACTGCGTATTTCGTTTTTATGGGCACTTTTTCTTATAGCTTCTAGTTTCAACACTATGTAATCTAGGTGTTCTATATTGATATCTGACAACTGGTGGAGGACAATAGACTCTCCTAGGAGCAGAATAATATACCGGTGTATAGACTGGTGTATAGGTTCTATGTACAGTAGTAGTCGGTACTGATTGATACGTATACGAACTATAGCCTCCTTCGCAACTAATAAGACAGTAAGCAAGTAATATAAGTAAGGTCTTCATAGAACTATTTATTAGATCTGAATAGGAATACCAATATAACAAGCTCAATAATTACAACAGCTAGAGTGATAGTAGGGATAGGGTCCATTTTAATTAGTTATCGCCAGTATCCTCGATTAAACTTAACCATTTCTAGATAGTTTAAACCTCTCCTACCTCCAGCATAAGCAATCTTACCAGGATCACCACCAGCTAACTCACAAAATAAATCCCAAGCAATTGGATCAGTCTCAGAGGCTGAAGCTTGCATGTTAGTATCTTTAGCATAACTAAGTACTAAGTCATTGTAATGCTCTAGATGCTCTTCTTCTCCTTCTTTAATTAACTCCGCTAGCTTGGCTATCTCTGCAACCCGCACTGATTTATTTACCCAACTAACTTTGGTTACCTTTTTATACTTTTGCATAGTATTTACAACATTATGAGATTAATTGTTATCTGATCACGTATGCTATCGTGTTTAGTAAGAATTTTTTCCTTACGATATTCAGCATCGTCTTGATTTATAAAAGGACCTTCCAAATGTTTACTCTCTGTAATTAAATTTTCATGCAAATGTATAATCTCTAAATACCAATGCGGAGATTCAATCGACATTTTCAGCTAATTCCAAATTATGAATAAAAATACCATCAGAAGATTCTAATGCCTTTTCAAAATATTCCTTCTCCACCTGGTAACTATCTTCATGAATAAGGTAAGATCTAACATAATCTTCATGACCCGATAGGGTTAACCGTTTACCTTTGATGTAAAAATATTGACTTTCACCAATGCTTAATGCAGGGCCGTGAATTCTATGATTAGCTCCGTTTTTAGTATACAGTGAATAACTAGGGCTTTTTTGAACTCTGTAAATGTCTTTGTTCATATGTTTATTATAATGAAGTTCCTTATGTTTCAGAGAGATTTTTGATAACTCGTTTCAATCGACGATTTTCTTTTTCTAATCTTGTTATTTTAAGGTGTAAATCGATCACCATTTGTCTAAAATTGTCTAGCTCTTGATTGTAATCTATTTTACGATTCTTTTTACTTTTAAAAGCTTTTAATATTTTTTTCACCTTAAAATGGTTTTCTTTCTTTAATATATTTATCGATTGTTTTGTTACTCAAGCTATCATATGAAAACCACCATTCTTCGGTATATCCAACTGATCTAGCGAATTTATAAATTATTCTACCTATATCATCTAAATGTAAATGTTCAAATGCCATATGAGTATTTATTAATGGAGGTGGAGGGATTTGAACCCTCATCCGTAATTTTTATTACGTCGAAACCAACGTCACCCCCGTTGTTAATTCTAGTTAAATTTTTGAAGTAAATCTAACCCTATGTAGAGGGATACTGATATAATCCATAATACAATTAACGTGTCTTTTAGTTTTTCAATGCTCATAATCATATTATAGTTAAGTTCCTTAAAGTATCAAGCGATTAGGACATTCTACGTGAAGACATAATGTTAATTGTATTTGTACCGTGTATAACATCATGATCAAACAAATGCTTCTTCTTCTCATAAACAACATTTTCAGCATCTGGTCTTGAAGTAGCTTCTACAACAATACGCTCAACACGTCCTTTAAAGCTTACGATTACTAAGTACTTGTCTCTTTTCATACTTTAATTATATCAGAGTTCCTTATCCCAACTGGGAGTCTAGCATGAACTTCACGTGCATCCGGTTAAGATCAACACAATAGTGATAATTATTAGTGGTAGTAGTATATTTAGTTTCATATTAATTTAATCTCCAAACGCCATCGAACCTTCTAGCTCACACATTTCATTGTAGGTCATATCCTTACAATCAATACCAGCTATCTCAAATAGATCACATGTCTGTGGGTCAGTAAACCATGCAGGAGCATAACCACCGGTAGCCTTCACAGTGATATCAACTAAATCATCATACTCAGTATAGAGAGTCTCCTGCTTATCAGAGAGCTCTTGTGTTACAACCGCACCAGGTCTCATAGTATCGACCTTCGACATGATCAGAGCATCATAGGCTAATTGGATATCCTGGAACAACTTCTTTGCTGCCTTATCGTCTTTACTGAATTTAGGCTTTCCTGATTCCAGAATCTCCGCTGAGGGAGGAACTTTCTGTACTTCAAAGTCGCCGTTACCTATAGGCTTAATGGTGTTGTTCATGTTATTATTATATTGGGGTTCCTTAAGCAGTTACAAACTCCATGTCAACTTCTTCAACAGCATTTACATCTTGTAGCATTTTTTTAGCTGTCGCGCGCCTTCCTTCTAGATAGAACTCAATTCTATAATCATCTAGGTCATTAAATCGACAAGCATAATGATGAGTGAGTAGGGTTTTAGCTGCTGTGAATGCTTCTTTTGTCTTGAATACAATGTCGTACTTCATATTTATATTATATTAGAGTTCCTCAAAAATTCCTAAGATCTCAGCTGCGAGGAATGATACAGCTAGAGCTATGATTGATTCGTTAGTTCCTAATGGAGTTAATGCTGCAACACATCCACCTATTCGTAAGAATGATTTAACTAACGAGATACGGAAGTGCTTATTACTTTTTGATTCTGCTGGTTCGGGCATTTGTTTATTTTGGTAAAATTGATACAACTACTAAAACTCCTACAAGGATGATTAAACATCCAAAAACTACATTTTCGAAAAACTGTCGATCTTCTTGTTTCATAATCTAATTATACTGAGGTTCCTTATCCAATCTTGTTTAGATTATACTTCTTAAACTGTATGCCCATATTAATCATCGAGTCGTATGCTTTAATCATCTGTGTCGTAAGCTTCTCCATCTTACGAGCATCTATCTCTTCTTTTGAATACCAGTAATCTCTCCAAGTCTTCATAGCGTGAGTATCAGGCCAATACCCAAATAGATTCTTCTGTACACAATGTCGAAGCTCATGCAAAATAGAGCCGAATATGTAACGTCTCTTAAGATTTGAGACGTCTAAGTTAATAAGAAATCTACAACCATCTACGTGAGTACATAGCGAAGTACCTGCAATTTTACTCTTATAAACTTTCGCCACAATATTGATATCTCGCTTATGGTTTGATTCAAGTAATGTAGTGAGCAGCTGACTGAGAAGATTAAAGTCAATCTTCGTATGCTTTTTGATGCTAGGAGACGGGTCTAATAATATCATCAACCTAATTATATCGAGGTTCCTTATGGATATCCACTAATTTTAGCAGAGAGACTAAATATACATATGTTCGAAGAAGTAATCTTAGACAATAGTAAGGAACAAATAGCCAAACTTTACGGTCCTGCTGATAGAGCTCATAAAAAGCCTGATACTGGCATAGAGGTAAAAAAGAAATCTGCATATTATGTTATACGAGATTGCGCAGATATTACCAGGCAATATTTAGCTATTCACGTTTGGGGTCTTTACGATGACCCTATCTTAACTCTTAAGGGCAAATTTACTAGTAATCAAGTTAAAGATTTTATGACTCGGTCTGAAAAAGAGACTGGTCCTAAATTACTTAAACAATTAATAGTTGCTGGTATTAAGGATAAATATGAAGTAATACAAACATCTAAAGGATCATCTTCATTTAGTTATGAAGCAGATGCAGATGACATTTACTCTTATTACGAAGAATACGAAGAGGGTTTTGATTCAGTACAAGAAGATGAAGGTGAGAAAATCCTTACAGAAGAAGAGCTGATTCTCAAATATTTATTTTAAATATGCTCTGTGTAATCTGTAGGGGTTGATTCTTCAAATAATTTTACAAGAACTTGCTCACCGGTATCGGTATATTCATACCAACTCTCGCAAATAAATCCCTCTTCAACTGTTTTAGTATAGATAACTCTATCTTGTTTATCTAATTTAACTTTGTCGTACATACGTTATGAATCTCCTTTCTAATAATAACGAGATGATCATCATAAAAATTAGCCTCAGTAATGGAGTCTTTATTAGCCTCCCAATATTTTAGAGCGGTTCTCTCATCATTAAAATCAGGTGTGTTGGGCACCTTCTCATATTTAAAACCTCTATCTTTTGCTATTATGTGTACCTGAATGAACCCTTTCACTTTATTAAAAAAAGAGTAGTTTTCAGACATACTCAGGTCATTGTTCATTACTTGGTTTTCTTTTGCGCAGGTTTAACCTTACCTTTAGCTCCTTTTGGGAGCTTACCTTTACCTTTCGGTTTTTTGGCATTTTTACGGCGCTCAGCCATAGCAGCTTTACGCTCTTTCTCGTCGAGCTTGCCATCTTTGTTCTTATCGAACCGCTTCATAAAAGCAGCTTTGGCAACTTTACGTTCGGCTTCACAAAGTTTTCCATCTTTGTTCTTATCGAACTTAGCCATAGCCGGAGGAAGCTTGCGCTTACCATCAACCTTTGCAGGTTTTGCCTTAGGTCCTTTCTTCTCATCGTGGTGGTCACTTGCGTTAGCAGTGAGTGTTAGTGCAGCAATTACAATTGCTGTCATTTTTTTATTCATTGTCATAATATTTATCATACCAATTATCGGATGGCTTTAAAATAAAGCCAGCTTCTTTTACTTTATTTGGTAAATTATTACCTGATAGATAATTCATTGTATCTCTCTTATAAAGAGCATCATCAACCTGTCGCTCAAGCCATGTTTGATTGTTAAGACATTTAGCAAACTTAGGCTCAGGTTCTTTTTTAAATAACTTCTTAATTAAATTTATCATTAGTCTGTAACGTTTTTATCTAGAAAATCGAGAAATGACTCAACATCATCCATATCCTCTTTACTTAGCTTCTCCACTGAGGAGATATCTTTCTTAATGGAGAAAATATCATCTAGAGCATCTTTTTTAAGAGAAGCGATATTTTTCTCCAGGCTTTGAATTTTACTATCGGCAATTGCCTGGAGTCCCTCTACAATACTTACTTTGTTATCAATGCAATAGTTGATAACCTCTTCTGGAATTTCTTCTTTCTTTTGCATACCTAATTATATCAGAGTTCCTTTGACTCAAGAACGTTTACAGAATCTACTCTAAAAGCGCGCCATCCTTTCACATCAATATCATACGCTCTAACTACATCTTCATTTACGTAGCTCATTCGATCACCTGACGGGTGTGCATCTTCTGGAATTAGATCAAGATTAGTTGTACAGTTCATCTTACGAGTTTCACCATTCTTTTTAGTGAACTCAATGTGAATTACTTGCCCACTTTGGAGCATATCTTTAATATGTTTATACATTCTATTTAGGTTGGTTAATTAGTCCGAGAGCTTCAAGCTCTTTGAGTGTAGTTTTATCTACGCTTACATCAGTACCTTCAACGCGTACTCTATCTGTATCATCTGGTAACGCGTTTAAGAAATAATCACGACCTAACGATACGTTTGTTGTTTTATTTTTGTCCATTTTATTTAGTTTAGTTTATTGATACAAAAAACAATAGCTCCAAATACAATTATAAACGTTGCTACTTTAGAACAGGTCCATAATAGATTAGGAAGTATAGATATTATCTTCCATAACATATATGGTAGTGCTGTAACTACTATAATTGCAAGAATAAATCCTATAGCTATCATTTCCATATTCAGATTTCATCCAAGAATTTTTAAATAGGGTTTATATTTTTCTTCAAATATATCCTGAGTTACATTAAACGGGTGACCTGCGTTGCCACTTGCTTCTCCATATTTACCAGGAGCTTCTGCAACTACAACCACATTAATAAAGTCATCCTTCGTTTTTCTATATGAAATTGTATCCCCTTCAATGATATCTACATGACCTGATTCGCCCCATATGTCATCAGTAGCTTTTGCCCTAGTACCAAAGATATTGGTATAATTATCTGCATACTTGTTATAATTTGTCATTCTAGACTTATCACCTTTACCACCGTGCCACTTTGTACTCATATTATATTTTTATATTGTTATCATCTTTAGTCGCCAAATGCTTCCATTTCTGACCATTGAGCATTACCAAATACTAAGATATCTCTTTTGAACTTACAGAGGTAAGGAGCATATCCCCATACATCACCACTCTGCCACTGAGCATAGACCCATTGCTTAAAGCCTCTACTCTCAAGAATCTTGATAGGTTTATGTTTACCTTTAGAGATAAAATAATATAACTCACGATCATTCTCTTCCAAGATCTCAGGGCTATATCCATCTATTGTTAAGGTGTATACTCCATCAGTTAGATCAAGCTCCCAACTCCTTGAGTAAGTAGGTGCACAATCACCTACACGCTCTTTAGTTTCAAAGTTAAAGGATTTAATTACCATGCAAAATAATGAGCTTGAGGTGAGTCAAAATTATCGTTCCTTTCTCGAGCTGCTAGGATACGATGATCACGAATAATTTCGTCTTCAATCATCATCTCCTCTTTAAAGTCCTTCATCTCTTGACGATTAAGCCCATGGCGCTGCGCATACTCTAGATCACTCTCTGTAAGAAAAATCTTACGTATACGTTTAGGAATCTTGCAGTGAGTATCACCAGGTTGAAGAAAGCCGAGTTCAATTAGATCTTCTCTTGTTGGGTTCATAATATTATTATAACGAAGTTCCTAAAGATCTTTCCAGTTAGTTATGATATCTGCTGGTGAGTTAGCTTCTAAGTTATTAGCTAGCTTCTGAATCAAAGGTCTCATCTCATCGAGCTCTTCTATAAGACGCTGAGCATATCGAGCATCAGTCTGGGTAAACTCACCTACATCATACTCTAGTAGAGCTAGCTGCAGGTCTTGCATAAAGAAGAACGCATCTTTCATATAGTGGCCTTGAGCCATTCGTCGAGCTTGAACTTTTTTCTGTGCTGCCATATCTAATTATAATGGTGTTCCTTATGCGCAAACGTTCTTACTAAAGTTCTTAACAGCACTACGAGCACCTTTAGGGCAGAACCTGTCCTTATTCTCTCGCCAAGTCTCAGCAGACATAATCTCAATCTCCGCTCCTACCTTACCAGTATAAACCATACGACCCTTAGGAGGCTCTACTGGATTCTCGTGAGCGCATCTAATACAATTACTAAAGCCAGCTTCTACACGAGCAGGTCTAACCAGGCAACCACAGGTACAATATACAATCTTCATTACACCTTAATTATCCCAGAGTTCCTTATTGTATAAACTCTAATTTAGTAACTCTATTTTAAGATTTTCCAATTCATCCATTTGAGCTCCTAGTTGCTTATCCATACTCCTAATCTGTGAGATTTGCTCATCGCCTGAACCTTTCAAACGCTTACCATCCCGGTCCCACGAGCGCATTTTTTTGTAACGAGTACCTTTATCCCATACCATCGTCATCTGCATTTGACCATTATCCCAGAAAGAGAGAAACGGTCCATGCATAACTCCATCTTTAAAACTAGCTTTAGAGTATAGTTGTTCTGTACCTGGATAATATCTTACTGCATAACCATCAACTAAATTACCATCTGTATCAGTGAATGTAACAGGATTCGCAAATAAATTAGCAGTAAGAGATTCTCCATTATACTCTCTACCTGTAAACACTGGTTCTTTTTTAAGGATAAGCGGTACGGCAATCGCGATTGCCACTAATGTAATAATAGTTAAGGTTAGTTTCATATATATAGTTTACATACTAACTATTAAAATGCAATTAATTATTTGCATTACCAATAAACCAATCAGAGATTTCAAAATGAAACTCTTTTTCAGTTATATCTGGTTTGACTCTGATAAAGCCATGAGACCTCTCAGCTTCAGAACCAAAGTATATTTCAATAGTATTATTATTCTTATCTAATTTAAATAAAAAGTTATTAATATTTGCTTCCATTATTATTTTATTTGTGTTAAAACTTGTTTAAGTAGTTCCATATAAGTAGTTTTGAATAAAAATTCATAAACATCATCTGATATAATATCATCTTTATTGGCAATATTGTAACCTAATTTTCCATCATGAACTAACTGTATCGAATAGTCATTTATTTCTAATTGTTTACATTTATGATTATATTTATAGTATATATTAACAATTGTACCTTCTTCTGGTAGACTAGTACTAGTAAAATGCTTACTATGTATACAAGTCATATTTTTTAGATGACTACCATCTATCATTAACCTACTTGCTTAATTAATATTTTATTATACCCTTTCTCCGCTAATTTATTAGCTGCATTTTCAGCCTCTGCTTGTGTGTTTATTTCTTCTTTCAAGAAATGGACAGGGCTCTTTGGACCTTCTTTATATTCAATAATAAATTTACCGAACTTGAAAGGTTTACGTGGAAATATCTTCTTACCCATACCTATATTTTATCTACTGTTATTTTTTAATCAACTAGTTTTTTCAAGTAATACTCAACTGTATCAGTTAAATCAAAGATTCGCTGACCTCTAACTGACTTCAAAGAATGCTTTGTACTGACGGAGTACTTAAAGTCATGCCCTGCCCTATCTTCTACAAACTCAATTGATGGATTAATCTCTGGCTTGAAGAAGGTTACTTGTCCAATAATCTCATCAACCATCTCCAGGTTAGTTAAATGGCAGCTACCTGGAATGTTGTATACAGTATCAGTATGACCAGTATGGAGTACTTCGATGATTGCTTTAGCATGATCAGTGACATGAATCCACTCTCGAATGTTCTGACCATTACCATAGATTGGGATAGGCTCATCTTTAAGTAGCTTACCAATCACAGTAGGGATGAGCTTCTCACATGCTTGCCTAGGCCCATAGTTATTACAGCATCGAGTAATAGACGCGTTGATACCAAATGTTGTAATGTATGATTGTACTAATAAGTCTGACCCTGCCTTAGTAGCAGAGTAAGGGCTACGAGGAGCAAGCTTAGTATCTTCAGTAAAGGCAGGCTCATCTAACTGAAGATGACCATACACTTCGTCAGTAGATACATGAACCATACGAGCTTTATCTATTCGAGCAAGTTCTAAGATCTTAGCAGTACCCATCACGTTACTTGTTACACAAGCAAGAGGATCTGTAATAGATCTATCAACGTGAGACTCAGCAGCGAGATGTAGAATGTAATTAATACCTGGAAGGTCTTCGTATGCTCTATCACTAGCAATATCTTCGAAAACAAACTTAACACGCTCATCATCAGCAATGTTATCCATATCAGAGCCCATGCCGAGTTTATCGATAACAAATATCTTATTGATATCATCTCTCTTAAGTAGCTCATCAATCACATGTGAGCCAATAAAACCAGCACCACCAGTTACAACATAATTAAATTTCTCTATTCTCATTTCTCTAATTGTGTAAAGTCTCCATTGAGTATATCTTCTGATGCATCTTCATCATTGAGTAAAGCTAACACTCTATCACGTAGCTTCTCATTCTGAATCATAGTCATTGCTGTAATGCGATTCTTAAACTTAGTTGTACTCCACTCATGCGAACGTGTAGTATAAATAATCTCATGACCAAGATCACCGCCAGTGAAGTACTTACCAAGATAATCTTCTCCTAAGATACGTACATCAAGATCAAAGGTCTTCATAAGGAATAGGAGTTCGGGCTCTGTCTGGTACATATAGACTTCATCAATATGCTTAATAGACATAAGCATCTTGTAACGGTCATAATAAGGTACTACAGGCTTATACTTAGTATTACGAGTAGCAGAAGGATCACCATGCAAGAAGACAATGAACTTATCACAATGTCTCTTAGCTTCTTCAAACGTAGCTGTATAACCAGGGTGAATAATATCAAAGTTACCTGCTGTAAATGCAACTACATCCTTATGAGGCTTAACAGACTTAAGCTTCTTATAGACAGGACTCTTATGCGAGTCAGCTAAAGGGTTATACATACATATATATTAATGTATGGTGATGTGGAAATCAACTATTATTTCTTGAAACCATTATCCTTTAGAAACTTTTGAAATGCGGCTTGTCCAGCCTTTTGTGCAGTAAAGAACGCTTCAGGGTCTTTCTCCCTTATTTGTTGAATCGATCTATCTTGATCATCAACATAACCAGGTATGTTTTCCCTATTCCATCTACGTTGATTTTCCGCTGACATTTTTTTATACTCATCACTCTCCTGGAGCTTTTTAATTTGCTCTGAAGTTAAAGGATCTTTATAAAATTTCGGTTCCGGTGGTGCTGATTTCTCTTCTAACTCCTTCGTCTTTTCTTGTACCCTTTCTGGAGGCGGAACTGGTCCGCGATCACCAGACGCATCTAACCGTTTTGAGTCTTCAATTAAAATCTCAGCATCATCTTTAGTTTTCTTAATTACCCCTTTAGCTAAATCATCATAATCCTGGCTAGTTTTTTGTCCGAAGAAGCTATTAGCTATTATTTTTGTTGTATACTTACCATCAACTATAGAATGTTGAATAGAATTTACATACCATAATTTCTCTAACTGTGAAGTTTCTTTTGTTCTTTCAATCCAAATAAACTTACCAGGTGTTCTATATATAGCACCTTTACATTCAAATTCAATCTGCTCATTAACTGTCACAAAGCTCTTTGTAATTCTATTATGAACTCTATTTCTACGAGCAACCAGGCTATGAGGTGTATTAGTATCACCTTGCTTATATATGTATTGCTTCTTCTGATGACTCGGATCTATTAACGGTAAATTTACACCTGGTACATCAGTAAGGCCTAATTCTTGTTTAGCAAAATTTTTCGCGACTTCTGCATAAGAGAGAATCTCATCACCTTGCTTTGCTATGTCTACCGCGGTACCTTTTTCTTTCTTACCACCTACTATATAAAAGTTTGTCCATACCTCTTCCATAAGAGTTCCTGTATCTGGTCTTGTTATCGTCTCGCCTTCGATAGAGTTATGCCAATTTGTATTACGATCAGTAAAGCCTGTTATTTTCGCAAAAGGACCGAATGTAAATTTTTCTGTATATACTTCACTAAAGTCTGTTTCTTTACCTTGTAAACCTTTCTCTCTTACTTCTTCAATAAAAGCTCTATGCTTATCTGTAAAATATGGCTTAAATATCAGCTGCCTTCCTTTTTCAGTATTATTAAAACGGAAAGATGGTAGAGAAAAAGATACGAGACTTATAGCATCAAACCAACCTCCTGAACCTGTATTCTTTTTCTGTACGCCCATGGCTTTACTACATTTTAATAAATTAAGTAAAACTTTATGTAAACTATCATTATTACGTTCTTGGACTAGATAAATTGGTAATTTTACATCAGGTTTATATGGTGATTCTGCGACTATTTCTTTTAGATCTGCTTTTTCGTTAGTTTCTAGCCATGTTGTTTCATAGAATTTTTTAGCTAGCTCTACAACATTAACTTCCGCATTACTGGTAAGGCTGCCAGACTTAGCAGACTTTAATATAAAATTATCCCATGAAGTATGTTGCATATCTGCAACAACAGCTTCTTCAAATTCAAAGATTATAATATTATCTTCGAAGTTAGCTGATGCCGTAGTTGTCTTTTCAACAAGACCGAGAAACTCTATCTTAAGCTGGTGAGGCTCTATACTATCTACTTTTGATAACTCTAGATCTTTAATACTTATAGCTATAAATAAATCGTCTGCTTCGCTACTATTTATACCTAAAGTGTCTAGTATATTAGCTTTGTTATTAATCTCTATAACTCCATACAGTCCCATTCTCATCAGATTGTCGTCAATCTGTAATGAATTAATTGAACTTAATTCTATATCAAAAGTTTGATCTTTTTTACCAATAACCCTCTTAATTAACTTTACGTCAATATCGAGTTTGTGATCACCTAGTATGTTGAAGCTCATGCATACTTATTTAATCAAGAGGCAATTGCTTTAAGAGCCTTTCTTAAAGCTTCAGTCTCTGTAAGCATCGTAAAGCCATACTCTTCTTTAAGCTTAGTAGTATCAAGAATACAATTAGACCTACCAGCTGCTAGATTAAGATCTTTAAGATCCACCCATGACCAGTTCTCATTCTCTAAACCATACTCTTTCATAAGCTCTACAGCACCAGCTGTCTCGAGAGGTTCAGGATTAGTAAAGTGAACTACATCATGACCCTTACGCTCATCCTCGATAATTTGCTCGATAAAGTCAACAAGTTCCGGAATGTAAGTCTTAGAATTAACAGCACTGATAAGGTTATCGTACTTATGAATCTTAGTCAGATATGATCTTTCATTAAGAGTATCACAGAAGGGCATACGAATACGAATAGTAATGCCATTATCACTTACTGACTCAAAAGCATGCTTACTTGTAGAGTAGAAAGAAGCAGCAGAGTTAAATACACCAAAGTTAGGTTCATCAGCTTCACTCCAAGCTTTATCATAACCTGTAAATATACAACCAGATGTAATATGAATTGGTTGAACATGTAGCTCTCTGCATACAGTATTAAACATTACTGGTACTTGAACGTTATACTTCCAGCATGCTCCTTTATCTCGCTCTGCCGCATCAACGTTAGGTCGACCAGTATATCCTTGAGCATTAATTAGATAATCAAAACGCTGCTCTTTGAGGTAATCACGAAGATAGTATTCGTCGGTATAGTCTAGAGTAGCTTTCGACTCTAATGTAACTTCAAGTGATGTATTTTTTGATAGCTGTGCAAAGACATAGCCACCAACATACCCATTACCACAAATAAGAACTCGCTTCTTCATGCGATTATTATAACCTATTCCAAGATATTATCAACTGCTTCTCTCAGCTTTTCTACTCCTTCAGCAATTTGCTCTTCAAGCTCTTCAACGTATTCATTTGCTAGCTCATCTAATTCTGGATCTTCAACATTAGATAATACATCACGAGCTTCATAAAGACCGGTTAAAGCTTCATCAATTTTTTTTTCGAACTTAGATAGGACGGTGCTTCTCTTCATAGGTGATATAATAATTATTCAGCTAGCTTAACTATTCAATCGGTTTTCACGATAATGTTTAAATAAATTAAGTACTTCTGCTTTCATATAGTTACCATGATGTGCAACAAATCTATCACCTTGTAGGTAGTATATAACTAACTTACGGCATTTCTTACCCGTCAATTGCTCATATAAATAAGCATAGATAGATAGTTGCATAGTATAAGTTGAATGCTCACATACAGTTAGATGATCGAGAGGTGCTAGCATCCATTCATTATAGTCAGAGCTGAATCGATAACGCTTATTAGTTTTAAAGTCACCTACAGTAAAGGTACCATCTTTATGTTCGTAGATAAGATCAGCTAGTCCTGAAATCTTAAAGTCCTCATTCCATAATATCTGCTCGCATTTAACTTTCTGATATCTATCAACATTATACTCTGCACACTTATCATAAGTCTTATACAACCAACCATAATCATCTACCTGCTCACCTACAGTGATATAGTCCTCGAGTAGTTTATGCATACTAGTACCGCGGTCGCATGCTCGGTTCTTTTCCTTTTCCCACATTTCAAGAACCATCTCTTTTGTGACACCTTCACGCTTGGCAACTCTAGTAGCTGCTCCATCAGAATCAAATGGCTTTTTATATTTACCTAGCAGGGTAGTTACAGAAGTATACCTTTCACCAGTTACATTATGAGTATAAGTATGCTTAGCCTCATTGAAGGTGAGTGGACATTTATTCATATTATAATTATACGATAGTTACTTAGAAAAATCAACGATAAAAGTAGTCTTTGAGCATAAATATTGATATGGCCGGAATTAAGATCAGCAATTTACCAGCAGCTAGCACCTTAGGAGGAACCGAGCAGTTTGCAATAGTTCAATCCTCTACTACTAAAGCTGCTAGAATGTGTGACATTACTGCCTTAGTTGGTACTTCATTTCTTTCTACTACATGTAATATACCATTAACTGGTGTATTTACAACTGTTAATGCTAATAGCGCTACTTGGTCCGGTGTTTATAATGATTGGAAATCACTTTCTGGTTCTTATGTTCGAACAACTCAATGCAATAATTTTTGTGCTAAGCAAGTTTTTAGTGAAATAGAAGTAGAAACTCTTGAAGCAGGTTACCAAGTTAACGCAGCTGGAGCTTGTTCGTCAGTTCTTGGAGGTTATTATAATGATGCTTGTGGTGGAGGGTCTGCTGTTGTAGCAGGAAACAATAATGATGTACTTGGTAATTTCGCAACTATTGCTGCTGGTCAAAATAATGTAATTACATTAGTTGGACAAAATGGCTTTATTGCAGGAGGAACGGAAAACTGTGTTAGACATCAAAACTCAGTCGCTATGGGTACGTGTACTTGCTCGGTAAGTTCGAATATGCTTCATGTTACTCGATTATATGCTAATGGCTTACCAACAGCTAACCCACGTGTTACAGGGGTTATATGGAGTAATAACGGAACATTATCGGTTGGATAGTAGTTGATTTATTTCATATAGAGAATAAATCTTTATATGAGCGAGTTTGCTGTTTTTAATATTGAAGGCGGGATTGGTAAACATATCCTAAGTACTGCTGTCGTTGCAGCATATAAGAAAAATAACCCAGATAAAAAAGTTATTGTAGTTTGCGCATGGCCAGAAGTGTACCTGCATAATAAAGATGTTCATAGAGTCTATCGCTTAGGCAATGTACCATATTTCTACCAAGATTATATAGTAGGTAAGGATACTGAAGTATTTGCACAGGAACCTTATAAGCAGAAATCACATATTAGTAAAAATAAACACCTAATTAAAACATGGTGTGATATGATTGGTACAAAATATAGTGGTGAAGCGCCTAAGCTATCTATGAATATACGTGAAGCAGGTTATATTGACCCTGAATTAGCAGCTATTCAAAAAACCAAGCCATTGCTTTTATTCCAGCCCTTTGGTGGTCCAGGTAAAGATCACCAAGCAGATAATTATTCTTGGGTACGAGACATTCACCCTCAGGTAGCGCAGCATATTGTTGATAAACTTAAAGAACATTATCAGATTCTACACGTGTGTTACGACTTCCATCCTACGCTTAATGATGTAATTCGTTATGAAAAGGTAGTACCTAAAAAGAATCTATTTAACCTACTACGTTTCGCTGATCGATGCTTGTTTGTAGATTCTTCATTCCAGCATGCAGCAGCAGCTATGGGTAAGGAAGCATCTGTTGTATGGATAGGTACACAGCCAGAGGTATTCGGTTACGATATGCACCAAAACTTTAAACCTCCTGTAGAGTTTCCAGAAGGTACAATCGATTCTTTCCTGCATGATTATAACTTCACAGGCGCCATACATGAGTGTCCATATGATGATGTTAATCAAATGTTTGATGTTAATGGTATTGTTAACTCGCTCTTACAACCACCACGTCAAGCAGCTGCTGCTGAACCTGTTGCTGTCCAATCTAATCCGGAGCCAGTTAAGTCTGCTGCGAAACAAGAGAAGTCAGCTCCAGGAGTAAAAACTGGAAAGCATAAGAACGGTAAGAAGTAAAGTCTCTTACTCGACTAGAGCTCGTAGGTGGCCCCAGCTGCTTACGAGCTTTTTCTTTTAATAGTAGCCACCGTAGATGTCAGTATTATTCTGATCCATATCATAGACGTCATCTTGAGATACTTGATCAATGTTATGCTCGTACCTCTTAGTAGGAGATACCTCATCTCCTGGAATATTCGTACTTAATACGCCAGTAAAGCTATCATCATATACTTGCTCATTCTGTTGCTCTTTCGGTGAGTTAGGCTTGTAAGAGTAGTCATAACGTTTTGCTCTTACACGGTACACATAATGACCCATTATAGGATTAATAGCTGATATATCTTCATCAACGCGTTCTGTAATTTCATATATCTTTGGACCTCTACCTCCTGGTCTATCACAGCCGAGAGAAACTAATTCAACAAGATCACCTGCACGAGGTTCAATAGCAGAGAAACTATTATTAAGAGAGAAATGCTCTCTTGCAGATAATACTGCACTAACTGTGCTAGCAAAGGTCTCAATGTGAAGGAAGCCTGTAAAGTCATCACCTGGGTCAAATCCAAACTGACTAAGAGTAAGAGCGTCTTGAGATAGCTCTACATACATTTGCATTTCTATACCATTTAAGTATGATGCTGTAGGCTCTTCACCGTATAACAGATTAGCACCTGATAATGTAAATGTATTAATAAAGTATTCAATCTGAACTCCTTGATTGTTAATGAGATCTCTATACGCTAAATCATATACAAGCTGTTCTGCTTGTAAATTCTCACCATTCATGAATTTTCCGCAAGGCAGTTGCCCTGCAGCCATAATTTCTTCTGGTGTACAGTTTTGTCTCTCAGTATTGCAGGCCATATTAATGTTTCTTGCTTAAGATACCGCACTCATTATCCTCTTCATCTTTATACATTCTAACCTCTACACCAGAGTTACCACATCCGTTAGTTACTCCTGGTTGAAATTCCATACCATATGCTTGAAGAGTCTGCATAAGAGGCATGCCCATAAGTTTAATTTGCGATGCGCCTCCATTTATTAAATTACGCACATGAGGACATTTATGACTATATTCTTTGCGTGTTAGATTTTCATGCTTTCTACCCGTACGCATTATACTCTTACCTCCTGTCGTTGCAGAAACAGCTCCAGCATTCATCATATTGTCACCCTGATAATATTCTTTGAAGGTTCTCATGTACATATATTTATGCCCACTTAAGCGGAATACAAAAAAAGACTCACGATTTAAAGTCGTGAGCCTCTTAGTTAAGGTTATTTAAAATTAAGCTTTACCAACCTTGTTCATTGGCTCTACTTTAACATCACCGAAAGCATTCTTTCCATCAGGAAGATTACCAACTTTGTTATTCTTTCCGTCACCATCGTTTACTGTGTGATGAAGTACTTCTGCAGTTGAACCAGTATCAGCTGATCCACCACTTCCACCAAGACCGGTTACGTTACCAACTTTGTTAGACTTACCATCATTGTAATGAGTGTTCATTGCGTGAGGCTCTCCCTCTTCGTCTTCTTCATGATGTCCTTCACCATCTTCATGATGTCCTTCACCATCTTCAACTTCGTCTACTTCAACGTCGTCGTCTTCACCACAAGCTGCTTTAAGGATATCACAGAGATGCTGTGCCATGTCCTTATCAAGAGTTATAGTGACTTCTTCTTCGCTATCCCCATCTTCACCTTCAGCGTCAGGAGCAGCGTCATCAATTCCGAGTGCAGCGAGATCGTCCATCTCTTCCATCTCGTAATTTTCGTTAACCATGACCTTATTATAAAGGCGGTCGAATACAGATTTATTAGCCATGAAAGTATTTAATCCCTCTTGTGCCATTTCCAAGTCTTTTTCTGAACTTTCTTCATCCTCATCCTCTTCTTCTTCGTGATCCTTCTTCTTTTTATCTTTAGCAGCTTGCTTCATTGACTCTTTTTTGTCTCCATCACCATCAAGATCGATATAGTCTGGCTTTCCTTCTTCATCTTCTTCACCGTGTAGAGCATCTTCACCGGTTGGTGCTGGCTCCTCAGCTCCCACACCAGGATCATTACCTGCACCGTATGAATATGCTTTAACATTGTATGGATTCTTATCTCCGCACTTTGTTACATCAACTGTTGGTTCCTCGAAACCGGCTTCCTTAGTCGGTCCTCCAGGTAAAATATCTGCACTTCCAATACCAGCTTTTGCATCGCCGACTGTAAGTGATTGGGTATCCTCAGCAAGTACTGCAGTCTCTTTACCGAGATTACCGTAGACCTCACCAAGATCTTTAAGGTCATATTGTTTAGCCATACTAATATTTATGCAAAGGGCAAAAAAAGTCTACAAAAAACGACGTAAAGATTAAATATGTATAATGGCTACTACTAATAAAGACAGTCAATATTACATGGGCAATAAGCATTTGCCTAATGCTAGATGGAAGGGTGAGTATACCAAAGAACAGGTTGCAATGCTTAAGAAAGCAAAGCGCAATATCTTATATTTTGCCGAGAACTTCTTTCATATTGTTAACTTGGATACGGGTAAAGAGAAGATTAAACTCTACCCTGCTCAGAAAACAGCTTTAAGAGCGATGCGTGATAATAGATATTATATTTTATTAGCATCGAGACAGATTGGTAAGTCTACTCTTATGACTATATACCTTCTATGGCAGGCATGTTTTAAGAGTGATCAACGCATTCTTCTTGTAGCGAACAAAGAAGCTACTGCTATTGAAATCTTTCAACGAGTACGAATGGCTTATGAGGAGTTACCTAACTGGCTTAAACCCCCAGTAAAGGAATATGCAAAGACATCCATGACGTTAGAGAATGGTTCTCGTATTGGTATTACAACTACGACCGGTACTGCTGCACGAGGACAATCAGTTAACTGTTTAGTTATTGATGAGTGTGCATTTATTGAGTCTCATTTAGTAGATGAGTTTTGGAAATCAGTCTTTCCTATTATTTCATCATCAAAGAAATCTAAAGTATTCATATGTTCTACTGCAAATGGTACACATAACCTATTTCATAAGCTTTATACAGGAGCTGTTAATGGAGATAATGGATGGGGTCATGGTAAGATAATGTGGAATGAAGTACCTGGTAGAGATGAAAAATGGGCTGCTAGTACTAAGCAAGCTATTGGCTCGCATGAAGCTTGGATGCAAGAGTTTAACTGCGAGTTTATTAACAGTGGAGAGTCTTCTATCGATGATGAGCTATTTGAGATAATGGAAAGGCAGATTTGTGAACCAGCTATAGTTTTAGATGATGGGGCTTATAAAGTATGGGAAGAAGCAGATCCGTCTCGTATATATGTTGCTGGTGTTGATACATCAGAAGGAGTTGGTAAAGATTCATCTATTGTTCAAATTTTAGATATAACTGATCCAGTAGACATACGACAGGTAGCTGTATATAGAAGCAATATGATTTCTCCTCTAGAATTTTCTAATAAGGTGCATAGTATATTAAGAAACTATGGTAACCCTCTTGCTTTAATTGAACGTAACAACTGTGGAGCTCAGGTTGTAGATAGACTTGCTGTTGATTTGGGTTATCCAAAGATTGTATCTTATGGTAACTCAGCTGCTCATAGAAAGAATCGTATGCAAGGTATGATTGCTCATACAAATACAAAGCATAAAGGTGTTCTTAATATGCGCTACTGGATTAATGATTGCAGAGCTCTTACATTAAAAGATAAAAGAACCTTGCATGAGTTAAGACATTTTGTTCGCTATCCTAATGGCACCTGGAAGGCTCGTCATGGGGAGAATGATGACTTGGTAATGGCTCTTCTTTATTCATTATATGTATTGGATAATGATATAGCTGAGAAATACTTTGATATTAATGAAGTTGACTTAACAGGTAGACCTAAAGTTATTTCACCAATGGACTTTGGTGTATCTCTCTTTGAAGATCCTACATCCATTTATACTGACAATGAAGTAGTAGGTGATTCAAATCACAATTTGAATCCTTGCTTCTTTGGTATGGATTCTTCACAGCAATCAGATGATATGTCTGATTTAGAAATGAACGGTTATGCACCGTTGTATTAAATATATGTATGGCTACTAACTCTAACAACCAGTCTTTTCTTAACAAGAGTCGTCTTGATAAGTTTATAATGGTATTCCAAGTACCTCAAGCTCTTAAGAAGATTGAAAGTAAAACAGAGAGACGTACCTATAATTTAAATGAGGATGCGTTTCAATTCTCTGTATACGGTTCTGTTGTTCCAGAGATTACTGTACCATCTATTCAGATAGGATATGCAGGCTCTAATCTATATAACTCTGCTCAT
>Ga0222716_10001269_pt1 | contig 21193 bp, 33 predicted proteins | sample C33_13DmetaG_FD_165044 | JGI IMG/M metagenome (GOLD analysis project Ga0222716, IMG submission 165044) | Estuarine water microbial communities from San Francisco Bay, California, United States - C33_13D | ecosystem: Environmental > Aquatic > Marine > Unclassified | place: USA: California... | reverse complement strand
ATCGATTGTGTTGAGCTATTGCCTGAGTACAACACAGTATTAAAGTAATCTGATCCATCCTCAATAGTCGAGTCAGGCAGGTTAAACGTGTTGAGCTTTAAGAATCCTGTTGGTGGTGTGTAAGCAAATGGGCGTTGTCCGAAGTTAATAGACATTGCTGCCCAGTTTTGTACAACAACAGGAAACACATCGTATACGCCTGTGTAGTTAGGAGCGGTATCTGTTGCAGGATTTGGACTACCTGATCCTTGCCATGTGTTATTTTTCCCAAACCACACTTTTCCGGTACTGCCGTCATAAGCTATTTGCATTATGTCGTTAGTAGTAACTGTATTAACACTTGAAGATATAGCGGTGTTGTTGTTAACTAATGTACCTGATTGTCCGTTATAACCCCACTCTGTAGATAATGTTCCTACTGAATTTCCTCCAGCAGTATCAAAAGGTTTTTGTGCTAACCCCACGGCAAATGTAGCAAAACTACTAAAACTATCGCAATGCGTTTCAAAGTACCATTTACCACTACTAGGTAATTGTATGGTTGATCCTATTCTACGATAAGCACCTGTATTTGTTGGTGCGGTTAAGTTACCGTTAGTTGGTGCAGTTGCAGAATTTGTTGTATCTAAAGGATTCAACGTAGCAAAGTTAGCAGCATTCTCATCAACCAGACTTGGTGTGTCCTTCATCAAGTCATAGGTTGTAGCAGACTCACCGTTACTGTTGATGTTGTTTGGCGTCCAGTTGTTCTTGTTACCAGACGCATCAAAGTTAAATTTTGCATCTCTGGTGTCTGCAAACGCCATGTAGATGTAAGTACGAGTACCAAAAGAAACTTCTCCAGTTGAAGGATCCGTTGTTTTAATTTGAAACCCATTATCTAAAAAATCAATGGTAGCAGTGGTTGCTCCGTTTGCACCTTCTGCAGCAGTATCGTTAGGCACAAGCCAAGCAGTGGAAGGTGGAGAAACATTGTTGACTTGTCTTGCGTTGTCTAAAATAAACCAGCGCTCACCTGCATCTGTGCATTTCAATATAATAAAAGCTGGACGGAACCCTGTTGTAACAGTAACCCCACTTGTTGAATTGTTGTTTTGATATGATCCAATCTTGCTGTAACCTGCTACCTCGGAGAAACAATAGGCAATTAAAGAAGCTGAACTGTGATTTACCCCTTGACCATTGCCAACACTAAACACAGTTGATGTTGGGCTTGTATTGTTCCACCTTGTAGAATCAGTGGCGAACGCTGCTGTGGTGTTTAAATACGTTGCACCTGTATTTCCTGTGTCCTCATGATAAACGGGCCAATCTGCACCAGCCGTTGTACGATTTTTTACAATAATCATCTTGGGAGCAGAACTTAAACCATGCCCGATTGTAGCTCCACTTGTACCGTTTCCTGTGTAACTTACAATACTAAATCCATAACTATCGCTTGCTTTGACTGTTGAGGTTATAGAACCATCAGTGTTACTTGCGGCGCTCCCTGATCCAGCGTCCCAGCACCATGCTACATATTCTCTACCAGCATAATTGTTATACCCAGCGGTATCTGTTGGTAATGAAAACCCATCGGCATCAAAAGATGTTAATTGATACGGGTAGCCATCTTCAACAGTTGTTGCATTACTTTGTAGTGATTTGTTTACTCCTCGAACTGAATCATAAAGATAGTGAGGATTGCCAGCTAATCTATTTTTAATCCAAACAAAATCAGGGCTAAAGCCTACGCCAGTAACATTCATAGCTTGCGTATTACCGGCATACAACACCGTGTTGAAACCCTCAGCCTGTGTCGTAGGCTTCATCGGCAAGTAGAAACCATTCGTGCCGTATGTGCCTGTGTACTCTTTAGCCTTCCAAGTACCGTTGTCATCGTACTCACCAAAGTCATCAGCATCTAATGCTTGACCGTCAATAAAGTTTGCCTCAGTCATGTAGCCGTCAAGATAACCTGAATCTCCAAAACCTCTTTGACCAAGTTGATGTTCAACGGTTTGACCGAAAGAAGTGCTTTGACTGCCTGATGGTTTTGAGTTTTGACTTAAAGAAGTTTGGTCAACTCCGTTAATATATAAATTAGATGTTCCATTTGTAGTATTACATCGTCCTACAATGTGATACCAAGCAGAAGGATCACGAAATACTGCATTTGTTTTTAACCAAAGAATCCAAGAACCGTTGTAATAAGCCCATTCACAAGTGTCATCAGAATTAAATCTTAAATGTCCTCTGTTGGTACTTGCTGTTCCAGCATGAAAAATAACATTTTCTGCACCTAATGTTCCACGCTTTACCCAAGCTGAAAATGTAAATATCTGTCTGTTTCCGTCACTTGCTGGTGTTCTACTCAGATAAGCAGATGCAGAACTACGCAGCCTTAGACTATCTGTGATCTCATAGGTATCATCACCAGAAGACCCAAACCCTGCTTGAAGTAAACTCATCCAAAGCTCCTGCTTACAGATACATAAGCATTTGTTCCGTTATCAAAGTAACTCAGCGTATAAGTGCCTGCGACTGATATTGCAGTTAAGTCAGCAGCGTTAATCTTAGTTGTGCCAGCGGCAGAAATAGCATGACCACCAGAGTTAATTAAAAGAATAAAACCACTCTGACCAGAGGTGTGATTGGTAAAGGTTAATGCACCTGCACCACTAGGTGTGCATTGGAAGTTGTTGGTGACGTTTTGATCAAAGGATAAATCATTGTCTGTTGTTATCGTCCCTCGGAATGGCGCTGTTAGCGTATCAGCGGTGTCAGCTTTCAGGATATCCGCGTCAAATGCCTCTACGTCAGAACCAATGGCTAACCCTAATGCTGTCCTAGCGTCAGAAGCATTAGATGATCCTGTTCCGCCACTGGATACAGCTAAATCATTTGTTAGCGTTAAGGTCGCAATAGTTACTGCATTAGGTAAACCTACCGTTAAAGTTTGCCCACTCGCAGAAGTTTCTATTTCATTAGCGGTTCCAGCAACAGTAAAGGTCTGGCTATCTAAATCTACTGCGCCTGTTCCGCTACCTCCTGCAAAATCTAAGTCTTCTCCCGTAACTTGGGTATCTACATACGCTTTGATCGATTGTTGCGTAGCCAATGCAGTAGCGCTATTGGAAGACATGTTATCTTCATCAAGAACCGCTGTAACTGAGACAGAACCGAGACGAAGGCTATCAAAATAAGCATTGTTAAACACATTACCGGCAACAGCACCAGTGCCGCCGCCATTGAAATAAACCACCGCAGTGGTTCCGGCAGGGACCTCGTAATCGTTTGACGCATTATACGTTCCTTGAAAAACTAAAATGCTTCTGCTTCCAGATAAATTATTTCTTATGTAAATAATTTTTTCAGAATCGTTAGGAGTAAGTTGAACAAAAGCGGTGCCGCCTAAATCTCCTCCATCCGCAAAAATAATTAGACGGTTTCTACCATTAGAGGTAGCTCCGTTATTAATAGGTAAAAGATTAGGCGATCCGGAAGATCCGGTGGCACCTAGCGTAATGGATATTTGTCCATCTAAAGACGTGTCTAAAAGACTTAAATTGGTATTTGTAGTATCACCCCAGGTTCCCGATTGTTCCCCGGTGGCTATAAGTTCAATACCGTTATTAGTAGTATATGTACTGGGCATTTTTTACACCTTATGCGGCTATTTTTTCCCAATTAGGGGATTGAGACGGTTGTACCGTACTATAACTTGGATTTTGGTTTGGTACAATATTTCCCCAAACCAAGACGTTCCCCACAGCAGCAGTTGCAACTAAACCAGTAACGGATATTTCCGTACCACCTTGAGCAGTGACTGAACCTACAACGGATGTGGCGGAAACTCCTGTTGTAGTGACATCTGATGCGGCTGTTACTGTTACTGCGCCAACTGTCGAAGTAGCCGCTAACCCCGTAATTGGTATATTTGCTTGACCTATTACCGTTACAGAACCTAAAGCACTCTGTGCTTGTAGCCCGGTAACATTCGCGCCTGCGTTAGCTGAAACGGTTACCGAGCCAACCGATGCTGTTAAACCCGTTAATGCCGCATCTTCGCCCCAACCTGCGTCGCCCCAAGCAGAAGCTGAACTGTTCCAGCCAATGAAAGAGACAACAGCGTTAGCCATTACGCAATCCTTATTATGGCATTACTTGCATCGGCTGTTGGAAAAACTACAGTAAAATCTCCTGTAGTAGAAGTTTTATCCGAACCAAAATCAAGAACAATAACCGCTGGATTGGTTAAAGAAATTGAAGTTGTGTTTGGAGTGCTATTATAAATTAAAGCACCTCTCGCTGTAATACTAGAAGAACTCCACGTTTCATCTGTGAAATCGGTAAAAGCCGTTGTACCACTGATCGTGGGATCAACATTAGTCAAATTTTGACCCGCTGCCGTGTACCCCGTTCCACTCGTTTCATTACTTGTAGTATATGCTGTTGTAGACGCATTTAAACTAGCAGAAGACGTGTAAAGCGCCATCTTAAACGTGTCTGCTCCGTTTGCGAAGTCATGTGCTCCAAACATCAATTCCTTTTTAAAGGAAGTACACATGAAGTTACCTGAAAAAGCCATGTTAAATTCTCCTTGTTAATTCAGCTAAATCTTGATGTCCTGCATCAGACAAAGCGTTATAAATAGTGGTTCTATCACTTTTAATAGCTTCTCTCATGTAAAAAGATAGGACTTTAATTAAATGTTTCTTAAAAGCTCTTGCTTGGTCCCGTATTACAGGATTTGCCGTATCAGAAATAGATATAATTTTTTCTGCACAGCGTTCCGCTACTTCTTCCGGAGTAAAACCACGATTGCTTGTAGTTTTTACATCGACAGTAAAAGTAGGTGTAACATTTAAATCTAACGCAGGAATACTCATTGTTTAGCCCTAATAACTTTACCCACCCTATATTCATCGGTAACTTCTTTAGCTTCACCCAACATTTTCATTCCAACTAAAGCTTCACCAAAACGTTTTTCATACAAAGCTACTAAATCTTGCTCGCCTTTCATGTAAGTATACGCTTCTAACAAGCTTCCATAAAGCATGGCTATTTGAGCATTTTCACTTAGCCACGTAGTTCCGCTATCGGCACCCGCTGTCAAACTAGCTGGACGATAAAAATAATGTAATTCAACTGCGCTGGCTGCATTAGGTGTCGGTCCAATTATAAAATGGTCTAAATCAAAAACAGCGTAATATCTTGGATTGCCCTCCGTAGCACCGTTAGGATTAAAACTTTGAATAAAGTCGGCATCTTTAAATTCTAAAAATACATGATCATTACTTGCATTTACAAAAGATAATGAAAACGGGGCTAAAAAATCACTAGGCGCAGTCAAGTATTTGTTGGAAGCCGTAAATCCTCCAGAAACATTTTTTCGAAACAAGCTTAACTGAACGTTCTTTAATATTCGTTCTTCCGCTTGTTGAATAAAAATAGAAAGATTATTTACAAACGAAGTCTCATCGTTTTCTGTGTAATCCTGTATTGCTTGTTTTAACTGAGAGTAAGTAAAACTCATGATGTTGTCACCGTAACTAAACCAACTTGACCAAAACCGGTAGCTGGTCTTAAATTTTCATTTTCGACAGTTGGAAGGCCAACATAAACATCCATAGGTTCCGTTCGGTCAGGTCTAGCGTTTTGCAAAGCTTGAGGATCAACCACCTTTCTAAAAGGACCTAACTGAGGGTGTTTTGGCTCATATTGATCCGGCCCTACCCGCAAACCATTCCACTCTGTGCGCATTACTTTATAGGGATAACGTAACCCCGACCTATCGCAAATGGCGTAAGAATCTTTACCTGAAGCAAATTTAGCCATTATCCGGACCGGTAGTAACTCATTTTAGGAACAACATTAAAGGAAGCTCTATCTCGATCCTCCTCAGCGGCCCTTTGAAACTCTTCTTCATATATTGTTTTTAGCATCGGAGTCATCTTAGGGTTTTTCTTTAAAGACAGGTAATACGCTAGACCTGCCGCTAAACAAGGGTAAAACCTAAAGGGCAAATCCATCGTGTTAGTAAAAGTGTCCGCATCATCCATCCGTGTCAAAGCATCATAATAAACGGTATACGAGGTCGAACTGTCCGGAACGGGCCACACTTTTAGGTTAGGGGTAAGCTGCCTGTCTAAGAAAAACTGATTAGGGCGACCCGATGTAGTCTTGGTAGGTATTGTCAAATATTCGTCTCGGCTTAATCGCTCTAAAGAATAGTCTGTTCCTGACACCCTAATAACAACCGATAACACGTCTATTACGTCTGCGGATAAATCGTATTCTCCGTCATTAGTAACAAGCGTCAATGATCGCTGTTTAATAGTCCACTGGTTTAGCCCACGGTTAGCCCAATCAGCAAGCATAAGATTAAGCGACCGTTTAGCGGTCTTTAAGTCGTAACCCGTCCTGACCTCTAAGCCACAACGCTCAAACGCCTCTTCGATGTAATCGGCTACATCTAACTCAAAATCTTTGCTTCCGGAAGTAGCCATAATTAGGTGGCCTTAACTAATTTATACCCTTTTGCTTTAGCTTTTTCACGAAGCTCCGCAACGCTCATGCTGTTGGTAGCCTCGCCCCCTTTTTTCATTTTTTTAACCATACCGCCGCCGCGCATCTTTTTAACCATACCGCCGCCGCGCATCTTTTTAGGTGCCATCGCCATTTTTTAATCTCCTGTAAAGTTCTTCTCTACGTTTAAAAATATAAGAAGAATTGTACTCCTCATTATATTTAGCATAATACCCTTTTTTCTTAATTTTGTATGCAGACTCTTGCAACTTAGACAGCCTCTGAATAAAAATTAAAGAGTACTCCACCTCCACTAAAGCTTCAAAATCTACCTCTTCTGCAAACTCTGCCGCTTCATCATCTGGATGAAACCCTACTACCCATATGTCTTTATCAATAAAAAAACCTTTAGCAATAGCCCCATTTAGTTCATTTAAATAATCATGAAACTCTTCTGAAGTTTTATCGCTATTTAAATCTACCAATATAGCTAAATCAAATTTATCGTCAAAACAAGAAATAACCGAATACAGGTCTTGGTACGTTTTTTCTTTTTTAAAAACTAAAGCAACTTTGTCTTTCATCCACGCTTGTTTTGCATAAGGACAAGGGGGTAGACCGTTAAAAAATTTGCTAGGTTTTTCTAAAACATCTTTAGACCAAGCAATTATTTCTTTCGCTACTGCTTTTTCTAAAGGATCTCCTATAAACTCCAAGCGCATAACTAACTAACCGCGCCGCTGGTTAATTTTCTTCGTTCATTTAAAACCGCTCCACAACCTCTAGCAATAACCGCTCCTCCGTTTTCCATCTTTGTTACTTTAGCGGAAGAAGTATTAGCTACAACTTGTTTTCCTTTAGCACCTTCTTTTTTCTTTTTTCTTGCGGTAGAAGCTCTTTGTTCTTTACTTAAACTTTTTGCTTTAGCTTTAGGCAAACAGCGATCCGGGTTTTTCTTGTTTTTTGACGTACCACAAGCTCCCGCAATGTTACCTGAGCTATCTATGCGGACCCATTCCTCATCTACCCAATCTTGCAACTTACCCATTACTTGCCTTTTCTCTTTCCGCCTTTAGACTTCTTAGCGTAATTAGGGTCTTTACAGTACTTTGAAGCAGCTAAATTAGCGTAAGCGCTAGGATAAGTATCAAAAGTTCTTTTTGCCCAAGCTTTACCTTCGGGACAAATTTTACTTCCTTTTGACTTGCTAGATACCGCACCACCTTTTCTATAGTACGTGACTTCGCAAGGAGAAGGCTTAGGACCTGTTTTTACTCTAGAACCCATACTAACCCCACAAACGGTGTACCATTGGAGTTACAATAATTAAAACGACTAAAAACCACAATTTGTTGCTAAGACCTTTTAAATCTTCCTTTTGAGAATCTAGTCTTTCTTCAATGTTTTTGTACCGAAGATCACACTTCATCTCGTGGTGAGCCAGTTTGCTTAAAACTTCTTCTGGAGTTAAATGAGCCATATTTTTACCAAGCTTTGCACGACCAATATCTGGCGCTAAATTTATCTTTCGACGTGTCACATTTATGTCTAGCTCTAAAACTTTTACGACGAGCGGGTTGATCTTTTTTAATAGACATATTTGGATCACCAAACCTTACTAATTTTATTTCACTTCCTTTTTTAGCAAGAACCGCCGACTTTTTGTTTGCGCCCGGAGTCCTTTTAGGCTTATTAAATCCGGGAAAAGTTTCCCCCCGGTATTTAATTTTTCCGCTTGGAGTTCGAGTTACGTCTTTGGTTGTCGCCATATCTTAATTATAAAAAACAGTTATAGCCGTCAAGTTAGTAGCCACCGATATAAATATATCGTTAACTCTAATCCCGTTAGATGGAATATTAACCGAATGTGTGGTTGACGCATTAAAATCCAAATCAAGAACCGTAGCTCCGCCAGACCCGTCAGTAAGGGTAAGGCGGGGAGTACCTGCGGCGGTTTTTAACTGAATCTGTCGAATACGCGCAGGACCTACAGCAAGAGAACCTGTAGACGTAACACGTTTTGAATTTACATCAGAATCAGACATTTAAGGCTCCTATTATGAATCGTCAGAAGACCCGGCAATTCCTATGAATTTGCAAACAATAACCGTATCACTACCGGGATCACCAGAGACCACTAGCTCAACTTCATCGGCAGTAGCGGTAGCGACTGTAGTAGAACCTCCGGACATACCTAAAACACCGTTACAAGGAAAAAATCCTTTAAATCCGGTACTATTTAAGGCAACTGTAATGCCATCAACAAAACCATCCGTGTCTGCGTCGGTACCTATGTCAACAAGATTTACGGCATTTCCCGAAGCTGTAGTAACGGCAATTACCACACCCATAGGAATGAAATTAGACGGTATCCCAATAGCTGCTTCTTTACCCGTGGTCGCACCATTAGCCACCGTAATTGTTGCGGTGTATTCTGAAAAAGTCATTGAGTTAGTTACAGCACCGGTAGTGCTGCTTTTAACAATGGTAGAAAAACCATTTTCGGACCGAACCGGTCCACTAAACGTTGTATTAGCCATTTTTTTCTCCTGTCTTGGCAAGTGTCAGTCGCACCATTGCAACTGTCAGGTTAGGTATAGCATACAAAAAATTAAACAAAAAAGAAAGGGATAGTTTTACCTATCCCTTCCATATCTTACAAAACAAGATTTATTCTTATTTTACAAGAGGTTATGCACCCGGTGTACCGAATACACAACGCCAATCAGAAACACCAAAGCTGTAACGCTCTCGTGCTTTGAATCGCATGTTACCGGTATCAAAGTCCCCTTCCATTGCCGTTTTAATAGGCGAACGGTTGAAGTATTTGAAGCCGTTAGGTGCATCCGTCTTAATGAAGAAAGCATCGGTGTCCGTTAGGAAGTGGTTTACTACCGCTCCTTCAGGAAGCATTCCCATGCTCTTTGTTGCATTAAGATCGTTGTCCGCTGATCCGGGACGTAGGTTGGAGTTAATAACCCGTTCTGCAATGAATTGCAGTTCTTTAGGGATAATTAACTTTGTACCACGAACCGCAATCTTTAGACCACGTTCATCGGTAAGCCCTGCAATGTCAATAAGCATCTGCTCAAGCGAAGTTTCGTTGAGGTCTGCTGCTACTGACAACAAGTTACGCTGGTTCCCAGAAAGGCTTGGGTGAGCGGCGGAGCAAAGTGCTGCACCATCACCTACAGGGTTGGCTGTATTGAACGCATTGTTCAAGATAGAAGCCGCCTTGATTTGCTTTGTCTGGGCCATTGAACGTGCAAGAGCCTTTGTGTAACGCGAAGCAAGTCGATCATAAAGGTTGTCTTCGACAGCCTCTTCTGTAATCGAGAAAGCAAGCGCGATTGTGTCGTGTGTGTAACGAGCCGTGAATGTTTCCTGTGCATCGTCAAAACTAATGGCATTGCCTTCGTTTTTAACAGGTGCTGTAGAGAAACCGGCAAGCATTACTTCTTCTTCGAAAGCTCTGTCAGAAGACTCTTCTTCAAAGATTTCAGCATGCTCATTTTCGTAACGGTTGTATTCGAGCCCGAACAAGGCATTAAGGCCGGGTTCTAGCTCTTTCGCCAGTTGTGCGCGAGAAATAGCCATTATCTAACACTCCTTAAATGCCGGTAGAATCCGCAGTGGTTTGTGAATCAAACCTACGGGTTCCGGCGTTAAAATGTGCGTTTAATCTAACTATAAAAGGAATACCAGCAGCGGTATAATCGCTGTTAGCCTCATCATCCATAATACCGACAACCCTAAGTGGCAGTGTCGCAGTACCTGCAATAGTAGAAACGCCTAAAGCACTATTGGAATTACCGGTATCGGTGCTTCCAGTTCGTGCAGAGGTACCCAGTGACGCATTTGCAAACACGGCAGCTAGTGCAGTTGCACGATCTGTCAATGAAGCATCTGAAGCCACTTTAAATAGCTGGTTTGGGTTATCTGCTACGAAGGCTTTAACTGGATAGTTAGTGTCTACGCTGACAGAGTTTGAACCAGGCCAGTAGTTAATCCATACAGGTTTTTTCTGTACAGAATCATGGTACTGAACGCCCATTAGGACACCCAATGCTTGCGTGGTTCCACCATTTGTGGCACCAGCTTGATCAATAACACCCGCTGCTAGAGGAACGCAGATGGAGTACTGAAAAATAGCATTAGTGTTGTTAGAAGCAATCTCATACTCAGTTACACCTGTTGAGTTTGCACCACTTCCAACTAGCCCAATAGGACGAAGACCATAGGCTGTTGTTGCATTTGCCATGATATTTTTCTCCTAAAAGAGCAGCCCTACTTATTTTTTCGGACCACCAAAAGTTACACGAGATTGACGATCAGGTTTATTGATCGTCATAGTCGAATGTGAGTTCTCGCGCATCATGTCATGGTCTACCGCATCAATCTGATCTTGACTTCGTCTTCTGAAGTGTTCAGTTCTTTCTGCTACGGTTTCCAATGGCATTCGTGCAAGAATTAAACCACCCTGCCCAAAAACACCTGAATATTTACCTGATTCAACTACGGGACCTTCAAAATCAGGATATTCGTCTTTACGGACCAATTCCCAACCTTCCCTTAATTTCGAACTGACGTTTTTTTGATCATCAAATCCTCGCGTTTCCGCTCGAATCCAACGATGCGTATAACCGTCCGGTGCAGGCGGTGCATCTAATACAGAGGGGGGAGCCCAAGGTTTACGCACGGCTTGTTTCTCCCTAGTTTTATTAGCGCGAGGGGCTCTGTCGATCTTAGTTTGTTCTGTCATCTCTATTACTCCTTCACGTATTTCGCGTATTCTTCAAGTGGCACACCCAATTTTTTCGCTATTGCGACTTGGCTCGGGGTGAGACGAACCTTTCTCCCACTGCGCCCAGTTGTTGCGGTTCTTGAGGCAGAAGCAACCGTCTGAGCGGGACGTTTGTTCGAGCCTTTCAACTTATGAGGGAATTCCTCCATCATCCGTCGATCAAGTTCAGTATAGTACTCATCACTTTGCGGGTCAAACTTTTCATCTTCTATCAATTTCTTATGTATGCCAAAAACAGCATACGTCATAGCTTGATCATCCCCAAACCATTTATTTTTAAGGGCCCAATCCTCTGCTTTAGGATCCGGCCTTTTAGCCGGAGGGGCTTGTGTAACGGCTTGCGTAGCCTGTTGAACCTTAGCTTGTTCCGCATATTGAGCTTGTTGTGCCTTAGCTTGCTCGGCTCTATCTGCTTGAATAGCCAGCGTTGTTATTTTTCGCTGTGCTTCTACCGCCGATTTAGTGTCACCTAGCTCCATAGCCCGGGAAAGCTCCGCTTCTGCTTGATCCATTTGAGCGCCCACACGGGTACTAAACTCAGACACATAGTTATTGTCTAAGTTACTCATCCGCTCTTTAATCTGGGAAGATTCGGTCTGAACCTGACGAGCATAGTTAATTGCTTCTTGCTCTCTTCGTTCAGCTTCTCGCATCTTTTTAGTTAATCGATCTATGCGCTTCTGAGTGGCGGATTCAGCTTTTTTAAACTGATCCTCCCCCGAATCTTCATTGTCCGCCCGAAGGTCTACCTCTTTAGAGGTGTCTTCTCCTTCTAAGACCTCTACTTCAGTATCGGGTTCTACTTCGTAATTAGCTTCTGTTTCGGCCATTATTTATTCCTTATAAGTGATGAATGTCTTCAGGATCTAGAATAGAAGCTAGAATCTCATCATCATTAAGAATTCTGACTTCTCCTCCGTCTATTTGAAATCGAGACCCAGCGTAACGAGCAAACATCACCCACTGTTTCTCTTGGCACCAAGGCCCAGACGGAAACTTTTCTGTATCTTTGTAAGCTAAAGGACCTAGTTTCAAAACGTACCCTACTTGAGTAGATACTTGTTTTTTGTCTTGAACTTCATCCGGCAGGAAAATACCGCTGTCCGTTTTAGCTTTGCCCTTGTAAGGAAGAATTAATACCCGCCAACCAGTAGGTTGAGGTAATCTCTCCAATAAAGAAGCGCTTATTAATTCAGGGTTTAGGCTGGGCTTATCTACATACGCTTCAGCCAAGTTAGGTTTTTCTTCTTTTACTTTTTTAGTCATCAGATTGCTCCTGTTTTTCTAGCAGGCCCTTGAGTTCCTGTTCAACGTGATTTAAGGAATCTATGTTTCCCATAAGTTCACGATATTGTTCCATTGATTTGACGTTCCCATATTGCAGTAAATCTATGATTGCGGCCCGTCTATCACGAATAATCCTAAAAACAGCTTCCGCTACATATATCTCATCCATCTCTCCTCGCATATAGTCTAATAAAATCGTAGATTATCTTATCATATCCTATACAAGAAAAGCTAGTTTTTATGCAAGTTCAAAATGAGGGGCATCTATAAAGGGTCGTCTACCCTGTGATCTTCTTAAATCAATGTATTCATTCATTAAAGATTCTGCCGAACCTTCCGAATCAGTTAAGTTCTTATGCCACGCTGCTCCCCATCGAAGTGTGACCTGAAGCTCTTTAGCAGCTTGCCGCATAGCATCCGCAACATCATCGTATACTTTTAATTCCCAGCTAACTCTAGGACCTATATACGCTACTAAATCAACCGCGTTTCCTTCGAGATGTTTGCTTTTAAGCGTTTGACTAGCCCCTTTTTCAACTAATTCTTTTTGTCGGCTTAAAGTTCTAAGACCTTCTGAAACGCCAAAATCAATGGCGGTTAGGTCTATGGCTCTTTTTACAACGCTAACCAGTTCTGTGTCTACACCCTCTAAACGACGAAGACTTCTGCTAGACAATTTAAAAGTCATCGCCCTTGACCCCTGTATTTTTTAAAACTAATCTTAGCCTGTTTACTTCGAGGCCTTGAATTAATGGAACTGCCTATAGATGTTTTCTTTTTAATTCTGTTTAAAGGAGCAATATCTAATTTAAGTTTTGCCATTACTTAGCCACATGTTTATATTTTTCAAAACTACGAAGTCCACCTAGTCCTAACATACCCATCAACACGGTCATTAACTGCCCCATGTCAAACTCAGGTAGCGCAGGTATCTCCATACCGTAGGCAGCAACGACAAAAATAGCCAGAGGCTGAATGACAAAATGATAAGCAAAGGCAGTGCCGCACACCCAACCCACAAAAGGTCTCCAGCCGCCTTTCCAGACAGATCCACTAGCTGCTTCCGCTTTATTGACTTCAACTTGTGCAAGGGCAAGTTCTTGTGCATGCCTGTCCGCCATCGTTGAAATCTCATGTGCTAACGCTGCTTTCTGATCTTTATCTTCAACAAACTTGTCTAAAAGCCCTGTTACCGGGCCAATGAGTGCATTAAGTAAGGCCATTTACCCCCCATATCAGTCACATTTACAAATATTAATTCCGAACTTAGAAAGAATCCAAATAACAAATTGTTTGACCTTGGAATAACACCAAATAATTAATTCTTGAACAACTTCTACCGACCAAATTAAAAGGTCTAAAAATTTTTGTACGACTCTTTCTAACATGTTGAAAGACATAAGAATCTCCTTAAAAGCTAACAACCGTTAAATTTTGTACCTTTGATCGCGGCTCCCGCTCCACGCATAGTCATACGCTTTACAGTGTCCCCGGCCATCGGAGGCTCCGCAGTTTTTCCATAAGGCACACGACCTTGATCTTTAATGTCTGCATACTCTACGGCTTTAGGTGAATTTTTTGGGGCCGAGCCCATGTATTTTACTTTTGATTTCATGCTGGTCTCCTAAAAGGATTAACATAAGATCTGTTTCCAGACCGCTCTCTTTCCATCCGGGCATCTACAAAAGCTTGATACGGGCTAATAAATGGTTGTGGATTAGAAAGTCTGTTTAAATAACTACCGTATGCCGTTTCATACTCCGGGCTACTCAAAAATTGTTGCGCAAGGATATTTTGAACGGGGGCTTCTGTAACGGGTTCCTGAGCCACCGGTTCAACGTTTGGTGTGGGAGTAGATAGATTAAGTCTTTCTCGTATAGCAGGATCAGCCAACAAAGACATTAAACCGCCGCTGTTAAAACCACCCCCTTGTACAACAGCAGGAGCTCCTCCCGGAGTTGCAACAGCTATTCCAGCGCCCTGCATAGGACCTACCTTCCTAACTTGAGGTTGAACCATAGGAGACATTCCTCCTCCAGGGGACGAATCCGGAGTGTCTACTTTTTTAAATTGCCCACTTGCTACCATTTGGGGGATCATTGACATGAGTGCTGAACTAAACATATTTATTTTCCTCTTTCCTCTAACAATTTAACCCGAACTTTCAGGTCATGTATATGATAAAGTATTTCTTCTTTCAGTTCTTGCCTCGCAAAGGCATTTCCGGGGCTTGGAACAATGACTCCTTGAGGGCTAATCAATTGCATTTGATTCGCTCGAATTAACTGAATGTCTGATGTGATCTCGCCAATGCTAGAAATAACCCACCACATAGCTGCTAGTAAAACAGGGACTAAACTGGCCAGCGCTTTGGATAAGTCAAAGTTTTTCATTTCATTTTATTTATCATATCGAAAAGAGTTTTTACTTTTTCTTCCAAGCTTTTGACCCTTGCGGTAATTTCAGCACGAAAAGCAACCGCAATAGCGGCAACAGCTATCAAACCAGAAAGTATAGGCCAAACCTCCATAAAGTCATTCATCGCTAAGACCTCTGTTTAAGTAACTCACGCTCCATAGCCGATTGTATTCTAGCCGCAGTTTGAGACTCCTGTGATTGAAGCCTTTGCTGGAACTGAGATTTTCTGGCTTGAAGGGCTTGAGCATCCAAATTAAGTTTCTGAGAGTCCAACTGAGCGTCATTTTGTTCAGCTTGGGCTTTAAGCTGCAACTCAGCTTCTTTAAGTTTTACCAGTGGGTCCGGTTGTCCTGCTCCGGATAATTGCCCTGAAACTTGTTTAACTTGTTGCATACCCTCTGCGACAAACTGCGCTACTAATTGTTCCATTTGCAGCATTTCGTCTTCGGGGGAAAGCTGCGCCGACGGTTGTTGTGAAAGAGTAGCCATCGCTTGTTCTTGCGCCGCAATCTTTACATGTTCCATCACATGTTTCTGTAAAGACATAGCAACCGGCGGCAAAGAGCCTACCATTGGGCTAGATCCAAAAACTAAGTGTGCCGTAATGTGCGCTTGATGGTTCTGTCCATCAAAAGCTTTTAGAGGCAACATGTCTAAAGAATCAATGTTTTCTTGTGCGGGGTCTATAGGTCTTGGTTCTTCTTCCGGTACAGACTTCATAATTCGATCCGTATCGGTAACGCCTAGCGCTTCATACATGTCACGGTAAACCTCGTGCATGTTGTGTAATTCCGGTGCAGCACCCGCCAATTGTAGTTTTGTTTGCGCTAGTACGATACGTTGCGCCTGACTGAATACGTTAGGGTTACTTACCGGAATCACGTCCACTCTATCATCAAAATCCGAACGCATCACGCTTGCATCTGCGCCTTCAACAGAGTATGGATATTCTTGAGGTAAACTCTCGCTCATCACACGAGACAAAATCTTAAACTCCTGCCTCATACCATAATGCAAACGTTTATGCACTGCGCTCATCACACGAGAGCCTTGCTCTAACATCGCAATCGTAGTTCCTACCGCAGCATTTTGATTGCCGTCACCTATCTTCATATCGGTAATAGTGGCAAATCTCTGACCCGCTTGAACAACAAAACCTAAAAGTTGAAACAACGTTTGATCAGGACCCTTAAACGGTAAAGGCATAAGGGAGTCACGGATGGCACCGCCCGGAGCGTCCACATCTCTAAATTCACCGGGCTGAAGTGGATTATCATCGTCTCTGATACGAAGTCCTCTGGCTTTGAAACCAGCCGGAAGATTGGACAAAGTACCCGCATCGATTAATTGCCTCAACGCAGCAGTAGCCGTCCGTGACAAACCGCCAATGGTATGTATCAAGCCTAGTCCATAGAAACCAAAGCCGGGTAAAAACTTAAAATGAGTGAAGTATTGAATCTTTTTCTTTAACTCATCCTCTTCCGAATAGTTTCTTCTAATAGATAAAACTTGACCATTGTCCTCAGAGATCGTAACAATGTAAGGAATCTTAATACCCGTAGGTTCCTCATCATCACCCAGTTCCTCATAACCCTCTAGATCTAAATCTACGTGGCACTCAAGCAACGTACAATCATAATCAATCTGCGAAGGCTCAACGCCCTCGATTTTATTTAATTCTTCCGTCACGCCGCTAATATCGGACTGACCTGGAATAACATCAATATCCCGATAAAAACCAGCGATCTGTTTTTTTCTCAAGTCATTAAGACTCATTCTAAAAACTTGCGTAATGTTTGGACACGTATCCAAATCAGCCGTCTCATACGGAACAACTAGGTTCTCCGCTGGGACAAACTTAGATACCGCACGACCCATCGTTTCATCATAGTAAGTCTTCTTGAAGGTCGAACCCGCCAATGGCAAATAGAACAACATCTGGTCCATGTCAGGCGTGTAATCTTCCATCACATTAGTGACGTAGTAATTCATAAAGCTCTTTACACGACGCGCTTGACTAACTTTCTCCCGCGTCTCTTTGCCCATCACCACTGTTCGAACAGGACCACCCGCTGGTAGCAATTCGTTAAACGCTTGCGCCTGAAATTGTGTCGCAGCTTCTGCTAGTAAAGGATGAGTCACGGACGACGCGCCTTGGAACGGTTGCGTTCGCTCCTCGTAATTAAACCCAAGAAGCTCTAGACCGTTGGCATACGCCTCTTCCCACTCTTGACGACTCGCTTTGTTCGCATCAAACTCTCCCAATAACTCGCTGGCAATGCGTTGTAATTCTCGGTCTGGAATATCCTCAGCAAGATTATCGTAAAAATCACCACCGCCTTCACGCTCATCCATCGGCTCAAAATCAATTGTGACTCCGCCATCCTCTTGTTGCTCAATTTCTATTCCCCCCACATCCTCCGCTTCAATCATCGCTTGGACCGTGTTCCGTGAGCCGGGGATCTCTAGCTCTAGTTCAGCATCCAAATCCGCTTCATCAAGTTGCGAAGGAATCGCATTTTCCATGAAGGTTCCAAAACCTTTTGTAGCTTCTGCCATTTTTTATCCTTTAGACTTTTCTTGTTGCTCGTGTCTTACCTCTAACCGCGCAACCGTCAATACTTTTACGAGCCGATTTCCGCGATGCACTGACCGCGCCACCCGATTCCATTTTTTTAACTGCACCACCTTTAGACATAGTAATTTGAGAAGGAACATCTACGGTTGGTAATGAATACTTAGGTTTTGAAGTTGAAGTTTTTTTTCCTCCTGTCGAGCTAGGCGTGGCGGCCAAAGCTGCGGCTGCGGCTGCGGCGGCGGATTTTGTGATATTCTTTTTGGAGTTGTTTAAAGCATTATTTTTATCCATCTTTAGAAGTTTTTGATACGCCTCTCCTGCTTTTTTGCCGGCCTTATCTATACCCTTTCTCACGCCTACTTGTTGAAGTTGTCTAGGCGTTTTTGTTTGAGCAACAACTTTTGTTGCTTCACTTCTAGTCAAACCTTTTTTCATCATTTGTCTTACTAAAGCTGCTGCAGCAACTTTGGCTAAGTAAAGAGGTAGGGCCATTAGATTATCCTTATTATATGGAGCAAAGTGTACAAGGGTATTCGCGCAATCGTACTATATTAGTAATATACCCGTACTCTAGCAGAAGTTTCATCATTTTCCCAACTATCAGTCGGTAATTGAACAAAATTTCCTTGACGATACCGCATTAATGCCTGTGTCATACTATCGACCAAGTCGTCATATTCGCCATTTGGAAAGGCCGCGACCTCTTCAATCAACTCGTCCGCGAATACTTCGTCGGGGACCCAGACCATTCCAGCCTCAAATAACGGAGAAACACTATGTACCCGCGACACTTTGTCGTTACCTTTACTCGGTGTGAAGTTTACAACAGGTATACCCATGTTCCGTAGCTCGTGGGTCAAGGGCAAACCACTCGCCTTCGCCTCAACAATGACGGTGTCGGGGTCCCAGAACTTATAATTCTCCAAAGCCACCTCTTTTAGATCCGGAAAATCCCATCGACCCTTCTTGCTGTCCAAAAGTATGAGTCCCGGCTGCCCCGATTCGTTAGGATAAAACACGCCCCACGTCGTAATAGCCGAAAAATCCGACGTTTCCCGCTTGGTAAACGCCGTATCGTAACTTTGAATGACATATTGTAGGCTAGGAACCGTGGGTTTTTCCCATTTTTTCCACCATTCGCGTGGAATAATCGCGTTTTCCTCACCCGTCGGGTTCTGCTGGTACTGCGCGTTCCATTTGCTAGGCGGAATCGACGCTTTTACTGAAGTCAGATCCTCCAAACTCCAATATTCTGGCCAACACGGCTTACCATCATTAAAAATAGCCGGTAATTCCACGACTTCCCACTGATCGGCCAACGGATCTTTAGCCATCGCCCTCAATAACTGACCCGTCATGTCCTTCTCCGACCACCGAGTCTGCACCAACACAATACTCCCACCCGGCTGGAGCCTCTGACGGGGGCCCCCTGTGTACCAATCCCACGCATCATCAAATCCACTGACACTCATCGCCGTTTGCTCCGAGTGCGGATCGTCAATAATCACCAAATCTCCACCACGACCTGCCAGATTAGAACCTACACCCACCGCATAGTACATTCCACCCTTGCTCGTGTCCCAACGGCCCGAAGCCTTACTGTCCGCGGCCAACTGTACCGCCGGAAAAATCTCCTTGTACTCGTCGCTATCAATCAAATTCTTCGTCTTACGTCCAAAGTTAACCGCCAACTCCGTCGTGTGCGTCGCCTGAATAATCTTCATCTTCGGGTTCCTGCCCATCATCCAAGCAGGAAACAAATACGACGCAAACTCAGACTTCGTGTGCCGCGGGGCCATGTTAATGATCAATCGCTTTAACTCACCCTTGGCCACCCGCTCCAACTTGTCTGCAATAATCTTATGGTGCCGACCCGCAATAAAGTCAGGCCAGACAGTACGAACAAATCCAATAAAATTATTTTGTGAGAACTCGTTCTTCTCCAATTGAGCTAATCGCAAGCGAAGTTTTAGCTCCCGATCATTAACGTTTACATCTACATCCATCGGGGGACCCTATAAAAAAATTATAAAAACGCCTCCGCAAAACGCCTATGTTTCACGTGAAACAATTAAATCTAATATCCTGTCCCAATCAGCCTTGCCCTCAGAACGATACAACGGGTCAATCTTCAACCCGTCAAACTTTAAATCCATCGCATCCGAACCCGGATACAACGATATCGACTCCGGCGTGGGAGCCTTGGTCCGTGTGCCGCGGTCCGCGATCCGAAGGACAAGAACCCATGTACTCGCATGCTTGTGCCGACTCAACCACGAGACCTGATGCGGTCTCAAATCCACCGCATTGGTTGTGGCCGCTTTTAATTCAACAAAATGAAAGCCTCCCGAATCGTCACACAACACCACATCCGGCACACCGGGCATGGCCCACGTTTCAAGACGTGTGTGTTCTATCTTCTTCTTGCTCTTCCCCAAGGCTGTCTTCATGGTTTTCCAAAGACCGCTCTCCCTCTTCAGGGCTGTTCCCGGAATCTTCTTCTCGTTCTGGAGTAACATCAATCGTGATCGGGGCATAACCTTCCTTTATCTCGTCTAGGGCTTTCAATACATCTTCTTTAGACATCGAATCAATAGAACCATGTCTGATTTCAGATTTGTTGATATATATGTCTCCGTGGGCCTGACCTCGTCGGTACTCAGCCTGCACGGCAGCAGAATACGCCCCGTTGTCCAAGGCTCGATCCCGGATAACCTGTAGATCCCTTATATGTCGCTTATAGTCAATCCCATACTTGTGATCAAGCTCGTCCCGATAAGCCTTAATCTGCTTAACCACATGTGGGCAAATAGCAGGATTTGTCAACTCATAAGCCCTCTGGTGCGCGGATCCTGTCGAATATCCCGCATTGATCGCGGCTTGACGCAACGTTATCTGCCCATCCTTAGTTACCAACTCCTTGACAAACAATTCCTGCTTTCGGGTCAAGGGTTGTTCTTTTAGGGCCTTGCTTCGCGGCCCAAGGGCTCGGATTGTTTTCTCCTTGATCTTTGCTTCCTGTTTATTCTCTCGCTTCTTGACTACTTTGTTATAAGCCTTGAGGGCTTCTTTCAGATCGCTCGTTGTAGGCATTCTTTTCTCGATTAATGGATATGGGAATATATGCGCTAAATTATAAAATTTTATAAATTTTTTTGCAAGTAAAACACGATATCTATTTTCATACAAATATTTGTGAGAAACATGGACCTTGCACCCGTCCCCGCGCGCGCGGGCCTCGATCATTGTGCAACGCAACACGAATTACGGAAATTAACCGGATGACCCGATAAGCAGGGGCCCCGAGCAATTTTGCACTGCCACATTAACGCTGCCGATCCGATCAAATAACCGCGATTCACGGCCAAAACCCCACGAAAAACGGCCCATGCCCTAGGATGAACGAAAACGCGCACCACGGCCCGCAATTCATTGCGGGTATGGTTACCCACTCCGGCACGGTTTAAACGCTTCACGGGTCACGGCCCGCGCTTCACGGTACGTTTGGGACGTCCCGCGGTCGAAGGGTCGGGCCATGATTCACTGACAAAAAAAGTAAAAGCCTGGGGGGTAACCGGATACGGTAAAAGCCTGGG
>Ga0222716_10001265_pt1 | contig 21283 bp, 14 predicted proteins | sample C33_13DmetaG_FD_165044 | JGI IMG/M metagenome (GOLD analysis project Ga0222716, IMG submission 165044) | Estuarine water microbial communities from San Francisco Bay, California, United States - C33_13D | ecosystem: Environmental > Aquatic > Marine > Unclassified | place: USA: California... | reverse complement strand
TGGTCTCGGTGTGCGACGACGCTTCTGGCGTGAACGACATCTTTTGCCGCCGATAGCTCCATATGCCGACGCCGAGGGCGATCATCACCGCCAGCGGCTGAAACCAAGGGTTTTCGCCGAGTAAACTGGGTGGGGCGGCGGCGTACATCGCACTTTCGTACACAAACACCGCGCCTTCGTCGGGGTGGCTGATGACTATTTGGCTTTCGCCGTCGGACGCGATCACCGGCGCGTACTCGCCCGCCGTCCTCGGCGTCACGCCTTCGTCCGCGAGCTGCCAACGATTACTCGAGTGCAACACGCGCTTCGCTATCTTCGTGTTGGTGATGTTCAAAATCTCCAATCCAGCATTCATGGCGACGACGACATAGCCTCTGAGGGCGGCGATCGTGGTGACGGATACTCGAGACTCGTGCGTCTCTGCGCCGCTGTAAATGACACACCCGGTCCTCGGCCCATCCAGGGCGACGAAACCCGAGATCACGTGACCTTCGGTCGTGATGCCGGTCAACCTCGAGCTCATTCGTGGATCGAACGTGGCGCTGGCGATGTCGTAGCGCATTAAACCATCGCACGCATACGATTTGGTCGTAAACGCGTTGATGTCGGCGTATGCGACGCCTCGTCGAGTGAGCGCGACGACGGCTTTGTTGTACGGACGAAACGCGAAAACCTTGGAACCGGCGGAGAACACGCCGTGGACGTTCGCAAAATTGCCGCGCGAGGGCAAGAAAACGACGACGCGACCGTCAGTGTCCGCCGCCGTGACGTATCGTTTACCCATGATGCGATACATTCCCAACGCCTCGATCGGAAAGCTCTCCTCCACGTGTTCCAACGCCCCAGACGAAGATGACGACGCCTGAGACGTTTTACCGAGCTCCCGAAGTTTCACTCTATACTTAACATTCGCTTCCCGCACCGTCATCGCGGCGAGTGACGACGCGCGCAAGGTGTAGTCTGTTGGAAACGCGTCCGCGTCCGGGCCGACGTTTTCGATGACCTCTTGTTCAATCTTCGTGAACGCGACCGTGCCGTCGTCGTGACCCGTGACCAACACCGTTGTATTCAGAGCCAATAAATACGCCGTCATCGATCGCACGCTCGCCGTGGTGTTCGTCTGTACCTCGCACTCGGCGTCGCCCGTCTCAGTTCTGCGCACGACGATTCGCCCGAATTCGTCCCCCGTCGCGTAATATCTCGCCTTACGCGCCTTCCCGAATCTAAAAGGCAGCACGTGCACTGCCGTCACCCTGGTACTCACCCGCGCCGCAGACACGCGATTGAACGCGTCTGAAAACGTCTTCGAGCGTTTCGATTCCCCCGCGAGCGCCGCGCGCACGTGTTCCTCCGCCGCGCGACGTATTTCCTCGAGCGTCAACTCACCCGCCGCGGGCATCGAGCTCGACGCCACGCGATTCGAATCACCGTCGAAGCTCGTCTCGTCGTCCTTCGCGGGGCCTCCGGCGTCGCATCGCGTTCCGTCCGTCGCCGCGACGCCCGGCGTCTTCACCAATCCGCCCATCCTCTTCAACGCCCGCTCTGCGCCGTGCACCGCCTTCCCGAGCGCCGTCGACGCCTCTCTCGCCTCTCGCAGCGCCTCTCGCAGCGTCGAGAGCTCGTCGCGAAGCGCGCGCGCGGCGGCGTCGGCGTCTTTCGCCGAGGTGCTTTCGCAACGACTCGACCAACACGCGAGCGCGAGCGCGACGCACGCGACGACGCGAGACGACGCGCGCGCGAGCGGACGTCGACGGCGCGCTCGCATTCTCTCGCGCGGCATCGACGCGAGCGCGCGCGCGCGACGCGACGGTGGTCGAGCGACGGGCGCGCGTCGGCGGCGGCGTGTGACGCGCGTCGACGAAACCGACGCGAAAGAGAAGCGCGCGCGCGGCGACGCGCGCGAGATTCGATTCGAGAGCGTGATTTTAAATGTATGGCGCGCGCTAACGCGCGAGGCGCCGTGAGAAGGCGCGGTCGAGCGAACGAGCGAACGCGTCACGGCGCGCCGCCGCCTTCGCGCTGCTCTCGATCCAACGCCTCGGGAACCCAAACCTGGCTCAGTAACCTGAACGACGGCCCGTATTGCAATCCAGCCTTGAGCATGCCTTGATACAGCACCGTCGGGTCTCTCGGCACCGTGCACCGCGCGCGCATGATGTCGCTCGAGTTCATGTCGTAATTCGAGTCTTGCTCGGCTTGGTGTCGCGCCTGCGATTCGCGCGAGACGCGCGAAGTCAGTCCCCGAACGCCCGCGCGCGTTCGATTCACGCACGATCGCCACCAGCTTTTTCAACGCCTCCTGCATCGCGCCCGTGTCCTCGCCCAGGAGCGCCTTCGCCAGCGCCTCGTCGCGCTCGATGTCCTTCAGCTTTTCCCGGTCCTCGAGCAGCGCCTCTCGAAACGCCACCGGGTCCTTCGCCGTGTCGTCCTCGTTCAGCGCGTACGGCCCCTCGCCCAGGCCGTGTCGCGGTTTTTCGCCGTCCTCGCGCGCGTTCGAGCTCGCCATCGCGCGCGCGCGTCGCTCACTGCCGCGCGTCGCGCGCGTCGGCGGTCCGACGAAACGCTCGAAAAAACGCCTCGCGTGTGCGCAAACAGTGACGACCGCGTTTTTCGTCACTTCGCGCGTCGCGATGGCGCCTCCGAGCAAGGCGTGCGCGACGCGCCTGACGCGCGAGCTCAGGCAGTTCCGCGCCGCGCCGCCGCCGCTCGCGCCCAGGGTGCACGTCGACGACGGCGACCTCCTCGAGTGGTTCGTCCTGATCCAGGGCGCGCGCGACACGCCGTACGAGCGCGGTTGGTACGTGATGAAGATTAAATTCAAGCCGACGTATCCGTTCGCCGCGCCCGCGGTGTCCGTGCTCACGCCGAACGGACGGTTCGCGGAGAATCAGTCGATATGCATGTCGATGACGGAGTGGCATCAGGAGAGCTGGAACCCGGCGTGGTCGTCGCAGGCGATCGTGACGGGATTCATCAGTTTCATGAGCGCGAGCGAGCACACGAGCGGGGGGGTGCGGACGACGGACGAGGAGAAGAGAAGGTTGGCGGAGAAATCGCTGGCGTGGAACGCGGCGCAGCCGGCGTTGGTGAAGAAGTTTCCAGAGCTCGCGGACGCGACGGCGATGAAGGCGTTGGAGATGGCGAAGCCGGGGTGACGACGCGAGACGAGACGCGCGAGACGCGCGGACGACGATGCGATAGCGAAATAGCGAACGATGCGGAATGATACATTAAACAACATTAAACACACAAATCTACGATATGAAGTCGCGCAAGACGTCGATGAACGCCTCTGGGTCCTCCTCGTGCGGCATGTGTCCCGTGTTCGGAAGCACGCGAATCTGGCAGTTTAATAACTTGGCGAGCGCACGAGAATTACTCACGGGGACGATGACGTCGTTCTCGCCGTGGACGATCAGAATCTTTGCACCGCTCTCGACGAGGGCGTTGACGGCGTCTTCGCTCTCTAATGTCGAGGGCTGCGTCGTCGCGCGCGCGCGAGCCATGGCGTCTCGCCAAATTTCGCGCGGCGAATTCGCGGCGACGACGGAGGCTAAGACGACGCGAAACATCCCTACGTCCCAGTCTCGCACGACGGATGGTTTGCGATACCCGTCGATCCAGTCGCTCGCCATCGCGTCGACTCGCGAAGGATCTATCGCGGCGCGCAAACCTTTCGTCCAAAACTCTTTGCTGCGCACGAGCTTGCGCAAGAGGAGGATGAGAAACGGCTTCGCGGCGTGCGTCAGGCACCACGCCGCCGTCATCGCAGCCGCCCCGACGGCGGCGAACGCGACGCGCACGAACGTCGGAAGCGAAAAAGCAGAGTCATCGCCGGCGTCGTTCTTCCTGAGCTTGCCGCCGATTATCGCCGGGGCGACGAGAACGACGTGGTCCACTCCACCCTGCGCCGCGGCGAGCGCCGCGCCGACGGCGCCTAGACTGTGACCCATCAGCGTGAGCGATCGAGCCGCGGCGTCGCCGCCGACCTCGCGCGCGATCGCTCGACACGTCTTCGCGTCGCTCGCGCGCGTGTACTTTTTCACGTCCCTCGACCGTTCCGTCAATCCGAACCCACACGAATCGTGCGCCACGACGTCGGCGTCCAGCGCCTCGCTCGCGCGCCGCATCGTGTCGCTCGTCGTCCACGACGACGCGTTCGCCCCGAATCCGTGCATGCACTCGATGAAACGCTTCGCGTTCGCCCGTCTCGCGCGCTTGTAGTGCACCTCCACGCCGTCGACGTCCAAAAACTCACCGTCCGCGTCCGCCGCCTCTCGCGGCGACACGAGCGCGTCGGCGTATCGCCGTTCGACGATCACCGCGCGCGCGACCGCGTACGCCGCGACCGCGACCGCGAGCGTCGCGAGCGGCGTCGTCGCCGCGCGCGTCGCGCTCGCCGCCGCGCCCGCCGCCGCCGCCACCGCGCACGCGCCCGCGCGCGCCGTCCGCGCGAGCTCGGGCGCGCGATCCAAGTCCAGTCGCGCCGTCGCATTCGCCGTCGCCGCGCGCGCGTCGTCTCGCGTCGCGCCCGTCGCGCGCGTCGTCGAATTCGCGAATCGAAAAATCTGCGTTCGCGTCGCCGCGCGCGTCGCCGCCGCGCGCGTCGTCGCGCGCGCGCGCGTCGTCGACCGCGACGCGCGCGCGACGCGCGACGCCCGCGCCTCGCCGCGCCGCGCGGTGCGCATCGCGCGCGCGACGCGGTCTCCCGCACTCGACGACGCGGCGCGCATGGCGACCGCTCGTGCCGCGCGCGACGCGCCCGCGACGCGCGCGCGAACCGCGCGCGCGCGCGCGACCGCGCCGTCGTCGACCGCGGGCGCGCCGCGCGCGCGCGCGCGCGCGCCGAGGCGCGACGCGCGGCTCGAGGTCGTCACGTTTGACCTCGACGACACGCTCTGGCCGACGACGCCCGTGGTGAACGCGGCGAACGAGGCGCTGATCGAGTGGTGCTCGGCGCGATTGGGGGGAAAGTTCCCGCGCGCGGCGCGCGTGCACGCGACGATGAAGAGGATCCGCGAGCAGCGAGAGTGCGAGGCGGCGGCGCGAGGGACGACGGCGGAACCGATGTCGTACGCGGCGATCAGAATCGCGGGAGCGACGCGGGCGGCGATCGAGTGCGGGATACCGGAGAGCGATGCGGTGGCGACGGTGGCGCGAGGGTATCACCTGGCGTGGATACCGATGCGGAACGCGATGGCGCGGGAGTTGGTGTATCCGGGCGCGGCGGAGGCGCTGCGAGCGATTCGCGAGCGGCATCCGGGCGTGGTCGTGGGATCGATCACGAATGGATTCGGCAGCGCCGCGGGCGCGGGGTTGGGAGAGTTTTTCGATTTTGAAATCTCCGCCGAGGCGCTGATCGATGAGCACATGGTGCACGGGGAGATGGCGAGGAAGCCGAACGCGTACCCGTTTCAGCTCGCGATGGGCATCGCGATCGCGGATCATGGGTATTCGGGCGACGCCGATTCGTGGACGCACGTCGGAGACGATGTTCTTAACGATTGTTACTGCGCGAAACAGTTCGACTTTAAGACGGTGCACGTGTGCGATCCGAAGACGAAACCGTACGAGAGCGGAGGGGGGGCGCCGTACGTGGAAAAGTCGCTTCGAGGAGGGGTCGAGGCGAACAGCGACGCCGTCGTGGACGGCGTCATCTCGCACGTGCGCGAACTCCCCGAGCTCCTCGATCGATGGTACGTGTGATCATCGCGCGAGATTGATTCTTTGTGTAAAACATGCAAGCATTTATTGTTTCGTCGTACCGTAAAAGTCGTTACAAGTCGATTTCTTTTCGTTCACGCCGTCGCGTTCGCGTCGTCTCCTCGACGCGAATACAAACAGTCCTCCGCTCAATCCCTCGAGAACGAACAAGACACACGCGCAGCAACGGCGCACGCGATAAAATTATTCGCCCAACAAATCGTAGTCGTCCAATTTATCGTTGTACGCCGCCACTTTGCGTTTGATCTTACTCGTGTCCACCCACGTGACGTAATCCTCCATATCTCGCGTAACGATATATCCAGGATTACGCGTTACTTTCGCCCCCACGCGCACGTGCCCTTGTTCTATGAACGTCGTCGCCTCCCGCAACGTCTCGCACATGCGCGCGCGAACCAAAACCGTCGCCAAGCGTCGTCGACAAAACGACGACGTCGACAACCGGTCGCACAACGCCAAAGACTTGGTCGACGGAATCGCACCGATATCGTACAATTTCGCCAACAAAGCCTCCGTCGTGTGCTGTCTCGTCTCATCTCGCGCGTCAAGTTTCTTCAACGCGTTCGCCAACTTCGTCACCGAACCGACCAACACGTTGAATCGCTTAAACTCGTCTCGATCTCGCAAGTGATACCTCCGAATCGTCGACACCTCTCGGTGCGAGTGTTCAGATTTCCACTGCAAGAAATCAACTTTTTTCAACAATTTACGTTCGTGATGCCGTAACTCCCGCATCGCGACTCCCTCTTATCCTCCTCTTCGTCTCCTTCCTCCTAGCTCGCGCTTCGTCGTCGACCTCGCGCCGAAAGCCCTAACACAGATCTTCCCGCCCGACCTCGTCGACGTCTCGCGTACGTTTCTCGTGAATTTGCTCGAGAAGATTACTTAGAGCGCTGGCGCATCTTTCTGCGTTTGCGTTTAAGTCTGCGCGTGCGTTTCTTGCGCCACTGCGTGCGTTCGCGCGTCGTCGTCGTCGTCGTCGTCAGTCGTCGCGTTCGCGCATCCACGCGTTCGCGTTCGATGGCGCGTTCGCGTTCGATGGCGCGCCGCGCGGCGCGATCGCGCGTCGCGATCGGGCGACGAAAACGTTCTCGCCCTCGCGTCGTCGTCGTCGCGCACCTTGGCTCTCATGAAACCGTGTTCGCGGCGAGAACTGCGGCGGCGCGCGCCGACGCGCGAGGGTTCGCGTCGTGGGCCGTGTGTGTCTTTGGTATCAGATTGCGCCTCGCTGAGTCAGCGGCGCTGGACTCCCCCCCAACACCGTCGCGTAATTAACTTACTACGTCGCGCGCGCGCGACCCCGACGGCGGCGATGCGCGTCGTGGACGAGCGCACCGCGCTGGTGCGCGATGCCGCGCGTCGGTCGTCGACGCGGACGTCCGCGACGACGCTCGCGCTCGCGCTCGCCGCGGGAGTGCTGCTGGTGACGGCGAACGGGACGCTGCGGGCGCACCCGCGCGCGGCGACGCGCGCGCGCTTGGGCGTGGACGTCGAGCGACAGTGCCCGGCCGAGCGCATCGTCGCGGCGGGATGCCTGAACGAGGACATGGTGACGTGCGCGCCGCACGCGAACGAGACGCTGGCGATGGGCGGCGCGGACGTCGCCGCGCTCGGCGGGTGCACCATCCAAGACCCCGCGCCGACGCATTGTCTCGTGCCCGAAGGCACGCCGGTGATGAAGTCGTGCGATTTTAATCACGGGTGCTCCGTGTACGCGCCGGTGGCGTGTCCCGCTGGGTCGCTCGTCGTCGGCGCGAGCACGTGCGAGACGAAGAAGGTGTGCTTTTGCCCGAAGTGCAACTTGAGCGGTTGCAAGTGGAATGGGTGCTGTAAGGATATTCCAATCAAGTTTACGGCGAATTGCAGAAAGTATCGGCTTGTTGGAACCAGCGACCGGTGCAAGACGTGCATGGTCGGCTATGCGTTGTCCTCGGACAAGAAGTCTTGCACGAAGTACGACTTGGGGACGGCGGCGAGCTCGATTTCGGTGCAAACCGCGCAACAACTGAGTTCGCAGGCGGTGAGTGGCGTGAGTTCCACCGCAATAAACGCCTGGCAGCACTCTGGAATCCAGAACACGTACAACGCCGCGTCGGGTTGGAGTGAAGACGCCGTCGAGACCGTGCGCGAGTCCGCCCTCGAAGCGGTCGAAGAGATGGAGGACTTTGTCGAACTCATTCAACAATTGCTGGGTCAGTTGGAGTGTCTAGAAGGTCTCACTCATCTCAAAAAGTTTGCGAACGCATTGAGAAGTCAAGGCACCGGGATGTTCGACCTCGTCGAAGACGTCCTCAAAGGACAAGACGATGGGGAGTCCAGGACCAAGTATTTCAACGAAATGTCTGGCGTCGCGTGTAACATGGTCTGGGCTACGGTCTTTCCTGCAGCAACGGCTGTGGTCGAGATTATCAAAGCTTTCGGACAACGCTTAAAGGAGTCTTGCCCTGCGCTCAAGGGTGGAGACTTACCAGCCTTCACGTTCGGTGTCGTGTTTGGTGGAGACTTGAGTGGTGGCCCAATCACAGGTGAGGTCGCGACGGAGATTGGAGTGGGCGCGGATCTCGACGGAACGCGTTTTTGCTACGTCGCGGCTTGCGCTGGGGGCGGGTTCACTATCCCGCCGAAGACAGGTGCAGAGGCATCAGTCAGCGCGTCAATCGCCGTCTCCGGATATAAAGACATCGGTACCGTCGCCGGTACAGCGGGTTACTTCGCTCTCGACTTGGGTGCGGATTTGCCGATTATACCCGTAGGCATTGATCTCGGCATATCGTACGTGCACGGCGTCGGCGAACCGGACCAAATTTATGGTATCTCCTTCTCAGGTCAAGTAAGCTCGGCGTCCTCCGATGTGAATCCCGCTCCCTGGCCTTCCGCTGGCGTGACCGCAGGAGTTTGTCACACAGCGATCTGTGTGCGAACAGACGGTGAGCCATGCACCAGTAATCAGCAGTTTACCCCGTTTGGCGCGGCGTCTTCGTCTTCATCTTCGGCGTCTTCACTGGGTGATGAACCCAAGCCTACAGCAAACCTCAAGCCTCGCGCACGATTTGAGCGTGGGCGCTTGGGGGGCTTGGGGCTGAAAATGAAAAAGCTTAAAAAAAGTCTTAAAAAGGCGACTTCGCCGCCGCCACCGGCGGCGCCGCCGCAGTACGATGCCTCGGCTTTATTTAAAGACGCTACTTCTGCCGAAAAAGCAGCGGCAGTCGCTGCGGTGAATGCTGCCCTACCAGACAACCAAAAGACGCAAGCCGTGATTTACCGCGACAATCCAAGCGCATACGTACCACCTTCGCGGGTTACCGGAGGGAAGTTTTTGGCCGAGGTTGGCTGCGGTATCTGGTTGGGTGCGATGTCTGGCGATTTCAAAAAAGCCAAACTGCTATGCATGGAGACAAACAACTGTATCGGTTTCGCACAGTACAAAAAGAGTTCATGGCCTTTTGACAAATCGTGTTGGGACTTGTTACAACCGTCGACATCGGCGATTCCTTCAAAGTACACCAAGGCTCAGATTCGTAACTTTGTCGTACCTGATTACGGTTTCGCATTTCTCAAGAGGTGGGGCCGAAGCACGTCGGATGACGCCGAAGATCGAGACGCCGTGCGTGAAGCGTGCTGGAAGGATTTTGAATGCGTTGGCTACGGTCAAAAGTCCGACAGAAACTGGGACTTGCTCAAGTACGGCGACACGAAAACGAATACCGTGTACACGAAGGGAATCTGGAGAAAGTACGTCAGTCCGGCCCCCGGCTACAAGCTCGTGACCACTTCGGTCAACGCCGGTGATTACGACACCTTGGAAGAGGCGTTGGACGCGAAGTGTCAAACAGATTGGAAATGCCTCGGTTTCGATTTCTCCTTCAAGGTCACGGGAACTGGAATCTCCTTAAAAAAGAAACTCCTCTACCCCGGTGGCAAATCGCCGGAAGATGACTGGCGATTCAAGTATGAACACTATTACGGCGTCACCGACACTTGAGCGCGTCGCGACGGACGCCGAGTCGACGTCTCGAAACATTTCTGTCGCACACCGTTTTGTTTGAGCCCTTCTCGTAATCACCGTTTTGTTTGAGCCCTTCTCGTAACCACAGCTTTGTATTCAGTCGTCCTCCGCGCGGCCGTCACGTCTTCCCCGTTCCGTTCCGTTCCATTCGATTCGATCGTCACAACGCGCCGGCGTCGAAGATCCGAGCATGGAGCTCGTGTACTTCCCCCTCCTCGCGCGAAACGTGCTGACGCTGCTCCTCGCCGCCGACGCCGGCCTCGACGTCGCGCCGCGATCCGTCGATTGGCCGGCGTACAAGTCCGAGACGATGTTCGGCCAGCTGCCGCAGCTCGAGGGCGAGGGCGTGCCGGGCGGAAAGCTGTGCCAGAGCATGGCCATCGCGCGGTTTCTGGCGAGGAAGGCGAAGCGGGACGGCGCGACGGACGCGGAGTTCGCGCGGAGCGAGATGCTGCTGGAGAAGATGACGGAGATTTACGACTGCATGAAGGCGGCGAACGTCCCGACGAAGGGCGTGCCGGAGAGCGAGGTCGAGGCGTTGAGGGAGACGCTGGCGACGCACTTCGAACACGTCGACGGACTGTTGGACGCGAACGCGGCGACGGTGGGTGATATCTCGGCGATCGCGGCGGTGGTGATGGCGCGCGAATTCGGCGTCGACGCGATTCTCGCGAGGGCGCCGAAAACGAAGGCGTATTACGAGGCGAAGAAAGCGCTCGTCGACGAGACGTGCGGATCGTTCGCGGCGTGGTTCAAGCCGCAGTAGAGTCTGCAAGAGATTTTCTTTTAATCAATGCGATGCTAATATTTAGATGTTCATCGCCATCATGTAAAATCGACGAGCGGGCGATCTAAAGACGAGCGCGAAGAGCGCCAGAAGGAAGACGAATTCGACGGCGCGAATCGCGACGGAGACGAGGGACGTGGATGATGGTCGAATGCCCGTCTTAAACGCCATCTTCGGTGTCATATTGAGCGCGGAAAACTTGCGCACGAGAGGACTGGCGTCCAGATCGGACGCCGTCCCCGCCACGGCGCGTCGTCCCGCCATGGCGCGCTGGAGGTCTTTGATCGCGCCCGTGTGCGGGACGACGGCGAGCCAATCGCGAGCGGCGATCATCTCGTCGCGCGCTTCGCCACCGCACTCGATGGGCTGATCCCTTTTCGCCACGCCGTACCGCTTCTGAATCTCCGTAGAGGCGTCTCCGGTGCAAATCACAAACTTGTTTCGAGCGCTCTCCGTCAAGAACAACTTGCCGATGGACCAGAGCGCGGCGAGCAAATACGGACAATTCGTCACGATGAAGTGTGCGAAGGGCTCTGGGTGAAACTCGGCGACGGCGAACTGTCTGGCGATGAGCGCGAGGTTCGCCCTGGTGAAAACCGTCACAGAACACTTTTTCACATCCACGATCATCGGCGGCAACGTGCCGCTCAAGTGTTCGCTCGGTTGCGCCAGGGTGACTTCGTACATTTGGTTCACACCGTACCAAGAATCCGTCACCTCGGCTCGTAAGAGATTCTTCACCCCGGTCGTGGTCATGCAACAAAACAACGCCGCGGGATGGCTCTCGCTCGCAGGCCAAATCTTAAACATATCGAAAACATCCGCCAAGTCTCGCACCGCGCGCTCCTTTGTCTCGGTGGCGTCGATTTCTCGGTGCCTAAATCCGTGCTGCGGTGGAAACCTCTTGAGAAATCGCAACATAAATATTCTCGTGTACAGAGCGGCGCCTAAGTTCTTACTATCCTGTATGTTCGCCAAGCACGCGTCTTTCGTCTTATGCACGATGCGCAGACGACAATACACGCCGCCGTGACACGCCTCGCAAAGCCGCCGTAAAAATCTCTGACACGCCACCTCGGGAGGCGTATCGTGCCCTTCGAACACCTTCATCGCGAACTCAAACGCCACCGACTGCATGACGTCAGCTATAGCGTTCCGCAGATGCTGTATCTGCTTCTCATTGCTCATCTTCAGCGTGCACGGCCGTCCCAACCCCGCGTCGACGTCGGCGCACGTCAGCCCGTGTTCGACGACGTCTAAAATCCGCGGCCCCGTCCACGTCTCCCCCTCCCACGGGTACAGCGGTATCTTCCCGTGCGTTCGTTTCAATTCAACGTGATCGTAAAACGCCTCCTCCTCTATCTCGCACGCCATCGTCGGCGTCGGCGGTCCCGTCCACGGCGTCGGCGCCGCCACGCCCCACCACGGCTCCAGCGAGTCGAAGAATCCATCCTTCGTCGCGAACGTCTCCGCGCCCCGCCACGACCGCGCCACCGACACGAGCGCGGCGAACTCTCGCGACGTTCGCGTTCCGCCGTCGATCGACGCGCGCGCGTCCACCGTCGTCGACGCGCGACGATCATCTCGATGCGATTTCGATTCCGACGCGTCCGCATTCATCGCGCGCGCATCGCGCCCCGCCCTCGCTCGCGCGCCGTCATCGTCCGCCTTCGGTCGCGCGCACGCGTTCCCCATCGCGCGCGCGCGCGCCGACGCCCGCGCGGCGGCGCGCGCGCGCGGCGCGTCGCCGTGTGTCGTCGTAACGACCGCATCGCGTCGCGGCGTCAGAGCGCGTCCGATGCGCGCGCTCGCGCGCCTCGCCACGGCGACGGCGCTCCGATCGACGCCCGCGCGCGCGTCGGCGCGGCGCGTCGGCGCGTCGGCGCGACGATGGACGCGCGCGCCGCGCGCGAGCGTTCGCGCCGCCGGCGGGACGGCGCGCGGCGCGACGGACGACGGCGACGACGACGACGCGCGCGACGACAACGAGGACGACGCGCGAGGGTTCGCGCGCGCGCTCGAGGAGCGCGCGCGCGCGCGGCGCGCGAGCGGGGCGTCGACGCTCGAGCCCGGGCTGTTCTTGGTGGCGACGCCGATTGGCAACCTGGAGGACGTCACGCTGCGCGCGCTGCGCGTGCTGCGCGACGCGGACGCGGTGCTGGCCGAAGACACGCGAAGGACGAAGCAGTTGATGCGAGCGTACGACATAGCGACGCCGTTGGTGTCGTATCACGCGCATAACGAGGCGAAGCGGAGGGAGTCGGTGCTGGGACGGTTGGCGAGCGGCGCGGCGTTGGCGCTGGTGAGCGACGCGGGAATGCCGACGGTGAACGACCCGGGGGCGGATTTAGCGGCGAGAGCGGCGGCGATGGGTGTGAGGGTGTTTCCCGTGCCGGGACCGAGCGCGGTTTTGGCGGCGATCGCGGGCGCGGGATTGCCGACGGATGAGTTTACGTTTATCGGTTTTCCGCCGCCGAAATCTTCGGCGAGAGCGAAAAGATTTAAGAGTTTCGCGCGCAACAAGGCGACGCTCATCATGTTCGTGCCTCCGCATAAACTAATCGGGACGTTGGAAGACGCGCACGCCGCGTTGGGCGATCGACGATGCTCGGTGTGTCGAGAGTTGACCAAGGTGCACGAAGAGTTTTGGAGAAGCACGCTGAGCGAGGCCAGAGCGGAGTTCGAGCGGCGCGCTCCGCGAGGGGAAATCACGCTCGTCATCGAAGGTTACGATGGCGACGAACTCGCGCTCGCGAGTGACGAAGACGATGACGACGACAGCGCGCCGAGCTCGTCGAACGTCGAAGACGCGGTGCGCTCGCTGCTGGAGGACGGCGCGTCTCCCTCCGACGCGTCGAGACGCGTCGCGAAAGAACTCGGCGTGCGGCGGCGGGAAACGTATGGTGTCGCGCAGAGACTTTCAGAAGAACTGAAAAAACGTGGATGAGACGAGCGCGTCGAAACGAGATTCAATTCAATTCAATGACGGTAGGCGCGATTGGGCAACAACCGAAGCGACGTCGTGGGAGAGTTAAAAATAAATGACGCTCGTCGTCATATCTCCGCATGCCCGAAGGCGTGGGTGATGGCTTACCGTTTGGAAGAAGCCGTCAGCGGGCGTACGGTGATATCACGCGCGCGCTCACGCGTCCCCCACGTGAAGACCTGAGCGCCGCGTTGAGCCACGAAGAGAATCGCAACCACGACGTAGACCGGCGCGCCGTGGGAGGCGAGATCAATCTCTTGAGGCGGGAAATCACACGCGTACAGAAAGCCTTGAATGATTTAAAGTCGAAGCGAATCGAAAATACATCCCCAAACGCTCTTCCAGATCGTAAGCGATGGAGTGTCATGGATCGCTGCAGGCCAATGAGGAAGTGCGACGAAAAGGACGAGAGACATTCGTCGCAACCTTTGCTCGTTCGCGACATGAGTGCTCGACAGCTGATCCTGCGGAAACCGCCCGAGCCTGCGACGCGTGGAATGGCTATCATGCTGTTGCGCCGGCTCGACGACGTCTTGCCAGAGGGCGCCATCGAGAACAAGTGCGCCGAGCTGAGCAAGATGGGCGGTTTGGGAACGGTGAGTGGAGCGCTCGCGCGGCACGCAAGCTTGCAGATCGACGCATTTAGCGATGATTTCGAGATTATCGATACCGCGTTCCGAGAGGGTGCTCGGCAAGTGAGCGCTGGGTGTAGAGATCGAGGCGAGTTGTTGGATGCGATCCGCGAACGCTACGGAGAGCTCTTCTCCACGATGCGCAACGTGTGTGACCGGTGGCAGCGACGAAACGAGTCTCTCGTAATCGAGCTTGACGAACTTCAAGGCGCGCTGGAGACGAAAGAGAACGAGCAACTCGCGCTCACAGAGTGCGTAGCGAGATGCAAATTCGAAGCCGATTCCGCGCGACGACGACAGCAAGTCGATAACGAGCGGGCTGATTTAATGACGAAACGGTCGCATGCGAGGGAAAACGAATTGATGGTAATGCGGAAAATTGACCGTGCCGAGATCCATCGATTGCACGAGCGCCTAAAACTGATGGAGACTCAATCGAGGCGTGATTTTGAATTCGCTGTGATGTCGATGGAGCAGTCGCTATACGACGCTCTGAACGACAGAGACAATCTCTCGAAGCGCGTAAGGTTTTTGGACAATCAGCTGCTTCAGACGCGCATGATGCTTCCGGACAAGTCGTGTTACTCCACTACGGAGACCCAAACCTTAGAAGGCGCGGATGGCCAGTCGACGTACAAGGGCGAAGCAGCTGCGGGCGTATCGGCTGAGGTGCAAACCGACCACGTAGTGATCTCGAGGCGCCGACGCAAAGTAGAGGCTTCGCGGAGTGGTAAGGATGGTAAAGGTACGAGCTTGCTCGCCACAGATCTCGGTACGGACACGGATAAATGGAAGCGCGAGATTCTCGGTGGTTTCGCCACTCTCATGAATTCGCAAAAGATCGGTCGGCGGAAACCGCGCGCTTGGGTGCTCAAATGTATCGCGCACATATACACCGATAAGCTCACGCTCGACTCGACGGCGCAGATGAGCGGCGAAGACGGCGCAATGTGTGACGCCTCGGCACAGCCACTCACGAATTTCGTGTACGATTGGCATCTGCACAAGTTTGGGTTGAAGCAACTCGCCGAAACGAATTTGCTCGACTTGATTGCTTCGACGTCGTATCACACGGAGGAGTGCGGACTGATTTCCCAGTTCGGTGCGTTTTGTGGTTTCGGCACATATCGCGCGCATCGAGAACCGGTCTTGACGGACTCGCCGACGGTGACGTTTTATTTACGTCTGCTCGAAGCGCTCGCAAGCGAAACCAACTTTGCGCAACTATTTATGGAATTCGGCCTCGGGAACGATTCGAAGGTCGACATCACACCGACTACGACAGGCACACTCGCACTTGCACGCGCTCTAGATGCCATCAAGCGCGTGTTTACGGAGTACAAAGACGACGCCTCGGCGCTGAAAGACTTTGTTGGTAAACAACTCGGGATCAAGCACGCGACGAACTCGACGACGGTCAAGTTTGCCAGTTTAATGCGGGGGGCGATGGACGAATACACATCTCGCCGAGTCGCGAGTTTGGAAACGTTGAAGGCGTTATTTCTTGCCGCTGATTGCGACGACGATGGCGCTTTGGTGCGGGACGAATTTACGGCTGCGTTTCGATTGTGCGACTACAAAGTCACCGAACAGTTCGCGGCGAAGGCGTTCGAAGCCTGCGCGACACGACGCGGCGATAAACCATCACAGCTATTCGTCGGCGTTGACGCATTTCTCAAGTCCTGCCTCACGAACGGGATGGAGACCTTTCGCATGATCCCCGAACATCCGCCTGGCGAAACCGCGGAGACGACGAAAATGGCGGCGTCGACGACGTCTTCTCGCAAGAAACAAGGCTCATCCTCCCCGACGGCACCATCGCTCTCGACGTCATCAAACACGTGGCTGACCCTCGTCGACCAGCACGTCGCCTCTCCCGAAGGCGCGGTCGCCAAACTCCGCGCCCTCCCGCCCAGCCTCCCCCTGGATCGATGCCGACGCCAACTCCGCCGTCTCGATCAACTCCGCGCCGCGCGCACCGACGGCCAAGCCGCCTACCTCGCCCTCAAGCTCCTCACCAACGACGTCCGAACCGCCACCGTCCGCGCCAAGGGCGGATTCAAGCGTCTCGGCGCCACCGTCCTCCACCAAGTCTCCTTCTCCATGCGCGCCGCGCGCGGCGAATCCGATCCCGTCGTCGACGCCTCCGCCCCTCTCGATCGCCCCCTCGACGAAGATTTCGACCCATTAGCGACGTCCTAATACCACCTTCGCGCTCGCGTCGAATCGCGGACCCGTTCCCGTCCGCGGCGTCGTCGACGCCTCGCGGCGGCGTTCGCGTCCCTCGCCGTCGAGTGCCGACATTCCAGCCCGAACGCGAGCCACCCTTTATCGTCGCTCGATCGCGCGCCGCACAACTCGACGTCACGCGCCGCGCGCGCTCCATCGATCGACATGGCGTCGAAGAGAATCATTAAAGAACTTTTGGGTGCGTGCGCTCGTCGCGATCGCGCCCGCGAGGCGTCGTCGCGCGACGCGCGCGCGCGTCGTGAAGATCGTCGCGGAATCGCGCGGCCGACGCGGGTCGACGACGACGCGACCTGGGACGCGCGCGACGACGTCCCGAGGCGCGCGCGCGCGCGAAAAGATGCGACGCAATAGCGCGCATCGCGCGGTTCGGCGCGCGCGGGAAGAGGACGCGCGCGCGGCGCGGCGGCGTCGACGACGACGCGTCTCGGGCTGACCGACGTCTTCGCGCTTCGATCGATTCGAAAGCGCGCTCGCTCGCGCGCGGATGACTGACGACGCGCGCGCGCGCCGTGAACAGACTTGCAAAAGGACCCGCCGACGTCCTGCAGCGCGGGCCCGCGGTCGGACGATGATATTTTCCACTGGGACGCGACGATCATCGGACCGAGCGACTCGCCGTACCAAGGCGGACTGTTCTTCGTCGCGATTCACTTCCCTCCGGATTACCCGTTCAAACCGCCGAAGGTGAATTTCAAGACGAAGGTGTATCACCCGAACGTGAACAGCCAGGGGTCGATTTGTTTGGATATCTTGAAGGAGCAGTGGTCGCCGGCGTTGACGATTAGCAAGGTGCTTTTGAGCATTTGCTCGTTATTGACGGACCCCAACCCGGATGATCCCTTGGTGCCGGAGATCGCGCACATCTATAAGACGGATCGTAACCGATACAACGATCTCGCGAAGGAATGGACTAGGAAGTACGCCACTTTGTAGAGCGGAAGCGCTTTCGGGTTTGTAGCGAGGGAGGCCGAGGGGCGCGAGCGAGCGAGAGACCGCGCGCGTGCGAACGCGAGCGAGGGGGCGAGAGAAACACAGAGCGACGATGACGAGAGTGCACGTCGATAACCAGGGGTGCAGACAGACACACGCGGAACGAATGCCGGCGGTCTTCAGACGACGAAGCCGCGAGCGCCGCGAGAAACGCGCGGCGACGGCGAGAGCTCCGACGAGTGAATTTAGCGAAGAGAATAGGCTCTTAATGTGAATGCGATACACCAGCCTATGTGTGAACGATCCGACCTCTCCGGCCGCGCGCCGTCGCGCGTCGACTCGCCTCCGCGCTTCCCGTCTCGTCCCGTCCTCGTCTTTCCCTCGCCGTGCGCGCCGAGATGTCCGCCACATCACCGCGCGCGCTCGCCGCCGCGCTCGACGCCCGCACACGATGCGCGCGATCGCTCCCGTCTCCCTCGCCCCGGTCTCGCGCGTCCAGCGCCGTCGCGCGCGCGTGCAGGCGCGTCGAACCACCGACGACGTCACCGCGACCGGTTTCGCCGCCGCGGCCGCCGCGGCCGCCGCGTGCGTCGTCCTCGCCGGACCGGCGCACGCGGAATTGAACGCCGCGGAAGCCAATCGAGGGGGCGAGTTCAACCGCGGCTCGGCGAAGCAGTTCGGCGGTTACGATTTGGTCAAAGTCGACATCACGAAGGAGTTCGGCGAGGACTTGCGACTGAGCGTGCGTGACGACGACGCTCGACTCGATCGACGAACGCGACGGTGGCTCGAATCGCGATCGCTCGCGCGCGACGTACTGACGGAAACGCACCGCGTTCGGCCTCGCAGAATTTCACGGGCGCGGATCTGCGATTCGCCAAGCTTCGAGGGGCGAACTTGCGCGGCGCGTACATGATGAAGATGGTCGCCCCGGAGGTCGATTTCACGGGGGCGGACTTGAGCGATGCCCTCATGGATCGCGCGGTGTTAGTCAAGGCTGACTTTACGAACGCCATATTGAATCGCGTCGTGCTGACGTCGTCGGATTTGGAGGGCGCGATCGTGGACAACGCAGATTTTACCGACGCGTTGCTCGACGCCAAGACGCAGCAGGCGTTGTGCAAAACGGCCGCGGGGAAGAACCCGGAGACCGGGGTTTCGACGCGCGCGTCGCTTGGCTGCGCGGGCGGGCGCGCCCGAGTATCGTCGCCGTCGAGGTACATGTCCGACGACGACACACCGAAACCCAAGGCGGAGTTTGACGAATCGCGATTCTCGATGTATCAGTAAATTCTTATTCTTTTGTAAGCGGCGTTGACGACGAATTATTTTTGCAAGTTTTTGAAATGCACGCGACTATCTATTAGAGACCTTGCTGCCCGCGAACCCCACGCCTTTGGCCTCGGTCAAATCCTCGGGCAACGCGAAGATCGAGTTCTTCTGAATGCCCTTCTTCCCCTTCTTCAATCCTTTGGTTTGGAAATTTTGCCAACTGCTCGCCTTTTGATTTTGCTCGGCGCTAATCTCTTGCTGCCGCTGCTTATACTTGAACGTCTTCAACTTTTTCCGCTTCAACTCGCGCGTCTCCGAGTCGTCTCCGGGCTTAATCTCTAAATTCTTCGGTGGCTCTTTCCGCACGAACTCCGTCTTTCGCGTCAACTCCAAGCGTCTCGGTTCCGGCACGCCGCGATACACCTCTCTCGGCGGCGGCGGCGGCGGCGCCTTCGCCTTCGCCCGATCCCCGATATCTATCCTCACATCGCTCGCTTTCACCGCGACTCGCGTGTGAGTCTCCGTCAGGTACACGTCCAGCGTGCCGTCGTCCATCGCTCGCACGCACCGTCCCTTTCGCCACGCGCCCTCGTCGTCGAGCGCGAGCACGTCCCGTCCCGCGAACGTCCCTCCCAGCGTCGTCGTCGTCGTCGCCGTCGCCGCCGTCGACCCGCGCGCGTCGTTCGCGCCGTCGTCGCCGCGCGCGTCGTCGTTCGCGCCGTCGTCCCGCGCCGCGAGCGTCGTCGCCAGGACGTCGCGCGTGATTTCAATCACATCCTCGAGCGAATCCTTCAAATCGATCAACTCCTCGTCCCCCGGCGCGTCCGCGAGCGACGCCTCGACGTCGGCGAGCGAGCGCGCGTACTCATCGAGCTTGGCGCGCAGCTCGTCGACGGTTTGCGGCGCGTCGTCGTCGTCGGCGTCGGACATGACGCGCGGGGCGATGTGACGGCGGCGGCGGCACTTCGTCGCGATGGCGACGCGCGCGCTCGCGCCGTCCGCGGCGCGCGCGACCGGCGACGTCGCCGGCCGATCGCGCGCGCGCGCGGTGCGCTCGAGGGGCGCGGCGCGCGCGACGCGCGGGAGAGACGTCGCGCGCGCGATGGCGGCGGGAACGCGCGCGCGCGCGGTGACGCCGCGCGCGCGCGCGAACGACGCGGACGCGGACGCGGACGAGGACGAGGGCCCGGATAAAGATCTCGCCGACGCCTTCTTCGCGCAGATGCCGCGCGAGGGCGAGGCGGAGGACGACGCGCGAGGGGACGAGGACGCGCTCGTCGACGACGACGACGACGACGACGACGAAAACGTCGAGGTGCTGCCGTACATCGGCGGTGAGCTCCTGAAACCGGACCCGCCGGGACACAAATCAGGGTACGTCGCCATCGTCGGACGACCGAACGCGGGGAAGAGCACGCTGATGAATGATTTGGTCGGGACGAAGCTGAGCATCGTGACGTACAAGCCGCAGACGACGCGGCATCGGATTTTGGGCATCCTGAGCGACGAGAACTCGCAGATGGTGCTTCTGGACACGCCGGGGGTGATGGTGGAGGAGTTTAATAAGCTGGACGGGATCATGCTCAAGAGCGTGCGGAATTCGATGGCGAACGCGGATGTGTTGTTTTACATCGTGGACGCGGCGCGGGATCCGTACGGGGCGTGGGAAGGTTTGGCGCCGAAGAAGGGTAAGCGCGTGCCGACGGCGTTGATTTTGAACAAGTGTGACATGGTTGGTGATCGTGAGCGGATCATGGAGTTGATTGAGTACTTTCGAGCGCAAGAGGCGATCGACGAGGTGTTGCCCATTTCGGCGCTCAACTCGACGGGGACGCGCAACGTCAAAGAGTGGGCGCTGGAACGTTTACCGCTCGGCCCGACGCTTTACCCCAAAGACGCCATCAGCGAGCACCCCGAGCGGTTCTTCATCGCGGAAATCATCCGCGAGAAGATATTTTTGCAGTACAAACAAGAGGTGCCGTACAGCACGCAAGTTTGGATCGAGACGCACAAGGAACGCGACGGCGTGAAGAAGGATCTCATCCTCGCCAAAGTCTTCGTCGAGCGTCAATCTCAAATCGGCATCATCGTCGGCCAAGGCGGGGCGGCGATGAAAAAGCTTTCGTCCAGCGCGCGCGCGGACATTGAAAAGTTTTTAGGCCGCCCGGTATTTTTAGACATCCAAGTCAAAGTCCGCGACGGCTGGCGCGAAGACGAACGCAGCCTCGAAGACCTCGGCCTGGACGACCCCAATAGATTAGAGAGCCCATCTATTTAGACGACGTTATCGCGCAGTTTTCTCACCCCCGCGCCGTCAAAAACGCCGGCAACCGCGCGCCCTTCGCGTCTCGCAACCATCTCGCGAACATCTCGCGCGCCTTCGTCTTCGTCGCTTCGCGTCCGACTTCGTCCCCCCCGTCGCCGTTTTCCATCGCCCCGCGCGCGTCGCATTTTTTTCCCGCGTACGTCGCGACCGGCATCCACCACAGCGGTCGATACGCCATCGCTCTGTGTCGCCCTCCGCGTCCGTCCAACGTCAGCCGCGTGTCTGTGTGGCACTTACCCTGGAGGGTCGCATTCTTATCCACTTCCGCGTCCCCGCACACGGCCGCGCGCGTCCTCGCGCGCACGCCACGCGCGCGCGCATCGACGCGCGATGCTCGCGCGCGCCGATGCCGTCGCCCGCGCGGCGCCGC
>Ga0222716_10001257_pt1 | contig 21364 bp, 24 predicted proteins | sample C33_13DmetaG_FD_165044 | JGI IMG/M metagenome (GOLD analysis project Ga0222716, IMG submission 165044) | Estuarine water microbial communities from San Francisco Bay, California, United States - C33_13D | ecosystem: Environmental > Aquatic > Marine > Unclassified | place: USA: California... | reverse complement strand
TGACCTGAATACCTGTGGAGCTGGTGGCTAGTTTGGCTGCGTTGTCGTAATGAAGTGTGACGGCACCATCATCAGCAGTAGAAATAAATGTTTCAGACCCATCGCCTTTTTGAAGAAAGATATTGTTAGAACCGCGTATGTATAAATCACCTGTGCCTGTGTCAGCAATTAGACTGTCGCCACCATTATGATAAATCTGTAAGTCACTGCCAGCGCCGAAGATGGCCTTGACGTTATCAGCAAACTGGAATTCTTCAGATGTCGGATTCCAGACCAGCTTCGCGGTCGTTCCGGTATCCTCAAAGAACTTAATCGTGCCATCGCCTCCGACACGAAATCGTTCAACGCCGTTTGTGCGTGTCATTACGCCAGCATATGCGGACGCTGCGCCGCTTGCGTTGCCTGAATCTAGAATTAGATATGTGTACGAATCATCAGCAGCAGAATCGTTCGCTCTGATGATCAACTGGCCGCCCGTTGACAGCAGATATTCGCTATCGTCTTCAGTGCCAACGCTTGTGTTTCCGAATCTAACATTTCCAGTAAGGTTACCACCGGCTAACGGTAGATGACCCACTTGCGAATAATCATACCCAGCTTCCCACTGCAGCGAATTAGACGCAGCACCGTCCGCGAAGATTGTGCCGGGCGCTAAGAAATTACCGTTGTTGACGAATGAGAAGTTAGTGCCGCCGCCCGCATAATTCAGAAGCAAATTGGTTGTTGCTTGCGTGACATCAGCGTGAAGATGCCAAGCGGTTGCGTCTGATGCGCTGCTGTCTTTCCAATAGATTCCTGCGTCACCGCCAGCGGATGAAAGCGTTAAATCCGACTGAGCTTTGATCGGATGGCTAAACTCAAAAGTATCTGTCGCGGTCTTCCAGAGGAGCGTTGCATCGGTGGTGGAGTTGACTGCGTCTTGAATCGTAAAGCCAGCACCGTCCGCTGATGCGGAAGTATCGCCAGCCCCGTAGTTGACTGTTATATTTTTGTCTTCTACGTCGAGGGTTTGTGTGTTCAGTGTTGTTGTTGTGCCGTTTACAGTTAAGTCACCGCTAATAATTAAGTTGCCTGACACTGTGCCGCCGCCAGAAGGTACTGAAGGCGAACCATTAGCAAAAACATTTGCAGCACTTTCAACAAAGTTAATTGCTGATGATGTTAATTCGTATAAACGATTTGATGTTGACTGACCAGCAGCGTCAGGTGAGCCCGATCCCGTTATCGTAGATGACAATTTTACCTTGTGAACGCCAGCCGCTAGATTGGTAAAAGTGTGACTAGTTACAACGTAAGCAGTTGCGCCGTAGGTGCTAGTATTTGCGATGTATTCTAATGCGCCACCAGCGTCTACCAAGATCGTCAAATACGAACCAGAAATCAGAGCCGCAGTAACATAAACTTCGGTAGAGCTTGGCGTTGAGTCGGTGCTTGTGAATGTTATTGGTTTTGTTGCGGCAGTGGAATATGAGCCGCCATCAGTCTGCAAGCTATAAATAATGTTTAGCGTTGAATTTGTTATGTCTGATAATGCAGCGGAGGATGACGCTCCAGTACCGCGCAAATACAAGGTGCCTACTGAATTGTCGTAAATCGCGAATTTGGTCTCTAAGGTTACTGTCGCAGTTTGATCTAGCGTCAGCGTCATCTCACCACCGTCGCCAGATAAAACGCCGCTTACCTTGTCAACTGCCGTTCCTGAAGTAAGCGATATTCCAGCCAGCGCCGCTGCGCCTAGTCCGTCTTGATCAAGCAGGATGTTTCCAGACGAATCAAACACTGTAATATTTTTAGCGAAAACAGAACCGTCAGGCTTAACTTGAAATGGCGCATTCTCACTTTCAGTTTGAGCCGCTCCGCTAAATATTCTATAAGTTGCAGAGGCTTCGCCATCAATAACGGTTGTCGCGTCACCTGTTCCAGCAATAAACTTTGAGTCGGTGGAAACGTCTCCAGTGAATGCGCCAGCGTTTGCGTTGACAGTTCCCGTGAAGGTTCCTGATGTTGCTGTAACAGCGCCTGTTATCGTTGCGTTTGTTGCGGTCAAAGCTCCAGCACGATCAACCCTGAATGGCGCTGATGCAAACGTGTTGTTACCTAGGCTAATCCCGTCAGCAGTCGACAGAGAGACTCTAGTGACCCCAGAGCCAGCAATAAGGCTTGTTCCCGACAGAGTGAACCCGCCGATAGCCCCTGATGAGGCAGTGACTACACCCGCCTCCGTAACCCGAAAAGGAGCTGATGCCCTGTTTGCGAATGTATTTCCGGCCCAAAACCTTACATCATCGCCCCCTGTAACCGTTGAGGCTAGACCCATAGAGTCAGCGGCATCTTTAATATAGTCGGTTTGTATTGAAAAGCCGCCAATAGCTCCGGTTGTCGCTGAAAGATTACCAGTGACTGTCAAACCCGAAACCGGCGTGTAAGTTAGGCCGCTGGTCGCGTTGCCAATGGAAAATGCAGCATCTCCAGCGTCTGATCCAGTTCCAACAAACCCTAGATAGTACCCTGCCGTGGTTGTATCTTCGTAAGATGTTTTTCCCGCCTTAAGAGAGCCTAGACCGCTATTAGTTGTTGTTGACAGGGTAATACTTCCCGTCTTGATATTTCCGCCAGAAATTATCGTGGTGTTGTCGGAAAGTTCTGAAGTAAAAACCACGGAGCTGGGTATGACGCTCAGATTTAATTCGTTCGCCGTTATTTTTGCTGCATCTATGTTCTCTACAGTTATAGAGCTGGCATCTATAGTGCCTGCCGTTATAGCTGAAGCGTTTAGCTCTTCAACATCTGCGTTTTGAGCCTTCCTGAACTTTCCGGTTACTTGAGAAGTGTACCCGCTTGCTGATCCATACACGTTTATTGAGCGAGCTAAAAAGTAATAATTAGTATCGTATGAAAGCCCCGCCGACACTCCTAGGATAACTTTCTTGGTTTTGCCTACATCGCCGTAATAGGTGTTAAGCAGCGTTCCGGAGTTGGGAGTGAATCCTGAAGTCGTTGAAAAATGAACCTCAACCGCTCTTAGGTTAGTGTTTGCTGGATTAGTCCAAGTAAGCTCTGAGAAAAAAGGCTTGTCAGTGGTAGCGGCAAAATTTGTAGGGGCCGCCACGGTGTCGGGTTGGGCTATCGTTATTTGACTGTAAGAAGTAAACCCAGATGTTACGTTGTCCCAAGAAAAATGTCTGATGCGAACATCGTATGCTTTAGCGACACTAACGTTCGGTATAACCGCTGAAGAGGAAGCCTTTCCCGCTATAGTAACAACTGAATAATCTGAGTCGGTGCTTTCCTTAAACTGTATCTCTGTACCCTGTATGGCCTCATCTGAATTATTAGTCCAAGTCGCTATAATATCTATCTTGGCTGTTGGCCCTTCTATTCTGCTTCTTTGGGTCAAACCCTGAGAGCCAACAATAGTTGGAGCGGAGATAGACAAGTTTCCAGTGCTTGGCTGAGATGAATCTGCTACCTCGCTTTGATAATCCGAGGCAACGTAATCATAAACAGTGTCGTCTATCTCCTGAAGAACCAGCCTTGTTCCTGCAAAAATAACCCCTTCGTTGTCAAAAAACTCCATTTGCATGGATTTAACTTCAAATGTTTTGGGGTTTCCTGTGCCATTATAGCTTTCACCAAAATTCAACCTATCATTGACCAAATAAACCCAGTCATTAGGCTGCAACTGCATGAACTCCAAGGAAACAAGGGCTGATATTGTTGTGGTTTGCCTTTGACGAATAAGCGCAATCTTTTGCAGCCTTTGAGCTTCAGTTGATTTAGTCGTAAAAGGAAGCTGAATTTCTAGCGTCTTTTTAAAGTTAGCCGTTGCCTCTCCTGTCGGAGTATCTGCCGCCAAGTATGAAGAGCTAGTAAGTATTGGAGATTCTACCCCTTGATAGTTGTTCGACGGATCAATATGCAAAGCCTTGACAGAGTTGTATAAATCTCCTCCCGAAGATTTCGTAGTTATGCTGACAGGCGCGAGCAAATCATCATCTCTAATAGTAAGAGAGGCTGATTGATCGCCTCCCACAAAAAGATTAAATTTCCCGTTTGTGTAAGATATTGAGCCGGAGCAAGAAGTTAATATCCCTTCAAGAACTCCATCTAAGCTTGCGGATCCGTTAGTAAAGCCGCTCGACGTATATCTGTTTTCATAAGACGAGCCGTTAGCCAAAACAACCTGTTGATCGCAAATATCAGCGGCCTTGTGAAAACCACCAACTACATTTGCATCGTTAATCTCTCCAGACACACATTTTAAGCCGTAGGTAGTATCAACCAAAAAATCGCGAACTATTAGCGCGGGGTTTTTAGACCAAGCTGTTGTTGAATTTCTTGGATCGTATACCTTCTTTCCTTTAACTTTGAACCAAATCTTAGGGATAGATGTAAGTTTTTCCGGATCATAAACAAGGCGCATAAAAACATAAGCCATGCCCTGAAACTTGGAATTTGTATCATAGTTAAGACCTACGCTGGTAAGGCTGGCGGCATAGCCATCTACCGCTGTCTGACTTCCATCATGAAAAGTGTACTGAACCAAGCTTCCGCCCGTAAAAGCGTTACCGTTGTCCGTGTTAACAAAATCCGCATTTGATGCGCTGTATACAGTTTCGCTGTGAAGCGTTGATGTCGTAGTAGTTATAAGAGTAGTGTCAAAATAAACACCCTCTAAAGACTCAATTTCATGTCCCGCTAATACGATAGCCACATTGAGGGTGTTATTTTCATCGCCAGAAGTTCTCATTCTAACGATGTTTCCCGCTATGCGGGTCTCACCGTAGACTATTTGTCTAGGAACTTGAGCGCCCGTTCCGGTTATCTTTGACCCGAAGTTTTGAGCGGTGGCTTCAATTCCCTTGCTGGTTAGCATTCCTACGCCGCCAGCTATAACCGACCCAACAAAAGTAACAATCGCATACTGCAACGCGACATGCAGGCCGGCAAGAGCGCTTGTGCCGACAAACAAGGCCGGAAGACTAGCTCCTAAGGTTACAATGGTAAGAGCTACCACTGCTGCCGCAATAAGCGCCGCTTTAATTACTTTAGCCATTTATTCTAAACACCATTTTAATTAGGTCGTTTTTCTTCCTTGTGAAACCGTTATCAGAAGGGCATAAAACATTATCCCCATAACTGATTCCTGCAACCTCAGAACCGTTCTCTTTAATTACCACTAGATCGCCTTTCTGCGCCTCTTCAACCTTAAGCAAGCCTTTTGCCGTCGCCGCCTTTTCTATGCTCTTCCCTAAAGTGCCGCCGTAATTTTTTATAGCCTCTTTTGCTGACGGCTCATCTCGCCAGTTTAGCGTAATCGGGATTAAGCGTTCCCCTGTCATTGCTTTTATTGCGGCATCACTAAACAGGCAGCAATCCCATTTGCCCCACTCAAAAGGGGTTTTTTTGTGCCTTACCAAAAATTGATGCAAGGCATCATCCCAATTTGATTGCTTCTTCATCGGAATTACCGTCTATCAATACCAATGCCGTTTTCATCAATAAACTGATTTCTTCCTCTGCCCCAGTTTATTTTCATGTCCTGAATTTTTGCCACCTCGTTTAGACTGTTATCACCCGCATAAAGAGAGGCTTGAGATTCTTTTGTATATCGGTAGTTTGAAGGTCTTCTCAAATCCATCAACCGATTCTCCGTCTGCAAGCTAATTGAAGCGCCGTTAGGATCGTCAGATATGTTCATTTGAACCATTCGCCCTTTATAAAGAACCATTGAGGCGGAAACTTGATCTGTGCCACCGCTTATAAACGCCATGAGAAGCGTTATAGGCCTGTTCTGGTAGTTTTCTGTCAGGGCGTAGCTCAACACCTGTTGATCCATTCCCGTTATAGAGAACGTAACTCCGGCGCTTTTAAGGTCGTTTGAATCCTCAATTTCAGATATTGATAGTAGCTGCCCAGCCCCTTCATAAGTATCCCCGTCAATTACTAGGTCTCCGATACTTGTGTTCAGCAAAATATCATCAGTATCAAACTCGGCTTTGATTGCAAACACTATGTTTTGCTGGTCTTCAGCCAGCTTGATCGCTGTTTTTGTATCTATCTGCCTTGTAGACATTAGAGTGCCTCTATAAAGTCAAACGTGATCCCGTAATTAGAAACTCTATCCGCATCCCAGTCCACGGTGTTTTGAGAAAGCCTGAACCTAGAAAAATTAAATCCTTCAGAGAACCCGACATAGTGGCCGTCCGTTAGATCTTGTCGAAGCTTTGGCTGTATGGCAACCGAAAAATGATTAGGTGATCCGGACTGCGCGGTCTCATTTGCATCAGTTGTAGCCATAACGAGCTGTATTGGCTTGCCGCCAGCAGCCCCGTTGTATATAGCCAAATAATCGCCTTTTTTTATACTTCCGGCTGCCGTATTTGACGAGGCCTCTAAAGATAACGCTGTAGACCCTTTAACGTTTTGACGTATCTTGCATGCCGCTGTATTTGCCTCCGTTGTTAGGTCGGCATCAACGACCACTACAGTGCTGCTTGTTTTTGTGACGATTTTAAAGGTTCCCGCGTTTGCCTCGTTAGTCGCTCCCGATACGGTTATATAATCATTAACTTCGATTCCTGAAAACGGGGTTCCTGTAGCAGTGATTGTGCTTCCGGAGAATGAAAGGGACACAGATGTCACATTGGTACCATTATTAACCCTTATATCTCCTTTCAAAACATCCGCGTTATAAGTGCCTTGCGGCGTTTTAGCGTCCGGATCGCCAAAAATAAAATAGTTAGATGTGCCGGTAAGCTCTAAAAGGAACGCCTGCCAATTTGCGGCTTGCGTCCTGCTCATTGGCGGAAGAGATACCGTCCCTGACCAATAAACCGAATCGTATTCTTGCGTTCTAAACTTTCCGGTGAAAGGCGAGCTAGATACACCTATTGCTCTGACCAGAGAAAAGTTAGACTTCGTAAACCACGGGCTTGATGGTATAGCAATTGTTTTAGGCACCTAATAATCCTTTTCTGTATGTCCCGCCTCGTCTTGTAGACTCAAGCACTGCCGTTTTGGTGACATCACTGATTTGAGGCAACATTTTTTGAATCTCAGCCCTTACCGTTGGGACTACGCCCGTCGAGAAATTTAAGCTCTGATTTACTACGAAAGTATCGCCACCTGACATCATGCTTTTGGTGTCATTACCATTTTTTAACGTGCCGGCTGTGTGAGGAATGAACATCTCTGGGCCACGCTCGCCAACCAAGTACGGTCTTCCTCTGATCATTGCGCCGCCGGAGGCCGCCCCACCAGCCATCCCCACGCCGCCAACACCGCCGCCACCACCGCCCCCACCAAAGCCCATTGTTGGTTGAGCCTGAAAGCCGGGGATAGATGAGAAGACTGCGTTAAGTATCTGGTTGACAACGGCCATCTGCAAGAACGTAGCTATAATTTGAGAAACGATATTTTTGGCAAAGCTCTTGAACGATTCAAGCGCATCTTTACCTGACAGCAAAGAGTTAACAAAATCATTTGTAAAGGTGTGCGATAACTGCGCTATTGCGGGTGCCATTGTTTGCGCGAACGTTTCAGCAGCATCTGCGCCTTTATCCTGTAACTCTTTTATTTCGCTAGTGACTCTACTCAACGACTCTTCGATTTCTTGCGAGTCATCGGTGCCAAATATAAACTTTTTAACTTCCGCATCGCCTGAATCGGCTATTTCTTGGAGCTTCTTAAGCTGAGCATTTAAAGTTTCTAAGGGTGTAACGGTTCCGTCAATCACAGACTGAAGAGAGCCGAAGCTTTCTTCCAACTCTCCTGCCGATATATCACTCGCTATACCGGCAAGCATATCTCTAACTGATGCAATTTGTTCTGCTGTTATTTCGGAGCCATCACCTAAAGATTCCTCGGCTAATTTCAAAGCGTCATATGCAGAGGCAAGCTCTTGAGCTGGAGTAATAGTGTCTTTGATTAAATCAGAAACAGTTTTTCTTGCGGCTATTAACTCAGCACTTGGGCCTGTTGTAGTTGTCCCCGTTTTGCTGTCTCCATCACCGGTAGCGACGGTAGGGATTGCCTCAGTTTGCTTCTCTATTTCAGCGGTAATGAATGCGAGCCTGCCAGCTATAAAGTTGCGAACCTTCTCGTTGTCTAAAACATCGCCAAGAACAAAGTTATCAAATGCTTCCGCGATATCTCCCTCGCCTACTGACAATAATTCAAGCTCTTCTCGCGCCATCTTGGAGAAAACGTCATCTATTCTTGCTGCCGCAACACCTGATTTTTCTAAAAAATCACTAAGATCGGTTAAATCTTTTTGGAAACCCTCTCGCCTGCTTCTATATGTTGAAGCCATGCTTTTATCGCCACGGGCTAGAGCCTCATTGAAAAGCACATCCATGCGTAATTCGTTTTGAATGGCTTCTCTCATGTCGCCCACAGAAGCGGTTAGAGTCTCAGTAGGATCACCTTGACCAGCTATCTGCACTGTATTAATTGACGCCCCCGAGCTTACTGACGCTACTATAGTGCTGGCAGATGCCGCTATCCGCGCAAAATAATCAGCCATATCTTTGAGCATATTGCCCAAGCCCCCAGTAAATATAGCGTCCGCCAATCCTTTAAATGCTATCTCTGTGTTGGTTGCTTTTGTTGATAAGTTGTCCATCTTGGAGGCCATTGCGCCCCCAAATTGCTCATTCAGCCCTTTTGTCAACGCGCTCATTATAATTCTTGCGCCGTCTGCTGTTGCGCCGAATTTTGCTATTTCGTCTTTTGATAAAGAAAGCTCTCTTTTGAGTATCCCAAGGACATCAACGCCGCGATCCATAATTTGATTAAGCTCTTCAAGACCCAACCCCCCTGATGCGGATCTTTGAGTGATCCTTACAAGCGCCTCAAAAATACCTAGCTGGTCTATTGATACAGAGGCTGTATCTGCAAAGGTTTGAAGCATGTCCTTAGTTGGCTCTATGCCCGCCGATTTCAGCGAGATAAAAGCTTTTGTTACATCTTCAACTTGAAATGGTGTCGTTTGGGCAAATTCTATGATTTGAGATAAAGCCCTATCTCCAGCTTTAATAGACCCAAAAACAGTGTTTAATGAATCTTTTAAGTCTTCAAACTCTGACCCTATTCTTGCTATACCTCTTACAGCCGCGACTCCGCTAAGTCCAGCTATTATTCCAGCCAAGGGAGCGGCCAAGCCTCTAAGGGAGGCTCCAAGCCTATTAACAGGCTTAGGGTCTAAACTACTATTAAGGCTTTGCTTGACTCTACCAAGCTCTGTTTTAAGGCCTTTAGTGTCGGCTTTGATTTGGATTAAAAGTTCTTCTACGGTAGCCATTAGTCTGGATTCAACTCCATTAGTTCGTCTAGCTCAGACCTGCTCATCGGCTGATCTTTTGAGCCTCCGTTAAACTCCTGAAATCCAGTAAGTACGGAGTAGATTTCTACAGGAGACATTTGCCAAAACTCAGAGGGCTGTATGCCAGCCATCCCCACGCAAACCTCGTAGAACCTCCTCCATTGAATAGGTTCTAGCTCTCCCTCTCCTGCTTTTTTTCTTCGCTTTCCGCCTCCGGATCGCTAAGAGTGGAAACTAATAATTGCGCGACTGCGCTACAACAAGGAACAATGCCCGACTTTTGTATGATTTGCTTTACATCTTTGTCGGAGACATTATTGCCGCCGCCCCGTAAGGCGTGGAAAAGAATTACAGAGAGATCGTTGATGCGAACATCACCGTCAGATAATCTCTGCGTAATCTGGAGAATGCCTTTATCCAAGGCTGTTTCTATTTTTATAAGAGAATCTACTGTAAGCCTGCAAGAATGTTCTTCTTTGCCAAGACTAACTAGCATCTCCCCCTTCAACGGGTTCGTCATCTGACTGCTCCTGTACGCTTTCGTTTGAAAGCTCTATTACCCAATTTTCTTCTCTGGCATCCATCTCGCAACTTTCAACCTCAAAAGGCTTACCGTTTACTTTTATGGTTTTCGCTTTAGAGAAGTCTTGGCCCACAACAATCTGAGAGCCTTTCATCATTCCGTCTCTTTCTATCTTGCCGTGGCTAATATTTACCTGAATCCAAGCCATGATAGCTCCTTATGAGAATGTTACTGCTTCGCTAGATTCTAGCGTTAAGCTGTAAGTAGCTTCCCCGTTGTACTCGCCCGCATACTCAAGACTGGTGAGCTGAAAAGCTCCGGCGTAAGTGCCGTGACCCGGAATAATTAGCTGATAATTTGAGAAAGTTGCCGATCCCATTTTATCCTTTATAGTCGTTTCTGCCGCCGAATCAGTGAACACGCCGCTGCCGCTAATAGTGATAGAGTTCACGCCCGCACCAGCTAATATTTCCCGAACGTTAGAGCTGTCTTTGTTGGTGATATCTACCATCTCATCGTTCAAGGATACAGAGGTAGACCTGAGACCGCCTATAGTCACATAGGTGGAGCCTGTGGTATTTATCTTAAGGAGTAAGCTTTTACCTTTTTGAGCCGCCATAATCTATTCTCCTATTAAGCGTTAGTAAACGTTACCGCGCCCGAGGACTCAAAGGTTACACTGTAGGTAACCTCTCCGTTATACTCGCCGCCATACTCTAAGTTAGTAATAAGAAAACTTCCGGCGTAAGTGCCGAAATCTGGAATAATGAAGCTATATGCCTTCAAGGTGCCAGATGCAAAATAGGTCTCTAAAGTAGTTTCAGTATTTACCCCAGTAAAAATACCTGACCCCGCAATAGTTACGCTAGTATTCCCGCCTTGAGGAAGAAGCGCCCTGCTGTTGCCCACGGTATCCTTATTTGTTACATCCACCATCTCGTCGTTGAGGGTGATAGATGAGCTTCGCAAACCACCTATAGTAGTCTGGCTGCCGCTTTGATCCAATTTGATTAGGACAGCCTTGCCTTTTTGTGCCGCCATATTATATCTCCGTTAAGAAGTACCTAAAATAACTGCACGAAACCTCATGATGCCGTGTCTTGTGAGTCCGTCTGGATCCCTTATTAAATCACTAAACTCCATTCTCATATTAACGAGATTAAAACCAGTGACGGTAAGATTGCTATCATGCAACAAAGTATGCACTCTGTCCATAATGTTTTTTGCCTGCGCCGAGCCAGCGACCCTGCTCCAAACGTGCATAACTACTGTAGTTTCGGCACCAGTTTCATCTTTAGTGCTGTAGTCTACAGCCGTATCTTCCCCTATCTGAACGAAAGGATACGCTGTACCTTGAGGAACCTCGTCATGAACAGAAGCCCCCAATGTAGACGTTAAGGTGTTATCGCTGCTTAGTGCGGAATATATGGTCTTTTGAAGCTCAAACTGGCCTACGCTCATGATATCAACCCTTGCTTAACAAAGATGACCCTGATTTTTCCTGCATTCTTTTTCAAAGCCGGCCCCATAAAAGGACGCGCCGGCATATTTACCGTCCCATACTCCAAAGCCTTGCTGTAAGGCGCTGAGGATATAACAGAGCCTACTACTTGAGCCCCTGCACCAACCCCTTCCGACTGAATATCCGTGGTTATATTGGACACTAGAAAGCCTGTATCGCTTGCTGGTGGCTGTCCTGCCGCTGACTGCGTATGCGTTCTTGATGGATTGTATTTTTTTACAGTTTCGCCAGTTTTAGAGCCGCGCATAATGCTCTGCTGGGCTTCATTTTTAACAAGATTGACCGCCTTGAACATCGCCGCCTTTGAGTTTTTAACTGGAAGATCGCCCAGCCTTACCCTTAACCTGTTTAGAAACTGCTGCCTGTTCTTAATCACGCGGCCACGCCTTCCTCTGCAACGATTACAAGATACTTTCCTCTCTCGTCCTCATTGATTACGCTACGAATATTGAACAGCTTTGAGTCCCAATTGATTCGATTAGCCGTTGTAACTCCGGAAACATAGCGCGTTGTAAACTTCCATGCGCCTTTTTCTGATAACTGGCCCTGAGTGTAAGGTTCTGTGCCGGAAGTCTGTACAGCGTGAGCATATACGCTCTGAGACGTACTCCAAGCATTGGTAAAGCCGCCGCCGCCGTCAGCGGTCCTGGTCACCCCCTCAATGGCGATAAGCTCTCTCATTGAGCCGTTAGAGTAAGCCATTAGCCGAGAGCCATGTACTTAGAACCGCCCAGCCCATCCATAATCTTATACGGTTGGTATAAGCTTGCCACCATCGGAGGGTAAGACATTGCCTGCTGATAGTCCTTCATGTCACCCCTTTGGTCATAAAGGTAAGCAATATGCTGCAACATTCCAATCTTTAAAGGCTCAGGGATGTCAGCTACAGCAGCATATCCAGCAACATATGTAACCTCTATCGCGTTAGCCACCCTGAGAGCGGTTGGAAATGTTTCACCTGTTCTTAAGACAACCCTAGAAGGCTCTCGCGCAGAGTCTACATAATAGCGCGAGGAGGCCATAGTTGTTGCTGTGTCAGCATCATCAAAACTAATAACAGAGGTTACTGTTTGCACGGGAGGTTTAGGTAGAGATATAAAGTTCTTGTAAAAATTGATGTAAGGCCCGACTTTTGTGCCTTCCCACAAAGGGTCATCTATTTCGTTTTCAGTATCCAGTTTTAATATAAGCGTTTGAGTAAACAAAGCCCTGCCTGTGAAATCCTCACAGAAAACCCTAGCCGCTTTGATAAGGCTAGTGATAAGCGTGTCTTCAGCGCTGCCGGTTACTCTCAGATACGCCTTAACATCAGATAAGGTTAATGGCTCGCTTGTTGGCCCCGTGCTAATTACTAAACCCGCCATGCTGACCTCAATACCTTTCGTAGATTAATGTTAATGTTTTAGAGCGGTCTACTGCATGAAATTTGATAGGACGGTAGAGCTGATCATTAGAAGATAAACTCCCCACAACATGTTTTCCAGCCTGCTAAATTTTTTTTGCCCCGAATCCAGACGCTCCTCTATGCGCTTGTATCTTTCGGCACAAACTTGTTCGTGAGTATCTATTTGACCGGCAACAGAATTCAAGGTCTTAATCTCGCTCATTTTGCTAAGTGTCTCTATTTCTCAGCTTTTGATTTTGATGGTGCTTTTTTCTTGGCGGGAGCTTTACGCTTCGCTTTAGGTTCTTTTTTAGGTGCTGGATCGGCAGTTTCTGGCTCCACCGTTTTAACCTCAATAGCCCAGCCATTAGAAACCAAGCGATCCAGAGAAGCTTTCTCAGAATCATTATCAGTAGATATAACAGTATCCACTTCTAGTAATTGAAGGTTTCCGTCCTTGTTTTCAAAAGGCTTGGGAACGATTATTTTGTATGCCTTCATAAAATACTCCAAAAAATCAAAGGGGTCTTTCGACCCCCTTAACTCACTTTTAGACAGCCGATAAGGTGTCTGCGTCAGTGTTGTGTCGGGCAGAACCCTTCACAATTGAGACAGCGTAAGGCGTACCGTTTGAGTGAGTGCCTGTAAAATCAGCCACTACTCTCAGATATCGCTTGCCGCCCACATAACCAATAGAGGTTACTTGTGGAGTCTCAGCGTTAGCATCCAGAGTCAGAAAGATTCCATTAGAATCAACTGCGCCATCAGTCACATGCAATGCGGAACTTACCGCGCTCCATGAGCTGTTGTCGTCAGAATCTTGAAGTTTGAAATCAATCTTAACGGATGAGCTTAAAGTATCACCCTCAATGCCAGAATCTACTACAGCCATAGCAGACTCAAAACCTTGAAGATCAACACCTGTACCATTAGCGTCAGCCGTTCCAACTACTGGAGCGATAGACTGAATGACCTTAACGTTGTTAGCTAAGTCTTTCATTTACATCTCCTTATGCAGAAACCTTCTGCTTGATGATTGCTTCAGCCAGAATAACTTGGCCCCCTACTCTGCGACGAGCGATATAGCGCACATTACCAGTAGTAGCTTGAGTGAACGGGTCGCGCAATACAGCAAGTGCAATGCGGTCAACGATCATGTAAGCCCTTTGGAAATCTCCAAAAGCTACAGGGTAATTGCCAGCGCCAACGTTAGGCATATCAGTCGCTTCAATGTACGGGTAACCCAAAATAGTATTGGGCGCTCCGCTCTCTAATGACATTCCAGCTTGAAAGACATACTGACCCGCAGTGTCTTTTAGCTTTCGGATTGCCGCAAGAGTTGTACGGTTGAAAACGAATGTTCCGTTTCTGCCGTAGTCTGACTTAATGCTATGCACCAAAGTCAAGAGGCCGTCAGCAGTCAAAAGAGTACCTGATCCGCTATTCACTTCCGAAACAGAGGTGTTGGTCATGAAGCCCTCAGGCTTGCCAACCGCATCACCAGAAACGAAAGCCGTTCCTTCCGCTTTAGCCATCTGCTCTGAAAACTCAGATTGCATTTCCGCCTCAAGATCAAACACAGAATCCTCAAGATCCTGCTCTGAAATATCAACCAAGGCATACTGCTCATGGGCTGGAATCTCTTCCAAGCCTACGTTGTAACCTGTAGTCTCTGCGCGAGTACCGCTTTCAGCCACCCATGCCGCAGCGAACTGTCCTGTGCGCTTAGGCACTTGGATTGATCGTTGCGCTGTTGAGCGAACGCGGGCGATGCTTCGTATTGGAGACATTTCAGTTACTGACTTGATCAGTTCGCGAACGTACTCAGGGGGAGCAAGATAGCCACCAGTGCTGTCATTGCTTACCGTCAAAGCTTTGCGCTCATCGGCAGTGATTCCTTCAATACCTTTACGGCAAAAAGAATCCCAAGCCTGTAGAGTTTCGTCTATCTGCTTTGATTCAATACCAGAGTCAGGTCTACGCAACATGGTTTCCATGCGATCCATCTGCTCTTTAATATTTTCGCTTTGCTTTTGCTGAGAAGTGATATGCTGATTCACATCTTCCAAAGAGTTCAGCTTTGATTCAATCTTGCTGATCTTTTCATCCAGAAGTGGATCGCTTACACCCTTCTCTACGTTTTCCAACTTTTGATCATAGCTTTTTTTGAATTCTTCAAAAGCATGACCCATGTCGGAGATGGCGTTTTTAATATCGTCCATCCGTTTTTCTCCTTATTGAGATGTTTTTAGGGTTTCGGTCAAAGATTTTACGGCTTTCGCCAAGTCAACACCTTGCCCAGCATCGCGCTGGTTTAGCGTATCGTGAACGGCTTTTGCCGTTATTTTCGCTTCTGAACGAGAAAGATGAAAAACATCGCGCAGTCCATTCTCCCATTCTCTGATTGAAATACTGTCAGCCTTCACTGATCGAACCTTGGCCCTCGGGTTCATCGGAAAGGTAACTAACGATATTTCCATCAACTCTACTTCCTTAATCATTCTCCGCTTAGTCTTAGCATCATAGCTTTGACCTTTCGGAGAGACTCGGAAGCCAATAGACAAGCCATCTAATGCGCCCATCTTCATTAATTCATAAGCTTCTTGTCCGCCTTGGGTTTTCATTGCCAAGCGTCCGCGAACTCTCAGCCCCTTAGAGTCTTCCTCAATTTCCTCAAAGACTCCGATAGGCATTTCGGTTTTGTGCTGATATAAGAGCTTGACCCCTTTAGGCCCAGTTTTCTTAAGGCTGCGTGAGAAAGCTCCCGGAATGACCACATCATTGCCAAGATCAGTATTGTTAAAAATAGAACCGTAACCTTCAAAAGTTCCATACTCTTCGTCGGACTCGTTGTAGGCTTTGATTTCTGATTTGATGTCAAGGAACTCTGATGATTTTTCGTCATCCTCTACCTCTTCCTCTTCAGAATCTTCTGATTCGTGATCTTTCTCAAACTCTATAATATAAGATTCGTCGGTTTCGGTGACCGACATTACATGCTTCTCTTCCGATTCTTGGATTCTTTCCGACAACACTTCCAAGCAATCTGAAAATTCTTGACCGGCATCAGTGTCTTCCATAGCTCTCTTCCATACGATCTTTAACGAATTTTGTTCTGCTCTCTTCTGAAAACAGAGTATTCCTAGGAATCAACTGATCCTACAAAGATTTATCACATCATATCTCAAAGAAAAACATTGTTAAACAAAAATAATCAAATAAATGCACAATATGGGTTGCTATTATCTCGGGTTAGGTTATTATTACAACCTGTTTAGAGACAAAAGAGATTAAGCCTTATGAAAAAAGCATATTTATCAGAGTGGGAAATTCAGCAAATGGCAGAGGCGGCTTTGACTTCATACGAGTTTGCTTGCTGTTGGAAGCGAGCTTTTACAGAGGCGGCTGAGTTTGCTGCTGATGAGTTCGGTGTAAAGGCTACTCGCGCCCAAGCTGCCACGGCAGTTAGGATTGCTCAGACCGGCTGGGAGGGTGTACGCGCCTCAGTCAAAAAAGCAGTATATGCCACGCAATAACAACCAAGCGCTCCACGGGGCGCATCAAAAGAGGTTAAAAATATGTCTGGCGCTAATGTCTGCCTTCGTAATAGCTGCACCAACGAACTACCCGAGCTTGCTCACAGGTCAACACGGTTTTGCTCTCCAGAATGCTATCGGTTAAATAGAGGCGAAAAACAGCGAGAGGAAATTATGTGTCCTAACCGTCCTTGGGATTTTGAAAGTGCCGTGAAAGTTTTATCTTCCAGTTGGAGCCAAATATAATGGACACATACCAAGATTCGGACTTTGTTTTTGAAAAAGGGTCAGCGCCCGCCGTAAGTTTTACCGAGTGGCTAAAGCGAATCACAGCAGCGTCCCCAGAAAGCCCCAAGGAGGTCAGGAAACAAGCCGCTAAACAACTACACCTAGAGGAGAAGGATACCGAGTATTGGCTTTCTCCTACGTTTCAAGTTGCCAAGCGAGTCCTTATGGGTCATGAACACGGATTTGGCGACAAAACCCCGACTTATCTAAGTATTAAGCGGCATGACAAAGAGCGTTTTCATGATTGGCGAGTGATTCAAAAAATAAAAACTAGCATTCTTGGCCCCGAGTGGGAGGCTGTAGAAATGTATCCAGCGGAAAGCCGCGTAGTGGACACCTGCAATCAATACCACCTGTTTTGCTGGGAAGAAGAATTCCCCGTGTACGTTTTCAATGAAAGATGCGTTATGACCCCGCAACAATCAGATATTTACAACTTAAAAACCGGCCTTAACGCCAAACAATCATAGGAGAAAGTTATATGTACACCGTATTAATTGGGTACGATGGAGACAAAAGAGTCACCACCCACAAAACGTTTACAGGAGCAAACAAAGAGTTTGTTCGAGTTTGCAAAAATCTAGCGTTTCCTAACGATTTTCCCGCTTGGCGCGGAGTTGTTCTCTGTCGCAGCTACAGCGTTACCGATAACGTTGTAACCCCAAAAGAGATAGTTGTGGAGGCTCACAGAAATGATTGAGTGCAGAATACAAGGGATTCCGTGTCTGGTTGAGGTTGATTACTTTGCTGCCGTGAAAGGGACTTTTCGCTATAACGAAACAAGCGATCTTGATTACCACGGTTATGTTGAGTGCGAGTACACCGTTTACGACCGAAAAGGCTACCCCGCAAAATGGCTTGAGGCCAAGATTACACCGGAAGATGACAACGCTATTTGTGACGCTATTACTGAAGAGCTATCTTAAGTCTCTGGTAACTAGCCCAGCCGCCTCGTCAAAACTAGCTATGACCAGCATGTCTTCGGAGTTTTCCATTGGATACTCCGAAAGCAGCGCCTCATATTCAGCTTCCTCATCAGCAGTCCACTCTTCCAACTTTAAGAGGGTCATAACAACCTTTTCAATCTGCTCTCTAGTTCTATCCACTTGCTCCCTCCAAAAGATCTTCAATAAGCTCAATAAAGTCTGAATCCACCAAATCCTCTCTTCTCATAGCCCACATTGCAAAGTTTTCTGCGAACCATTCTTTAGAATTTGATTGCGAATACCTGCTTGGGCCTCCCGTAACTCTCTGCCCTCTAATTCTGCTTTCAACGGTAGGCATGCGATAAGTGCCTTTTCCTTTGTTGAGGCCATAGAGTTGGTGAATCTGATGCCCGAACTCATGGTAAGCAACTGTTCGCATCTGATCCATCCTGTCCTCAAAGTAGGATATCGCGTTAAAGGGCCGATCTCTAGCGGCATCGCCTTTCTTCCAGCTACTTGCTACTCCTTTTTTTCTCATTCCGAAATGCGCTACCCACTTCTTGCTCCAGCCCATAACCCCATCACCCATATTTGCAATAGAATCGCCGCGTGAAGCTATAAAGCCTCTAGTTCTCGGTATGCCAAACGAGTCAGCAAGTTGGTCAATTTCTTTATGCACCTCTCTTAACTGAGCCACGCCTGTATTAAAAGAGGGGGTGGTGCTTGAGGTTGGCTTTAAACCTGAGCTAATTTTTCCGTACTGGCTAGATTTGCGCCCGCTATATACCCTCTCTGACCTGAAAGGAACCCATCCATCCTCGCTCCAAGTCCCATCCATAGAGTCTCTGAATCTTTTACCCATTTGAGAATGACTTAATTTCCCAAGCTTTTCCATGTTTTGGCCTTCATACATCCTGTCGAACTCATCCTGAGAAAGCCCTACAGGTCGGCCTTTTTCGTCAACTTTAAGACCGTCAGAATTTTCTTGTGCATCATCAATATTGTCGGCAATAGCGCCGTCTTCAATCTCATCATCTGAATCAATGTACAAAATTACACAACGACAATTAACTACGTTGGCGGCTCCTCCTCTTGGGTCTCCCGCGTAGGACATGCGAGAACCATTTGGCATAAAAAAGTCCTCATCCATTTGGGCCGTTTCGCCGTTCATCAATCCGTGGCTGCGTCTTGTCCTCGCGTCCGCCGTTGAAACCCATTGCTTAACCATCCGAACCCCAAAGGAATCAGACACTTGTCGATGATACTCGTCATTAGCAAAAGATTGAGCGCCATGCGTCTCAGTTCTAGCTATAACTGCCGCCCTCTTTCGGTTAATAGGCTGGAAGGTTTTGGTCAAAGACCTAGCTATTTGATCTAGGTTATTGTCAGCAGCTCTGAGTTCGCTAACCTCGTCTAGTATGCGCTCACCGTAAGACCGAGATATTTGAGAAAACATGGGCTGCCTGCCCTTGAAGTATTGGTTTACAGAGCTTTCAAACCTATCTGATCTGCCAAAGTCAAACCCGTCTGCTTTTTGAGCAATCTTTTTATACTTATCGTTGTTGTATGAATACACGGCATCAAAAGTTTTTCTGACTTGAGCCTTTAGAACGGAATCCAGTTCAGACCCGATCATCCGAGTGATTGAGGAATAACTTGGGTCTTCGCTATCTTTGACTTGTTGAGCCACAACCCTGACAGCTTTGTTGAACACCGTGTCCAGCTTTTTCTGGAAGCCCTTGCTCAACCTATTTCTTAGCGCCGCCTGCTCCTTAGCGTAGCGTCTAGCAGCGACTCGCCCCTGCCTAAATCCGTATATTTGCTTAAGAGCGAGCATTTTTAGGTTTTAGTTGATTGAGGGTGGCCTTTAGGAAGCAGGTCGGTGTCATGTTTACCGCTTCTGAATCTTCCGTTCCTTAGCGCGTACAGCAAGCTATTTACCCGAGCGTAAGCCCATTGATCCGGCCCTGTAACGTTTGGCCTTACACTTTGAGGGTTAGTCCTGTAAGCGCCTACACCGCGATTGAAAGAGGCTGTGAGCATTCTTAAGGTGGCTCTCTTTGCAGGGTTATCACCAACCTTGTCGTTATGATCTTCTACCTTGCTTTGCAATGCCGCTTTAACTTTCTCTGAAACCTCAGCTTTTGATCCAGAAATTTCTATATGCTCATCTAGGTCGGAATAGTCATCTGACTTATCACCTTCCTCTCTTGCTATTTGTGCTCTTTTTTTGTTAACCCAGCTTCTGCCGCTATCACCGCCCCACAACTTGTGAGCTATTAGCCCCGCGCTTGGATATCCATCCTCACCTCTGCGCCAGCCCTCCGCCTCCTCGTCCACTGCGTGACGCGCAAAAAAGCTGTACATCCGCTTAACAGTTGAGACGCTCATTGATCTCCCGTTAATGATGTCTCTAGCCCTAGCAACGCCTACGGATGTTCCTCCTCTGCTGTATTCTTTACGCCAGTCAAGTCCTTGCTGCGCCTCCTCTCTCATTCCTGCTGTTGGCAGCAGGTCAATATCAGACAAAGCTTTTTCATCCTCGTCACCTTCGTACAAGTCTATATCGTCTTCGTCCTCAACATTCTCAGAATCATCCGGCGAACCTTCGTTGATCGGAAACAAGTTTGCAGGAACAAGAAGATCATCAGCGCCGTCCATAGGGCTTAGTCCTATTAGCTCTCTTGCCTCGTTCCTTGTCATAATGCCTTGACTAACAGCTCCTAGAACGTTCTCGTATATTCTTCTCCGCCTTTCAGACAAAGCAGGAATTCTGTCAATGTCATACTCGAATTTAATATCGTCACCAAATTGCGGAACTAGCCACTCATTCAGATCGGATTGCATTTTTCTTAAATACGGTATGATGGTTTCTTCGTACAAGGCGAGCCTTGCCTCAGCTACATTGCTGTATGTCTGAGAGTCTGGAACTCCAACCAACTGAGAAGGAACGCCAAAACACATCGCTATGTCTGTTGCGCTCATGTGCTTTAGGTTTATGAAGTCCATATCTTTAGGACTCATGCCCATCTCTTTCCAGTCAAAATCTCCCTCTAAAAGCATTGGCCGGCCTGCATTGCCCGAACCAGAAAACCTCGTATTGAGATCGGTCATAAGCTGCTGCCTCTGCGAATCACTTAGCTGTACTGCATACCCTGCATCATCTTTAGGCTTGAAGACTACCGCGCCTGAAGGTCTTGCTCCATTTTCTAGCAGAGAGATATTGTGCTTTGTGACGGCGTTATGCTGATCTACTTCCATTGCTGCCGCAGACAAGGGGCTGCAACCGTAATAGTCATTCATTGGGTGCCAGAGCTTTACTTGTTTAACTTCGCTGAATCCCGTTTCCTGATCAACATAATAAGTATCTTTGACTGAGCCTCCTACTCTGTACTCGTAAGAATGAGGCATTATGCCCTTCCCGCCCTTAATGTTTATTCGGTCAGGGCGAAGCAAGTGAAGCTCCCTAGGCTGAACCATTCCAGCTTTGAGAATGTAGGTATTACCTCCGAGTAGCAAATACCCAAAAGCGGCGTTGAAAAATTCACTATAACTTTGCAGAGGGTTGGGTCTGTCAAGCAAATCAATAATTGGATGCCTTTCCAGAACTTCATCGCCAGACATAACTCTAAAAGGTACGGCAGATGCTCCTTTGGCTATTTCGTTTACGCACCTGTAAACAATGGCGTTCTTTAAATAACCTTCTTCGGCCAGATCCTCGTAGCCCATTGACTTTGATCGGTAGCTATCTATTCCAAAATAACCGACCATTGACTCCGACTTTCTGCCAACTACCGCCTGCTTGCGCCCCAAAAATGTATCTAGTATTCCCATTAGGTGATTCTCCATGCGACTGCGCC
>Ga0222716_10001252_pt1 | contig 21413 bp, 29 predicted proteins | sample C33_13DmetaG_FD_165044 | JGI IMG/M metagenome (GOLD analysis project Ga0222716, IMG submission 165044) | Estuarine water microbial communities from San Francisco Bay, California, United States - C33_13D | ecosystem: Environmental > Aquatic > Marine > Unclassified | place: USA: California... | reverse complement strand
AAACGGAACACAACGGAACAACTAAAGCATCTAAAACTCGTGCCCGTAAAGCAATCAACGAGTTGAAGAAGTTAGTAACCGATTACCGTAAAGCATCGGTAGAAGAAAGTAAGTAAGATGGCTAAAAAAGGAAAAATCGTAGAGATGGGGCAACCAGCCAAATCTCCACAAATGAACTTGGATGTAACCAAGTTGAAGAATGTAACGTGTCCACAATGTGATGGTATCTTCTTCGATGAACTACAAATGTTCAAAGAGGTGCCAGCAGTACAATCCCCCAATGGCCAGGCGTCTATGTTACCTATCCCTGTGGTAGTATGTAACAATTGTGGTACTGTTCATCCAAAGTTCACTCCAAAAGAGTTATTTGAAGATGTCGCAAACCAAGAAGGCTAAAACCTTATTCGAACATCTTTCGGGAGTAAAGGAGAAGAAAACTTCTTGGGAGTCCCTTTCAGTTATGGATAAAAAGAGTTTTGAACCATTTATGGTCAATCGGTTCTTGTCTATGAATATGGAACTCCTTGAGTTGGTCAATGAATTACAAATGTACACCATTGGTCAACTCGCTCCCAAAGATGTTTATAAGTTGTATTTGGACACTCTTCCAAAGAAGAGGTCATTTGATAAGTACATCAAAGCAAAGGGTAGTGATAAGTACAATGATAAAGTCTTGGAATACCTATCAAAATTCTTTGAGGTTTCTCAACGAGAGGTAAAAGACTATCTTGAGTTATTGACCAAGGATGAGGTCATCGAAATCATTCAAAAATATGGAGTGGATAAAAAAGATATAAAGAAATGGCTGAAGTAATTAAAGAAGCAAAGACTAAAGTGGAGTGGGTTAAAGAAGAAGAAAGACCCATCTATGGTGAACCTACTGCACGAGAGTATTGTGAACGAGAGTACCCTGAAATGATGGAGGAGTACAAACGAATTATGTGGGAACAATACGATACCTTTTGTAAGAAGCAACGTAACTATGGGCCAGGTAACATTTCGGTTGGAACTCCATTGGAGACAAAAGATGATGTAAAATTGTCACTAACCGGATTGTGGTTTAGAATCAATGATAAAGTTCAGAGATTAAAACAAATGGTCGTATTGGGTCAGCCCGATGAGGTAGGTGAATCCATCCAAGATACATATGCAGACCTTTCAGTATATGGTATTATCGCCCAATTAGTACAAAACGGAAAGTGGGCAAAATAAGAATGAGCAAATATGGACACGCCGTGATGATGGCAGTATCTGGTATTTTTTTATCAGTATATGATTCACTATTGTTCTCACTTATTGGTGGACTCCTTATTGGATATGGACTAAAACTTGCTTATGAAGCAGGACAAGAGTCAAATTATTAACCATTTCTTAACATAAAGATTTGGTAGTTTACGATATATTTCGTATATTAGTATAAGAAAAGTAAGAGTAGATGAAAAAGTCAGTAGTATCAAATATATTCAATTTCCCAGTTCACGAAGAGAAGCAAGGTGACTCAAAAGTATCTTACTCTCAATATACAATGTGGGCTAATTGTCCCAAACAATGGAAGTTGACTTATATGGATGGTCATAAAGACTTTGACCCATCTATACATCTTGTGTTCGGAACTGCGATGCACGAGACTCTACAAGAGTGGTTGCAAGTCCTATACAAAGATGGGCCAGGTGAGGCCGACAAACTTGACTTGAACCAAATGTTGTTAGAGGCAATGGCTCAAGAATACAAAGTGATGGTCGCCAGATATGGTAAGTTCACTACAAAGGATGAGATGAATGAATTCTACAACGATGGTATTCAAATAATCGATTTCATCAAAAAGAATCGTACTGACTACTTCTCTACCAAGAAGTTAAAGTTAGTCGGTGTTGAATTACCAATCTACTACCCAACCTCTAATGAGAACATTATGATGAAGGGATTCATTGATTTAGTCTTTGAAGACCAAGATGGTATCATTGAGATTTGGGATATCAAAACATCTACCAAAGGTTGGAATGAGTATCAGAAGAAAGATAAAACCAAGACTGCTCAGTTAGTCTTGTATAAAAAGTTCTTTTCAGAACAATACGGATGGCCTATCGACAAGATTCAAGTCCGATACTTCATCGTAAAACGTAAGTTATGGGAAGAGGCTATGTTTGTTCAGAAACGAGTTCAAGAATTTGTGCCCGCTCACGGAAGTAGAACTATGAGAAACATCACTACGAGTTTCGATGAGTTCATTTCTAAATCATTTAATGAGGATGGTTCATACAATACTGAAGGTGAGTTCCCAGCAACTGCCGGAAAGAACAACAAGAATTGTAAGTATTGTCCATTCAAGAAAAGTGATTTGTGTCCAAGAAAGGAGCGTATGAAGGAGTAACCAATAGTTATTTATATGAGAAGATTGTTATTAGTAACAATTATTGGGTTTGTATCAGCATCCCCAATAAGGTATCAGTTAGAAGAACAAATTGATTTAGAATCAAAAGAGATTCAAATCGAAATGACCCAACCTAACATCGAACTTCAACCCGTAATTCATTCAAAACACAATACCGACCTTGTGACTGCAATGATTTGGGTGGAGAGTAAAGGTAACGATTCGGCATATCATAAACGTGAAAAGGCTGCGGGGTGTTTACAAATCAGACCAATTATGGTCAAAGAAGTTAATCGAATTTTAACTTTAAAAGGTTCGGATAAGATATATACATTAGAGGATAGGTGGAGTAGAGCAAAATCAATCCAAATGTTTAACATAGTTTCAAATTATTATCACCCAAATGGCACATACGAAGAAATCGCCCGTTGCTGGAATGGTGGTCCGCAGGGACTACAAAAGAAACAAACCCAAAAGTATTGGCGCAAGGTTCAAACAAGAATTAAACATAATGAGAATAGCACTAATCGGAGCACAAACTTATGAGAATAGAGGTGAAATCAAAGACCTCATTTGGAATCTAAAACAAAAGTTTGGAGATGACTTAATTCTTATTACAAGGGGAAACAAAGATGGTGTAGAGAAATGGGTTCGTAAGTTTGGATTGGAGATGGGTGTAAAGTATATTGAATACAATCCAGCACATACTCCAATGTCACTTTATAGTGGTATGGAAGAAGATTATTACGAAAAACCATTCCACCCAACCCAACCACTTCATCAGTACGATTGTATCGCAAGAGGAGCCGATAAAATTGTATACTTTGGTGAAATCAAGAGAAATGAATTCAATCACTTTAATCGTGTATTGGTAAGAAATGGAAAAACTGCTAAATTTGTAAATTAGTAAATTTTTTCGTATATTTATAGAATATAAAAACAAGAGAGTTACGAATGGAATTACAATTACCTAAATTAAAGAAGGTAGACCCCAACAAACCCAAGAAAAAGAAGATTTTGTTGTTGTCTGATGACCTCCGACTTCATAGTGGTATCGCCACACAATCAAAAGAGATAGTATTATCAACATTGCATAAGTACGACTGGGTTCAGTTGGGTGCTGCATTAAAACATCCTGAACACGGTAAGGTATTTGATTTATCATCCGATGCCGCAAAGGAAACTGGTGTAGAGGACGCAAGTGTAAAAGTATATGCACATTCGGGATATGGTAGTCCTGATGTTCTTCGTGAACTAATTAATGTAGAGAAGCCGGATGCAATCTTACACTTCACCGACCCTCGTTTTTGGAAGTGGCTATATGATATGGAACGTGAGGTTAGAGAATTTGTTCCTATTATGTATTACAACATTTGGGACTCTTTACCAGACCCAATGTGGAACGCTCCGTTCTACGCATCGTGTGATTTATTGATATCCATTTCAAAACAAACGTATGGTATCAACAAGAGAACTCTTGATAAGTATAATATGGCTAAAGAAGATTGGGCATACAAATACATTCCTCACGGAGTATCAAAGTATTTCAGACCACTACCATCCGATGACCAAAAGTTGGTGGAGTTTAAAAAGAAGTATGAATTAGACCAATACGACTTTGTAGTTCTATGGAACAATAGAAACATTCGTAGGAAAGTGCCAGGTGATGTAGTTCTTGCGTTTAACGAGTTCGCTAAACAACACGAAGATGCTAAAGTTTGTTTGTTTATGCATACTGACCGAATTGATGAGAATGGAACTGATATTCCGGAAGTAATCAAACACAATGCTCACTATGGTGATTACAAGTTTACAAATGGTAAAATGTCCACCGAAGAATTAAACCTATACTATAATTCAGGTGATATCATCCTAAACATCGCATCTAACGAAGGATTTGGTCTTGCATCTTGTGAGGCATTGAGAGCTGGAACACCAATCATCGTAAATGTTACAGGTGGTCTACAAGACCAATGTGGATTTGATTTAGAAGGTAACCCACTAACTGCTGAAGATTATGTAAAGATTGGGTCACTCCACAATCGTAGAGAGTGGTCTCGTAATGAACTATTGGGAGTTGGTAATTGGGCATATCCAGTATGGCCATCTAACCTATCACTACAAGGTTCACCAATGACTCCTTATATCTTTGATGACCGAGTTGACTTTGTGGAAGTTGGTGAAAAGTTAGGATACGCTTTCAGAGCCGGAAAAGAACACTTGGAGAAAGTGGGTATGGAAGGTCACGACTGGGTAGTAAACGAAAGTGGAATGGGTTCTGAAAGTATGGGTATGTCATTTATTGACGCAATTGATGGTTGTCTTGAAAATTGGGCGCCTCGTAAACGATTTGAAATGTACGAAGTATGAAAAAGTTATGTGTAGTTAGTTGCCCGATTGCAACACGAAGTGGATATGGGTCTCGTTCAAGAGACTTGGTTCGTTCGCTAATTGAAACCAAAGGTGAAGAGTGGGATATTAAGATTATGCCCCAACGATGGGGTAATACACCTCAAAACGCATTGACCGATGCAGACCAAGATTTAACATCTCGATTTGTTGGAAATCTTCAACAAAAGCCAGATGTGTGGATGCAAATCACAATCCCAAGTGAATTCCAACCAGTTGGACATTTTAACATTGGTGTATCTGCTGTGATTGAAACTACCGAGGCATCTCCTGATTTTATCGAAGGGTGTAATCGTATGGATTTGACACTCGTATCATCGGAACATTCCAAGACTACCCTACAAGCAGTCTATGATAAAATGGATGATAAGACCAAACAAAAAGTCGGTGAGGTAAAACTAACCAAACCTGTTGAGGTTCTCTTTGAAGGATTTAATCCGAAAATTTACGACAATAAAGTAGAAATTCATCAATCAGTAAAAGAAGTGATGGATAGTGTTAATGAGTCATTCGCATACCTATTTGTAGGTCATTGGTTACAGGGTAACATTGGACACGATAGAAAGAATGTAAGTGGAATGGTTCACACCTTCTTAAATACGTTTAAGAATAAGAAGAACAAACCAGCTCTAATTTTAAAAACATCTATAACCGCACCTGGTATTACCAATGTTCACGAGTTGAGAAAGAGAGTTGAGATGATTAGAGGTATGGTTGATTCAAATAATCTACCAAATATTTATATTCTCGATGGTGACCTTTCAGATGAAGAAATGAATTCGTTATACAACCATCCAAAAGTAAAGGCGCATGTGTCATTTACTCGTGGTGAGGGTTATGGTCGACCATTACTTGAAGCTTGTATAAGTGGTAAACCAATCATTGCATCAAATTGGAGTGGTCATTTGGATTTCTTGTATCCCGAATATAACTTTTTAATTGGGGGTGAACTTCAAAATGTAGACCCATCAGCAGCAAATGATTGGATTCGTAAAGAATCAAAGTGGTTCACAATTAATTATGGTGAAGCCGGTGGTGTTATGAAATGGGTTTATGATAATTATAAGAAAGCCGTTGAGAAGTCTCGTAAGAATCGTAAGTACGCCAAGGATAACTTCACAATTCGGAAAATGTCCGAATTACTTGACAAAATCTTACAAGATTACAAGGTAGGTGAAGGACCACAACAAGTTGCACTTAAATTACCAAAATTGAAGAAGGTGGGTGAATAATGCCGGATTACACTACAATGCATAGAAATCGAATGGTTGACCCAACTCGTATCACAAAACAACAATTGGAACGTGGTATGGTTGCTAAAATCCGTTATAAAAAAGTGGATGGTGACGCTAGGGATTATTATGTGTTTATATTACAACCTAAATTTAAAACTTACTTTCATTGTTTAGACCTTAAACACATTGCGCCGCCACAAATGGTAAAGATGGCAAGTGGGTTACAAGAGGTTGTTAGTAAAACTCCAAAGGTGAAAAAGTTAGATTTGACAAAGTTAAATTTGGATGTAAGTTCTAAACAATTTTATCTAAATGAAATCAGAAACAAGAAGTTAAAAGTTGGGTATCGTACCTTAATTGAAAAAAACATTACTTCGGTGATGGTTTACAATTATGACTATGGTATCTTTGATAAGGTAGCATCCGAAGCAGAACGTAGGCAGAGAGCACAAGTAGAAAAGGATGATGATACACCGGACTTCTTACAAGGAATATAAAAAATGAAAATCAGTTACGCAATTACAGTTTGTAATGAGTTCATCGAACTACAAAGATTACTTACATTACTCATTGACCGAAAACAACCTCAAGATGAGATTGTGATATTTTACGACACAAACAATGGGTCAAAGTCAGTAGAAGAATACTTACGAGCACAAAGTGTAAATCCAGTTCCATTCCGTTGGATGGGATATCATTTTGATGGTCACTTTGCTAATATGAAGAATGCACTAACCGAGGTATGTAATGGTGATTACATCTTTCAGATTGACGCAGATGAGTATCCAAACGAAATTCTTATGGACAACATCCACGCAATCTTGGAAGAGAATGATGTTGATGTGGTTCTTGTACCACGAGTAAACACGGTTGAAGGATTGACCCAAGAACATATTCAGAAGTGGGGATGGAATGTCAATGATAAAGGTTGGGTAAACTTCCCAGACCCACAATGGCGAATCTATCGAAATTCAGAGTCTATTCGTTGGGAGAACAAAGTTCACGAGAAACTCGTTGGTTACGATACTATCTCAAACCTACCTTGGGCAGAGGAGTTATCTCTATACCACCCAAAGGATATTCAACGACAAGAGAAGCAAAACGAATATTACGAAACCCTATCGTGATGGGATGTTTGGAAACGATTCGTGTGTCTAAAAGAAAATTTAACAATTTATCTAAGCTATAATGCAATTTTGGAGAACATATAACAATCAAGTACATTCCGCAGGTGAAGTGACCCAATTAGGGTTTCCTTTGTCCGACCCATCTTATATACCCGATGAGTATTTGGAAGCTCAAAACTTTGTGATTTTACGAACGTGTTTCGGAGTAGGGGATTGGGGAATCATCTCTGCCTTTCCACGAAAATTAAAGGAAAAGTATCCTCAATGTAAAGTGTGGATTCCATCACCAAAATTGCTTCGTGAGATGTTTGGCCACCTTGAACAAAACTGGTCTTCTTGGGATGACCCATTTGGAGTCGTTCACACTATCTTTGACCACAACCCATATGTGGATGGATTCATTGATTCGTTTGAAGGTGAGGTGTTCAATGACCATTATCGTATTACGGATGGTGGTGATGTACCTCTTATGGAAGAAATCCTTAAATTTTGGCAATTTGATAACTTTGAGGAAATTGAACCCGAATTATACTTTAGTGATGATGAAAAAAATCTTGGCGACCAAATCATCAAAGAACACACAAATGGGAAGGAGTTTGGAACTCTTCTAATTTCAAATAGGTTTGATGGGACTGGTATTGAAAAGATTCAAAAGACATTGGATTGGTACAAAGCTCTACCTATATTCTATTGGACTAAATCGGTGGATGTTGATTTAGAGTTTAAAAAGGGGTTGGATATGAGACACATTGATACTCGTATTCAGTTGTATATTAAAACCCAAGCAAAGTTCAATGTTGGTAATCAGACCGGTATGAATGATACCATTGCAAACTACGCACCAACCTTTACTGTTGCTCGTGGTAAATTAGGGTCTAACTTTATTAGAAGTCAACACTACTTGGAAGATGTGATAGACCGAATTTTAAATCAACTTCCTGATAAGTGGGATAGTAAAACAACTACCTCTAAAAAATGGAAAACCGGACTATATGATTTTTGTCGTAAGAATGATGTAAAATCGGTGTTGGAGATTGGAACATCTTTGGGGCACACTACATACTTTGTAGCACATTTTGTTGATAAGGTTACGACTGTTGAGGTTGACCCCTCTCGTGTAAGTAGGGCCAAGGAGTTCTCCAAAAAACACAATAATATCAATTTTGTATGTCAGAGTGCGTATGGTACTGATTGGGGGTTTGGTTATCACGACTTGACCATCATTGATTGTATCCACGAATATCAGTATGTGAAGTCGGATATTGAGAATGCAATCAAATTAGGAACAAAATATATTGCGTTCGATGACTATGGGCTGTTCCCTGAAATCAAACAGGCAATCGATGAGTATGTAACCGATGGTAGGTTAGAGGTTGTATCAAACATTGGATACCCCGCCGGAACACACTTCTATATGTCATTATCAACCAACACAACTCCAGATAAAATTCTGGTAGATAGTGAGGGTGTAATTTGTAGGGTAGTATAATGAAACACGTTACATTTAAAGGTGAATTCGGATATGAGTTGGTATTATCAGTACCATACGCATATTATTTACATATGAACAATGACCTTGCGGGGACTCGTTCGGTTAATGATACAAAGTGCTTTTACTATTTTAGTAAAAATCACATAGAAGATGGAAATGTTCGGAGTCCATATCACAGGCACGTTCACGGGTCATCTTTTTATGAATTACATACATCACACCCTGATTTTTCAAGATGGACTCCACCCCCATATAAAGACATTTATAAAAACGATATTTTTGTTTATGATAAACCTATTATGATGGTGTCTAACAAGAAATACTCAAATGGACAAACGGAACAATATGGTAGTTTCACTACATCTGAACTTGAGTATATCTTTGAGAAGTATCATAAAGACTATACTATAATTTATAATAGGGCGCTTTCTAAAAATATAGTTGTAGATACTCAACTTCCTGATGATTCGTTTGATGATTTTGATATTTTAAAAAAATATGATGTTATAAACTTAAATGAATTATATACCAATCATTCAGATACAATGACTTTTAATACATTACAAATGATGGTATCTGCAAATTGTGATAAGTTTATATCAGTCCAAGGTGGTAGTTCTATACTATCAAGTTATTTTGGAGGAACAAATCACATCTATGCACAGGGTGGTAAGGAACTTGGGGTTGGTAGTTTTAAAAATTGGTATAATAAGTTATCGGGTGCAAAGATAATTGTATCTAATACGTTTGCTGAATTTAAACGAAATGAAAAATAATATCGTAGTCTATACCGCTATTATTGGTGGATATGATACATTAAACGAACCACTTGTAAAACCAGCTGGGGTAGATTTTGTATGTTTTACCGATAGGGATATCAAATCTGAAACTTGGGAGATTCGTAAGGTAATTCCATTGTATAAAGATAACACTCGTACCGCACGAAAGTATAAAGTATTGGCACATCGGTGGTTTTCCGATTACGATATTAGTATTTGGTTGGATGGTAATAAAACTATTGTTGGTGATGTTCTAAAATATATTGAATATCTTGGAGATTCCGAACTTGCATTGTTTGACCATATGAAGTGTTTTGATAAACGAAATTGTGTTTACGATGAGGCCACTGCTATTTTAAATTTTGGAAAAATAAATTCTCAAAAAACCCCTCATAAGGGTATAGGAAATTGGAAGGATAATCCTTCGGTGATTCTTGAACAAATGAAAAAATATGCATCCAATGGGTATCCAAAACACAATGGACTTTCATTTACTTGTGGGTTGGTTAGAAAGCATAATTCCAAATCCATTTGTAATTTGATGGAAGATTGGTGGACTGAAATAAAATATGGTTCAAAGAGAGACCAATTGAGTTTTGACTATGTTGCTTGGAAAAATAAATTTAATTTCGTATATTTGCCAGGAGATGGTAGATGTGATGGTATAATCTCCCATACAACACATACAGGAAAAAAATGAAAATATTAGTCACAGGTGGAGCTGGATTTGTTGGAACTAATCTCATCAAACAATTGTTGAAAGATGGACATAGTGTAATTTCAATTGACAATTACAATACAGGTCTAAAATCAAACCATCAATTCGGATGTAAGTATATGAACCACGACTTACGAAAATTGAATGATTTCCCAAAAGTTGATGTAGTGTTTCATATGGCCGCTATTGCTAGAATTCAACCATCATTTGAGAATCCAAAAGATTACTTTACCACCAATGCAAATGGTACACTAAACCTCGTTGACTGGTGTGCACGAAATCAAGTTCCATTAATTTATGCCGGTTCATCATCTAAACATAGTGGTAAGTTCAAGAATCCATACACATTTTCTAAAGATGTCGGTGAAGAAATTATTGAGTTGTATCAAAAACACTTTGGTCTCAAATCAAGTATAGCTCGATTCTACAATGTGTATGGACCACATCAACTAACTGAAGGTGGATATACCACATTAATTGGTAGATGGATTCATAACATTAAAAATGGTATTCAATGTGAGATTTATGGTGATGGTGAACAACGTAGAGACTTTACTCACGTTGATGATATTGTGAATGCATTAATGTTAATAATGCATCAAAGTAAATACGGGTATGAGTTTGAATTGGGTAGAGGTAAAAACTATTCTGTAAACGAAATTGCAGATATGTTTGGTATTACACCAATTTATAAAGATGCTAAGCCAGGTGAGGCCCGAATTACATTAAATAACGACCCAACGGCATTTGATGTGTTGGGTTGGGTTGCCATTGAAGATATTGAGAATTATATAAAATCATTATGAAAAATGTAGTCTTTATACCCAACATCAGTTTAGGTAATGGTAGAAATACACCCTATCATTACTCTATTAAAAGTTGGAAGAATTGGTGTGATGCAAATGATGTAGAGCTTATAGAGTGGACTGAACCTATAACGGATGTAAATGTACTCAAAGTTACATTGCAGAGATATTGGGTGCATGATATTCTTCAACATAATGGTATTGAGTATGACCAAGTGTTGATTGTAGATGCCGATACAATCATACATCCCGATACTCCTAACTTTTTCAACGAAACTGATGGTAAGTTTGGTGTGGTTAGAAACAATGGTTGTTATGAGTGGGTGACTCGTAGTATTGATAATTGGGGTAATGCTTTATTTCCAAATGAATCTAAAGTTAAACCTTGGAAATACTTCAATGGTGGGTTTCAGATAACAAACAAGTCACACATTCCATTCTACAAAGATGTGCAGAATTACTACTCAAGTAATATTCAGACTATCAATCAATGGAATGATAAGATAAAGGCGGGTACTGACCAAACGATTATCAACTACTTGACTCAAATTCATAATATTGATACTATCTATATGGATGAGTGTTATAATTTACAAGACTTATTCAGAAAGAACTTATTACATATACCAGGCCATTCTTGGTTTAATGATGAATTACACTTTTTAAAAGCAGGTTGGATATATCATTTTAATGCAATTCCCAAAAATCCAAGAGATGTTAAGTATTGGATGGAGCGAACTTACAAAGAATTATATGGAAACTAAATATAAAATATTAGAAGGGATTTCTGAAAAGAATTTAGAACACAAAGACACTACCTCATTAAAATGGAAACGTGATGTTATAGATTTTTTTTATGATAAAAATTTAGAATTGTGTTTAGAAGTTGGTACCTGTTATGGCGTAACTACCAAAGTTTTAAGTTCTCTATTTCACAATGTGGATACTATTGAATTTAATCCAAAAAGATTTGCCAGAGCTAAAGAATATTGTAGTGGTATTACTAATATTGATTTTCTATTAAATGATGCATATAATATTAAAACATACGATACTTTACGAATACACTACGATGTCGTTGTAATTGATTGTATGCACTTGTATGAAAATGTAATATTTGATATAAATCAGGCCCTAACACGAATGAATCACGACACGGGTATTTATTTAGTATTTGATGATTACGGACATCCTGACTCACCTGGAGTTCATAAAGCTATTAATGAGGCAATAGATGCTGGGTTGGTAATTGAAAAATATATAGGAGAACCGGCTGGATTTACAGTAAATAGAACAGATGGTAGCTCTTTTACTACAATACATCAAGAGGGTATAATATTGAGTTATGGAAAATAAGATGAAAGTAGCATTCTTCACCGAGATGGGATTCAATGGTAAAGTACCACGATACCATAAAAATATGAGAACTGAATTTGCTTGGATGGTGGGTTCAGACGCAGAGCATTTTAATCTAAACGATATACCAAGTCAGATATATGATTTGGGTATTGTAATCACTCCAAAAAATTCACCTGAAAAAGTTGACCTAAAACAAATCAAATCGTTTTGTAAAAAGGTAGGTGTGATGCAAGAAGGTCCGTTTTGGTTTTTCCAAGATTACGAATTACCAAATCAGATTCACTACTACAACAACCTTATATCGGCAGACATCATCTTTGCTCATAACGAACAAGACAGACAATACTACAAAGGGCTGACCAACCACCCTGATGTGAGAGTTCTTCAGTCACTAATGATTGAAGACCCAATCGAAGAGATTACACCACACGAATATCGAACTGGTATTATGATTGGTGGTAATATGAAAAGTTGGTATGGTGGATTCGATTCATTTATGTTAGCATCTTCAGTCACCGATGAAATCCATTCACCACAAATGGGTAGAAGGCAAGAGGGTGAACACCAACTTGGAATCAAACAACTTCCTTATTTAGAATGGAGTCAATGGATTTCAGAATTGAGTAAGAGAAGAGTTGGTATCCATATGATGAGAACTCACGCTGCAGGAACATTCGCAATGAATTGTTCTTACTTGGGGATTCCGTGTATTGGATACGATGGGTTGGATACTCAACGAATTCTTCACCCAAACCTCACGGTTAAGGATGGTGACCTTGAAAGTGCTAGAAAATTAATCGATAGATTGTGGAATGATTTGGATTTCTACGAAGAAAATCGTATATTGACACAAGAACTATACAATAAAAATTACTCTGAAGAAGAGTGGAAAAGAAAGTTTTACAATGAGTTTAAGTAAAAAAGACATATCATTTATCCAACCATCTCGTAACAACTTGAAATATCTCAAGTGGTCTTACGAATCAATTAGAAAAAACGCAGGAGAAGACCCAACCATATGTGTTGCTGATGACTTCAGTAACGATGGAACTTGGGAATGGTGTCAAGAGATGATGGAATCTGACCCAAACTTTAAAGCACTTCGTAACGAGGGGCCTACACGATTGGGACATACTATTCTCTATGACCGACTAATCAATGAATTGGCTACAACACCAATTGTAGGGATTTACCACGCAGATATGTGGTTGTGTCCTGGCGCTCTTGAATCTGTATTGGAACACATTAAACCACTAACGGTAGTATCTCTAACTCGTATTGAGCCGGATTTACACCCTGCTGGGCCGGAGAAGGTATTGATTGAGAACGCACCAACCGAACCCGAAGACTTTGATGAAGAGTGGTTCTTGGAGTTTTTCAATAACTACCTACCATCCGCAAAAGATAAAACTACCGAAGGTATCTTTGCGCCTTGGTTCTTGTTCAAAGGAGATTTTACATCTATCGGAGGACACGACCCATTGTACGCTCCACAATCAAAAGAGGATTCTGATATCTTTAACCGATTCCTTTTGAATGGATATAAATTTGTTCAGACTTGGGAAGGTGCTGTATTCCATTTGACTTGTAGAGGTTCACGATTCAACCCAACTTTAACCGAAGTGGGTAAGGAGTCCGATGAGTGGTTGGCACAAAACATTCGTTCAACTCGTAACTTTATTCGTAAGTGGGGACACTTTGTTAAACACGATAAGTTTATGTTGCCAGTTGTACCTCACAAATACGATGTGGAATTCAAGGTAACTAATTCAGATGATTGGGCTAGAACGATAAACATTTTAGAACCTTGGTGTAGTAGAATGACGGTAGATTGTTCTCAAGAGATTATCAATGATTATATTCAATTAGAACAACCAAACACTAAATTTGATTTGACAACAAGGTTTAATACTATTGATAAATCGGACATTATCGTAGAATTTGACGCTCGTTCACTCACTCAAAACTCATTTAACTTCATTCAGAATTTATCGGAAATTTTTGATTTTAACGAATTTGATAGTGGTGACTATGAATTCGACATATTTAAAATAAAGGTCAATAGAGTAAAACATTACGAAAACAACCTGATTAATTTATGAGATACTTTATATTACTGCCAGGTGACACCGAGGAATCAGTAAATTTCTCAACCAATATTTTGGGTGAGGTTTCATTCAAAAACTTTTGGGCTGACCAAGGATTCGACATCCTTGTACGATTGGTAGAAAAGTATCCTGACACATTAGAAGATGTGGTGATAAAAGATGAACAATCTAAATCTTATTCCGTAGAGCAATTCTTGGAGAAAATTAAAAAGTTAAAGGTAATCCACAATGGGTAAAATTAACATTAACGACCTCGACACATTCGAGGATGACTATGAAGTTTATGAAAAGTTTACAAAATCAAATAGGAAAAAGAGTCGTAATGAAGAAGACATTCTCCAATCACCGAGGCAGTCTTATGATGGGCGAAAGGGTGACTCTTATATCTCTCAACGAACAAAAGCAAGAAATTAAAATATCCGACCCATTTGGTGTTGATTGGGTAGTTCCTTTGGAATTCATCCATACTTATTAGTGTGAGTGGATTAAGTCGATATGAAGAAGCATTAGAACGCCTCATCAAAGCTGTTGATGAGAAGTGGTCGGATTCATATAAAAAATCGATTGATTGTAATAATCCCAAAGGTTTTAGTCAAAGAGCACATTGTGCTGGACGCAAAAAGTAAGGAGAACAAGATGTTACTAAAAATTGGTTCACGAGGTGAACTCGTAAAAGATGTACAAGAAATCGTTGGTGTTACTGCCGATGGTATCTTTGGTGAAGGAACTGCAGAGGCAGTAAAGAAGTGGCAAGCAGCCAATGGTTTGGATGCTGATGGTTTAGTTGGTAAAGGTACTTTGGGTAAAATGGGTTTGTTAGATACCGATGGTTCTACTTCAGAAGTTAGTCCAGAATCGGCAAGTGGTCTCTATACAAAAAAACCATACACAACCAAAAATGGTTTAGAAATCGTAGAATACTTTATGCCTGTTGATGAGTACAAAAAAGGACCTATCAATGCAGAGTGGATATTCATTCACCACACCGCAGGATGGCACAACCCATACAATGTAATCAAACAATGGGATGCTGATTCAAGAGGTGCAATCGCAACTGAATTTGTTTTAGGCGGCCCTTCTTGTAAAGGAAATGATGACAAATACGATGGTGAAATGGTTCAAGCATTCCCTGCTGGAAATTGGGGTTACCACTTGGGTAAGAATGGTTCACAAAAGATGCACGTTAACTCTATTGGAGTTGAGGTATGTAACTTTGGATATGTGAAAGATGGTAAGACATATGCTGGTGCAACTGTTGAAGAATCTCAAATCGTAACTTTGGACAAACCATTTAGAGGTCACTCAACTTGGCATCGTTATTCTGATAAACAAATCGAAGCATTAAGACTTTGGTTAGAGTTTATCGGAGAAAGAGATAACATTGATATCAGAGCCGGACTTCCCACATTAGTTAAAGAAAAAGGTGCTGACGCATTTGAATTTAATGAAGATGCTTACTATGGTAAAGTAAAAGGTGTATGGACACATACTAATACTCGTAAGGACAAATTTGATATGTTCCCTCAACAGGAACTATTAGATATGCTTGTTTCACTATGATAAAGTATATTATATTAATATTGGTAACAATGTCATCGTGTTCAAGTCAACCCGATTACGAGGTAGGTTATCTAACAAAAGGTAATCCAGATAATAGTTATTTAGATAGTTGTGAAACGTATTGTTGTGGAGATTAGATGGAAGAATTAGAAGATATTTTTAAAACAAAACAATTCCAAGAATTACCTTGGAAGCAAAGATTGTGGATTAGAATCAAAGTCGCATTCTTTGGAATGTTGGAGATGATGTAATGAAAAATTGGACTTCAGTAAGAGCAGTATATCTGTTAATGTCATTGGTATTACTCGTGGGATTATTATTAGACAATTGGTGGGTTGTTGCATTTGTTATTGCAATGTTAAATGTTGGCGTATGGACTAAATTCTGCCCATCAAAGTGGTTGTTTGAAAAATTGGGTTTGAAAAAATCGGAATTGTAACTAAACGATGAACAAGTTTGCAAAAATATGTTTGGGAATAGCTGGCGTTATTATACTCACTTTCTTTATTGTACAAACTTGTATAGTAATGAGATGGTGCGAACCTACTTACTTCCTTGCTGAGGTTGGTTATGGTTGTGTTATTGCCTTCATGCCACCTTTCTTTTATGTGGTATATGATTTCATTCGTACCACTAAATTAAAAGAAGCAAATATTGATTTACAATTATCAGCAATTGATAAATCTAATTTGGTGGTAATGATGGATATGGATGGTTACATTTTAGAAGCAAACAATAAGTTTTGTTCTGCTATGAAATGTAAAGAATCCGATATGAAAAAAAAATCTCATAGAAATATGGTTACGAAAGATTACGCAAAGAGTTTAGAGTACGTTGAGTTTTGGGAAAAGTTGAGAAGAGGTGAGAGTATTACAGGCGAATTTGAAAGAGTTGCAAAAGATGGTTCTTCAATTTGGTTATTCGGTAACTACACTCCCATTCAGAACTCAAAAGGCCAATATGATAAAGTCCTAAAAATAGCGACTGATATAACACTTCAGCACGAATCTGAAGTGATGGTAAATCAGAAAAATTCTTACCTCGAACACGCTGCGAAGATTCTTCGACACGATATGCATAGTGGTATCAATACCTATATGCCACGAGGATTAACATCCCTACGCAGAAGATTAAATGAAGAACAAATTAAGGAATTAAAAATTGAGTCACCTCTAAAGATGTTAGAGGAAGGATTAAGACATACACAAAAGGTGTATGCTGGTGTTAAAGAGTTTACAAACTTGGTTAAGGAAGATGTACAACTCGATAAAAAACCACACAACTTGAAAGAGATACTTTCAAACTATTTATCTTCAACATCTTATGTTAAACAAGTTGTAATAGATAGGTTACCATCTATCGAAGTAAACGAACCATTATTTTGTACCGCAATTGATAATTTAATCAGAAACGGACTAAAGTATAACGATAGTCCTACAAAGACGGTGGCTATTTATATGGAAAATGAATATACATTATGTGTAGAAGATAATGGTAGAGGTATAACAAATGATGAGTTCATTGAGTTATCTAAACCATATACAAGAAAAGAAGGACAAACAGAAGGAGGCTCAGGATTGGGGTTAAATATTTGTATCGCAATTCTGAAAGAGCATGGTTTTGATATAACGGCAGAGAAAACTAATCCAGGAACTAAATTAAGGATAAAATTAAAATGAACGAAGAAATGATTAACTCAATCTTATTGGTGGATGATGAAGATTTATTCCACTTGGTATTTGAAGATGCTTGTAGTATCTTGGATATCACACTTTCATTAGAAGCACTCAACTCTTCAGATGAAGCTGATAGATTATTTAAAGCATGGTTTCCCGATGACCCAAATCAAGAAAGGCCCGAATGTGTATTCGTTGATTTGAACATCATTGGTTCATCTTTTGATGGAATTGAATTGATTAGAAAAATCAACTTTGATTATGGAAACGGATGTGTGATTGGTATTATCTCATCTTCAGATGATAATCAAGAAATTGAAAAGGCAAAAGCAGCTGGTGCACAATTTTGGATTATCAAATCAGATGATATTGAACCTCGGTTAGAAGAATTCAGAAAAGACTACCAAGGGTATGTAGCTAAAACAAATCCATTTAAAATCTACAAATAGTATGTTAAAGAAGTTACAAAACATATTAACCTACTATGATTCAGAACCAACTGAAGTTCTGCAGGGATTGATATGGTTTATTTTTGCACCAATTGTTTTGGAAGCAACATTCTTTCCTAACTTTTGGTACTTGGGATTACTTTCTTTAATTATTGGATTCGGAACTTTGTATTCAGTTGTATATTCTTCATTAGAACGAAGAAAACAATTTGGATTTGCATACGGATTACTTTCTATTCTTTTTGTAATAGTTTTCTTTTCAAACAATGGATTGGATTATAACCCAATGAATTGGGGATGGGTGGTAATATCGATTTCTGCGTTAAGCAACATTAGAAGAATTCAAAAAAAGATTGAAGCAAAAAAAGAGGCAAGGGAGAAAACCGATTTAGATAAAATGTATAGAACCGAATTGTTGAATACGATTAAGGAAAAGCAAAAAGAAAACTTTGATTTAAGATTGGAAAATATAAGTTTGAGTGAACAAATCGAGAAGTTAAAATAATGATTGAAGTTACAAAACATATTAGAGATGTACTTTTAAACGTAGCTAAAAAGAAACGAGTTTATGTTGAAGGTAATTTTCTTAAACTCCTAAAAAGCCCGCAGGGTGATGTCGAGTTCGAGGAATATCTTAATATATGTAAAGAAAAAGATACTACCGCTAGAAAAAAGAGATTACAAGTAACTAAACAAGTTCAAAATCAAAATAAAGAATTAGTCAAGAAGCAAGAAGAAACTGATGCGTTGATGGAAGAACTTCAAATCGCATTAGAATCTGCTAAAGAATCTGAAGAAGTTGCAAATCAATTAAGAGAAGAAGCCGAAAAGGGAATGGGTAAAGCATTAGAAGATTTAGAACTAATGCAAAAGAAAACCCAATTTGAACTTATTAGCACGATTGTAAGAGTAGCATTGGTTGTAATTATCGGAGTTGGTTTAATAACCACCCTAATGTATGGTATAGCATTGACAACGGGTGCTGATACACAAATCATAGGTTCTACTTGGTCTAATATGTTTGGTATTCTCCTAACTAACGCATTCTCAATCGTAGGTACGATTATGGGTGTTAAATATGCTACTGAAAAGGATTAAGGATGTCGCCGCAGATAGAAGAAAAAGTTGGTATATACACTTACTATGATATTCTTGCTCTGCCGTTTGATAAAAATATCAACTATCCTACTCAAGTAAAATCCAAGGTAGATTTCACAAAGTTAAAAGAAGAAACTCAAGAGGCAATTCTATCACTACCCATAGTTCAGTTTACTGGTGATTTTAAAGCTGGTGGGTTAGATAAGAAACAACGATTATATCTAATGACTGCAATGGATGATATCTACTTTATAGATACTATCAAAACAAACTATGCAAATTGTGTAACTCAACTTTTGAATGTTCCTGATTTAAGTGGAAAAGAAGTTATTGAAAGAACCGATGAACATAAAAGTATCCGAAGAATCTTAAAAAGTGAAAGTTATCGAGTAACTTATAATGAGATAGATTATGTAATTGAGATTACTGATGAAGATAACGGAACATTTACCAGCATTAAGTATGGGGATAATTTTGTAATGGATTATATGCTAGAAAAGGATATACTTGAATATTTTTATAAAAACAAGTAATACGCCAAAACCACATATTTATATTATATAGTTTTTAAAAGGAGTTGTGTTGTGATAAATTACATTAGGAGAAAGATAATGGCTTTCAAAGAGATTTTTAAAGATAATAACGACTACAATGAAAAGAATGTAATCGGATTCTTGTCGTTTGCAGTAATGGTAGTATTTGCACTTGCTGATTTGGTAACGGGATATTTTGGTAAAGATTTGGTAGTACAAGAGTTCATCTACAACTCTTTTGTAATTATCACATTGGGGTGTTTCGGTATTGCCGGAATAGAAAAATTCGCCAAAAAGGAATAAGATGGATTTGATATAATGCCAATAATCAAGACAAAACGAGGACTCGAACGGCAGGCAATCAAAGCCATCCACCATCCGCCAAAAGCTACGGATACTGTAAAGGTATCCAAAGAAATGCAGGATGAAAAACGCAAGATGGTTAGAGAGCTCATCCCGTTTTTGATGTATCTATATAAAAAACATATGGGTGCTCAGATTAGTGAAGGGGTCGACCTTGATATGATGAAACTCATCAACAAGGCGATGAGACAAATGCCAGGTTCTCCTGCTCAAAAGAAGACACTTGACCAACTCAACAAATTGAGAAAGTCTGCTGGGATGAAACCAATTGGTGAAGACATCAACATTCCTATTTCAGTTGGTGATACAATCCTTGGTGGTAAATTCAAAAACAAAAGAATCGTAGTGAAGTCAATCGGTAAGAACGAAAAAGGTGACATCACAATCAATGGTAAACCACTTTTAAAGTATCGTATCCTTGATGAAGACCTTCGTAAGTGGTTTGGTAAGGGTAAGACTGGCTCAACTGATGGTGGTGGCTGGGATAGATATAGTTCCGATGGTAAGAAATTAGGTAAGTGTGGTGATGGTAAAGAGGGTGATGCATACGCTGCCTGTTTATCAAAAGAAAAGGCTGCAAAACTTGGTCCCGATGGTCGGGCTTCGTTCGTAAGAAGAAAGAGAGCAGACCAAAAGAAAAGTGGTGACACTAAAAAGGGTGGTAATAGAACCAAAGGTAAAACTCCTACATTCTCAAAGACAAAAGCAAATGAATCATCTATCAACGAATTTGGTGGTGTTAAATTTGATTTGATTGGATACGATAGTAATAACAAACCAGTCTTAAAGACAATCAAACGGGCATCAGACTCATTCATGAAAGATGTTGCTAAGTATGGTTCGGAGAAACTATTCAAAAGTGGTAAGGGTGTTGAGTATGTAAAGATATACTACGACAAGAACCATTTGGCAACTGTAAAAGATGGTGGTAGAAGTGTAGTCAAAGAAAAGGGTTGGAGTAAACTACCAATCAACGAAATCCCAATGGGAGACCTTCAGAAGATTGACCAATTCGCAGACAAGAAACTTAATCCAGTTGATGTAGTCCTAACTGACAAACATTTCTTTGATAGATTGAACGACCCTCGTAATGGTAAGGAAATCTCAAATGCTGAGTTGATTGGATTCTTCAAGAGATTGGCCAAACACAAGAAAGAGTTCCTTGAGTTCCTTGAGAAATACAATTCAGTAGTGGCAGTAGATGATAGAACAAACATCAACATTCCATTTATGAAGCAGGCAAACAAGGCAATCGCCAAGACTGTGATGCGTAAAAAGGATTTTAAAACACCTGACAAAAAGTTGGATATCTAACAAAAATTTCGTATAT
>Ga0222716_10001249_pt1 | contig 21455 bp, 30 predicted proteins | sample C33_13DmetaG_FD_165044 | JGI IMG/M metagenome (GOLD analysis project Ga0222716, IMG submission 165044) | Estuarine water microbial communities from San Francisco Bay, California, United States - C33_13D | ecosystem: Environmental > Aquatic > Marine > Unclassified | place: USA: California... | reverse complement strand
CAGAGATGCGTCAAGGTGCTGAAGGTTGGGGAGACAAGTGGGCTGATCGTGTGTCACAGGATATGTCTAATCTTGTCTATGATAACATAGGTGTTAAGTTTAACCCTAGCAACCCTGCACATGCTTTGACTAACTTTGGCTTTAAGACAACCTTCTTTGCTGATCCTTTTCAGATGCTTCTTCAAGCGGCACATTCAATAAACATTGTAGGTATGGCAGGTTTAGATGACGGTATAAAAGGTGCTGTCATGGGTAATCTTCTTCTGAAATCTTTAAAGCTAGAGGGTAAACCTTTAGACATTATGCTTGATCGTATGGCTAAACGATTTGGTTACAGCAAAGATGAAATGACAGAGGTACGTCAACTATTTATTGACAGTGCTCGTTATGAGATTGACCCGACAAACCTCATTGAAGGTTATCAAGCCCCAACAAACTCTATCTCTCGTTCTCGTAAGAAAACTGCCCGTGTTGTAGGCAACACTCTCAACAAAGGCTGGGAGAAAACTATGAATGCGGGTATGTTCTTTTTCAATAAAGGGGAACAAATAACTCGTGTGACATCTTTTGGTGCAGCAGTTCGTAAGTGGAAGGCTCAGAACCCTGACAAATCTATCTTGTCTCCTGAAGGGCGTACATGGGTTACAAATAAAGAACAGGCCTACTCCTTAAACATGACAAACATGAGCCGTTCTCAGGTGCAACAAGGTTTGCTAAGAGTACCTACTCAGTTCTATAGCTATATGCTAAGATCTTTTGAAGGTATCTTCGTAGGAAAAGACCTTACTGTACGGGAAAGAATGGGCTTTGCTGCTATGGTAGGGCCGTTCTTTGGTATGACAGGGCTAGGCTTATCTTCAGCTACCTCATCAGCCGTGGATTCTATGAACAGCTACCTTCCCGACGATATGCAGATAGAAGCTGGCAACGATATGTATAGGCTGGTAAAGAATGGACCTATCGATGCTTTGTTTGCATGGGCTGATGACAGATTAGTGGGTGATCGTGCACCTGAAGTGTCAGCAGCAAGCCGTGTCTCTTTAGGTGATGGTGTGGTAGACACCTTTAGGAACTATCGTGATGCATCTGCCCTTGAGATTGTTGGTGGTGCAGGTGGGGGTAAAGCTGGTGATGCATTAGTTGATTTTGCTCAGACACTAGGGGCTATTAAACGTGGCGATGAAATTGTTGTCAAAGAAAAAACAATTGAGTTGTTCAGAAACTTTAAGTTCGTAGACAACCTGTCTAAAGCTTACGGTATCTTACAGTACGGAACATACTCATCTAAAACAGGGGCTAGAATAGATGCAAACTTTACGAACATGGATGCTTTATTTGCAGCAGCAGGTATCCCTCTTGAAGAAGTACAGCAAGTCTATGACTCAAAAGATATTATCTATAGCTCCAATAAAACTTATCGTCAGTATTCTAAAGAGATAGACAATAGAATAAATTTGTTCTGGGATGCCGTCAATAACCAAGATGCTGAAAGAGCTAACGAATACATGGATAGTATTTATTTGTCTATTAGTCGATTTACAGGGTTAAGCCCTGAGTTACGCCAACGACTAAGAGATCAGGTACTAAGAGGGTTCTCAGACACGACAACCTTTGAACGTGTAGAACAGTTACGGCGTATCGGCAGAGCCACAGAAGCAGAACAACTACTTGAAACAACGAGGTAGACTTTATGTCAGTATTTAATCCTACACTTGAAACTGAAATTAGGTATGAGCAGCCAGTTCAAGCACCTCGTCAGTTTAGTCCTGTTGCAGCATTGGCTGATACAGCTACACAAGCCTTAAAGATATTTGAGCCTTCCAGACCAACACAAGCTGGTATAGCTTCAGCACAATTAGCTGAGTTTGGAGATGAAATAAACAGAGCAATAGATCTAAAAGAACAGGGTAAACTCTTTAAGTCTAACCTAAACAAAGCTGCTGCTAAACTTATTACATCAGGTATTAAAGATGTTCCTGAGGAATTAAAAAATTTATATAAAGGTGTGTCAGGGGTTGATTTTGATTCACTAGGATATGAAACTAATGAAAAATATCAAGAAGCTCGTCTTCTTTCTAGTGACAAAGCTGCTGCTTTAGCAGCTTCTGTCAGAGCACAGAACCCTAACTTTACTTCAGAAGAAGTAAACTCAGAAGTACTGAAAAGTTTAACTGAAACAGCATTCCTTGAGCAACAAGTGGCTTTGCAAAATGCTCGTGCAGCCGCAGGTCTTGATGTAAAGACAACACCTATCGTTGAAAGCATTCAGAATGACTTTGATATTCTAGCTGGCAAGGTAGCTGAGTTTCAAGCTGATGGCATTGTTACAAGAGAAGAATACTTGTCAGCCACCACCTCTGTAAGATCCCTTATATCAGCTAAGTACTCTAACTTTAACAACAACCCTGAAGTAAAGTCTATTCAGGATCAAATGTTCGGTATGTTAGATGACATAGGAAAGGGTGTATCAACAGATCCTCTTGATGTTCAGTTAGATACAATTCAGGTAGCTCTAACTAGGTCTGACTTTAGCCCTGCTACTATTGCAACCATCCGTTCTCTTATAAAAACTAATCCAGATAGCTTTCGTCAGATACTTGAGAAGCAACTTGGTGAACGTGGTGATTCTTTTGTCGATGCTTTGGATAAACTTTGGACAGCACCTTCAGAAGAATTAAAACTAGAGGACATATTCGGTACGAATACACCACCACCTATAGCTTCTAGTGCAGGTGAAAACCCATCCCTAATGGAAATACCTAATGTAGCTGACAATCCTGAGGAATACCAAAAGGTTGTGGAAGGTCTTGGTACAGTAACTTCAACGACTAAGCCAGTTAATATTATTAACAGTGAAGAAACCCGTAATGCTTGGTTGAACAGTATGAATGTAGTGAGTAGTCTTGTTGCATCACAGTCAGACGAGTACATTATGGGTGATAAACTTTTGTCTGTGTTTTCATCTAACGGTGTAGTAGCTAACCTAGACTCTGTCTATCGTACTGATCCTATGAATGCGGCACAAACCAACGATGGTCTTCAGAAGGCTTTAATTTCAGAACGAACTCGCCAGAACAATGAGCTTAACCAAAGGTTAGGTCGAGATGACTCATACTTTAGAGTTGACGGAGATAGGCTAGTTCTTAACGTAGACTTCCTCAGAAGTAAAATGGGTAACGTACCTCAGGGTGATCGACGTATAGCAGCTATTGAAGCAGCTAATGCCCGTATCGAACAAGTCGGTGGTCTTGAGAGTTTCTTAAAGTTGCCTCAGAATCGACGTGATGAGATCCTAGAGGGTAGTAACCTTGAAAGAATACTAGACACTAGGTTTGGTCAGACAATAAAGTTGTTCAACAACCTAAAACTTATTGACAAGAAGCTAGGGAGTCTGGTACAATTAGAGAAAAAGTATTCTAGTGCAACTGACTTGTTCAGAGGCAGTGATGAGCTTGATGCCTTTGCGAGACAGGCTCTTGAAGATGTCATGAATGATGACCGTATCTTCTCTCAGACACTTGACTCACTTGGCCCTGACCAACCTCAGGCTAGTGAAGCGACAAGCATATCTGATGCCGCACCAATGGCAGCTATGAGGGCCGTACCCCCTTCTACAGAGGGTGGTCCTACTTCCCCTTTAGGTGATGTAGAAGTACCCTCACAGGAGATGCCTCTTCAAGAACAATCTCCAGAAACTGCACCTGAAGTGCCCGCTTTAGGGGAATCAGAACCCATTACAGAGCAAGCAACAGAAGACTCTTTAGGTCTAAAAGATGAAGAGGTGGTAGCCTTTAATCCAAAAACTAAAAAAACCTACACTACGACAAACCCTACACCTGAACAGAAAGCACAGCAGCAGTTAAATAGACTTGGGTATACAACAACTATAGGGCTATTAGTAGTGGACGGTAACTTCGGCCCTGCTAGTCAAAGACAGTTAAAGAAATTTCAAAAGACAGCAGGTCTGCCTATGACAGGACAGTTAGACCCTGCTACAATAGAAGCATTAGAAGATCCAAAAAATGTTATGACGGATAAGCCTTTATCGGTTGCTAAGACTAGAGAGATAAAAGAAGAAATACCAGACAACTTATTTGAAAAAATAAAAGAGCCTATAGCTCAGATAGAAAGCAGATCACGATACAATTTAATGGGCGGCTTTAACGATGCATATGATGGTAAATACCAACTAGGTAAAGCTGCTAAAGATACAATAAAAACATCCTCTGTATTTACTAAGGAAGAAAAAACTAAACTAGAACACCCGTCAGGTCGTGCTGCTTTCAGGGCTGACCCAGCCTTACAAGAAAAAGCTTTTAAGGAGCTTGTAAAGGCAAACCATTTTACCTTAACTAGGTATTCAGAAAAATACAGGAACGCTTCAATGGAGCAAAAGCTGGCTATTCTGGGTTATACACACAACCAAGGTAACGAAAATACGTTACACTACTTATGGACAGGAGTGGTGGGTGAAGACGCCAACGGCACTAAAGGAACTAAATACTCTGAGGCCATTGAAGAGGCTTTTGCCCCTGCTGCGGCTAATAGAAGAGAAGAAAACTTGTGAGAATACTCTTACCCTTAGCCCTAGTCCTACTACTCAGTGGTTGTCTATCCCCCTTCTCTTTACTGAGTGGTATCGGTGGGGGTGGAGGAGGCCCGACAGTAAATGCTAACACACAAGTAGGTAAAGAAAACAATCAGTCAGTTGTTGACCAGAGCAGCGACATATCAGGAGAGAACGTAGAGGTAGATCAATCAACAGGTGGTTTCACAGTGGACGGGGCCATCGATAACGTCAAGGTATTGAACCAAGACATACCCACATGGGTAATAATCCTTCTAATCTTAGGATGGATGCTTCCTAGCCCTCAGGAAATATGGAGAGGGTTTCTAAAAACAATAACATTAGGACGGTATCGTGGATAAAGAATCTTGGCTTACATCAAAATCTATTCCTTTAGCTTTAGTCGGAGCTATTCTATTACAGACAGTAGCTGTTGTCTGGTATATGGCTGGGTTGGATAGCTCAGTTGAAACTAACATGAGAGATATAGCTCGTCATGAAATACGGATAGCTAAACTTGAGACATCAGCACAAGAACTATCTCTGATGAATGCTCGTATAGATGAGAACATTAAATCAATAAGATTAACTCTAGAGAAGATGGCTAAAAAAGATGGCTAAGATAGAAAAGTCTAAGATGAAGTGCAACAAACCTAAACGCACTCCTAATCACCCTAAGAAATCTCATGTCGTAAAGGCTTGTGATGGTGGTAAGGAGAAGATCATTAGGTTTGGTCAACAGGGTGTGTCAGGTGCAGGTAAAAGCCCTAAGACAGCTAAAGAGAAAGCTAGGAAGAAGTCCTTCAAGGCTCGTCACGCCAAGAATATTTCAAAGGGTAAAATGTCAGCAGCTTATTGGGCTGACAAGGTGAAGTGGTGATAAATGGACCCTATCACTATAGCTATGGCAAGCTTCACAGCCATCAAAGCTGGTGTGTCAGCAGGTAAAGAGATAACTTCTCTGGCTAAAGACATAGGTAGTTTGTTTGAAGCTATAGATCAAGCCAAGGATAGTCATGACAAGAAGAGAAGCAGTGTCTTTTCTAGTGCAAATGAAGAAGCCTTGGATACCTACGTCAATCGTAAGAAGGCTGAAGACTTAGAGAATAACTTGAGGGAAATAATTATAGCTGCCAGAGGATACTCAGGGTGGCAGGAATTAGTAACTCTTAGAAAAGAAGTACGTCTAAGAAAGAAGAAAGAACTAGAAGACAAGAAGAAAAGAAATGCTGAACTGTTCGAGAAGATAGTTCTCTGGGGTGGTATTACCTTGATAGCTCTGTTTACCTTTGGCTTTGGTCTTTTGTTTCTTATGTATTACATGGATAAACTCTAACCAAAAGGAATGTAATTTGTCAAGTCCTAAACCAACTAACCCTGCGTTATGGAATCGTGCAAAGCAAGCGGCACGTAAGAAGTTCAAAGTCTACCCATCAGCTTATGCTAATGCTTGGGCATCCAAGTGGTATAAAGAAAAGGGTGGTAAATGGAAAGGCAAAGACAACAGAGTTAGGAAGGCGTAATGGCTAAGGGTGGTCTAGGTAAATGGTTCGGTGAGCAATGGGTTGACGTTAAGACAGGTAAACCCTGCGGTAGAAAGTCAGCCAAGAAAAGTAAACGGCCCTACCCTGCCTGTAGACCTAAGTCTGTAGCTGGTAGTATCAGCAAGTCAGAGGCAAAGAAAAAGACAGGGCCGAAAAAAGTTAAGTGGTCAACGACAGCATCAGGTAAGAAAAGGAAGGGGGGCAAGTAGCCCCTCTTTTACGTTTCAGTGCCCCAATCATAGCAGGTGTAATCCTTTACTAACCAACCACGATCTTCTATAAGTTTAATCCCTACACCTATACTGTCTATGCAGTCATCTGCTGTCTGATACATTTCAGGACCAGTAAATGTTTTACAAATCCCGTTATCTATATGACAGGCTAATATCAAAGCTGCTAACATTAACTCTTCCCTTCCATTTCAGTTATAAGTTTGTCTAAGTACCAACGTGCTTTCTTTAGATCCTCAACAGGATTACCTTTGTATCTAAACCTGTGTAAGTACTTCTTAGTATTGCCTTCTAGGTAGCCCATGAACATAGTAGCTTCCATGTTATCCTTCATGTAATCAATGCATTCGATTGACCCATCCCCGTAGTGTGGTGGGTTGTTTACATTATCTGTTTCAGGTATATCCAATTTACTTAAATCCCATTTAGCCATTTGTTTATCCTCAAGGAACTGTGATTAGTTCAGCTTCTGTAAAAGGAATATGAAAGAACAACTCACCCTTGCGAATATACCTACCCTTAGCAGGTAACACACAGTCCTTTGTCAGTAGAGTATCCTTGATACGCCAGACTTTCTTTAAGTCAGACCGAAAGACATAGAAGTTTAGGACACCATTCTGTGTACCAAGTTTATCTAGTAGTCTTTGTTTACGTTCAGGGATACGAATCTCTTTCCACTCTAAGGGCCAATCTTCTTTCCATCCTGTCTTAACTTCAGCTTCATTGAAGTACGTGTACTCTCCTTTCTGAGACACAACGTCAACACTATAGTTCTCTTCGTTGTTGACAATCTGATGCCCCTTAGATTCTAAAAGGGACACCAGTGCCAGCCTTGCAGGTGCATCATACGCTTCATACAATGCCCTGCTAAACTGTTTTCTTACAGCAACCATTAGAGTAAGATTTCTAAGGCTGCTATCACGGTAACGATTACGGCGTAAACTTCTAGTCCTGTCATGTTAAGATCCTTCTTTAGCTTCTAGTGAAATTCTTAGTTTATTTACGATGGCCTCATTAGCTGCTTGTAAACTATTTGATTGATAGTTTAACTGCATCTGTATATTATTGTTGTATTGAATCTCCTGTAATAGTTTATGTTGGTCTTCTGTAAAGTCTTCTGTCTCATATTCTTTTTCATCTAAGGTCATAGTAACCATATCTAACTCCTTATGTTATGTCAACCATTTCACAGACATCACCCGTACATGCCATAGTCTGACTACCCGCAGTGTTATCTTGTTTCTCATACTCTTTTAGTTTGAAGAAGTCAACAGCTTTTGGCATCTGACTTAAACTTTCTTCGTACTGTTCCTTAGTTATCTCTTGGTAAGGTGCTTGTTGGTAGGTGTGTTCGTTGTAAGGCAAGAAAGATACCCCTGACATTTCATCGAAGTGTTTGTAGACAAAGGCTCCTACCTCAAACCATTCGTCTGACCTCACATTAATAGTAACAGAGGGCTTGTGCTCACACCAGTGTCGTTGATACATAAGCCAAGTCTCTAGCTGTTCAATAGCTGTCATATCCTCTGTGACAACAGCACCTGAGGGTGACTTGACAGGGAAGGAGAAGACAGTTGTTTGGTCTGGCTTCATGACACAAGGCTCGTTAGGGATACCTTGGTCAGCCATGAACTGTGTTAGTGGATCTTTGTTGTCACCCCTGACTGTTCTAATGTAGTAGTTAGAATGACGGGCATGTATTCCAGAGGCTGAGTCAACGAGTTGGCTGACCGTTCCTGAGGGTTTGACACAAGTAATAGCAGCAGAGGGGTTGATACCAAGACGCTTAGACAAATCAATGTTTGTTTCAACTGCAACCTCTCGTAGTTTTTCAAGTGTCTTAGACAACCCGTGGTTCTGTGTTGTTGTCAGAGTGTTGTCCATTATCCCCGTAAGGGACACTCCAAGCAGACGTTCATCTTCTGTGTTTCTTTGCCACACTTTTCGCAGGTATGGAAATTTAGTGTAGGTGGACTGAATGGTTCCCAGAATACTTGCCATACGGACTTTGCGTTCAAGATCATCATAAGAGTCTGTGGCACGGATAACAACTTCCGTAAGATTACAGAACTGATACGGACGCAGGATGATTTCGCTGCAAGGATTGGTTCCGAAATCCCATTCAGAATCACGCCGCCCATACTTAGCAGCTTGTTTCTTAGATGCCTCACGATTAAATACTCCTCTCTCACCTGATCCAGATTCCACAAGCGACATCCACTCACGCATAAACGACAAACTGTCAGGCTTCTCTGAGTATGCTACTGAGTTATTAGCCAAGGCACGTTGAGGATTGTTCTCCCACCATGCACCTGACTTAGCATGACGCATACGATCATCTGACAGGTTAGACAAAGAGATCATAGCTGATCGACGTACACCACCAACGACAACAACCTCACCTATCTTACACATAATGTCATGGCACTCAAGACTAGACAGCTTTCTACCCTGAGAATCCTTGAAGATCTTAACGACAAAGTTAAATAGATCGATTAAGGGTGCAGGTCCACTAGCTCTACCACCAAATGTTTTAAGTCTAGCGCCAGCAGGACGTACCTTTGACACATCCCATTGAGGGATCTCACCAGCCCAGAGGAGAGCAAGCACTTGACGGAAAGCTTTAGCCCAACCTTCTTTACTATCCTTAACGACGATTGTGGTATCACTGTTAAACAGTTCGGGAACTTCTGGGAGTTTACTTATGAACTGACGTTCAACACTGAACCCGACACCTGTACCACACAAGAGGATGAACATAGCTTCATCGAAGGATTTAGGATCATCTACGGGTAGATAAGAACAGTTATACCCTGAGGTATTATCACGTTCTAAAGCTGGACCCGCTGTCATCATAGCTCTCATGGATGGCATGATCTCTAGAGACAGGATAGCATTGCGTAACTGATTGACGTAGCTGTCATTCCCAAGGACAGGACGAACAACCTTATCCATGTACCGTTCTACTGTCTCGTCCCAAGTCTCACGGCGTCCTTCTTTCTCCAACCATCTAGCATAACGAGACGTGTGAATAAAAGCTTGATAATCTGTTGGTAGGTAGTTACTCATCCTTACCTCTTCCTCTCATTGTTTTGTCTTCTTCTAACCAGATCATTCGATCTATGTCAGCCCTGACAATGCCTATATCTTTTAACTCTTTGTCTGTCAACTGATTTAATTGTTTGATTGCTAGTCTATGTGAACGCCACGTTGCAAGGTAATTAATGTATCGCCAGAACCATGTCATCTGTTGTCACCTGACCCAGCAAGGGTTCCTCTTTCCATACGTCCTTGTAACTTCTGCAAGTTCTCAGCAGCAACATCTGCCATGTCAACATTCAAGTCACGGCACAATGCAGCTAAGTACCACAGACAATCACCTAACTCAGCAACTATAGAGTTGTGATCTAACTCACCATCCCTGATAATCTTCTTAACCTTGTTGGCTACCTCTCCAGCTTCAGCAGCTAGGCCTAAGGCTGGGTACACAATCTGGTACTCTTGTTTATAGATTGCTGTCTGTGCAGCCTCATCCATGTAATAATTAAAACCCATATCTTCCTCTTCATCTTCAAACCAAAAGTCTAAATCAGGATCGTTAGTCACTCTTCCCATTCTGCCCATGTCCTTTCTTCATTGGATACGTCTATATATTTATTAGGATCGATCAAGCCTTCTTCGACTAACAACTTTACCACATGCCTTATAGATATATCGTTCTCTTCTAACAGCCAAATCAAATCAAAATCTTCAGCCAAGGTATCAAGTTTACTCTCATAGTCAAACATTGTCAAGACCTTTTCTCCTTAATCCACTCAATTGGAATGGTTTCTTTTGCATATAAGAAGTTGTGTCTGTCGCACCAATCAGCATAGGTAGACTTAGCACCCTTAGCTAACTTAGCTTTAGGGTTACTGAAGACAAAACGAATGTCGTATTCTGGATGTTGTTCTTTTACCATGAGATGTTTTACCCTGTCAGACGGAATAAACCTTCCTTTAGTTTCAATTATAATTCCATTAGGTAACACAAAGTCAGGGGTGTACGTTCTAAATCTCATGTCTTGCCATTGAATCTTTAGTGTTTCGTACTTGAATTTAACTTTGTGTTTCCTTAGATACTGTGCTGTTCTCTTCTCTAGTCCTGATCTGTAACGCATTTAGGTGGCTCCCATAGTTGTTCTGGGTAGCGTCTTAACCACAGAAGCCTAGCATTCTCTATCACTCTGTCCTCTTCACCACCATACTCTCTCAGACATACCTCGTACAGATCTTGTTCTGTCTTGCAGTCAGTCACCATTCTCTCAGCTTTAGTTGGACCGATACCGTATAGACCTATGATATTATCTGCCCTGTCACCTGTAAGTATTTGTTTGTAAAAGAACTTCAAGCCACTAAACTCATCGACAACTTTGAACTCTCTCTTGTTAGGGTTGTAATGTCTGCATGGAATCTGAAGCATGTCTTTGTCAATGGAGACAACGACTGACTCAGGTCCACCCTCAGTTGCAGCTATAGCTATAAGATCATCAGCCTCTTCACCCTTAGATACTTCCGCTTCCCAGTTCTTTGACATGTGCTTGCGGATACCTTGAAGGTGGTGAGGTTTTTCTACGTCCTTCCTGTTGCCCTTGTACTCATGGCTGACAGATATGTCATACCGAAAGTTGCCCTTACCTGTAAGATACACCTTGTACTTTTCTATGTTATACTCAAAGGCTACCGCATCGATAGACATCTGAATGAGATCGTCAACCTTATCTGTGGCGTCAGCTAACTCCTGATCCTCACAGGAGAATGCTGCACGATAGGCAAAAGGATCTCCATCTATAAGTATCATTTACCGTAACCTCGTAGAGCCTTCCATGACACAGGGAATAAATCACACATCTTATCACTGATGTGAGAGGCTACCTCTCGTGTCTCAGCCTGTGTGTCAGGTGCTCCACGTAACTTACACATATCAGCAAAGGCATCCAAGCTACCTGACCAATACCACTCAGTCATCATGCTCTGTGGCAGAACCATACGTGCTTGCTCAGGGCAGACACCTTGACTCAGAAGTTCTTTATATAAATCCAAGCATGAACCTATCTCTCTGAAGTCTGACCATACGTCTACACTGCCCTCACTACCCTGTTTCTTGTCAGGGCTACGTCCACGCCATACATCAGGTGCGTAAAACTCAGGCTTGTTATCCACATACCTACGACTAATCTCATTCCAACGTAGGAACTTATGCTTGACAAGTTGTCTTGCCACAAACACAGGTGCCTTGATATGGAAGCTTGCAAAGCAATGACCGAATGGGCTGATGTGATTGTGTTCAGCTAAGTAATTGATAAGCTTCCTGTCTTTAAGCTTCATGTGTTGCTTGAAGCTATAGGCATCTGACTCTTCGTAATCCCAATCACTCTCTTTACCAAAGCTTACTCTTGCAGCGTTTACCACTGTCAAGTCATTACCCATACTGCCTTTGCACGTTACTTCAATCATTTATAAAACCTATTTAAAAGGACAGGGCCATTGCAGCCCTGCCAAGTTGGAAAGGAACTCTATGCAGCTTCATCTTCTCGTTCAGGGATAGGCACATGCTCCAAGATCTTAACTGACACAAGGCTTGTACGTGCATACTCCTTACCGTCTCGTCCTTGGAAGGTTGAGATAAGGTTAGTTACCTTTGCGACTGAACCATTGCCGATAGTACCTTGAATGTCTACATCCCAAGGCTGTCCATCTTGATCCACAACCTTAGGTGCACCACCTGCTTGGGTAATCTCTTTACCGTCACGGTTAGTTACCAAGTGTTTGCGTTCAAACTTTAGGACTAACTCACCATCCATCAGTCGCTTCTGATTAGGTTTCTTCTGTGACTTAGCAGCCTTGAGTTTCTCAAAGTCTTCCTTGCTCAAGATTTGATTGACGGTGTATGCACCTTGGCACTCTTCATATGCGCCATCGAACCCAACCATGTCACGGTTGTCTTCAAAGATCTTAGCCCATTCGATTGGACCTGTGGTTACTACTTCTTTATAAGCCAATGTATAATCTCCTTCTGGCTGTTTGTAAATACTACATAGTTTATTATAGATAGGTTGTCAAGTGTAAAGATAAATTAAAAGACAAAAAACTATTGCGTATGCCATTAATGAGTATCTCTCCAGTTCTTACCTATGTCAGTTGAACCTGCGAGTGGGCAGGTCATGCCAAAGTTTTTACCTGCATCGACAATCGACTGACGTTGGATCTCACCTAACAACTCAGCATCACTGTACTCACCACACACCTCTGTCTGCCATTCATCGTGAGGCCATGTCACCAACCTGAAATCAATCCACTGTCTCTTGGCACGGTGCACCCACTGCAATGCAGCATGTTTCATAATGGTTGACTCACCGTTCTGTAACATGCCAGCTAATGTCTTGTGTTCACTAGGAACCTTGACCCTGCGTCCATCTAAACCTGTGAACCAACCTCGACTAGCTATCTCAGGTATACGTTTCTTCTTTAACTTAGCTAGACCCTGAATAGATTCCATAAAGTTATCCACTGCCTGTGCAGCTTCCTTTGAGTTTACCTTTAGGATCTCAGCTATCTTAGCATTACCTGCACCTAGAAGGAAGGCGTATATGAATGTCTTAGCCATGTCTCTTGTGATGTGAGACATACCCAAAGCCTTACGGTTTAGGTTGTGTATGTCAGTCTCATCTTCCTTCTTACCTGACACAATAGCATGGACGTATTCTTCTGACCGCATGAGGTGAGCAAGTACCCGTAACTGAATACCCTCAGCATCCGTGCCAACAAGATAAGATCCCTCAGGTACACACCACAGTGCACGAAACTGACCATCATACTTAGCCTTAACCTGTTCAACTGCTGTCTTAGCATCACCATGAAACTCAGCAGGGATGTTAGCTTGATTAGGGTTACGGTGTGCCATACGTCCTGTCCATGCACCAATGTGCACAAAGCTACCATGAATACGCTTGTCATCCTTAACGTGCCCTAGCCACTCCACCAGTGAGCTTCTGCGTCCTTCTAGTGTCAACCACTCAGCTAACCGTTTACCCCCTTCAGGGGCGTCCTCAGGGAGTGTGTTAAGGTTTGCCTCAGATAAGGTCCACCCGTACCTAGCAAACTTACTTCCACGATCTTGCTTGTTCTCTTTCATAAATGATATGCCCTTTTGTCTTATCGAATGGTTGCCATCCAGCTTCCCATAGTCTTTCTATTCTTTGTTTAGGTGATGATGGTTTAAACTCTATGTAATCATAGCATACCAGTTCGTTGGGGTACACTGACTTATCCAATGCGGTTGCAAAGTATTGTTGATTAGCATTGACAACACTGGAGTATAGGGTTCCATCAGCTTTCTTTCTATACTTGATACGATTAACCTCGACAAGCTTAGGCGGGAAGTCTTTCTGAAAACCTTTCTCAAGTTCTTCCATGCGTACACAGATCTCACCTAGTAATTCTTCTGCCCTGTCCTCGTCGAAGTAGAAGCCATTGTCTGACATGTTCTCACATAGAATCTGTATGTCATGCTCACACCGCAAGGCATCTTCCCACTCAGGTGCGTGTATTATATCCTTGAAGTGATGGTATAGTTTAACTGTAACAACTACGTCCTGTATGCAGTACTCAATCATTTCATCAGTTAGTTTTGAGTAATCATTGAAGCCTAGCTTAAAGTCACCTAGCCTTTCACCCCATGTCTTTAAACTGTGGGGCTTCTTCTTATTGTCAATCGTATAGTCAACTGTTCTTGACACAATGAGAGTGTCAATAACTTTCTTCATAGGTATGATCTCACCTAGTAACTTGTTGATTACTGGTACATCAAAACCAATACCATTGTGAAACACAAAGTTATCAATATCGAGGCAGTACTTAGCAAACCTATCCCTTTCCTCAGGTATGGTTGTCAGGTTTAGGAATTGATCCCGTTCACCTGTGACAACATCTTCCGCACAGATAACCCAGATCTTAGAAGGATCTAAGCTTTCCGTTTCAATATCCATTGCGACTATCTTAGTCATCTTCCACACCCATGATGTCTTGCCACAAGAAAGTCAGTACAGTTATAGGCCATACTGTGCTATGGAACAAGGCTCTCGTTTTATTTACTTCATCTAGCTTATCAAGCAGATGGAAGATTGTCTTAACGTGTATGTAATGTAGGTATATACCTAGGAAGTACAGTGTCGCTGCACCTGTAGCCATGTAATCAAAATTCATCAGGTTTCTCTTTCAAAGTAAATGTTACTGGATCAAAGCTTAACTGCCCAGCATATCCAGTTGGCCCGACAGGTCTATTCTTTGTGACAAGGAGTTTAGTTGTGTTTCTCTCATCAATATCTTCTGCCATCTTGTCACGCTTCAAGTCAACCACAACTGATGCACGTTGTTCTATCATGCGACAGTACTTGACAGCACCATCATCATTGGTGTGACCAATCGTAACGATACCTACCCCTAGTTCGGCTGACAGTTTAGATAACCTGACAGCAAGATCAGCTAGGAATTGTTCCTTACCTTCTTCTGCTCCCACACCTGCACTGATATCTTGGATAGGCTCAAAGAATATATAGTTCACACCACATGCCTGAGACAGATACCTGATGTGGGATAGAATGTCAAGGGGATCGTCCTCATCATTCATAAAGAATTGATAGAGCCTTTCATCCTTGGTCAAACTTGTGATAGATTCTTGCACACGTTTATCCATCTTCTCAGTTGTGATAAGATCCTTACGTGTGACATTCATCTGCATCTTGTATGATGCTAGACCTAGGATAGATCGTAACTTAGTTTCTTCCATGTGCCAGATGGCAAGCTTTATGTCTGGGTAGCATGTAAGTATACGCCACTCAAGGTAACGCATGAACTCAGTCTTACCTATACCTGTCTGTGCCTTGAACAATGTGAAGTGTCCTTGCATCAAACCTAAGCACATATCATCGAACTCTCTGATACCTGTCTCGACGAACACATGATCCTCAGCCTTGTTATACAGGCTCAAGAACTGATCAGGTGTATTGATTACATTGTCAGGTGTATACTTCTTAGCATTGAACCAAGCTGACTTGAACTCTTGGGCTTTACCTGCCTGTAAGAACTCATTAGCATCCTTATACTTGTCATGTGGTACACGGTACACCTTGTTAGGGTACATCTTAGCTATCCGTTGAGAGATAGCATTGCCAGCCTCATCATTGTCAATAGACAAGACTATCTTATCGAATGATGACAGCCACTCGTGTACGTTTTCCCATAGCTTACGGCTAGGGTTAGCTGAGGGTAATGACACAACGGGGTTAGCATACTTAGGGTTGTGCAGTATCTGATACACTGACATAGCATCAAGCTCACCCTCAGTTATGGTGACAGTCTTAGATGTGCCAGCATTCCATAGGTTCATGCCGAATAGTTCATCAGTCTTAAAGTCTTTAGCACTGAACTCTTTAGGGAAGTACCGTGTCTTCACACCACCTGAGGGGTAGACATAATTCTGGTACTGTTCTTTGCCTTCACTGTTCAGGTAGGTATGGCAGTTATAGAACTGCATTGTGTCAGCAGTAATGCCTCGCATACCACGATAGATAGCTGTCATCTTTTCCAAGGGTACTACCTCAAGTTTATTATACGCTTTTGCTACCATGCTTTCTATCTTATCCCAATCTGTTTTTGCTGGCTCTCTGTGACCACACCCAAAGCAATAGGCGTGACCATCTGAGTACCTAGCTAGGTTATCTCTTGACCCACACTCAGGGCATGGTTCCTTGCTGACAAAATGATTGTCTTCATATGTCTTCGTTTTCATCTTCTGTTACTCCACTTCCATCACACATGTAGCACAGTACTTTCTCTGTGTCAAGGTAGCCTATGTCTCTATCGAAACTCATTCTCTTGGGTACGTCAACCTCGAACTCACCATCACCTTGACACTCAGGGCAAACTTTATCCGTCATCTTTACGCACCCATGCACGATCATCGTCAGGTAACACACAAGGAAACCAAGGGCAAGACCCAGAACCATCAGCCTCTTTCTGAAACCTTAGGTCAAGCAAACTTTTTAACTCATAGGAATGAGTACGCAATTTACGCAAGTCAGATAGGTTTACGTCTAGCAATTCACCTGCATCATCTAGCATAGTGTTTAGAGCATTATATAAATCACATAACTCTTGCGCCTCAACACGGTCCAGTATCGCATATATCTTTTTATCTGTCATAGTATTTTTCCTCTTGACAAGTCTGATATTCTTCGTATAATAGGGCTGCGTCCTTCGCAGGGTACAACCCTTCTATATCCCTTTGATCATCTTCTGTATCATAATCTAATTCCAAGAACTCTTCAACGTCTCTTACGCATTTTATTATTGATCTTATCACCTTCTATACCCCACTTCCAATTCTTATAACACTTCCAACAATGATCCTTTCCTAACACCGTGTCAATAGCTGACACAATATTATATTTATTTTTTATGTACCAATCAAAGTTTCTGGCACTGAATGTTTGGTAAGGTTGTCCACCTAGTATTGCATTGAGTGTTACTGACAACCCTAGCCCTATGTTATATAGATACTTAGGCATCTATAAGTTTGTTAGCTGTCTTGCGGATTTCAGCCTCAAGAGCTAAGTGTTGGTCTGACAACATCTTTAGCTTGGCTTCTAGTCTTTTCTTTTCTAGCTTGTGCATAAGCAATTTGTTTTCTTTCAACACCTGAATACGGTATGCGATACGTTCAACATACTCATTCAAGTCATGGGCTATTTGTTCCCGTGTCTTGGTATAGTAATGTTCTTTTATATAGTCATCCATGTTAGCATAGTTGTAAGTGAACATTGAAGCCCTTTCCATATGCTTTACATGGCGTGTGTATAGGTGTGGTTTAATAGCTTTCACGATAGGTTTAGTCATCTTCTTAGTTCCTTTCCAAAGGTTAATATTTTTTTACTTTTTCTACGATAGTATCGATCATGTTATTTAGTGTGTAACATATCCGACAGTCTTTGCATTGCTGGCCTGTACAGTTTTGCATCTCCTTTCTATCATCTTCTTGCACGTTGTTGAACGTCTTGTCAAAGCCTTTAGGTGGCTTAGACATTATGTGCCCCTTCTTAGGGTTTGAATAGATCAAGTTTAGATTAGCTGGTTTGTCATTAGACCTTAGCCATCTATTAACAATGTCTACCCGTTTAGTCCATAGTGCAAAGACGCACCACGGATTATCCTTGACAATAGCCATGAGGTTTTCCATGTGCTGTATGTTTATCAGTTCACCATGAGCATTGAACCTAAACATAGCCGCAGTTATCCTAGGTATTTCATGCAGTTCTAGGGGTCTACCTGACAAGAGATCACTGTTGCGTTGCAATGCGGGTTGCATATTCTTGCGGTATGTTCTGAGCATTGTGTGACTATAGCAGTCACCACATATGTTCTCGCCTGTCAGTTTACCTTTGGCGTGTTGTTTGATACAGTAATCATTAGTCGCTGTATTGGTTGAGATAGCTTGAAACTCGGCAAGCTTACCCGTCATCTTACTGATATGAACTGCTGGTTTTGTCATCTTATCCTACCTTTCACAAGTCTGGTATTACCCTTGAATCTTTTTAACAGTTTGTCAACCTTTATTCTGCTGTTGGTTGAATAATAACTGAACATGAAGCCTTCATCGTCATATAATTCTACTGTATACGCCATTAGATTATTCCTTCTGATGTATTCAGTAAGACACAGCCTAACCCATATGTCAAGCATAAGTTTAGGTTGGCCTAAATTAGCTAGGCTGTGCCCTGACAAAAGACATCCAAGACCTTGTGACGGACTGATGTATTTTACCGTTCTGCCCCTTGTCGGTGCGGCCCATGCTTATAGTCAAGTGATCCTAACTTGTCGTGCTATGCGCTTGTCTTTATGTTGCGCTTGCTTTCAGTTCTGTGTAATCTTCGTTCAGTCTGTTTTATTTTCGTTTGGTAGTCAAGTCTTTATTTTAGTCTGTTGATTGGTGGCTCATATGTCTCACCTATGCAGGACTTGCTCACACCTGCTGAGCTTGTAAAGGACAAGGCAAAGGATCAAGGCCAAGGGCTACTCTTTGCGTTTGACTTTCCATCATAGGTGTACCGTTGCACACCTATCAAAGACAGTCAAGCTTTATCTTAAACCTACCAAAGAATCAAAAGCTATTCTTTTAAATATTTCTATCCAAGTATAACCATCTTTGATATATTCTTCAAAGTTATTTGTTTCCATTGCCGTCTGTTCTGCGTTTTGCCAAGCTTCCATCCAAGTATATTCGTCTAAACCGAACTCTCTTGCTTTTGCTTTTAGGTAATCTTGAATTTCACCTAGCTCGTCCAAGTGAATTGTGTCTATCGTTTCCATCTGTGTTTCCTTTTCGTTTTGCTTGCTACAAGTTAAGACATAAGTTTTCACATATTGCAATGGCAATAAAGTATAGGGTAGATAGTCCATAAGTATAGTTTATTTAAATACCCTAAAGGATATATTAAAAAATACTAAAGGCTCTAGGGATTATACGTTGGTATATACTATTGGTATCAATGGCTTAGGATATTCTCTAAGGGTGTAGGGGTATTTCCGAACGGATATATTTGTGATCACAAAAGGGATATTCCAGCAGGTAAACTCTATTTGTGATCACATTTAGGGTGGGGGGTTACTTTTTGTGATCACATGCGAGGGTCGATGCGGGGGTTAGGGGGTGCCTTATGTATGTACAATGCGTAAAGAAATTTTCTAAGTAAAATTCCCAGCATGTAAAATTTATCTGATTAACTGACAACAGATAAAACAAAACCCCCTGCTAGGAAAACAACCTAGAGGGGGTGAATCTGTACTTGATTACTTAAAGTAATTACTTAAAGTAAGGGATATATATTATAGTTGTAGTAACCCCAAGAGGGATAATGAAATTATACATATTAATTCACCCTGTGTCAATAGAAAAAGAAATATAATTTAATTTATTTTATATGTTGACAATATTGGCAAAGGTGTGCTACTATTACAATTAAATCGAATCACTATGGAAACAACCATGTTTACATTTGAGCAACTTAAAGGTCCAAACGGCAAAGTAAGAACTAAAAGTTTATTCTATGAACTATCTTACTATGATCCAAAGCATGCTATCTTTACAACTAAAGAACAGGATATAGTTGCTCACGGTGTAAAGTACACATCACTTCACCAGCTATACTTGTCAATGGTTCCTCACGATCCAACTGAGTATGACTTTGCTCAAAGAGTTTTTGGTTCATGGGATGTTTGGGATACGATAACTAAAGCTCCTCAGGTAAAGCCTCACGTTACCCGTTGGAGAAATGAAGTTGAGATTAAAGTTAAGTCTCAGGCTATACAGGCTATAGCTTTAGAGATGAAGGAGGGTGGACGTAGTTCTTTTTCAGCAGCCAAACTACTTCTAGAAAAAGGTTGGTTAGATAAAGACAACAGTTCACAAGCTAAGAAAAAATTAGCTGTTAAAGAGCAGGAAGACCAGAATAAACAAGCTTTAGCTCTTTTGTCAGAAGATGCTCACAGGTTAGGTATTAAGGTAAACTAATGGCAAAGAAACCTACACTTACTTCTATTAGTTCTGGCTATGCCTCGACTACAACCCTTAATGACAACTTTACAGCTTTAAGAGATTCCTTTGATAACACTTTGTCAAGGGATGGTTCAACCCCTAACACAATGAACGCAGACATAGACCTTAACGGAAATGATCTGTTAAACTTAGGGGGTATTTACGTTAATGGTCAAAACGTATTTAATCTCCTAGACAATGTCACAATTAGTACATCGGCCCCTTCAGGTGGTAATGACGGTGACATTTGGTTTAAATTATCATCCTAGAAAAGGAAGTAACTCATGTCTGCTTTATCAGATCACGCAGAAAATCTAATACTAAATTTTTTAATGACGTCAGGTACAGCTACTCGTCCTACCGCATGGTATGTATCTTTATACACGGTAGCTCCCTCAGATGCTGGTGGTGGTACTGAAGTTTCAGGTAATGGCTATAGCAGACAAACTGTAGCTTGGGATACAGCCACAGGCACAGGCGGTACAACCGATAACACAGGTGCTGTGTCATTTACAGCAACAGGTGGTAACTTTGGTACAATCGTAGCTATAGGTATTCATGACGCTTCATCAGGAGGCAACTTGCTTTGGCATGGGGCTTTGTCAGCTAACAAAACTGTAAACGATGGGGATACCTTAGAGTTTGCCGCAGGTGCTATTGACCTAACTATTGCATAAGGGTTTATAAATGGCCGTTCTTAAAAATCGGGCAAAGATGTCCACCAGTACAACGGGTACTGGCTCTCCCATTACGCTTGGCTCTGCGGAGGATGGCTATCAAACCTTTGCTGATGCTGGTGTGGCAAACGCAGATGTAGTTCGCTATGTTATTGAGGATGGTAATAACTTTGAGATAGGCACAGGCACTTATACAAGCTCTGGCACTACCCTGTCACGCACGGTAAGCGAAAGCAGTAATTCAGACGCAGCTATTAACCTTAGTGGCTCAGCCACCGTATTTATCGGGGCTACGGCTGAGGATATTCCTAAGCTTTATGCTGCTAATGAAAGCAGTCCATCCGCACAACCATCAGCTACTGGAAGTAATGCAATTGCTATTGGTGATAGTTCGGTGAGTGGTGGAACAAACAGTTTTAGTGGCCCAAATTCTAGGGCTACTGGGGCTGAAAGTGTGGCTATTGGCATTTCGTCAAATAGTAGTTTTACTGGCGCATCTAATTCAGGTGGCGTAGCAATAGGCCGTTATGCTACTTCGACTGGTGTTGACAGTATTAGTTTGGGCAGAGGAACCAACAGCACAGCACAACAGACATTAGCTCTTGGATATGAAGCAACAGCTAGTAATACTCAGGCTGTTGCAATACAAGCTAGTCGTTCTACTGGTACAAATTCTCTCGCTATTCAGACAGAAGGCCCAAACTTTTACGGGGCTACTGCGTCTTATTCAATAGCGATAGGCCGAAGAGCGCAGAGCAGTGGTAGTTACTCAGTGGCTATTGGCGGCTTTACGCCCATAGCTGGGTCT